>Ga0180015_1000005_pt1 | contig 67471 bp, 54 predicted proteins | sample KR13_S2_MetaG_FD_116508 | JGI IMG/M metagenome (GOLD analysis project Ga0180015, IMG submission 116508) | Groundwater microbial communities from the Olkiluoto Island deep subsurface site, Finland - KR13_S2_MetaG | ecosystem: Environmental > Aquatic > Deep subsurface > Groundwater | place...
CAACTCCGACCCCAAGGTCATGGCCAAGGCGCTGAACGAGAACCCGCAGTTCCTGTCCCAGCTCGTGGCCGCGCTGCCGGCCAAGATCATCGCCGAAGCGATGAACAAGAACTCCGAGATGACGGCGAAGATGGTGGCGGAGCTCGAGGCGAAGTCGCTGGCGATTCCCATCAACGAGAACGGGGACGTGATCGCGGACCTTATCGGGCACCTCGACCCCGCCATGCTGGGGCGCCTGATTAACGACAACACCGAGCTGACCAGCGACCTCATGAACTACCTGGACCCGCAGGTCGTGGCGTACGTCGTGAACGAGAACGGCGTCTTCATCGGTAACCTCATATCGTATCTGTCGCCGGTTGTGATGGCCGACGTCATAAACGAGAACGGGCCGTTCCTGACCGCTGTCATGGGTTACATGGACCCGGCGAACAGCGCGATGATGATAAATGAAAACGGCGAGTTTCTGTCCGCGCTCGTAGGCAGGCTCGACGCGGGGGTGCTCGCTAACGCCATCAACGCCAACGAGGCGTTCGTGCTGGCGGCAATGCAAAATTCAAACCCTGATGCCATTGCCAATGCCGTCAACACCAACGGTGATTGGATAGCGAGCCTGGTAGGCCGCCTCGACGTGAACGTGCTCGCCAACATCCTCAACGGCAACGCCGGCACCGTGACCAGGTTGATGGACTCCATGGACCCCTCGGTGGCGGCTGACATCATAAACAACCAGGGCTTCATGCTGAGGGTTGTAGGGGCCTTGAACCCCAACGCAATCGCCGGGGCGCTGAACGCCAACGGAGCGTTCCTGACATCACTGGTTCAGCATATGGACCCGTCGTTGATGACCGGCAGCATGGATGATAACGAACAGTTCCTGGCCGATGTAGTGGCCGGCGTGTCACCGGACTTCGTCGCCTCTATCGTGAACAACCAGGAGTTCCTCACCAAGGTGATGTCGGTTTCCGACCCGGCGATAACCGCGGGAATAATAAACAACAACGTGGCGTTCATCAACTCCCTGATCCGGGACCTGGACCCGTCGGTAATAGCGAGGGCGATGGACGCGGCGCCGCAGGCGACACAGGAGCTTCTCCAGAATCTCAGCCCGGACGTAATCGCCGGCGTGGTAAACGACAGCGGCGCGTTCCTCCAGAAGATAATGGGGAAGATGGACCCCCAGGTGAGCGCAAAGATCATCAACGCCAACGGCGCCTTCCTTACGCAACTGGTCACCAAGCTGGACCCGAAGGTTCTGGCCGGTGTGGTGAACGGAAACCAGAGCTTTATCAGCGGCGTCATGGCGGCGAGCGATCCGTCGGTCACCGCGTCGATAATCAACTCTAACGGGGCGTTTCTGACGAAACTCTTGAAGTACCTGGACGCGAGAGTCATAGCCGGGGCCATGAACTCCGATCCTAACATGACCACCAAGATGCTGACCTACCTCTCCCCGTCGGCGGTGGCGGCGGTTGTGAACGCCAACAAGGAGTTCGTCAAGAACCTGGTCAAGTACCTGGACCCGAAAGTCCTGGTTCAGGCCAGCGAGGGGAGCACCGCTTTCATGACCGGACTCATGAACAACCTCGAAGAGGACGTCATCGGTGGGGCTATCAACGAAAACGAGTCTTTCCTGGTGGGTATCCTGAGCACAATCGACACCTCACATATCGCCTCCGCCATCAACGTGAACCCCGAGTTCATACGAATCATGGTTGCCAACATGGACGCGGCGCAGATGGTGGATATAAACCACCAGCGCCCGGAGTTCATGGAGGATTTGCTCGAGGCCGTATACGCGGCGGGCGCATTGCCCGTACTCGCCAACGCCATAAACGCCAACGGCGCCTTCCTGGCCGACTTCATGAACACCAACGATCCGGCGGTCATGGCCGATGTGGTCAACCAGCCGAACGTTTCCGGGTATCCCGGCGGCTTGTTATTCGATCTGCTGGGGGCCGGCGGGCTGGATGCACAGGTCCTGGCGAATGCCATGAACGCTCACCCGGAGATGACGGGGCAGCTCCTTGCCAACCTCGACGCGTCCATCGTTCAGGCCGCCATAAACAACAACCCCACGCTGCTGCCGCAGTTGCTTACAGTACTGGATACGACCGTTCTCACAGAAACCATGAAGAAACATGAAAATCACTGGATGACGCACATAGCCTTTAAGTGCAAGGGTCTTGCAGAGCTACCCTGGTATTTAGGTGGTTGGACGACATCCGATTCATGGGTATGGACGTCACACGCGGTCCCGGGTCCATCGCACAGGCCTTGACAGGAGTTTTCCCGACGTGAAAATGCTTGAGGAGCGGATAGGATGTTGACATCGAGAGGAATGCAGGGAGTAGTGAACGTGGTAGTGCTGCTGATGCTGCTTGCCACCGTAATCCTGGGCGCCACAATGGTACTCCCGATGAAAAGCCCTCTGGGTATTTTGATGGGAAAGATGGCAAGCCAGAAAGGCATGATATCGGGCATGCTGTCCACCCTCGACCCGAAGGTCCTGGCCTACGCGATGAACGCCGACCCCGGCATGATGTCCGAGTTGCTGGAGGAGCTCGACCCCGAGATAGTGGCCGAGGCCGTGAACAACAACGGGGAGTGGATTACCGAGCTGATCGGATACCTCGATCCGGTGGCGATGAGCTCGGGGATGAACGACAACGTGGATTTCATCGTCCAACTGCTGGATTACCTGGACCCGGCGGTAGTGGCGTCGGCGGTAAACGCAAACGGTGATTTCATAACGGAGCTCATCGGGGAACTGGATCCCAAGACGCTGGCCGCCAGCATGGAAGGGAGCATGGACTTCAACAACAAGGTGACCGCGCTCCTCGACCCCAGGGTGATAGCGGACGCGATCAGCGCCAACGAGACGTTCATGACCGAGCTGATGGGTAACCTCTCCACCGACGTGCTGGCCAGCGCGATCAACGCCAACGCGGAGACGAGCGCCCAGACCATGAACTACCTGAACGTCGGCGTCCTGGCCAGCATCATCAACGCCAACGGGCCGTTCCTGGCCGACCTGGTGGGTAGCCTGGACCCGGGCCTGGTAGCCAAGGCGATGAGCCAGGACCAGCAGTTCACGGTGGACCTGGTGAACCGGCTGGACCCGATAGTCATCGCCGGTATCCTGAACGGCAGCGCCACGACGGTAACCGGCGTTCTCGAGCGCCTTTCGCCCGAGCTCATCAGCGCGATGGCCAACAACCAGGCGATGACCGCCAAGTTGATGGACAAGCTCTCGCCGTCCTCCATCGGTGGCCTGGTTAACCAGGTGGGTGGGTTTGCGGCGGCGCTCATAAACGCCCTGGACCCGACGGTCATCGCGGGCGTCCTAAACAACAACATAAGTTTCGTAACGGCCATGAGCGACAGCACCAACCCCGAGATCATCGCAAACGTGCTAAAGAACGAGCAGTACCTGATAGACGTAATAGCCCGGTTGAACCCGGTGATAATCGCTAACGCGATGAACGCAAACACCCAGATGATGACCGGGCTGATAGGCCACCTGGACCCACAGGCGATCGCGTCCATCGTGAACGACAACACCGGGTGGATCGCCGACCTGACGAACGCGATGTCCGCCGCGAACGCCGCGGACAGCATAAACGCATCCAGCGGGTTTCTGACCGCGCTCATCAGCAAGCTCGACCCCGCGGTACTGGCGGCGGCGATGAACGCCAACCCGGAGTCGACGTCGGATATAATGAAGTACCTGAATACAACGGTCATCGCCGGGGTGATAAACTCCAACGGGACGTTCCTCACCAACCTGGTGAAGCACCTCAACACCACGGTGCTGGCCAACGCGATGAACGCCAACCCGGAGATGATGAGCGACATGATGGGAGATCTCAACCCGGCGGTCATCGCGTCGGTGGTGAACGCCAACGGGGCGTTCATGACCGACCTGATGAACAGGCTCAACCCCCAGAACACCGCGGCGGCGTTGAACGCCAACAAGCAGTTCCTCACCCTTCTGTTGCACGAGGACGCGGATCCCGGCACCCCCGGGGTCCAGCCGGGGATCAAGCCGGACGTACTGACCTACGCGATAAACAACAACCAGGCGTTCATGAACGGACTCATCGCCAACATGGACGCGGAATCAGCCGCGGCCCCCGGCAATGATAGCGACTTCAGTGAGCGCCTGATGCATCCGGGCGCGCTCGACCCGTACATGGTGGCCAACCTGATCAGCACCAACGGGTCGGTCATTTCAGAACTGGTCGGGCACCTCGACCCGCAGGGAGTGGCGAACGCCATAAACCTCAATGGCGCGTTCCTAACGGAGCTGATGTTGCACAGTAACAACGAGGACCTTACCTCGATGATCAACGATAACGGGACGATTCAGGCCATGCTCAAGGACCTGGTGGGGCTGCTGGATGGTGACGTTATCGGCCAGGCGATGAGCCAGGATCCGGGGATGATGGAGGCAATGTTCGCCGAGCCTCCCGACGGCATTGATCCACAAATCATAATCGATGTACTGGAGTCCAACGAGGGAAGAGATTTCATCACCAAGATCATGGGATACATGAGTCCAAGCGGGACCGTGGACCTGTTGACCAGCAGCGGGAACTTCATCTCGGACCTCCTGTACTGGAACAACTCCACCCTCGCCGGGCTGAACCCCCAGGTGATCATAAACGCGCTTGCCGGACCGGCGGGGAATCCGAACCAGAACGTGTTGCGACGCACTATCATGTACGGATGTTCGAGAGTATCCATTTTGGGCTGGGACCTCGACAGTTGGGGCTGGTCCCAGGTTGTGGACGCCCGGAAGGCCAATAGTGCCGGGAATCCACATAGATGGTGACCGTATTAGTGATCATGGCTGAGGAGATAAAGGCCGGGAGACGATAAGATGATATATAACCGAAGTCTCCAGATACTGATAAACGGAGTAGTGATATTCCTGCTGGTCGGTACCGCGGTGGTGGCCGCGGTGGGGTTCATACCCACCCGCAGCCCGCTGGGGCCGCTGATCGGCAAGATGAGCTCCGACGTGGAGAGCACCAGCGCCATGATAGGCGCCCTGGACCCCAAGGCGATAGGAGAGGCCATAAGCGACAACCCGGAGTTCCTGGTCGAGCTGATGGCCTACCTGGACCCGGCCGGCACCGCCAAGGCATTAAACGAGAACCCCGAGTGGGTGAGCGAGATGCTCTCCTACGTGGACGCCTCGGTGGTGTCGGAAGCGATAAACGCAAACGAGAAGTTCCTCTCGGCCATGATGGCCAACACCGACCCCAAGGTGACCGCCTCCATCATCAACCAGGCCGGGCCGTTCCTGGCCGCGCTGGTGGGAGAGCTCGACCCCGAGGTGATAGCGGGAGCGGTTAACGCCAACGGGGAGTTCCTTACCCAGCTCGTAGCGTACACCGACTACGAGGTGGTGGGGCAGGCGGTCAACGCCAACCCCGAGTGGACCGCCTCCCTGGTGGGATACCTCGACCCGTCCGCGATAGCGGGGATAGTCAACAACAACGGCTCCTGGATAGCCGATCTCATCGGCAAGCTGGACCCGGTGGCCCTGAGCGCGGGGCTGGCCGACAACACCACCTTCATAGGTGAGCTCATGGGTCAGCTCGACCCCGGTGTGATAGCGCAGGTAGTGAACTCCAACGGGCCGTTCCTCACCCAGGTGGTGGCAAGGCTCAACCCTGACGACCTGGCCCGCACCAGCCAGCAGACCGCTGGGTTCACCTACGACGTGGCCATGAACATAAGCTCCGACTTCATCGCCGCCATAGCCAACAACCAGGCGTTCCTCACCCGGTTCATCTCCAAGATGAGCCCGGCGGGGGTCGCCGCCAACATGTCGGCCACCACCGACTTCACCTCCCGGCTTATCGGGTACCTGGACCCGTCGGCGATAGCGGGCATAGTCAACAACGTCTCCCCGCTGATAAGCGGGGTCTTAAACAACCTGTCGCTGGAGTTCCTGGGGGCGGTGACCAACAACGCCAAGATGGCGAACGACCTGGTGGCCATCCTCTCTCCGGGCCCCATAGCGGGCGCCATCAACGCCAACGAGACGTTCCTGGCCGGGCTCATGGGCAACATGAGCACCGTGGGGGCGGCAACCGCCATAAACGAAAACCCCGGCTTCTTAAAGTCCCTGCTGGGGTACCTGGACATAGACAAGCTGAACCAGATGACGGACAGCACCTGGGCCTGGACCGCCCAGTTGGTGGCCAACCTGGACCCGGCGGTGATAGCGGGGATAGTCAACGCCAACGGTGCGTTCATAACCCAGCTCGTGGGCAAGCTGGACCCCGACGCGCTGGCCGCGGGGATGAACGCGGACCCGGATTTCATGAAGAAACTGGTGGCCAAGCTGGACCCGCAGGTGATAGCGGGGATCGTGAACAACAACGAAGCGTTCATGACAAAGCTCCTGCCCAAGCTCGACCCCGCCAACACCGCTCGGGCTATCAACGAGAACGTCTCGTTCGTAACAAACCTGGTATCCTGCCTTAACCCCCAGGTCATAGCCGGCGTAATGAATAACACCAGCGGTTCCACAAGCGAGCTCATGCAGCACCTTGACCCGGTAGTGATGGCCTACGTGGTAAACCAAAACGGCTCGTTCGTGAGCGGCCTGCTCAGCAATCTCGACTCGACGGTCTTAACCAACGCCATCAATGACCCGGCGGCCCAGCCTTTCCTGAACGAGATGCTCGACCCCTCGGTGGGCATGGACCCGGCGGTGATGGCGGCGGCACAGAACGCGAACCCCGAGTTCACCCTGGCCATCATGGAGCCTTTCCCCATCGGCATAGACCCGGCTGTCCTGGCGAACGTGGTCAACAACAACCAGGCGTTCATAACCGGCCTCATCTCCCACCTGGACGCCGGAGCGCTCAATATTGCCATGAGGAACGCGACCAAGCTCAGCTATCCTCCTGAAGGGCCCCCGGCCGTTGGGATGTTCTACGACCTCACCAAGCCGCCGCCGGCGGGTCTCGATCCGGACGTTATCGCTTACATAATAAACAACAACGAGGGTTTCCTGGCGGACCTGATGGGGGGCATGAACCCGGCTACGGCCGCGACCGCCCTGAACAGCGCGAACGGTAAGAGGTTCATCAACGATGTGGTGACCGCCCTTGATGCCAGCCCTACGGGATTGCAGAACCTCGCGTATGCCATGGCGGACCCGGGCGCGATCGAGATGTCGCGGCAGCTCATGATAGCGCTTTCCGACAATGCCGCGCTGACCTTCTTGAGAAATCAACTCAACGCGCAACCCATGGCGAACAACGCTCTCTCCTGGGTTGTCATGAAACTGTGGTCGGACAACTCGAGCTTGAGTTCCCCGTACATGTTTGGGGTGTTCCACGAGGCGGTCATGATGAATATGCCTCCATACCCCTGATAAACAGTCACGAGGATGTTCAGACCCCGCATCGTGCGTCTTATCGCATTTCTTAAAATCGCCTGAATGCACGACGCGGGGTCTGGACCCCACGTATTTCAAGCGATTCAAGTGCGGCCCTCAAGCAAGCCCGACACGTTATATAAGTTGAAACGTATGACGCGTACTGGAGCAACATGACCAGTCAACGATGCTACAAGCGGATAAGGCGGAGCTTGAGAAAGACTGTGTCCGCCGTGGTTATCATCGCCTTGATCCTGTGGCTGGGGCTCGCGTTGCTGGCCCCACCGGTGGGGGCGTTCCCGGTTCGTGGCGACGAGTCGTGGTCGGATACGTTTGATTCCAACGAGGGCATCAGGGAGTTCAGTGACACCAGGGTCGGCGGCGGCAAGCTGAAACTCCGGGAGTCCGATCCCATAGACCTTGGCGTGGCCGTCCCCGGGGAGAGTACGGTGTATGCCGTTCTTGGGACGGCCCTCGGCGACTCCAACTCCAACGTCTACTGCGGGACCGGCGACAGGGGTCACCTGGTGGAGCACAACCCCGAGGAGCTATACCAGGAGGGTTACCAGGGGCCGGTCCACTGGGGCGTCTCCAACAGCAGGGGGCAGCCGATGCTGCCGGCAGGAGACGAGCTGCGGGTGACTGCGCTCACGACGGACGGATCGTCGCTGGTCTACGGGGGTACTGACCCCGACGGCCACCTTTTCTCCTTCGAGCCATACGACGGCGTGGGAGACCCCGTACAGGGGCCGTGCCAGGATCTGGACGCGGCCCCCGGCGGAGGCGGCATACTGGCGCTTGCCTTTAGCGGGGGCGTTGTTTACGGGGGTACGTCCAACGGCCACGTTTTCTCATATACCGACCTTGAAGGATTCAACGACCTTCTCCAGCCCAGCGGTGCCGCTGATGCAGTTCTGGCCCTCGAGGTTTCAGGGACGGAGCTCTATATCGGCTCGGAGGACGGCCACCTGTACAGCTACACGTTAGGAGACCCGCCGGGCACGTTCAACGACCTGGAACAGCCGTCCGGCTCCAACGCCATCAACGCGCTGGCGGTCTCCGGTACCGACCTGTTCATAGGCTCCAATGACGGACACCTTTACATTCACGTGATAAGTGGAGCGGGTTTCAGCGACCAGGGCGTACCGGCCAACTCCGGTGGAGCGCCGATAAACGCGCTTTCCCCGGGGGCTGAGGGCAGGGTCTACGGGGGCACAGGGGACGACGGTTCCGGCGAGGGCCACCTTTTCTGCCAGTCCGGTTTCGAGGGCCACGGTTCCCCGGAGGAACCTCCGTCGGCGATTACCGGCGTGACATATTGCTCAAAGACGATCTACCTCGCGAACCAGGCCGGGGAGCTCTACACCTATGCCGGGCCGGCCACTTATAACCCCCTGGGTTCCACTACGGACGCCATCAACGACATTGATTCCGCTTCGGGGAAAGTATATCTCGGTTGCCAGGATGGTCACCTCTACAGGTACCAGGACGCTCTCGAACCCCTGGGATCACCCGGCGGCAGTCCCATCAGGGCGGTGCTGGCCCATGATTCGACCGTATACCTGGGGTTGGAGGACGGCGAACTTCACTCCTTCAGCGGCTCCTCCTTCAGTCTTCTGGATACACTGCCGTTGGGCGTTTCCATAAACGACCTCGCCTGGAACGACGGCAAGGTGTTCATCGCGGCCGCCGACGGCAACCTGTACTCCTGGGACGGTTCGCTGCTAGAGGAACATGGCCACGGCTTCGCGGACGGCACGGCCATCAACGCCCTCGCGGTTGAGGGTGGGGTGGTGTACCTTGGCCTGGAGGGGGGAAACCTGTTCTCGTTTGACGGTTCTTTCCACGACCTGGAAAGTTGCGGCAGTCCCGTCAGGAGCCTTGCCGACGGTGACGCGGGTGTACTGTGCGGCACTTCCGGCGGTAACCTCTGGATGTACGACGGCGTGCTTCGGGATCTCGGCTCCGTACCGGGGTCCACCGGCGTCAGGTCCCTTCGCCACATCAACGACCACGTCTTCGGGGGGACCACCGGGGGGAAGCTCTTCTCCCACGAGGACGCGTTCCTCGCTGACCGGGGATGGGTGGTCCACAAGCAGGTGATGTTGTTCTGCATGGTCTATGACCCCAACGTGGACCTCGTGTACGCCGGGACCTACCGGCAGGCGCACTTCCTCATAATCGACCCCGCCACCAACCAGGTGTGGGACAGGGGCCGACCCGTAAACGGCGAACGGGAGATAGAGGACATAATCGTCGCTAACGATGGAACCGTGTACGGCGCGACATACGCCGGCACCGGCGGTCTCGCTGACCCGTCGGAGTTCCATAATCCCCAGGGCGGGAGGCTGTTTGAGTACGACCCCGCCACGGGAGAGTTCGCGGACCTGGGACGGCCGCCGGCGCCCGACGAAAACTGGTGGGTCTCCGCTCTCGCGGAGGGTCCGGAGCCCGATTACCTGATATACGGAGCCACCAGCAACTGCGCTTCCGAGCCGGACGAGGGACGCCTTTTCTCCTACGACCCCGATGGCGGCGTCAAGACGGACCTGGAGGTCCCGGTGGAGGGGGAGGGGGTACTGGCCCTGGTCCTCTGTGGCCATGACGACAAGATATACGGGGGCACATGGAAGGTCGGCACGTATGAATCGGCCCATCTCTTCAGGTACGAGGGAGCCCCCGGTGATTTTACGGACCTCGGCGAACCACCGGTCGAGGGCGAGCGTTTCAACATGAGCATAGCTTCGCTCTGTTATTCCGGCCAGAAGATATACGGGGGTTTAGGCAACGGTTATTTCTTCTCGTACGACGTGACGGGACCGGGCTACGATCTCCTGGAGAAGCCCTTCTCCGGGACTTGTTTGGCGACCGCCGTCACCGCCGCGCCGGATGGCGTCATCTGGTTTGGAACGCGGGAAACCGCGGACGGTCACGTTGTAACCTACGACCCCGCCCTCGGTGCTTTTCGGGATGTGTGCATGCCCATCCCGGGAGAGAGATTGGTGGGCAGCACGGCGCTCACCCAGGCCGGCGTGCTTTTCGGGGGAACGAGCGCGGACGGCCACGTTTTCCGCCTGGACCCCTACAAGACAGGGGTTGGTCCCTGCGGCACCTCGGTGGATATCACGCCGGGCTTGATGGAACTCGGCATGCCCGAATCCCTTGCGGGTCATGATTCGGTGGGCGCGCTTTGCGCCTACCCCGGGGATGCCAAGGTGGTTTTCGGTGGCACCGCGAACGACGAGAGTGTGGAAGACGCCCGCCTGTTCGCATACCATGCCGCGACCGGCGAGGTGTACGACTGCGGGGTCGCCCTGGTGGGACACAAGAAGATACTCTCCCTTGCGGCGTGTGACGATGGGTTCATCTATGGTGGTACCGGGAACGACGAAGGTGGGGAGGATGCACGCCTTTTCCGCTTCGACCCGGTTTCGCTCCGTGTCGATGATCTCGGTGTGCCACTTGAGTACGCCAAGGGGATTTTCTCGTTGATCGAGGGCAACGGCGGGGAGATTTACATCGGGACCGGTGACAAGGGAAGCGACCCCGCGCGCCTGGTGAGGTACGACCCGTTGAAGGAGGAGTTCACCGGCATAGGCGACTGCGTCCAGGGGAGGCTTCTGTCAATGGCCCTGGGGCCGGACGGGTGGATATACGGGGGGACCGGGGTCTCACCCGGTGGTTCCATGTCATCGTCGGCCCGATTCATCAAGTACGATCCCTTGACGCAGGGGATTGTTTGGGACTGTACCAATCCTGAGTTCTCCGATGAGCACAGCGCGCACTCGATGTCGGTGGGAGACGGCAAGGTCTACTTCGGGACCGGCCCGGGCGGGAAGCTGGTCTCCTATGATCCCGCGAGCCAATCGTTTGACAACCTGGAGGAGTTCCCCTACCAGGGAGAAGGGCCCGTTCTTTCTCTTGCGACCGCGGGAGGCGGCCTCTACGGGGGCGCCGGGAACTCGGGGTGCCTGTTCCGGTTCGTGCCGGGCCGGGGGTTCACCGACAAGGGACCCGTGACTTATCAGAACTCCGGCGTCACCGCCGCCACAACCGATGATCTCGGCAAGCTATACCTTGGCACCACAGGGGAGTGCCGCCTTGTCCGGTTTGACCCCGATTATCGCTTCGCCTGGGACCAGGTCACGTTCATCAAAGATGAGTCCCCACCGGGCACCGAGGCGAGCATCGAACTCACGGACGAGTCGGGGGTGGTGATAGCCGGCTATGAGGATATGGAGAGCCCGCCGCGTGACATATCCGGTATCGACCCCCTGGAGCACCCCGGCCTGAGGCTCCGGGGCCGGCTGAGCACCACCGACACTAACGTGACCCCGACGGTTGACCAGTGGAGCGTCACATGGGAGAAACGGCCCGGCATGGACACGGTTGAGCCGGAGCAGGCGTACAGGGGCGACTTCATCTACATCTGGGGGTCGAACTTCGCCGGCGAGCAGGGGGGAAGCAAGGTGACGGTGGGGGGCGCTGAAGTCGCCTCATACGGATACTGGTCCGATAACCTCTTGCAGGTCGAGGTTCCGAGCGGCGCGGCCGGCGGTACGGTTGTCGTGACTGTTGGGGGACACCAGAGCGACACCGGAACCTTCTCGCTGCTCGAAACACCGTCGGTGGCATCGGTTTCGCCGCCGGAAGCGCACGCGGGGGATATAGTGGAGGTCAGGGGCTCCTGGTTCCTGGACGAACTGGGCGCGAGTTACGTGTCGTTCAATGGTGTGGTCGGCTCCGATTACCAGTCTTGGTCCGATGGCGAGATTAAGGTCCGGGTACCGGCAGGCGCGGTCACAGGCGATTTGACCGCTAATGTAAACGGCCACGCGTCCAACGCGGTAGGGTTTACAGTTCTGCCCGGGGGCGGCCCCGTGGTGAAGATAACCGAGCCGGCCGACAGCTCGGCGGTCGCGGGCCTTCTGACCGTCAGGGCGACGGCCCAGAGCGACGAGAAGGTTGACCGTATGGAGTTCATGGTGGACGACAACCTGATTGGTACCGACAAGACGGCGCCGTACGAATGTCAGTGGGACACCGACGCGGAGGTCGACGGGGCGCGCCGATTAACCGCCCGTGCCTGTGACGAGGTGGGACGCGAGGGACAGGACGAGATTACGGCGTACGTCGACCATACGGTTCCGCGCCCGTCGGAGGAATGGTACTTCGCCGAGGGGTGCACCGACTACGGTTTCGAGACGTGGGTACTCATCCAGAATCCGGCCGGCGAGGCGACGGTGGCACACGTCACGTTCATGGACGACACCGGAGAGACGAAAACTTACGCCTGCGACCTGCCGGCGGACAGCCGTACCACCGTGAACGCTGCGGCGGAGGTCCCCGGCGCCAACATTTCGGTGGAGGTCAGGGCCGGCCACGAAGTGATATGCGAAAGGGCGATGTACTGGAACGGCCGGGTGGAAGGCCACGGTTCGATCGGTACGACATCGCTCTCCCGCGACTGGTACTTCGCCGAGGGGTGCACCGACTACGGGTTCGAGACGTACGTCCTGGTGGGGAACCCGGGAGACGACCCGGTGGAGGTAACTCTCAGGTACATGTTCGACGATGGAGGTGTCCACACGACGAAGCACCTTCTGGAGCCGCACTCCCGGTTGACCGTAGACGCGCTCGATGAAGTCGGTCCGGGGGAGTTCAGCGTGCACGTCGGGTCCGGGGAACCAGGGGTGGTGGCCGAGCGCGCGATGTACTACGGCGGTCGCAACTGCGGCACCGGCACCATCGGGTGCAAGGCCCCATCGAACACCTGGTACCTGTCGGAGGGCTCCACCGATTGGGGCTTCGAAACCTGGCTACTCATCGGGAACCCGGGGGACGATGAGGCGAGGGTAACCGTCACCTACCGGGAGTCCGGGGGAGAGACGGTGGAGAAGGTCTACACAGTGGGGGGCAACACACGGCACACCGTGAACCTGCAGACCGCGGTGGGCATCGCCGACGTTTCGACGCAGGTCTCCTCCGATGTGCCGGTCGTATGCGAGAGGGCGATGTACTGGAACAACCGCGGCGCCGGCCACTGTACGGTGGGGTCCCCGGGGCCGGGCACGACCTGGTACCTGGCCGAGGGGTGTACCGACTACGGTTTCGAAACGTGGCTGCTTATCGACAACCCGGGCGAGGAGTCGCAGACCGCGACCGTGACTTTCATGACCCAGGACGGGTCGGTGGTGCCGGTTCAGGTAGAATTGCCGCCGCGATGCAGGACCAGCCTGGACGCGGCCCAGTACGTTCCCGCCTCGAGTTTCTCGGTGAGGATAACAACGCCCGAGCCGGTGATGGCCGAGAGGGCGATGTACTGGAACGGCAGGCAGGGTGGCACCGGGTCCATCGGCGCCAGGTGAGCCGCCGGCGCCGGTAAAAGGCCTGATGGCGTATAATTGGATAACATAGACGTAGCGAAAAGAGGGGAATGAATTGGAGTGTAAGAGACATCCCGGCCAGGAGGCCTCATTCACCTGCATGAACTGTGGCCAGAGCTTCTGCCGCCAGTGCGTGCAGGAAACGCGGGAGTCACACTACTGCCCTGATTGTCACCAGGCGGAGATAGAGCGCTTCGCCTCCAAGCTCGGTCCGCGGGAACCGAAAGCCAAGGCGAAGAAGGAGAAAAAAGAGAAGGTCAAGAAGAAGCAGTTGAAGAAGCCCACCGAGCAACCGGTTGCCGCGCCACCGGAAGCGGCCGTTGCGCCACCGCCTCCTCCCCCGGGGATTTCCCCCCGGGAGAAGGAGGAGTTCTGGGGTGATATCAAGGAGCCGCGCCGGGCGGCCAGGCGTGACCCGGAGGAGGGATTTCAACCCCCGGAGGAGCCGGATGGCGGGACTGCGGGCGAGCCGGCACTGGTACCGGAGGGTGAGAAGAGGAGGGCGCTGTCCTCCGAGGATCGCCAGCAGGCGGTTATGGTCTCCGAGGGTTTTCCCACCGGGCCGGTCGACAAGGAGAAGCGGGCACCGGAGGGCAAAGGTAAGCACGCCGCGGTGAAAGAGCGACACCTGCCCGGTGAAGAGCGCATTTCGATGCAGGTCCCAATGGATTACGACGGCGAAATGACGAGAAACCCGTCTTACATAAAAGGGGTGTTGTGGGGGCTGCTGGCCGGCGTTCTCAGCGCTGCCGCCTACGCCGGGCTTGCCTGGTGGCTGCACTGGGACCGGGGGATATTCGGATGGGTCATCGGCTTCGCGGTGGGGGTGGCGGTAGCGTTTGGGTCCGGACGTCATTTCAACTGGAAACTCGGCCTTATAGCGGCCGCGATCGCGATGTTCTTCGTAAGCGCCGGACGCATAGTGTACTTCATGCTGGACGTACGGTTCAATAGCGTGATACCGCTCAAGCTGAGTATTGGCACTCTATTTGACGAGGCGCTTTCAAGTTACGGGAGAAACTTCTTTTCGCTCTGGATGATGTTCTTTCTGATAGCGGGCCTGGTGGCGTTCGTCATTGCGTTCCGCCCGCCCCCAATCCGGCTGCAGCTCTCGAGCACGCCGCCCGCCCGCCGCCCGGCCCGCCGCGGCGCCTGAATCTTCCGACCTGACCACCTTCCGGAAGCGATTATTCCTCCCGCCCGCATTACCAGAACATGCCGCCAGTTGACAGCGTGAGCCTATTCTCATATACTCTCGTTGTACCTCATAGACAAGAGTGAACGCTCTTCACAAGAACGAGGTAGGCACGGAAATGGTTGCTGAAGAAGGTTGGGTCGGTGTGGAGGAGGTGGCCGCTCATCTCCGGGTGTCCAGGGAGTCCGTCTACCGATGGATAGAAGCAAAAGGCTTGCCAGCTCACCGGGTAGGTCGTCTTCTGCGGTTGAGGCTTTCGGAGGTCGATGAGTGGGTAACAAACAGTGGCGGAGGTGAATCCAACTCGGCTTCGCCAGGGCCATCGTCGGCATCAAACGCTAGGACGAGCGGAAAGAGTTTCTAGAGCAGAAGGAGGGATCGGATGACTGACAGCGTCAGCCACGCCTTGACGGAACTCAAAGAGCGCCTCGAGCGCCTCTATGGCGGTAGGTTGAAGGGCGTTTACCTATTCGGCTCTCACGCTAGAAATGAGGCCGATGAAGAATCCGACGTGGACGTGCTCATCGTGCTTGATCGATTAGAGAACTATTCGCGCGAGATCGGCCGGACAAGCGAATTGATCTCTGAACTCTCCCTGAGCCATGGGATAACGATCAGCCGTGTCTTTGCTTCGGAAGAGCAATGGAGGGGAGCTCAGACACTATTTTTCCTGAATGCCAGGGAGGAGGCCATTCCAGCATGAAAGACGAAGCTCGCGGACTGCTCGAGAAGGCAGAGCGCGCAGTGAGTGCCGCGGAGACACTCATGCGGGAAAACGATGCCGAATTCGCTTCCGGGCGGGCATACTACGCAATGCTGTACGCGGCGCAGGCGCTTCTGAGAGAAAAAGGTTTGAAGTACCGCAAGCACGCCGGCGTGCACGGCGCTTTTGGAAAACAGTTCGCGAAGACGGGAGTAATGGATATGAAGTTTCATCGTTGGCTGTTGGATGCTTTTGACCAGCGACTCAGGGGCGACTACGATTTCGAGCCTCTGATTGATGCTGAATCCGCTACGGCTATTATTGAGCAGGCTCGTGAGTTTGTACGGGAGGCAAGGTCACTCCTGGAGCGAGGCGGCTCTCCTGAGTGACGACCTCCGATTGATTGAGGATCGCCTGCCGATTGAGGCGATCGGGACCGGGGCATCGCGGGAGAAGTCCGTCCGTAAAGGGCACATCTCCAAGCCGCGCCTCTGGCGTACGTGGCCGCCGCCGGTACTGTCTCGGGCGGCGGTATACGGTGCGCTTGTGCCCGCCCGCCCCGCCCGCCCGTTGACCGCGGGTTGCCGTACATGGTTTAATCCCGACACAACTTAATACTGTTCTCCGACCCGAAGGGCCTAAAGCGATAAGCTACGGCCCCAGGGCGATAGGGTCCGGTGGGAAACCGGCGGGCCTCCCGTGATTGGAAAGGAGAGGGACAAAGAGTGACCTGCCTTTCCGAAGGCAGGTTTTTTGTCGAGCAAGAGGCTTCATAGTTGAAAGGGGTTTTATGGACATGGGAAAGAAACTCATTGTGTTTACTGTCATGTTGATGCTGGCCGCCTCGCTGCCGGCGCTGGCGGGATGCGGTGAGAAGAAGGAGGAGTCGAAGAAGTCCTTCGTCCTTGCCACCACTACCAGCACCCAGGACTCGGGGCTACTGGACCTGATTATCCCTGACTTCGAGAAGAAGTACGGGGTAACGGTCAAGACCATCGCCGTTGGCACCGGCGAGGCGCTAAAGATGGGGGAGCGGGGGGACGCTGACGTCCTGCTGGTCCACGCCAAGGACTCGGAGGAGAAACTGGTCGATGACGGTTACGGCCTCGAGCGGGTCGAGATCATGTACAACGATTTTATCATCGTGGGTCCGGAGGCCGACCCCGCGGGGATAAAAGGAGAGAAGAGCGCCGCCGACGCGCTGGGGAAGATAGCGGAGACCGGTTCCACCTTTGTCAGCCGGGGCGACGACTCGGGCACCAACAAGAAAGAGAAGACGATATGGGCCGAGGCCGGGGTGGACCCCGCCTGGCAACAGTGGTACGTGGAGACCGGCCAGGGGATGGGCAACACCCTCACTGTGGCCGCCGAGAAACAGGGGTACACGTTAAGTGATCGCGCCACCTATCTTTCCAAGAAGGAGACAGTTGACCTGGTTACGGTGGTAGAGGGTGACAAGGCCCTGTTCAACCAGTACAGCGCCATAGTGATTAACCCGGAGAAGCACCCGGACCTCGATCTCAACGTGGAGGGGGCCGGTGACTTCGTGGAGTTCCTTACAAGTGATGAAGGACAGGAGTTGATTGGTTCGTACGAGAAGTACGGCACCGTGCTCTTCCACCCCAACGCCATTGGGGAGACCGGGGGCACGGGTGATTAACTCCCCCTTGAGGGCGCAGCACGCCATTGGATTGGGGAAGACGGTGATCGCATAGGTACAATACTGAACGGGTTCAAGGAGGCGCTTCTCCTTATAGTGAGCTTCGATCCGGAGTTTTACCGGGTCCTGTTCCTTTCCCTCGCGGTGTCGGGTACCGCCGCGTTGATCGGCGCTGCTATAGGAATCCCAATAGGCGTCGCGCTTTCGGAGTTCTCCTTCCGCGGGCGCAATGCCGCCCTTACGATGGTGCACGCGTTCATGGGGCTGCCCCCGGTGGTGGTGGGCCTGTTCACGTTCCTGGTGATCGCCCGCAGCGGCCCGCTGGGGTTTCTTGAGTTGGTCTACACCCCAACCGCGATGGTCATAGTCCAGGTGATACTGGCGACACCGATAGTGGCCGGTTTCACCCACGCGTCGATGCGGGGGGTCGACCCGCGGTTGGGGCTCCAGGCGATGAGTCTCGGCGCTACCCGGTTACAGGCGGTCCTGGTGAAGATGAGGGAGGCGCGGGCCGGGCTGGTGGCGGCCTTGATAGCGGGACTGGGCAGGGTCCTGGCCGAGGTGGGAGCGGTCATGATAGTGGGAGGCAATATAAAGGGCTACACACGGGTTCTCACTACCGATATCGTTCTCCAGACCCGGCAGGGGCAGTATGAGTACGCCATCGCGGAGGGCCTGGTCCTTATACTTGTGGCGGTACTGGTCAACGCGATGCTTACCCGGCTCCAGGCTGACAAGGGACGGGAGGAGGTGGAGAAGAGGGTAACCGGATACCCTGCTTGAGCAAGTTGGAAGATGTAATAAGAGCGATCGGCTTGAGGAAAAAGTACGGGGAGCGAACGGTGCTTGACATCGAGACAGTCTCGGTTGGGCCCGGAGAGATACTGGCCTGCCTGGGCCCGAGCGGTGCCGGGAAGAGCGTGCTCCTTCGTATCCTGAACCTCCTGGAGGCGCCAACCGCGGGAAGGATCCTGTTCGAGGGCGGGGAGGTCCAGGGGCTTAGAGGAAAGGAAATGGTCGCCGTCTCCCGAAGGATGGCGATGCTCTTCCAGGACCCCCTGCTGTTCTCCACCACCGTAAGGAACAACGTGGCCTACGGGCTGAAGGTCCGTAAGGTGCCGGCGAGCGAAAGAGAGGGGAGGGTCGCCTCCGCCCTGGAGATGGTGCGCCTTTCCGGCTTCGAGGAAAAACACGTCTCCACCCTGTCGGGGGGTGAGGCCCAGAGGGTTGCCCTGGCCCGGGCCCTGGTGGTGGAGCCCGAACTGCTCCTCCTTGACGAACCGTTCGCCAGCCTCGACCGCCTGAACCGTACCGCTCTGCAGGGTGAGGTGAAGAGGATACTGAAGGAGAATGGCCTCTGTGCCATCTTCGTGACCCACGACCAGGAGGGGGCGGGGCGTATCGGGGACCGGATCGTTATTCTCGATCAGGGGAGGATTGTCCAGGAGGGTGCGGCGGGCGACGTGTTCCACCGACCCTCGAGTGAGTTCGCCGCCCTGTTCGTTGGGATGGAGAACCTGTACAAGGGCGTGGTTACCGGAAGCGATAACGGGCTGACGCGGGTCGAGGTCCAGGGAAAGTTTCTGGAGAGTACCTGTGAAGCCGGCAACGGTGAACGGGTGACCGCGGGCTTGAGGCCCGAGGACGTGACGCTGGTGCCGCCGGAGCAGATCGAGGCCCCGGCGAGCAGCAGAAACGCGTTCAAGGGGCGCGTTGTCGGGGTGGAACTCGCCGGACCTACGGCCCGGGTGACCGCCCTGTGCCCGTTCCCGGTGGTGGCGCTGATAACCAGGCGCTCACTGGAGGATATGGGTATAGCCGAGGGGAAGATGGTGGGCCTGCGTTTCAAGGCTACCGCGGTACACATTATCGCCAACAAGTGGGGTAAGGTGTTATAGAGATGTCAGGAACAGAAGCGTGATGGCAAGAACACCTGACCCCTTTCTGTCAGACAAACGGCGGTTAAACAAGACCGCCAACAGGTGGGGTAAGGTGTTATAGCGATGTCGATAAGGCGAAAATGACGCACTGGTACCTGGCACCAGTGCGTCATTATGCAACGGCCCAGGGGCAATGCCTGACCCCTATCTCGCAAACAAACGGAGGTTGAACAAGATCGTCAATAGAGGGGAGGTAAAACCCATTGCCTGAGGAGTTCTTGAACCTGGTGCACCTTGACGAGGCGGTCCGCCTGTTGCTGGAGGGGCTGCCGGAGGGAGGCGTCGCCACCGAGGAGGTGGAGGTCTCCAGTGCGCTGGGAAGGGTCATAGCGGGGGACATAATAGCACCGGAGGACGTCCCCGGCTTCGACCGGTCCGGCATGGACGGGTTCGCGGTGCGCGCTTCGGACACGTTCGCGGCCAGTGAGGGCCTGCCGGTGTACCTGGAACGAACCGGTGAGGTGCCCATGGGAAGAGCCACCGCCATTGAAGTCGCGCAGGAGCAGGCGGTACGGATATCCACCGGCGGTGTGATGCCGGAGGGGTCGGACGCGGTGGTGATGGTAGAGAATACCGAGGTCTCCAGGGAGACCGTTGAGGTGGTCAAGGGGGTCGCGCCGGGGGAGAACGTCATAAGGAAGGACGAGGATATCGCCAGGGGCGCGCTCCTCTTCTCCCGGGGGCGGGTGCTGGGGCCGGCCCAGGCGGGAGCCCTGGTGGCGCTGGGGATAACAAAGGTGAGCGTCTACCGCCTGCCGGTTGTAGGGATCATTTCCACCGGGAACGAGCTGGTGCCCCCATCTGAAACGCCGGGACCGGGACAGGTCAGAGACGTGAACTCGACGGCTCTCGCGGCGTCGGTGGTGAGGGCGGGATGCCTGGCGCGCCCCTACGGGATAGTGGCCGACGAGTTCGGCCTTCTCCTGGAGGCGTCACGCCGGGCCCTCGCTGAGTGCGATGCGCTGGTCATCAGCGGGGGCAGCTCGATGGGGGTTCGCGACTTGACCGTGGACATCCTGGATCAACTGGGCCCACCGGGCACGCTGGCGCACGGTATCTATCTGAAGCCGGGAAAGCCGACGCTGATCGCGGTCTGTGACGGGAAACCGGCGCTGGGGCTTCCCGGCAACCCCGCCTCGGCCCTGACCGTCTTTGGGGAGGTCATGGTACCGGTCCTGGCCGCGCTGAGGGGGGAGAATAAAAGAGGGGGGCCCCGTACGGTCCAGGCCGTCCTTGACAGGTCGGTGGCGTCGGCTACCGGGCGGCTGGAACTGGTCCCGGTGTCTCTCGGCCTGGAGGGAGAACTGTTGAAGGCGACCCCGATACCGGGGAAGACCAACCTTATCGGCACACTTGCCCGCGCCGACGGGAACGTCAGGATTCCCGAGGGCCGCGAGGGGATCGAGCGCGGAGAGCGGGTGACGGTCGAACTTCACGATCCCTTCACAACAGGGAGGGGCGAAAGGGCACAGTGATGAAAAGAAACATCTACCTGGAGAACGTACCGCTTCCCGAGGCTTTGGAGCGGTGGATGGCGCTGTGCCGGGAGGAGGGCGTAGAGTTTCCGGTTCACGCCGGGACAACCGCCACCGGGGAGGCGGCGGACAGGGTCACGTCCGAGCCGCTGTTCGCCAGGGTTTCCTCTCCGCCTTTCCACTCGTCGGCGATGGACGGCGTCGCGGTCAGGGCGAGTGCGACCTACGGCGCGAGCGAGACCAACCCGGTGCGCCTCACGGTTGGGCGGGAGGTGGAGTGGATTGACACCGGAGAGCCGCTCCCCCCCGGATTCGACGCGGTGATAATGGTGGAGGACTTAAGTGAGGTCTCTGAAGGCGCCTTCGAGATAATAAAGCCCGTCTTCCCGTGGCAAAACATCCGGCCCCTCGGCGAGGACATCGTCGAGACCGAGCTTGTGCTGCCGGCGGGACACCGGATACGCCCTGTGGATATCTGCGCGCTCCTGAACGCCGGCTTCATTGAGGTACCGGTAAGAGGGGAGCCACTCGTGGCTGTAATCCCCACCGGTTCGGAACTTGTGGAGCACCCGGACGATCTCAGGGCCGGGAAGGTGATGGAGAGCAACTCGTTCACGCTGGCCGCGCTGGCGCGGTCGCTGGGTGCCCGGGCGGACAGGATGGACCTCATCCCCGATGACCCCGACGTAATCCTCGAGGTGTTCGAGAAGGCGCTGGAAGCGGCGGACGTGGTCGTCATCAACGCGGGCACCTCCGCGGGAAGGGAGGATTATACGAGGTCCACCATCGAGTCGCTGGGGAAGGTGGCGGTGCACGGCGTAGCCATGAGGCCGGGAAAGCCGGTGGTGCTCGGTGTGGCCCGGGGAAAGCCGGTGATCGGCCTGCCCGGGTTCCCGGTAGCCAACTACCGTGGCGCCCAGGAGTTCATGAAGCCGCTGATAGAGGCGATGCTGGGCCTCCCAACCGGCCGGTCGGCGACGCTCGAGGCGCGACTGGCCAGGAAGGTTTTCTCCACCCCCGGCTTCGATGAGTTCGTACAGGTGAAGGTCGGACGGGTTGGTGGCGAGGTCGTGGCGGTGCCCCTGCCACGGGGGTCCGGGGTTTCGATGTCGCTGGTGCGGGCGGATGGCGCCATCAGGGTACCTGCTTCCGAGGAGGGTGTAGCCAGGTGGCGGGAGGTGGAGGTACTGCTTCACGGTCGGGATATCAACCTCGAGGGGACGATACTGGCGATTGGCAGCCACGATATATCGCTGGACCTGCTGGCAAACCGTCTCAGGCGGGAGGACCCTCGCCTGAGCCTGGCATCGGCGAACGTGGGGAGCATGGGCGGTATCATGGCGGTGAAGCAGGGGCAGGCGCACCTGGCGGGAATCCACCTTCTCGACCCCGAGACAGGGGAGTATAACGTTTCCTACGTGCTGCGCCGTTGCTCCGTGGACGAGGTGTCGCTCGTCCACCTTGCCTGGCGTGAGCAGGGGCTCATGGTGTTGCCGGGGAACCCCAAGGGGATAAAGGGGGTGGAGGACCTGGCGCGAGAGGATGTACTGTTCGCCAACAGGCAGAAAGGGTCGGGCACAAGGTTGCTACTGGACCACGAACTGGGGAAAGCGGGGATAAGCCCGTCCGATGTAAGGGGCTACGAGCGGGAGATGTTCACTCACACAGCGGTCGCGGCAGCGGTGTCGGGCGGAACCGCCAACACCGGCCTGGGGGTATTGGCGGCGGCGCGCGCCCTCGGCCTCGAGTTCATGCCTCTGGGGCGCGAGCGCTACGACCTCCTGGTCCTCCGGTCATTCGAGGGTTCGCCGGGACACAGGACGCTGGTGAGGGTGCTGTCCGATACGGAGTACCGCGGTGAGGTGGAGGCGCTGGGCGGGTACGACCTGGGGGAGGCGGGCCGGATTATATCACTCGAGGGAAGCCGATGACGACAGGCGTGAAGCAGGGGTTCGAGGCGGCCGGTGGTCCGGTCGTGGATTACCTTCGCATATCAATAACCGACAGGTGCAACCTTCGCTGTATCTACTGCATGCCCGCGGATGGGGTCTCCTGCCTGTCGCACCGGGAGATAATGACCTACGAGGAGCTGGAACTCTTCACCCGGGCGGCGGTCTCGTCCGGAATCGGCAGGGTGAGGGTGACCGGGGGCGAACCGCTGGTGCGTAAGGGGGCGGTAGAGTTCGTGCGGATGCTTACGTCGATAGACCCCGGGCTGAAGGTTTCCCTGACAACTAACGGCCTGCTGCTGGCCCGCTACGCCGGCGACCTCAAGGAGGCCGGCTTGAGTCGGGTCAACGTCAGCATCGATTCACTGGACCCGGAGCGGTATCGGGCCATAACCAGGGTGGGGGGCCTTGCCGGCGCGCTTGCCGGGCTCCGCGCTGCGATAGACGCAGGCCTCGGGCCGGTAAAGGTAAACGTGGTGACGCTCAGAGGGGTGAACGACGACCCCGGGCCGTTCGCCGACCTGACGCGGGAACTGCCGGTGCACGTCCGATTCATAGAGTACATGCCTTACTTCAACGAACCCGGAAGGTGGTTCATCCCGGGGGAGGAGATCAAGAGCCGGCTGGAGGAGGTCGTGCGACTGGAGGAAGGCGAAGCCCCCGAGGGTTGGGGCCCCGCCAGCACCGCGAGCTGCTTCACGTTCCCGGGAGCGGCGGGGACTATCGGCTTCATATCACCGGTTTCCTTCCACTTCTGCTCGTCGTGCAACCGGCTCCGGATATCCGCCGACGGACGGATGCTGACGTGCCTGTTTGACCGAAACGGCGTAGACGTGAAGCGGGAGATAAGGGCCGGGGCCAACGCCGGCCGGCTCCGTGAGATAATAGACGAGGAGCTCGAGCGCAAGGCCAGGGAAGGCGGCAATAAGCCGAAGAGCGGTACCCGGATGCGGGCCGGTGACCATATGTCCAGGATAGGGGGGTAAGGGAGATGCCTGAAGAGAGGAACGGACCCGATTCACTGTCCCACCTGGACGAGTCGGGCGCGGCGAGGATGGTGGACGTGGGAGAGAAGGAGGTGACCGCGCGGAAGGCCCGGGCGGAAGCGTGGGTGTCGATGAGTTCCGAAACGTTTGAGCTCATCACCTCAGGGTCGCTCCCCAAGGGTGATGTCTTCGCCACCGCACGCATCGCGGGGATCAATGCCGCGAAGAGGACCGCGGAGCTGATACCGCTGTGCCACCCGATCCGCCTGGACTCGGTGGAAGTCGATTTCCACATTGACGAGGGCCCGTCGCGGGTAAGGGTCGATGCGCTGGCCCGGGCCACTGACAGGACCGGGGTGGAGATGGAGGCGCTGGTGGCGGCAGGTATAGCGGCGTTGACCATCTACGACATGTGCAAGGCGGTCGAGCGCGGGGTGGAGATAACGTCACTCCGGCTTGTCTACAAGTCCGGGGGTAAGTCCGGGACCTGGAACAGGGAGGGGTGAGCAGTGGGGAACGGACAGGTGATATCGGTCAACGTTTCAGAGGACACCGGCGAATCCAAGCACGATGTCGGCCGGAGAAAGGTGGTTGCCGGGTTCGGGCTGGAGGGGGACGCGCACGGGGGAGATTGGCACCGGCAGGTCAGCCTCCTGGCGGAGGAAAGCATCGACAGGATGAGGGTGAAAGGGCTCGAGGTGGGCCCGGGCGCCTTCGGGGAGAACATGACCACCAGGGGCATCGACCTGGCGTCTTTGCCGGTTGGGAAACGGCTCGGGGTTGGAGAGACGGTCGTACTGGAGGTGACCCAGGTGGGGAAGGAATGCAGTAAGCCTTGCGCGATCTACTACAAGGTTGGTGAATGCGTTATGCCCGGCGAAGGGGTCTTCGCCCGCGTGCTGGAGGGCGGGGAGATAGCCAGAGGCGACGAAATCAAGGTAATCAGGCACGACTGAACCAAAATGACGCAGAGGTGCCAGGCACCATCGGTGCAAAACGCAACAACGGTGACAGGCACCAAACGCAAGAAGGTGGAGGGATTGAGATGCCCGACGGTACGAAGGTGAAGTACACCGCCGCGGTCGTGACCGTGTCCGACAGGGGGTCGGTCGGGGAGAGGGAGGATGAGAGCGGGCCGGCGCTGCGCGAGATTCTGGAGGATGCCGGCATTGATGTGCCGCGGGTTGTGATAGTGGCCGACGAACGCGCGGAACTGAAGCAACTTCTCCGCGACCTTTGCGAGGAGGGATTCAACCTGGTGGTCACGACGGGCGGCACCGGGGTTTCGCCGAGAGACGTGACGCCGGAGGCGACGATGGAGGTCATTGACCGCGAGGTGCCGGGCATGGCCGAGGCGATGAGGGCGGAGAGTCTCAAGGTTACCCCGCACGCGATGATATCCAGGGCGGTCTGCGGCTTGAAGGGGCGGACCCTCATAATAAACCTCCCGGGGAGCCCAAAGGGTGCTCGCGAGTGCCTCGAAGCAGTAATGGCCGCCGTGCCCCACGCGCTGGAGGTCGCCGCCGGTGACGTCTCCGAGTGTGCCGTCGAGCGGCCGGGCGATTGACTGACAGGCACCCGCTGGCCGATAATCTGAATGTAATGGTACGAGGATAGCACGGGGGAGTAATGCTCGAGGAACAGCTTGTCGCGATAATCGAGAGCCGGGCCGAAGCGATTGCCAAGACGTGGTACCGGGACGTCAAGGGTTCGCAGTACACGCCCGGCTTCAAGAACATCTCCGAGGAAGAGGGCCTGGAGATGGCGACCAACATCTACAGAAAACTTGGTTACTGGCTGACGCCGTCCAGCGACAAGGATGTCAAGTACACATACGAGGTGTTCGGGGAGTCCCTGTACAATAAGGGTTTTCGGATGGAAGAGGTGGTGATGGTCCTGGTGCTGATCAAGCGCTACCTCTGGCTGCACCTGCTGGAGCAGGGGATCATGACCACGAACCTGGAGGTCTACAGGGCGCTGGAGTTGAACAACAAGGTAGTCCTGTACTTCGACCGGGCAATCTGCTTCGCGCTTGAAGGTTATAAAAACGCCATTGAGCGTAATAAATAGCCACCTGGTGGGGAAAGATGGCCAACCAGTGGGGTAGGATGGCCAACTAGTGGGGTAAGGCCTTATAGCGATGTCAGAAAATGAACTGATGGCCAGAAGGCCTGACCCCACGCGTCACACAAGCGGCGGTCAGACAAGGTACGCCAAGGCATGTGACGTTCAAAACTCTGCTTGAACCCACGCCCCGCAATGCATATGCCCAGGGGCGGGACCTCTCCCCCGGCGCTACAAGGGAGAAACACCCCACTATGCAACAGCCCCAGGGCGAGACCCCTCCCTCCCTAATAAACAAAAACCACAAAATGCGCCAATGGTGCCTGGCACCATTGGCGCAAAAAAGACGTACTACAAGGGAGACACACCCCACTATGCAACGGCCCGAGGGCGTGTTACACGGACATCCGTTCGATCCACAGGGACGGTTTCATGACTTCGTCGAGAGAGGGCATCATGTCGGGGCTTTCCCAGACCCGGTTCAGAAAAGCGAGGCCCTCTTGCCGGACGACCTCGTCCACGAACGCCTGGCCGATCTTATACTGCTGTAGCTTCAGTTCGATGCCTATGAGCCGCCGGAAAAGCTTCTCCGCACCGCTCCGGTGTTCTTTCCGGCGCTCGAACCGTTCCTTCATGGAGTCGTACGTCGCCAGGAGGTCTTTTCCAACCTGGTCCATGACGTGATTGGAGTATCCTTCCAGCACGGACATGACGGCCTGCATGCGGCGCAGGATATCCCTTTGCTCCGGGGTGGCTATAAGGGCGAGCAGTCCCCCGGCCTTGAGGGCGTCGTCTTTTCGTATATTGTTCTCCCTTATCTTGCCCAGGAATCCGGGCCGGGAAAGCCCGCGCCAGTCGATCGTGTCCAGGTACTCCTGCATGGTGGAGGCGATATACGCTCTTAACCAGTCGTTGCAGTGAAACTCGAAGGAGTGGGTGACCTCGTGGAGCGTTATCCACTGGCGGAACTCCCGGGGATGGAGGCCGAGATCCGTGTCGATCCGTCGTAGATTCGCCTCAACCACGTAGAGCTTTCCACCTTCATCCGGCTCCGGGAGTGACAGGTCGAACTGGCCGAGAACGTTCCGGGCCATGTACCCCATGATGATCCCCACCTGGACCGTCAGCATCGCGTGGGCGATACGTTGGGCCCTGGGGTTTGGCGAACGGCCGGGCTGACCCAGCTCGGCCTCCTTCATCGCATTCACGTACTTGTCGGATATGGGGTCGAACAGGAAGCGGAAAGACACGATGTTGGCGTCGATCCAATCCTCCTGGCTGAAGACCATCACCCTGTCGGGGAGGCCGGACACCTCCAGGCCCGTGTACTCGGCGACCAGCCGCCCGGCGTTCTTCAGCATGACCTGGTACTGCTCGATCATCTCGGGGGCGATCGGATCCGGCGTGTCCTGCTGGAGCCTCAGTGTCGCCACCGCGACCTCGCGGGTCTGTTCCCACCCGATGAGGCCGCCGCCGGTGGACCTTACCGCGTTGCGGACGCCTATACCCAGCGGTATGAAATCAACGATCCTTCGCGCTACCACGTCCATCACGTTGAGGATTCCCTCAAGAAAGGTCACAGGCCTGCCGTAGGAGTGATTCTCTGTCATGTTCGCCAAGTCTTCACTACTTCTTCTTTTCCCACTTCTCCAGGTAAGCGACCTGGCTGAGAGTACTGCCCCGGTTGATCTCACCGCGCAGGCGGTTCTCTTTCTCGAGGACGTCCATCGCCCGGTTGGCAAACTCCGCGGCGCGGGCCTTGGGGATTATGACCACGCCGTCATCGTCGCCTACCGCCCAGTCCCCCGGGTGTATCCTTATTCCGCTTATCTTGATAGGCACATTGATTTCACCGAAGCCCTTCGGCTCACCGGCGGTCGGCATGATCAACCGGGTCCATACCGGGAAGCCCATCTCCCTTATCTCCGGTGTGTCCCGTACCGCGCCGTCGGCCACCACGCCGGAGAGCTTCCGCTGCCTGGAAGAGTGGGTCGCCAGTTCTCCCCACATCGCGGGGCCGGAGCCGCAGGCGTCGATCACTATGACGTCACCCTCACCGGCGACGTCTATCGCTTCGACCGGCTTTGCCCAGTCACCGGGATAGGTGCGCACCGTCACCACGGGCCCGACCATCTTTGTGCCCGGTGACACCGGGCGAAGGCCCGACAGATCTCCTGACCGGTGCATGGCGTCGGAGATATTCGCGGTGGAGACCATCTCCAGGGCATTCCGGATGCTGCTATCGTCTACGCGCCTGTATAGCCGCGTTGCCTTTGGAACCCCCGATACCATGGATTCCTTTATCTCGGCGGCGGCCTTACGGGCGTCGGATGACTTGATGATGGCCCCCCCGACGATGATAATACCCGCACCGTGAGAGATCGCCTGGGCGGCGGTTTCGGAGTTGATGCCCCCGGCGCAGGCAACGGGAATATCAACGGCCTCGCAAACGTGCTCCAGCACGTCGAAAGGGTCGCCGCCGGCCATCTGGACGTCGATGGCGGTGTGGACCGCAATGTAGTCGGCGCCGGCCTCCTCGGCAGCCCGGGCGCGGGACACCGGGTCAGCGACCTCTATCATGTCCACCGCGATCTCGGCGCCGTAATTACGGGCCGCGTCGACGCACTCCGCGATTGTCTCGTCTGACGACGTTCCAAGGACGTCTATGATGTTCGCGCCCGCCTTGGCGGCGCACTCTACCTCGGTCCTTCCGGCGTCTATCGTCTTCATGTCGGCAATTATCTTGCGATCGGGGAACTCCCGGCGCATGACCCGAACGGCATTCAGGCCCTCGCTCTTGATGAGCGGCGTCCCCACCTCGATCCAGTCCGCGCCTCCCTCGAGCGCCTCGCGGCACACATCCACCGCGCGCTCCAGATCCACGAAATCAAGGGCAACCTGAAGTATCTGTTTCAATCCAACTCACCTGTCCTTCTGCAAAGTGGAGCCAAGCACCCCGCTCCATAAACACGCTGGCATTCGAACGCCGCTGCATCCACTCCGGCTGCGTTCCGCTCCCTCGAAGTACTCCAAGAGTACAACTCAGTCGTGCGCCTTGCCGGAGCGGCGCTTCGACGCTCTCGGTGCTTAACCGTGTTTATGGAACGAGGCACTAAGTATACCATAGCGGGTGAGCGCCTTACCCGGCAGTTCCCGGGTGTCCCATTCTCTGTTCGAGGGGTAGCGGGTGGTCCGGGGAAGGCCGTGCGGAAGCGGCGGGGGCGTGATGTCCCCAATTGTGATAATCTCATCAGTGGATGCGACCCAAAGGAGTTGGGATGGCTGATTCAGGAGAGCATGCAAACATAGGCCTCTTGGGGTGTGGCACCATCGGATCGGGGGTGTTTCACCTTGTCGGGAAGAACGAACGGTTACTGACCATGGCTGCCGGAAGGCCCCTGCGCATATCGCGCATACTGGTCAAGCAGATTGACGAACCCCGGCCGTTCCCGGTCGACAGGTCGCTCTTGACCACCGACGCCACCGCCGTGCTCCAGGATCCCGGGATAGACGTTTTTATCGAGTTGATAGGCGGAATTGAACAGGCCCGCTCGTTCGCCCTGGACGTGCTCGGCCGGGGCAAGCACCTGGTTACCGCCAACAAGGAGTTGATCGCCTGCCACGGCCGTGAACTGATGGAGGAGGCGGCCCGCTCGGGTTCACAGGTCAGGTTCGAGGCGAGCGTCGGGGGAGGCATCCCCCTCATCCGCCCGCTGGAGGAGTCGCTGGGCGGGGACCGCGTTCAGAAGATAATGGGCATCGTCAACGGAACCACGAACTACATACTCACCCGCATGAGCGACGAGGGAAGCACCTACGCCGAGGCGCTTGCCGGGGCCCAGGAGTTGGGTTTCGCGGAGGCCGACCCGGGAGCAGACGTGGAGGGGGCGGACGCCGCCAGCAAGCTCGCGATCCTCTGCTCGATAGCGTTCAACACCGGTGTAACCGACACCCAGGTATACCGGGAGGGCATACAGGGAGTAAGGCCCGAGGACCTGGAGAACGCCAGGGAAATGGGGTACGCGATCAAACTGCTGGCCGTGGCCATCTCCGAGGATGACGGGATCTCGGCGCGCGTCCATCCTACGATGATTCCGCTGGAGCACCCCCTGGCTAGCGTATCCGGCAACTTCAACGCGATCTTCGTTACGGGCGAGTCGGTGGGGGACCTGATGTTTTACGGACAGGGCGCCGGCTCGCTGCCGACCGCTACCGCGGTTCTGGGCGACGTGGTCAATATCGTGCGCAACATGGACCGGCCGCCAACCTCGCGACGCTCCTACTGGTCGAGGGCGGCGAACGTGAAATCCATCGACGATGCCCTGACCCGTTTCTATATGGTGCTGAGGGTTCTGGACCGCCCGGGTGTGCTGGCACAGATAGCGGGGGTATTCGGGGATAACCAGGTCAGCCTGGAGAGCGTGGTCCAGAAAGGATTCGGTGACAACGCACAGATCGTCATGATAACCCACCAGGTCACGGAGCGGAACTTCCAGGAGGCAAGGAAGAGGCTCGAGAGCCTGGACGTGGTGCTGGAGATACCCAGTGTTATCAGGGTGGAGTCAGAGTAGGGGAGACTCTTGAGGGGCAACACTCCTGTCGCCCTCCGGGCAGAACGGAAGGAAAGGTAATTGGCGGAACGTTCAAAGGGCAGGTCAAGGTGGCGCGGGGTGATAGAGGAGTACCGCGAGTTCCTCCCGGTGGACGGGGACACGCCGGTTGTGACGTTGCTGGAGGGGAACACGCCGCTTATACACGCGCGGCAACTGTCCGAGAGACTCGATCTCGACGTTTATCTCAAGTACGAGGGGGTGAACCCCACCGGATCGTTCAAGGACCGGGGAATGACGGTCGCGGTCAGCAAGGCGCTGGAGGAAGGCGCCACCGCGGTTATCTGCGCGTCGACCGGGAACACCAGCGCGTCAGCGGCTGCCTACTCGGCGGCCTGTGGCATGAGGTGCGTGGTGTTGATACCCAGGGGGGCGATAGCAATGGGAAAGCTATCCCAGGCGTTGATGCACGGTGCCCAGGTCATAGCGGTGGACGGCAACTTCGACGACGCGCTCTCGGTGGTCCGCGAGGTCGCGCGCGATAACCCGTTCGTTCTGGTAAACAGTCTCAACCCGAACCGGATCGAGGGCCAGAAGACCGGGGCTTTCGAGATCTGTGAAAGGTTGGGCCGCGCCCCCGACATTCATGCCATACCGGTGGGGAACGCGGGGAACATCACCGCTTACTGGAAAGGGTACCGCGAGTACCGCGACGCCGGCCGAATTGACACGCTTCCCAGGATGCTGGGGTTCCAGGCGGAGGGAGCCGCTCCGATAGTCCTGGGCAACCCTGTTGACGACCCGGAGACGATAGCTACCGCCATACGGATTGGGAACCCCGCTTCGTGGAAAGGGGCCACCGACGCCGCAGACGAGTCCGGCGGGCGGATAGACATGGTGAGCGACCGGGAGATACTGGACGCCTACCACATGCTCGCGGAAATGGAGGGCCTCTTCGTCGAACCCGCGTCCGCGGCCTCGGTGGCGGGCCTGATGAAAGCGCGGGCAGCCGGGGTTATCCAGAGCGGGCGGTTGGCGGTATGCATTCTCACCGGCCATGGACTCAAGGACCCGGAAAGAGCGATCGAAGAGTCGAGTGAACCACCAGTTATCTCTCCCCGCGCGGACAAGGTAGTGGAAACAATCTTAGTACCCCGCTCCATAGATACGCTGGCATTCGAACGCCGCTGCATCCACACCGGCTGCGTTCCACTCCCTCGAAGTACTACAGGAGTACGTCTCGGTCGCGCGCCTTGCCGGAGCGGCGCTTCGACGCTCTCGGTGCTTAACCGTATCTATGGAACGGGGCACTTTGCCGCCCGGAGGTGAGAGTTGCCTGGATTGAAAGTAGCCGTCCTGGTCCCCGATGGGGCCGCCGACCTGCCTCTGGAGGTCCTGGACGGGAAGACGCCGCTGGAGGCGGCGCGGACCCCCAACATGGACGAGATCAACCGGATGGGCGTGACCGGCACGTTACGGTCGGTCCCGCGGGGGATGCCCCCGGGAAGCGACGTGGCGAACCTCTCGCTCCTCGGGTACGATCCCGAGTCAACGTACGGTGGGCGGGGACCGGTGGAGGCGGCAAACCTTGGCCTCGAGGTCCCGCCGGGGTGGACCGCGTTCAGGTGCAACATCGTTTCCACCGACGGTGTGAGGATGCTCGATTACAGCAGTGGCCATATCGGACAGGAGGACGCCGGCGAGATACTCCGCGCGCTGGGCGAGGAGTTGGACGACGGGGAGACAAGGTTTCACGAGGGCAAGTCGTACCGAAGTATCCTGATGATAAAAGGTGAGTACAAGGCGTTGGAGTGTACGCCCCCACACGATATCACCGGGGAGAGGCTGGACGAACACATGCCCGCCGGCCGGGGTGCACAACGAGTCATCGATCTCATGGAGAGGTCACGGGAGGTGCTCGCCGGGCTCGCGGTGAACGAGCGCCGGGCGGCCTCGGGGATGCCGGTGGTTGACACGATATGGCCGTGGGGCCAGGGTGAAGGGATCGCCCTGGAGCCGTTCGGCAGGCGGTTTAGCATGAGTGGTGCGGTCATCAGCGCCGTGGACCTGGTCTGCGGCCTGGGGAAACTCGCCGGGTTGCGCACGGTTTCCGTACCGGGCATGACCGGTTTTCTGGACACGAACTACCTGGGCAAGGGGGAGGCGGCCGTCAGGGTGCTTGCCACCGACGATTTCGTCTACGTACACGTGGAAGCGCCGGACGAGGCGTCTCACATGGGAGATACCGGAGAGAAGATACTGGCGATCGAGCGTTTCGACTCCATGGTGGTGGGACCGGTGCTCCGTCACCTGTCGGGCGCCGGGGACGAGTACCGGCTGATGGTCTGCCCGGACCACCCGACGTTGATATCCACGCGCACTCACGACGCCTCGCCGGTGCCGTTCGCCCTGTGCGGGACCGGGATACCAGGCTCGGGCGCCAGGTCGTTCTGCGAGAAGACGGCAGAAAAAGGGAACGTTCACCTGGAGCATGGATGGAAGATGATGTTTTATCTGGTAGGCGCGGAACCGCTGCTCAAAGGAGGATACTGCGATGGATAACGTTTCGCCGCCGGAAAGGCCGAGGACGCCGGGCCCGCTCACGCAACCGGGCCAGCAGAACCCGCCCGGCCAACCGGGCCAACCGGTTCCACCGCTGCCCGCAGCGCGACCGGCGGGGCAGAGACACTCCACGGGCTGGATAATAGGTGGAATCGCGTTGATCCTGGTGCTGCTGATGATAACGTTTTTCTGCGGCACGTGCTTTGTGCTGAGCGTGTTTCTCGGAGGGCGCTCGTTTAAGGGTGACGGAGTGGCGTTGATCGAGGTCCAGGGGGTGCTGACCTCCAGTGGCGGCGGGACGGGCATGTTTGAGTACGGTTGCTCGGCGGATATGCTGGTGGAGCAGCTGCACAGGGCCAGGAAGGACGACCGGGTCAAGGCGGTACTCCTGCGGATAGACAGCCCCGGTGGGACCCCCGCCGCGGCCGAGGAGGTCTACACCGAGATCCGGCGCACAATGGAAGAGAAGCCGGTGGTAGTGTCGATAGGGGACATGGGCGCCTCAGCCGCGTACTTCATCGCCTCCGCCACGGATTACATCATGGCGTCCCCGGACTCCGACGTCGGGAGCATAGGCGTCATAGTCCAGATTCCGAACCTGGAGGAGTTGAACCGCAAGATAGGCTTGGACTACACGATAATCACCGAGGGGGAGTACAAGGATATCGGGAGCCCTTACAGGCCGGTCACGCCCCAGGAGCATGCCATTATCGAAGGTCAGATGAAGGTGGCCTACGATAACCTGATAAAGGGCATCGCGGAGGGCCGGGAGATGGAGGAGGCCAGGATAAGGGAACTGGCCACCGGTCAGACCTGGCCGGGCGTGCAGGCCCTGGAGCTGGGCTTGATAGACGAGTTGGGGAACTACCGGGACGCCGCCGAGACGGCGGGGCGCATGGGGGGCATAGAAGGCGATGTGTACCTCATAGACATGTCCAGTGGGTCCCCGTTCTCGTTGTTCTCGGAACTGGTGTCGGCGATGAAGGAGATCGCCAACAGCATGGAGATGCTGCGCGGCGGCGGCACAACCGAGACCACCCCCATCAAAAGATAGAACCCCAACCAGTGGTGCCAGGTGTTAGACAGCTGTCCAAGATCTAACGTACTCCCCGGGAACACCTGGCACCTCCCTGCCACAGGGCTAGAATGACGCACTGGTGACAGGCACCAGTGCGTCATTATGCAACAGCCAGGGGCGAGTCAGCCGGGGTGCTATTGCTTTGTGGGGGGGATTATGTTTAGAATGTCCTCGAGAATTCCTGTAAAGCTCCACAAACTCGTAGATGGCATGTTGTCCATCAAATAAGGGCGGTTGGACCTCGAGAAGAAATCTGCGTGAAATCAGTTCCTATTGGGCCGTAAGCGATTCAAATCTCACCGGCGGGAATTGCGGTCAGTAGTGAATTAGAGGAGGACGGTAGTGAGACTGTTCATCGACACAGCGAATGTTGAACATATCAAAGAGGTGAACGGGTGGGGGGTTCTTGACGGCGTAACCACCAACCCTTCGCTGGCATCGAAGGAAAACAGGAACTACCGTGAGTGTGTCCGGGAGATAGCCGGGATAGTAGAAGGCCCCATCAGCGCCGAGGCAGTATCGCTCGACGCAGGGGAGATGGTGTCCGAGGCCCGTGAACTTGCCGCCATCGCGCCAAACGTGAACGTGAAGATACCGATGTGTCCCGAAGGGCTGAAGGCCATCAAGGAGCTGTCGGCGGAGGGGATCAAGACCAACTGTACCCTGGTGTTCTCGGCAAACCAGGCAATGCTGGCGGCCGCCGCAGGGGCCACGTTCGCAAGCCCGTTCCTGGGACGCCTGGACGATATCGGGAACGACGGCTTGAGGTTGCTCGCCGAGATAGTCGAGATATACGAGTATTACGCGATAGAGACCGCCGTCATCTCCGCGAGCCTGCGCCACCCACAGCACGTGATAGGCTCGGCGCTCACGGGCGCTCACATAGCAACAATACCGTACAAGGTGTTCCAGCAGATGGCCAGGCACCCGCTGACTGATATCGGAATCGAGCGATTCCTGGCCGACTGGGAGAAGATAAAGCATCTGTAGGAGAGCGTGGCAAACCGCCGTGCTCGTGGTAAGGAGGTAAGAGAGGTAATGGAGGTTGCTGACAGGAGCGTACTCGAGGCGAAGTTACTGCCCGAGCTTCAGGAGATAGGGCTCGCCCTGGAACTGGAGGGTGTCAAGAAGTATCGGAAGAAGGAGTTGATAGGCGCTATCCTGATGGAAACGGGAGTGATGACCGAAGAGGAGTCCCCCCCGAAGGAGAAACCCCAGGCCAAGCAGGAACCCAAGAAAGAGAAAGAGAAAGAGGAAGATGGGATTGGGAGCGGCATTCTGGATGTCCTCTCCGATGGCTACGGCTTCCTGCGCACCGGCGGGTACCTTCCTTCCGAGGATGACATATACGTCTCGATGTCTCAGATCCGGCGTTTTCGCCTCAAGAAGGGGGACGAGGTAAGAGGGCAGATACGTCCTCCCAAGGACTCCGAGAAGTATAACGCTCTTCTTCGCATTGAAAAGGTAAACGGGGACAAGCCGGATATGGCCCAGAAGCGCAGGCCGTTCAAGTCGCTGACGCCGCTCTATCCGGATGAGAGACTACGGCTCGAGACCAAGCAGAACCAGATTACCCAGCGAATAATCGACCTGATAAGCCCCATCGGAAAAGGCCAGAGGGGGCTTATCATCTCTCCGCCCAAGGCGGGCAAGACCACGGTTCTCAAGCAGATAGCGAACAGTATCACCACGAACAATCCCGAGGTCCACCTGATGGTGCTCCTGGTTGACGAGAGGCCGGAAGAGGTCACCGACATGGAGCGCTCGGTCTCCGGGGAGGTGGTGTCCTCCACATTCGACCAGCCCAGCGATAACCACATCGCGGTGGCGGAGCTGGTGCTGGAGAGGGCGAAGCGGCTGGTGGAGCAAGGGCGCGACGTCGTTGTTCTCATGGACAGCGTCACCCGCCTGGCCAGGGCGTATAACCTGAGTACGCCAGCCAGTGGCCGCATCCTGTCCGGCGGCGTGGATTCCACCGCGCTGTTCCCACCGAAACGTTTCTTCGGGGCCGCCCGCAACATCGAGTTCGGGGGGAGTCTCACCATCATAGCGACCGCCCTGGTGGACACCGGAAGCCGGATGGACGAGGTAATATTCGAGGAGTTCAAGGGTACCGGGAACATGGAGATACATCTCGACCGGAAACTCGCCGATAAGAGGGTGTTCCCCGCTATCGATATCGAGAAGTCCGGTACGCGCAAAGAGGAACTGATCATGGATCCCAAGGAGGCGGCCCAGGTGTGGAAGCTCAGGCCGGTAATTCACTCCCTGGACCCCGCGTCCGCGATAGAGCTGCTGATAAGCGGCGTACGGAAGACCAAGAGCAATGCGCAGTTCCTGGCCCAGATAAAGGACGCAAGCCGCTAGACGTTGCCAACAAGTGGGGTAAGGCCTTATAGTGGTGTCTAAAGAGGAATCGCTCTCGGCAAGGCCTGACCCCTCCGGTCAGACAAGAGGTGGCTAAACAAGATGGCCGAAGGCTCCTGTGCTACCATCTACGATGATTTCCCGAGAACTGTAGTGGGGGGAAAGTTGAAGAAAGACATACATCCAGAGTATATGGAGACCGAGGTCACCTGCTCTTGCGGGAACAAGTTCACGACCAGGTCCACGAGGCCTGAACTTCGAGTGGAGATCTGCTCGGAGTGCCATCCGTTCTACTCGGGCAAGCAGAAGCTGATTGACTCCGGCGGGCGCGTCGAGCGGTTCCAGAAGCGTTTTGCCTCTCACTTGAACGTTAAGGAAGGTAAGCGGAAAGAGCCCCCGAAGAGTTGATTCCCTCATTATCTTCCGCCCCCGATCGCGCGGGCGAGCCCGACTCTTCCGATGAAATCCAGGTCGGCGGCCAGGCCGTAATCGAAGGCGTGGTCATGCGCGGGCCGAAGAGATGGGCCGTCGCCGTACGCAGGCCATCCGGAGAGATGTACGTCACCGTGAACACCACTTCCACCCTGGCCCAGAGGTTCCCGCGGCTAAACCGGTTTCCTCTGCGAGGCATCTTCGTACTGGTGGACTCACTCGTCATTGGGATCAAGTCCCTCTCCCTGAGCGCGAATATTTCCCTTGAGGAGCCGGACGGCGAGGGGGAGGGAAAAGAGGAGGGGACGAAGGGGGAAGCTGAAGAGGGGCCGGAGGAGGAGAAGAAAGGGCTTGGGTTCTGGGAGTTCGCTATCGCCATCGTGCTGGCGGTTGTTCTCTTCCTGGGACTCTTCATCGTGGTGCCAACGGTCATAGCAAAGTCGCTCGACAGGTATCTGGGCAATACCATCCTCTACAACCTGTTCGAGGGCGGCTTGAGGATCACCATCTTCGTGTTGTACCTGGCGGCGATGTCGCTCCTCCCCGATCTCAGGCGGGTGTTCGAGTATCACGGGGCCGAGCACAAGGTCGTGCACGCTTACGAGGCGGGTGGGCCGCTGACCCCCGAGTTCGCCGGGAGGTTCTCCACCGCCCACATGCGGTGCGGGACCACGTTCGTGCTGGTAGTCCTGGTCATAAGCGTTCTCATCTTCTCCCTTTTCGGCAGGCCCGCGTTGTGGTTGAGGATAGTGGAGCGGCTGGCTATCATTCCTTTAGTGGCGTCGATCTCCTATGAGATAATAAGGATGGCCGGAAAGCACGAGCACTCTCTGGTGGTGAGGGTCATAATGGCGCCCGGCCTCTGGCTCCAGCGACTTACCACGCGCGAGCCGGACCAGGAGAAGTTGGAGGTAGCGATAGACGCGCTGAACGCCGCCATGGGGAAGCAGGCGGCGGCTGATGGCGCCTGAGGGGGAAACCCCGGAAAAACCATGTTCGAGAAACTTGAATCAATCAAGAAGAGGTTCGACGAGGTCAACCTGGAGATGGCTGATCCCTCGGTCGCTGCCGATGTGAAAGCGTACCAGACGCTCGTGCGCGAGAGGTCCTCACTGGAGGAGATGGCCACAACCTACGAGCGGTACACCAACACGGAGGAGCAACTGTCGGACGCCCGGGAACTCATGACAGGGGAGGAGGACCCGGAGATGGCCGATTACCTGCGCTCTGAGGTGGGGTCGCTCGAGGAAACGCTCGAGGAACTGCGAGAGCGCCTTCAAATTCTCCTTCTGCCCAGGGACGAGTTCGCGGAAAGAGATGTAATAGTCGAGATAAGAGCGGGAACGGGGGGAGACGAGGCGGCGATCTTCGCGGGTGACCTCCACCGGATGTACTCCCACTACGCGGAGCGTCACCACTGGAAGCAGGACCAACTGTCCTCCAGCCCCTCCGAGATGGGGGGGTTCAAGGAGTTAATATTCTCCCTCAAGGGTCGAGAAGTGTACCAGCGGATGAAGTTCGAGTCCGGCGTGCACAGGGTCCAGCGCGTCCCGGTCACGGAGTCCAGCGGTCGAATACACACATCGACCGCGACGGTCGCGGTCCTTCCCGAGGTGGAGGAGGTAGAGATAAAGATCGAGCCCTCCGACATCAAGATAGACGTGTTCCGCTCCACCGGTCCCGGTGGCCAGTCGGTCAATACCACGGACTCCGCGGTGCGCGTTACCTACAAGCCGACCGGCATGGCGGTCTCCTGCCAGGACGAGAAATCACAGCTCCAGAACAAGGAGAAGGCGCTGCGAATTCTGCGGGCCAGGTTGCAGGACGCCGCCAGACAGCAGCAGCGTGACCAGGAGGCGGAGCAGAGGAGGAGCCAGGTCGGTAGCGGCGGGCGAAGCGAGAAGATCAGGACCTACAACTTCCCCCAGGGGAGGATGACCGACCACCGAATCGGCCTTACGGTGCACAAGTTGGAGAGTGTACTGCAGGGCGACCTGGACATGATAATCCTGGCACTTCTCGAGGACGCTCAGGCCACGGCGCTAAAGGACATGGATCAGGTTTGAACGTCATTGAGTCCATAACAAAGGCCACCCCTTTCCTGGAAAAGCACGGCGTCACTTCGCCTCGCTTGAACGCGGAGGTGCTACTGGGGTATATCCTTGGCATTGGGCGCCTGGAGATATACACGGGGTTCGACAGGCCCCTCTCGGACGACGAAGCCGGCAGGCTGCGCCTGTTGCTCATACGGCGCGCGAGCGGGTACCCGCTGCAGTACATGACACGGGAGGTCGGGTTCAGGACGGCCGTGCTGGAGGTGCGACCCGGCGTGTTCATACCCCGTCCGGAGACGGAGGTCCTGGTGGAGAAGGCGCTGGAAGTGTTACCCGATCGGGCGGTGGAGGTCCTGGACATGGGCACCGGATGTGGCAACATAGCGGTCTGCGTCGCGCTGGAGAGGCGGGACGCCAGGGTGACCGCTATCGACAACGACTGGCTGCCTGTTGAGCTGTGCGGGAGGAACGCGGCGCGCAACGGCGTGGAGGGCGCGGTGAGGGCGCTCGAGGGTGACCTCTTCGAGCCACTGAAGACGGGCCGGGAGTTCGACGCGATAATCTCCAACCCGCCTTATGTCCCGATGGACAAATGGGAGTCGCTTCCGTTGGAGGTAAGGGGGTTCGAGCCGATGGAAGCGCTTGTGGCGGGAGGGGACGGGCTGGACGTGATCCGCAGGATCATCAGGGGCGCGCCCGGGCACCTCAAGGAAGGTGGCTGGCTCCTGCTGGAGGTTGACGAGACACAGGCCGAGAGGGTCGTCCCCCTCCTTTCCTCCCCCCCGCGGGGGGATAACACAGGTGGGGGGGCCTGGACCAACGCCGAGTACTTCCGCGACCTGGCGGGTCGCCCGAGGGTCGTCCGCGCCCGCCTTGCCGGCGCGGTGGAGAGTTGAGGCGGTCAGTTGCTTACAGTGCGGATCGAATCGGGATACCAGGAGCAGGGAGACGCGGAGCGCGTCGCCGAGATCCTGGGGAAGGGCGGAGTTGGGATAATTCCCACCGACACCGTCTACGGGCTTGCCGCGTCGGCGCTGGACAGGGAGGCAGTACTGCGCCTGCTTGACATAAAGGGCCGGACGCCCGATAAGCCGTTGCCGGTACATGTGTCGTCCGCTGGTGAAGCCGACACACTGGCCTTTGCCAACAGACCGCCGGGCGACGTCTTGATGGAAGCTTTCTGGCCCGGGCCCCTTACGCTGGTGATGGAGAGGCGCCCCGGGGTCGACATCCCGTTACAGCCGCCTCGCGCGCTGGGGCTGAGGGTCCCGGACCACCGGTTCTGCCTGGAGGTTCTCCGGCGTGCGGGATGCCTGGTGGTGCCGAGCGCGAACCTTACCGGAAGCCCCCCCCCGGCCCTGCCCGCCGACATAGCGGAGGAGATAATGGACCGCGTCGACTTTATGGTGGACGGCGGTCGCTGCCCGGAAGGGGTGCCCTCGACGGTGGTGGACTTGACGGACGGCTTGAGAATACTCAGGGAGGGTGCGATACCGGCTGAAGCGATAATAGACATCGCCGGGGGAGGTGCGCTATCCGATTGAGGTTACTTTTCGTTTGCACCGGTAATATATGCCGGAGCCCGATGGCGGAGGGTATCGCCCGGGCGGCGATAGAGAGGAATTATTCGGAAGGGCCGGTGTCGGTGGAGGTCGCCTCCGCCGGTATCGCGGGACTGGACGGCGAGGATCCGACCTCTGAGGCGGTGCGGGCGATGGAGGAGCGGGGAATTGATATAGGGGAATGCGAGGCACAAACCGTTTCCCGCAGCCTGACGGCGGAAAGCGACCTGGTCATGGTTATGGAGGAGAGACAGAAGGCCCACGTATCGGCGCTGGCCGGGAGCGCTGTGGTTCCCGTCTTCCTGCTGCTCAAACTCGCGGAGGCGGTCCAGGTGGTACTGAAGGCGGAGGACCTGGGACTGGACCAGGTTGGGCCTCTCGAGTCGCTCGAGAGCGTTGTGAGCGTAGCCACCGTCATGGAGCGGAACGATTCCTGGGAACTTCCCCTGCACCAGTACGAGGTGGCCGACCCCATGGGGATGCCGCTGGAGTGGTACATGCGGGCCGCCGATATTATGGAAGTCGCGATAGGCGACATACTTAGGTGCCTGCTCGGCCCCTTCGCCTGAATCCCACCCACGCCTTGAGGGGACCTCAACCTCCCCGGAGGAGAGCTGAGGTGGGTGTGGCATAGTTACGGCTGCGGTACCGTTCCGATATAGTAATATAGGCTTGCGGCCTACGGTGAGGAGAAAGGGGTCCTGCTTGGCAGGCAAGAACGGGATGGTAATAGCAGTAGGAAGCGATCACGCCGGGTATCGTCTCAAGGGGGCGGTTGCCGGTGCGCTGTCGGAGATGGGTTGCCGCGTACTGGACATGGGGACCGACTCGGAGGAATCCTGCGATTACCCTGATTTCGCCATAAAGGTAGCTGAAGCGGTTAGAGAGGGCGAGGCGGACAGGGGGGTCCTGATCTGCGGGACCGGCGCCGGAATGGCCATGGTGGCCAACAAGGTTCCCGGGGTCAGAGCGGCGGCGTGTAACGAGAGGTACTCAGCCGAGTTCACCCGGCTTCACAACGATGTCAACGTGCTCAGCCTGGGCGCCCGGATAATCGAGCCCGTGGAGGCAGTTGGCATCCTTAGACTTTTTCTTGACACGCCGTTCGAGGGTGACCGGGAGGGAGGGACCCGTCACCTGAGGAGGCTCGATAAGATCAGTGACGTAGAGAAGAAGTACTCGAAGTAAAGCCGGGGGAGTCACGGGAGGGGCAGTTGGAGTTTCAATATGAAGAGTCCGGGTTGGTGTGGATGGACCCGGAGGTCAGTACGGCGATTGAGATGGAGCTTGACCGGGAGAGGGAGAACGTGAACCTCATCGCCAGCGAGAACTACTCATCCATGGCGGTCCTGGAGGCCCAGGGCTCGGTGATGACCAACAAGTACGCGGAGGGGTACCCCGGGCGGCGCTATTACTCCGGCTGCGGCCCGGTGGACATGGTGGAAAACCTGGCGCTGGGCAGGGCCAGGGAGCTGTTCGGCTGCGAGCACGTCAACGTCCAGCCGCACGCCGGGTCACAGGCCAACATGGCGGTCTACATGACCGCGCTCGAGTTGGGCGAGACGATGATGGCGATGGACCTGAGGTGCGGGGGCCACCTGACCCATGGGGCGACATTCAACTTCTCCGGCATGCTATACAGGACGGTCCACTACGGCCTGGACAGGGAGACGGAACGGCTGGACTACGACCGGATAGCCGATATCGCTGCCCGGGAGAAGCCCCGGCTGATAGTCGCCGGTGCCAGCGCGTACCCTCGGTCCATCGATTTCGCCGCTTTTCGGGAGATAGCCGACAGCGTGGGGGCCGCCCTGATGGTGGATATGGCCCACTTCGGGGGGTTGGTGGTGGGAGGTGTACACCCGGACCCGGTGCCGTACTCCGACTTCGTGACCGGTACCACCCACAAGACGATGCGAGGTCCCAGGGGCGGGTTTATTCTCTGCCGCGAGGCGTACGGCCCGCGCGTTGACGCGGCGGTGTTTCCGGGGATGCAGGGAGGCCCGTTGATGCATGCCATAGCGGCCAAGGCGGTCTGCTTCAAGGAGGCGATGAGTCCGGAGTTCAAGGAGTACCAGGAGAGGATAGTGGCAAACTGCCGGGCTTTGTGCGACAAGATGGCCTCGGAGGGATTCCGGATTGTAACCGGCGGTACCGACACCCATCTGTTCCTGGTGGACCTGAGGCCGACCGGGATAACCGGGAGGGAGGCGCAGGACGTCCTCGAATCGGTGGGCATAAACGTCAATAAGAACGAGGTCCCGTACGACGAGACCCCGCCGACGGTGACCGGCGGCATCCGGATCGGCACCCCGGCCATCACTACGCGGGGGATGCAGCCGGTGGACATGGAAGATATCGGGCGGATGATAGTGACGGCCCTCAAGAACATGGACGATGAAAGCGCGCTTAATTCGATTCGCTCCGAGGTGAAAGAACTGATCGGTTCCTTTCCTCTATACGGTGGCGAGACCGAGTCCTCCAGGATAGACCCCAGGGACTGAGGTACCTCACCCCTCCACCCCACAAAAACGCAAGATTGTACCGGGTACAAGACGCAAGATTCCTGCCAATATCTACCAAAACGCAAGAACGCGGTTTTTAACCTGTTTTTAACCAGCGTGTCATTTGGCGTTAACCGGCCTCCCCGATAATCCAGGTAAGACGGGACAGAAGACGACCGCCGTTTGCGATGGAAGGGGGAGTGTTGGAGAGGGCACGTAACTTTTTCCGGCGACTTGACCTGTTCGACGCGCTGTCGCTGGGACTCATCGCCGTACTGTTCATACTCGCGCTGGTGCACCTGAGCCGGTTCCCGGTGTTCAAGGACATCTACTACCACATGGGGACGGCAAAGGCGTTCGGGAGCGCCGGGGGAGTTTCCCTGTTCGACTTCTGGGAGTACGCGCCGGCGGGGAGGCCACACCTCTACCCGCCGATGCTGCACATAATCATGTACGTCATGAACCTGACGGGCATGTCGATGAGCGCCATCGGAACGCTGGTAAGCTTCTCGGCGTTTCACCTCATCCTGCTCTCGACCTGGTACGGCATGCGCCGGCTGTTCTCCAGCCGAGCGGCACTCTACACAGTAATCGTGCTTTCCTCCTGCTTCATGTTCTTCTGGGCGACAGCGGTCACCAGCGCGGCCTCGCTGGTGCTCATCCTGACACCTTTTATCTTCATAGCACTGGAGGCCGACCGAAAGGTGGCGGCGTGCGTCCTGCTGGCGATGGCGCTTTACAGCCACCTGGTGCTCGGACACCTCATCGCGCTGGGTATTTTCATCTACGTGCTGCACCGCCGGGAGATGTTCAAGGGCACGTTCCTGGTCCTCTTTGGCGCCTACCTGCTGTGGCTGCCGTGGGGCATCCATATTCTGGTCAACTTCGGAACTCTCGACCTGTCCAGCCCCATGGGGGGGGGCACGTGGATGAGTCTTCACCTTCTTGTCTGGGTGGTGGCCATCACCGGGTTCATCTACTGTTACTTCAAGAAAGGCCGGTACTATATCCCCACCAGTTTGCTGCTGGGAATGGTACCCATACTGTTTTTCTACCCTAACCGTTTCTGGGACGGGCACGCGTTTGTACCCCTGGCGATGCTGGGAGGCGTGGCGCTGTCCGGACTGCACGGGTTCATCAAGGAGAGATCGGTGGCGTACATGGGTGAAAGACAATCGTACAGGGTGGTGCTGCTGGCGGTGATGGCGGTACCGGTAGCCCTGCTACTGCTGGTGGACCCCGTTTTCTCCACCAGGAATAACGCAGATCCCGGAAACGGCACGAAGAACATGAAGGCCATGCCTGACGGCATGCGGCCTCCCCCAGGAGAGAAACCGTTCATGGGGGATGGGAACGGTGAACCGCCTCCGGGAGGAACGGTTCCACCGAGAATGGACGACGGTGTGCCCGGTGAGGGGCCACCGGGGCAGAGCATATTGATAGGTTACGACCGGCGGGAGCCGCCGGAGATGGGCGACATACCTCCGTGGAGTCTCGAGGAGGAGTCGGGGGGCACTCCCCGGGATGAAGTGGGGAACGAGCCACGTTCTTTCCCGAACCATCGCATGGCAACGCCTGAATCCGGTGGCTCTACCGGTTCTATCCCGGGTGGTCCGGACGGCGGGCCCGCGCCGGGGAAAAGGGGACAGGGTGGCGACTCGCTTTACGCGAGGTCCTCGACGCTGTTCTACCTTATCACCGGAGAGGGTGGCGGCGGTGGGATGCATTCGCTCGAGGAGGAGCCGATGCTTAACGAGGAAACAGAGGAGCTGGCCAGGTTGGTGGAGGAGAACAGTGAGGAGGACCAGGTGGTCTTCACCACCGACGGCCCGTTCGGGAACCTTATGACGGGCCTTACCGGCCGACCTACGACCGGGGGGATGTTCAAGGAGGTCCAGTCGGAGGGATCCGGGGGCAAGGGGAAGGGCATGGTAAGCGGCATGGAGGACGCCTATCTCCTCATCCTTCCCGTGGGGATCGGGCCGCTCGAGCCGTTGGACGATGCGGTGCCGTCGGCGACATCCACTGGCGCGCGGCGGGGATTGCCGGAGATCGAGGGGGTTGACCTGGACTCCCTGGAGTACGTGGGGACCGCGGGCAAGTACGCCCTGTACCTGAACCCGGCCGCCGCCGACGTGCGAACCGTCGGCCCGGGCACGGTCATCCCCTGGGTGCTGGTGTTTCCGTTACTGGGGCTCGCCATCGCGGTCATCATCATCGACTGGGTCCGGCCCATACACCCGCTCGCGGCCAGGAAACGGGCCGGGGATGGAAACAGGGAAGCTGGAGTAGTACCGGAAGCGACCCGGCCGGGCCCGGGAAATGGAGGCGACAGTGACTACCGGTAACGCGCCCGAACGGATCCTGGCTATAATTCCCGCGTATAACGAGGAGGCAAGCGTCGGCGCGGTCGTCAGGGAACTCACCAACCAGGCGCCGTTTCTGGATATCCTGGTGGTGGATGATGGCTCCCTGGACAACACCGTGAAGGAGGCCGGGGCGGCCGGCGCGACGGTCCTCTCTATTCCCACCAACCTTGGCATCGGGTGCGCCATGAAGGCGGGCATGTCTTTCGCGCTGGAGCGCGGGTATGACATGGCCCTGCAGGTCGATGGTGACGGCCAGCACGATCCCTCCCAGGTCCACCGCTTGCTGGAGCCGCTACGATCTAGTGAGGTGGACGTAGCCATCGGCTCCCGGTTCCTCGGGACCGGGGGTTACAAGCCCCCCTGGCACAGGCGACTGGGGACACTGTTGCTCTCGGCCATGGTGCGGGCGGCTACCGGGTCGAAGGCCACCGACACCACCTCCGGGTTCAGGGCGATGAACCGCCGCGCGCTTCAGTTCCTCGCGGAGAACTACCCGGAGGATTACCCGGAAAGCGAGTCCCTGGTGCTCATGCACATGGCGGGTATCCGGTGGAAGGAGGTCCCGGTAATGATGAGGAGCCGCAGCGGAGGAACCTCGTCTATAAGGAGCCTGTCTTCCGTCTATTACATGATAAAGGTGATGTTCTGTATCCTGCTGGACGCTTCTCACGTTAAGTCCCCGAGGCCCGTGGTCCAAGGAGGTGAGCAGAGGTGAGCATCAGGAGCCATATCGTAACAGTAGGCATCTGCCTGATCATGGGCGCGACGGTTCTCTACCTGATACACAGGAAGAAGCTGAGGGAGCAGTACGCCCTGGTATGGATAGGGGTATGCGTGTTGATGATCGTCCTGGCCTCCTGGAGGTCACTGCTGGAGTGGATATCCGAGGCGCTGGGCATCTACTACGCGCCCTCCGCCCTGTTCCTGCTGGGCATGGCGTTATCATTCGCGCTACTCCTTCATTTCTCGGTAACGATGACCCGGCTGTACCGCGATAACGCGCGGATGGCGGTTCGCCTCGCGGAACTGGAGCTATCAGGCGTCGGAGATGGGAGCGTGACCGCCCTGTCCACGAACGAAGTACCGTTGTTCGACCAGGAGGCCGGGCAGGAAGACAGGGAGTTCCCGGTAATATACCTCACCGACCCACGCGACTGACCCGGAGTCAGGCCTTGTGCCCCCGGGCTGTTGAGAAAATGACGCATTGGTGCCTGGCACCAATGCGTCATTTTGTGGCTTTTGTTTATTTGTGAGGGAGGGGTCTCGTCCCCGGGGCTGTTGCACGCCCCAGGGCATATGCATTGTGGGGCGTGGGTTCAAGTAAAGTATTGAACGTCACATGCCCGGGGATGGCGTTCTTGTCTGACGCCACTTGTCTAACATGAGGGGTCAGGCCTTCTAGCCATAACGTATGATCTCGTCCGCCGCTTAAAGGCGCTGACCCCACTGGTTGGCGGTTCCAGCCCGGGGATGGCGTACCTTGTCTGACCGCCGCTTGTGTGACGTGAGGTGCCAGGCCTTCTAGCCATTACGTATACTGTCGGCCACCGTTTAAAGGCAAAGGCACCACCGGTTGGCGAATTGGTCGGTTGAGCCGGATATCGGTTAATGCTAGACTAATCAAAACCGTTTGGGTCCTGATCCCGGTGGCTTCACGCGCAAGAAACGAGGCGGGTTAAGGGTTGGTTACGTCTATTCGTCCGGTGGAGTGTTCCCTGAACTCGAAAAAAAGGGCACCCTGGAGGCTGGCAGTGAGTGACGAGTTTGAAAACGTGGCGCGGATGATCGAGTCGGCGGGCTCGGTAGTAGCGCTCACCGGAGCGGGGATATCGGTGGAATCCGGAATTCCCGACTTCCGCTCCCCGGGGGGACTCTGGACCAGGTTCGACCCCTCGATATACGCCACCTTCGAGTCGTTCGTGAACGATCCATCGAAGTTCTGGGAGATGGCAGAGGAGCTCAACCCGCTCCTGGAAGGCGCGGAGCCCAACCCGGGGCACCTGGCCCTGGTGGAACTGGAGCGCCTGGGGAAGTGCGACACGGTGATAACCCAGAACATAGACAACCTCCACCAGCGGGCGGGCAGCTCCGATGTCCTGGAGCTGCACGGGACGTTTCGCTGCGGGACATGCCTGAAGTGCGGTATGAAGCACACCTACGAGGAGATAGAGCAGGCCGCGGCAGGCCGGGTAGTACCGGTTTGCATGTCGTGTGGAGGGTCGATAAAGCCCGACGTGGTCCTTTTCGGAGAGCCGCTGAACGCGAGGGTCCTTCAGCGGGCGGTGGAACTGGCGACCGGATGCGACCTGATGATAGTCGTGGGGAGTGGGCTGGAGGTGTTTCCCGCGGCGTCCCTGCCGGATTACGCCAGGAGGGGCAACGCCCGGCTGGTATTCTTCAATATCGCCACAACCGCGTTCGACAGTGTCGCTGATGTTATTATAGTAGGCAAGGCGGGGGAGACACTCCCCCGCGTGGTGGAGGTATACCGTGGCCTTTCGGAAGGTTGCACCGGGACAGAATAGGAGAGGAAAACAATGTCATCTGGCCCAGAGAACGAGGATTGGTCGAAGAAGCTGGAGGAGCTGGATTTCTCAGTCATCAAGGAGAGGTTCAAGTCCGGCATGACTAAGCCGAGGATCCTGATCATCATCGCCATCATCGCGCTGTTCCTGTTTATCGCCATCATCGCGCCGTTCGCCGCCTTCTACACCGACGCGCTCTGGTATAACCACATCGGGTTCCAGAACCTGTTCTGGAAGATGTTCTGGGCCAAGATACTGATGGTGGTGGCGTTTGGGGCCACGTTCTTCGTCCTGATGTACGGTAACATCCTTCTCGCGCACAAGATCCCGCCGGACCAGGAGATCGACCTCGAGGGGTCACCGCTGGAGGAAGTGATAAATAGAGTACGGAGCGTGGGGTCGAAGGCTGTCACCTGGGGGCTGGTCGCCTTCTCGGCTGTAGCGGCGCTCCTGGCCGGCCTGGGCTGGGGGGGAAAGTGGGAACTCGTTCTCAAGTTCTTGAATCACGCCAGCTACGGGAAGACGGACCCCCTGTTTGGCAAGGACATCGGCTTTTACCTTTTCTCCTACCCTTTCCAGAAGGAGTTGGTGAACTGGCTTATCTCGAGCCTGTTTTTCATCCTGGTGATTACCGCGATAGTATACGTCTTTGACGGCGGCATCCGCCTGAAACGGGGCCCCGATATGCTGGCCCCTCACGTGAAGGCCCACCTGTCGGTCCTCGCCGGGGTCATTCTCCTGGTGAAGGCGTGGTCGTACCGGCTGAACATGTACGAGCTTCTTATGACCAAGGATGGGGCGGTGTACGGGGCGGGCTACACCGATACCCACGCGCGCCTGCCAGCACTTTGGATACTCACCATCCTGGCGCTGGTGGCGGCGGTGGTCTTGATAGTCAACATCAAGTACAAGGGATGGTTCCTTCCGGCGCTGGCCATAGGTTCCATGGTGGTGGTGACGGTCCTGGCGGGCACGCTCTACCCGGTCATCATCCAGAACCTCCGGGTAAAACCGAACGAGCGAGAGATGGAGTCCGAGTACCTGAGCTACAACATAGAGTATACCCGGGAGGCCTACAACCTGGGGGAGATAAAGGAGGAGACGTTCGCCGCTGACGAAAGCCTGGACCTTGCCGGCATCGAGGCGAACCGGGCCACCATCAAGAACATCCGGCTGTGGGACCCGAGGCCCCTGCTCAACACCTACGAACAGATGCAGTCGATCCGGCAGTACTACGTCTTCAACGACGTGGACGTCGACCGGTACACAGTTGACGGCGAGTACCGTCAGACAATGATCGGGGCGCGCGAGATGCAGCAGTCCAACCTTCCTGAGGAAGCGAGCACCTGGGTCAATACAACCCTGGTTTACACACACGGTTACGGCGTCTGCATAAACCCCAGCAACGATATCTCGAGCGAGGGGAACCCCGTTTACCTGTTGAGCGACCTTCCCCCGCAGGGGCCGACCAACCTCCAGGTGAAGAGGCCGGAGGTATACTACGGAGAGAAGACCGACAACCACGTGGTTGTGGATACCACCGAGGAGGAGTTCGACTACCCCAGGGGCAACGAGAAGATCTACAGCAAGTACGAGGGCAAGGCCGGAGTTGAGGTGAAGTCGTTCTGGCGCAAGTTCCTGTTCACGGTCCTGTTCCGCGACATCAACTTCCTGTTCAGCGGCCAGATACAGGGTAACTCCCAGGTCATGTACTACCGAACGATCTCCGAGCGCGTCCGGAAGTGCGCGCCGTTCCTGCAGTTCGACCGCGACCCCTACATGGTGCTCTCCGACGACGGGAAGCTCTACTGGATAGCGGACGCTTACACGACAAGCGACGACTTTCCTTACTCCCAGCCCACCGATGGTTTCGGCAACTATATTCGCAACTCGGTCAAGGTGGTGGTCGACGCCTACGACGGGGAGGTATGGCTGTACGTGGTGGACCCGGATGACCCGGTCATAGAGACGTACCGGAAGATATTCCCGCAGATATTCACGTCGTTCGACAAGATGCCGGAGGACCTCAAGAAGCACGTACGGTACCCGGAGGACATCTTCCTCGTCCAGTCTAACATGCAGAGGACCTACCACATGACCAACGTCCGGGAGTTCTACAACAAGGAAGACGAGTGGGACTTCCCCCAGGAGATATTCGACGGCGGGAAAGAGCCGATGTCGCCGTACTACGTGATAATGAGTCTCCCCGGGGAAGACGCCGAAGAGATGGTGCTGATGATGCCGTTCGTTCCCCACAAGAAGCAGAACATGATCGCCTGGCTGGGGGCGCGTATGGACGGGGAGCATTACGGCGAGATGATCAACTACATGTTCCCCAGCGGCAAGCTGATATACGGGCCGGAGCAGATTGAGGGGCGAATAGAGCAGCAGCCTGAAATAAGCAAGCAACTGTCACTATGGAGGCAGGAGGGGTCCCAGGTGATAAGGGGCAACCTGCTGGTAATCCCCATCGAGCAGTCGTTGATATATGTGGAGCCCCTGTACCTGCAGGCGACCGAGATAAAGATACCCCAGATAAAGCGGGTAGTGGTCGCCTACGGGCAGCAGGTGGTGATGGAGCCTACTCTCGAACAGGCGGTTGCCCGGTTGTTTGCCGGGGCGCCGCCGACGGAGATCATCGTTGAGCCGGTGGTGGAGGAACCCACCGAGGAGGAACCCACCGAGGAGCCGGTCGAGGAGGAACCCACCGAGGAGCCTACGAGCCTCGCGGCCCAGGCGCTCGACCTGTACAACAAGGCGATAGAGGCGCAGAAGTCGGGGGACTGGGCCGCCTACGGCAGCTACCTCGAACAGTTGGAGAATGTGCTCAAGCAGTTGAGCGAAGTCCAGTAGGCGCTCTCCGGGACTTGTAGCGCCGCCTTCCAGGCGGCTCTCGCCGGAACAGAAGACGGCAAGATGCCAGCGCTACCAGGGAATAACGGATGCTGGTTGTTGCCGGCGCTACAGGAGCCCCATCTTTCGGGCGAAGTCGAGGTACCCCTTAAGCAGCATTCGCGGAGGGCCGGCATCGATACTGTAGGTCATCGTGCAGTCGTCGTGTGTGCCGTTGATACACTCGCGGGTACGGGTGATAACGTCGTCAGGAGTCTCGGAGCCGGCAAGGTAATCACATGCCTCCCGGTTCAGTTCAACCGAGATGTCCGGGGACACCGGCGCCCCCTCGGATATCATCAGCACGCCGTCGGTTTTCTCCAGGCCGAACTCCTGCCCGTCAACCGTAGCCTCGAGGCAGGCACCGTCCCTCAGGCGTTCGACGACAACAGACCCCGGGTACTCCTGGAACATCTTCACCAGGAGGTCGATTGTCTCCACGGCCGGCTTCTTCTTTGCCATGCTCCTCCACTGTGTCTTTCTCTATATTCTAACGACTTCTTGCGTTCTTTGCTTTCCGGCGATCTCCACCAGGATGTAATGGAAGTAACCCCCGTACGCTTCGCCGGCGTGAAGCGGCGCACCGGCGCCGCCGGTGATGGTTACCAGGACCCCGTCCTCCTCGAACTGCCTGTAAGCATGGAAGTGCCCGCAGAAGAGCTTCTCGACGCCCCCTTCGGCAAGGATTGGGATAAGGTTCTCGTTCGCCTCCATCCCGGCCGCCTGCTCGGGGTCCGGCCTCGGGGAGTACGGATATCCGGGCGGCACGTGACACACCGCGAAGACGTGATCGAAGCCACCGTCCCGCGCCGCCTCGAGGTCGCTTTTCAGCCACTGGCCCTCCGCCGGGTAGAACCCACGGCCGGGGGTGCCGTTGTCGATCAGCGCGAAGTGGCAGTTCTCGTAGTTGAACGACTGGTACGGCGCGCCAAGGTACCGCCGGTAGTTCTCGTCGACCGGCGAGGTCGCCACGTCGTGGTTGCCCGGCACGCAGTAGTAGCGGACCCCGCTTCGCTCCATCGCGTCCACGAAGTTGGCGAACTCGGTGGCGGTGCCGCTCCCGGTCACGTCCCCGGCGATAACCAGGAAGTCCACCGAGGTCGCGGCCTCGAGGACCTTGCCGAGGACCTCGTAGTTGTTCTGGGGGTCGCCGCAGACGATAAAGCTGAACCGGGGACCGCTTTCCACCTGGTCGTGAGTGGTGGCGGGCGTCGGCGGCGGGTTTTCCCGCGGGGCCTTGCCGCAACCGGGGGCGACGGCGAGAAGGGTAAGAAGTACCCCCACGAGGATAGCTGTTAATACAATGTGGCGTTTCATTGTACCTCGCAAAGCCGGCGAAAAGGTGTCAGAGAACGTCTACGGTATAGGTGCCGTCCACGGTCCGGGCTCACCTCTTGAATCGGCAGAACCCTGATGTGTCGCTCCTGGATGAGAGCCTGCTGACCTTGACGACGTCCCCGGTGCTGGGAGCGTGGAGGAACATGTCGTTGCCGAGGTACATGCCAACGTGGTGCGGGGGCGTCCCGAAGAAGACCAGGTCTCCGGAGCGTGCCTGCTGGAGTGTTATCTTGATCCCCCGGTTGAACTGGAGCGCGGCGTTGTGCGGGATGCTTATGCCGTGCAGCTTGTATACGTACTGTGTCAGGCCGGAGCAGTCGAAGCAGATCCGGTGCACCCCGGTCGGGCACTTGCCCGGCCCGGCACCGGCCCAGTGATAGTCAACCCCCAGGTACTTCATGGCGGTCTTGGCCAGCCCTCCCTCGGGAGCGTCGGCGAGTTGGTCCAACGCCTCATCGTTGAGGACAGTGTCCACCGCCCGCTGTTGCGCGGTCTGCTCCGCCAGCATCCTCTGTATGTCCTGGTTGAGACTGGTGAGCAGTACCTCGCGCTGAGCGAGAGCTCCCTCGACCTGCTGCTTCTTCGCGATCGACTGCTGGACGAGGCCTTCCTTCTGGCGTTGCTGCTCGGCGAGATCCCTTTCCAACTGGCTGACGGAGTCACGGTTGCTCTTGATCCGCGTGATAAGCTTGGCGTCGCTCTGAGCTACCCTGGAAACGTAATCCGCCCTTTCCAGGAAGTCAACGAAGTCCTTGGTACGCAGCAGGACTTCCAGCATCGACGTTTTGCCGTTCTTGTACATCGCCGCGGCGCGCTCGTTCAGGATATCCCTGCGGTCCCTCAGACTCTGCTTGATATCGGAGAGGCGCTGGCGGGTCTCGTTGACCTCGTCGGTTATCTCGTCGAGCTCCACTTTGACGCGGTCGTACGCCTCGGCGGCGACACCCAGTTCCTTATCCAGGGCGTCTATCTCGCGCGATACCTCCGCGGCCTGCTGGCTCTTGCTTGCGATATCATCCCCGGTCGGGACAGCGATAACGCCGGTCGTGGGCACCAGAAGGAGGGTGACCGCGGCAATTACCCCGACCACAGTAATAAATCTTATTCTACCCAGTGTTATGCTCTTCCGTTTCATGGCTCATCTCTATAGACGTATATACGTTACAGCGTGTTGCATTGCTACTATTATCCCGCTTTCTACTGTTAACAGTCAATAGTTATTGTCAATTACTGTTAATAATATATACAGTCGTACTCTTTATATCGGCGTTGTTGCGAATTTTGTTTAGTGATCTTATTGTTGAATGATGATGCTGTTGTTATTGTTGAAGATGAGGTTACGATCCCGGTCTTGTCTTGCGTTGTCGTGTTGATTGGCGCGATTCCCCAACGCGCGCTTGCATTCCAGCGACGGATACAACAGAATGGAAATCACGAACGGTGCGGGGTGGAGCAGTTTGGAAGCTCGCTGGGCTCATAACCCAGAGGTCGTCGGTTCGAATCCGGCCCCCGCTACCAAACGAGTTAAAAGGTGGAACCTTCAGTTCCACCTTTGATTCTCCCGAAATCAAGCGGAAACCGACCAAGCCAACCAAGCAGTACCCAAATCCCATGTTCCTGGCCTACGAGTGGTAAATGGGCCTTGATGACAGGATGTATTAATCCCAGGGAGACATCGCCGGAAAGCTCGGGATGACTCAACCACGGCTGGAGAGCAAGAGAGTATCGATTGACGGCAGTCAAGGGACTTGGTATATTTATCATACAATGTAAGGTAATGTCTACAATCAAGTGGTGATAATGCAACGGTCACTTCAGGCGAAAGCCAATATCGTTAAGAATTATCTGGACAGAGAGCTATCAGGGCAGATAGCGAGAGCTCTCAGAAGCCTGCCGACGGTTGTGCTGACCGGCATGCGCCAGGTTGGAAAGACCTCCATGCTGGTGAACGACCCTGAACTCTCGAAGAGAGAATACGTAAGCCTTGATGATATGGCTTATCTAAAAGCACTGGAAGAAAACACCGATCAAACACTCTCGTACCACGACGCTGTCACCATTGACGAGGCACAGAGATCGGACACTCTCTTCATGGGGATCAAGAGGGTTCTGGAGAAGGACAGGAGGCCGGGGCGGTTTCTACTCTCCGGTTCGGCAACCCTCCCATTGAAGAAAGCTGCGGCGGAGACGCTCACCGGGAGGTCCATTAACCTCAAGATGATGCCCATGACCAGGCGGGAGATAAGGGAAGAGACCGGGGGGAAACCTTTCATCTTGAAGTTCTTCTCCAAGCCGGGAAAACGAAATGCGGGTGAGGTTGAACCCATAACAGACGCCGAGGTCATGACAGGAGGGCTCCCCCCCGTAGTTCTGGCAAAGAAAGAGGACGCCCGGTTCTGGCTCATCGGGTACGAGCAGAACTATCTGGAGAGAGACATACGCTTTATATCCAGGGTCAACAATATAATAGGGTTCAGCAACCTGGTCAGGCTGGTGGCCGGTCGTACCGGTCAACTACTGAACGTGAGCAACATCGGGAGGGACGCGGACTTAAATTACAACACGACCATGCGCTACCTGGGTTGGCTCGAGGACCTCTTCCTGATCTACAGGGTTCAGGCCTTCAGGGGGAGCAGGGCAAGCCGGATAAGAAAGAAGCCCAAGGTCTTCTTTGCCGATTCAGGCCTTGCCTGCCACCTGGCCGGGATTGAAGACCTTTCCCGTGATCCATTGAAAGGATACATCTACGAAACCTTTGTGGCTCAGAACCTTCTTGGAATACTCGAGGCACACACGCTGGGGTGGGAGCTCTTCTACTGGAAAACCGCGGGGGAGCGCGAAGTGGATTTCGTGGTGGACAACCGGAGGGAAGTAGTGGGGATAGAGGTGAAGGCCTCCTCCTCATTTGGATCGTCGGACATACGCAACTTGAGGGCTTTCCTTGAGGCCACTCCGAATGCCAGGGCGGGGATTCTCGCCTACAACGGCACTGAGATGGTAAGTCTGGGAAGAAAGATATGGGCGGTCCCCATAAGCGTGCTCCTTTCATAATGCCGCACTCCCCCCGGTCACGTCTTGAATCTGGAATTCAGAAATCACTAATGCTCATAACCCAGAGGTCGCCGGTTCGAATCCGGCCCCCGCTACCAGCTTCGATGTTTCTCACCAGGTTTATTTCTGTGCGTTTGCTTCTGCGCAAAAGGGACCTGGCCCCTTTTGCACGTTGTTAACATTTCCGCTCAATGTAAATGATTAACCGCTAAACCTGTTGCGTTTGGGGCCTGGCCCCATTGTTGCGTTTTTATCCCCCTGCCCCCGCGGTGCGCTCTGGATAAGGTACTATCAGGTGATGGATCGCGTATGGACCTTCGTGGACAATGGAGGCGTGAATGAATGAAGGGAAGATACTCGAGTTCTGCTCCAGGTGGTTGAGTTCCTGGACCGGGAACGATCCCGAGGGGCTGATTGACTTCTACGGGGAGGACGCCTTTTACTCCGACCCTGCGGTGAGGGACGGGATACAGGGCCGCGACAGGCTCCTCGACTACTTCACCGGTCTACTTGACGCCAACCCGGAGTGGGAGTGGGAAGCAGTCGAGGCGTTCCCGACCATGAGAGGTTTCACCTTGAAGTGGAAAGCCACGATTCCCGTCGGGGATGACGTGATCACGGAGTATGGCCTTGATATCGTGGAAATCGAAGACGGAAAGATAACCAGGAACGAGGTCTACTTCGACCGGACGTCGCTGATGCTGGCCGTGGCACGGCAGAAGCGGGAGCAACCACAGGAGTAGTACCTCTTGAGGAAACGTCGTACGTTTGATGGTCGGTCCCCCCTTTGCACACCAAATCCGTCCCGGGAGCGGAAGGCCGGCCCGTGGCATGATACAATGCTGTTGTCCGGGGGCGAAGACGCCGAACGCTGGATATCAGGGAATGATTTCGAGACAGCAATCCCGGGAGTATAGCCCGTGAGCCGGTCCGTTGCCTTCTATAAAGTCGTGGAGAAGCTCTGGCCCATCGGCGGCCCCCTGAAGAGTATCGTCCGCATTCCGTTTGTCGACAAGTACCTCGGTACCAGGCTAGTAAACGAGCGGAACACCGATTGCACCTGGATACCCGTGGGAGAGGATATCGAGGTCCCGCCGGAGAGCGCTCTGCCCATGCAGTTGCTCTTCGAGTTAGTTGACCGCGCTAGCCTCTGCTTCATCGCGGACAGTTGCTTGTGTCGTTCCACGGCCGGCTGTTCCAACTTCCCCGCTGAGATCGGGTGTCTCGTCCTTGGCGAGGGGGTTCGCGACATCAATCCATGGCTTGGAAAGCCCGCCTCAAAGGAAGAGGGAAAGGAACACGCAACGCTGGCAATAAACCATGGTCTTCTCCCCCTGGTTCTCCACGCCTCCTTTGACGCGTTTCTCTTCGGCATAAAAGAGTATCGAAGGATGCTGGTCGTCTGCTTCTGTTGCGACTGCTGCTGTACCGTTCGGGTAAACATGAGGGGGGGCCCAGTCGCCTATCGCAATCGAATCCTGCGGCTCCCCGGACTCTCGATGGTGGCCGGTGGCGATTGCTCCGGGTGCGGGCAGTGCGCGAGGACATGCTGCCTGGGCGCTATCGAACTCGGTGATGAGGGTCCGGAGTTCTCCGATTTCTGCAAATGCTGCGGGAGGTGCGCCATTGTATGCCCCAGGGGGAACATACGGGTCGAGTGTGACCCTGCAGTGGATACCCGGGGGGAGCTCTTCCGGCGGCTGGAAGCGAGGACCAGCATAGGATAGTGGCCCTTCCCTAAAGTTACTTGAGGGCGGGCTCTCATCCAGCCCGACGCAGGCCCCCGTTTGAGGGTGGATTCCAGTCCGCCCGTGGTAGAAAGACCCGGGACTGAGAGTGCCGGCTCAAGGGGTGGCTGCGCCGTCGTTGCCTTCGGGGACCCTGCCGCCGCGGTTGAGTTTTACTATCTGGCGGAAGAGGGCGTCGATATCAACGTCCCACCCGTCGATATTGTTAACCATCTCTTCCGCGAACGGGTACGGCATGCTGATGATGATGTCGTTGTCGGTAAACTTCGCGAACTTGCGGGAGACGGCGTCGGGGAGGCAGAAAGATGGAGCGCCGGTCGCCAGCGGGTTGGTGATGGTTCCCTGGCAGGTGGACGCGAACCTCTGGGGCATGATGAACTCGGCGTCACGGAACGTGAGCAGGCCCTGGACGGCCTCCGCCTGCCCCGCGTTGACGAGAAGGGCGACGAGGTCGGGGGTTTCCTCGCACCGGGCAAGCGGCTTTAAGACCACGTACTCCGCCTTGCCGAACGGTGGGGTGGGTGTCGAGCGGAACCAGCGGCGGCAGGCGTCGCTGTCCACGAACGACTGCTCCAGCCAGACCAAGAACGCGACAAGCATCTCCTGAAGGTCCATGAAACCCAGCCAGTGGATCCCCCCCACGCACACGACGCTCTTGCGCGAGAGGTTCACCGTCTTTCCCTTGAACGCGTGCTTAACCGCTACGCAGACGTATCTGCCCTCGCGCCCGCCTTCGTCGTCGGGGTGATCGGAGTAAGTTATCGCTACCGGTTCGGAGGCAAGGTCCAGGAGTTCAACGAGCCTCCGGGCCATCTCCTGGTTCATTTTCTCGCTCAAATCCAAGCAGTCCTTAAGGGAGGGTACGGCTATAGGTACACCGGCCTTTGCTCGACTACGTACTCGGCTTTTATCCCCGTCTTCTCGAACAGCCGGGCCTCGAGTCTCTCCCGGTCCAGCTCCAATTCTATCTTATCCGGGGTCACCTCGGTGCACTCCTTCAACCGGGTCCTTACGCTGTTGGCCCGTACCTTACGCGCCCGCAGGCATGGCGGGACGGAACTGGTGCAGCAGGTACCCTTCGCCGACGTCGATGAAATCGAGCGTGAGGTCCATGCCTATCTCCAGTTCCTCAATCGGCGCGTCTATCCTGGAGAGCACCCTGCCCCTGACCCCCTCGATCTCGACTACACCTATCACGTCGGGGGCGGCGAAGCGGAAGCTCCGGTCGATCTGGGTAAAAGCGTACAACGTCGCCTTCCCCTCCGGCTCCTTGAAGCTCACCTTCTCCGAGAAGCACTCCGGGCAGAAACCCTGCGGCGGGAAGAAGCAGGTTTCACAGTCGTCACAGAAGGTGGTGGCGAACTCTCTCTCCTTCAACCGCTCCAGGAACTCCAGCATGCGCCCATCGACGTCGCGCCAGTCGGGCCATCCCATTGGTTGCGTCATCAGTTGCCCTCCGTCTTGCTATACTTCCAGTACGAGTACTATGCTTCCGTTCATCATCCCGTGCTCGGCCTCCGCCAGTCCCACACGGGGGTCCCTGACCTGCCTCTCGCCTGCCTTCCCGGTAAGCTGCCAGTAGATCTCGGCGATCTCCAGCAGTGGGGTCACGTAGAACGGGTGTCCGAACGATAGCCTCCCCCCACTGGGGTTGATGGGGATGCTCCCGCCTATCGCGGTCTCACCTGCAGCCACCGCCTCGGGCGCCTTGCCCCTGGAGAAAAAGCCAACGTCCTCGTAGGTGATGAGCTCCGAGGAGGTGAACACGCCGTAGACCTCGGCCACGTCCACGTCCTCGATCTTCCTCCCGGCGGCATCCATCGCCTCGGCCGTTGCCTTCGCGATGGCCGGGAAGTGGGTGATGCCGTCTGTCGGCGGGATGAAGTGAGAGTCGTCGTGCCACTCCCCGATGCCTGTGATGTAGGCCGCGTCTTTCCGCCTGCGTTTGATGTACTCCTCCGAGGCGATAACCACCGCCGCTCCCCCGTCGGATGCCGGGCTGCAGTCGAGGAGCCGGATGGGAGGGGAGACGGGCCTGGAGGCGAGTACGTCCTCGACCGTGATCGGGTCCCTGTACTGCGCCAGCGGGTTCCTGCCCGCGTTCTCCCGCAGCAGGACCGCGACCTTTGCTATCTCCTCGTGGGATATCCCGTACTCCCACATGTACCTCTGCATGCTCAGGGCATAGTAGGGGGTGGCGGTCATAAGGCCGTAGAGGCAGTCGTGGGGGAGGTAGAGGGCGTTGATGTCCATGATGGCGTGAAGGTCCTCGGGGGGCGAGAACTTGTACTTCTCCACCTCTGAGGAGAAGACCACGCCCACGTCCACCCGTCCCGCCTCGATCTCTCGTACCAGCGACTTGACCCCCAGCGCGCTGGAGGCGCCCCCGTTCTCCACCACCAGGGCCGAGCGAAGCTCCAAACCCATGTACTCGGCGAGGCGGGCCGCCCTTATCTTGGTGCACCTTACGGTGAAACCCTCGGGCGTGGTGAATAACGCCTGGACCTCGGACTTATCCACACCGGCGTCATCCAGTGCGTCCCGTAACAGTCGGTACAGGAGTAAGTCCGCGTTCTCCCCCTGGTGCCTGCCTACCGGCAGCGCTGATACCCCTATCACTCCAGCTTTCATAACTCCTCCGGCGTCAACTGACAGTTTGATACCTCTAAATCGCCTGACTACGAACGGCGGGGAACCGGGGACCTGATGCCGAACGTACCGGTTTCCGCCGACCGTAAGGGCATAATAGCAATTATATTTTATGGTATCAATAGTTTACATGCAAAATGTCCTGGAACCTGGTGGATTCATCGACCTTTCACAGTGGAGTTGCCTGCTGGTGTGATTCATTTCCGTGAGTGGCCGGAACGGAGAAAGGGGCCGTCAACGTATTTGGAAAAGGGGCTTGCAAATTGTTTGGCGAGAAACTATTATATCTTAAATATGTACATCTAAAATATTATCCCTGCCGCCGGAAATTGTCGGGCCGGGAGAGTGGAGGGCGGGCGATATGGCCGAGTTCTTCTCGATAGAGGTCAGCGATGGCGTAGCCGAGGTAGTGATGGACAGGCCTCCGGCAAACGCCATGAGCATTAGCGTTTTCGAGGAGATAGGAGAGGTCGCCCGGGAACTGGAGGGCAACCCGGAGGTGCGGGCGGTGGTGTTCTCCAGCGCCCTGGAGAAGTACTTCATGTCGGGGCTCGACCTCAAGGACCTCCCTGTGCTCATCGGCAAGCTCATGGAGTCCGAGAAGGAGCCGGTGGAACCCATGGAGCTGATGCGGAAGGCACTGTTCGAGATGAGTTCCATCCTGAACGAGAGCCTGCTGGCGGTACAGAGACTGCCGTTTCCCACCATAGCCGCGATAAACGGCCACGCCCTGGGCGGGGGGTTGGAGTTCTCGCTTTGTTGCGACTACCGTTTCATGGCCAGGGGGACCGGGACCATCGGCCTGACCGAGGTGAACCTGGGGCTTATCCCGGGAGGGGGAGGGACCCAGCGGCTTCCCCGGCTCATAGGGAAGGGCAGGGCGACGGAGCTGATTCTCGAGGGCAGGCGTCTCACCGCCGACGAGGCCCTGGAGATAGGCCTGGTCAACCGGGTGTTCATGATGGAGGAACTGAAATCGGGCAGTATGAACTTCGCACGCGAAGTTGCGCAGAAGGCGACGAAGTCGCTGGCGATGGCCAAGCGTGCCATCAACGAGGGGATGGAGACCGACCTGGAGAGTGGGCTCTTGATAGAGCGGGAGGCGATGGCGGAGCTGGTGGGGACCGAGGACCTCACCGAAGGTATACAGGCGTTCATACAGAAGAGACCGCCGAAGTACAAGGGCAGGTAAGCACGGCGTTGCCGGCGGCATCAGGGGAGGGCATTTCAAGGCGGGCATGGAGTGGCTGAAGTTCAACCCGGAGAAAATCTATAAGCTGCTGGAGATGTTCTACCGCCACGGGGCGCTGGACAAGGTGCTGCCGGTGGCGGCGGAAGCCATCACCCGCCTTGAGGACGAAAAGGCCATCAGCCTGGCGCGGATACTTAACGGGATGAACGAAGTAGGACCCGCCACTATCGGGAAGATGGAAAGATATCTCGCAAGGTTTGGTTTCCTGTTGAACTTCCTGGCGTTCGATATCGTCGCGGCCGTGTTCTCGCGCCTCCTGGACGTGGCGCTGGTAAGGCGGATGACGGGCTCCGGCATCTACTGGTTCCTGGGCAGGGTCCTCGAGCAGGAGGAAGCGGCCGCTCCGGCACCCGGGGGGAGGTCCTTGCCTTGATGATCGAGGAACTCTCGGGAATAGTAGGCGCCGACCGGGTCTCCAAAGAGAAGGCGTCCCTGGAGGCGTACGCGAGCGACAACAGCTTCACCGAAGGTTGCGCGCCGTCCGCCATAGTCTCTCCCGTGAACGCGGAGCAGGTCGTGGAGATAATCAACCTCGCCGCTCGGGAGAAGGCGGGCCTGGTTCCCTCCTCCTCGGCGCCCCCCCGGTTCAGGGGCGATACCGTCCCGGAGCGGGAGGACAGCGTCGTCGTGGACCTAACCGGGATGGACCGGATTATAAAGATAAACCGGAGGAACAAGGTCGCCTTGATCGAGCCGGGGGTCACTTTCGGACGGCTCGCCCGTGAGGTCGCAAAGGAAGGCCTGAAGGTCCTTATGCCGCTGCTGCCCCGGGAGGGGAAGTCGGTGGTGGGGAGTTACCTGGAGAGGGAGCCGATACTCATACCCAAGTACCACTGGGACGTTACCGACCCTCTCCTGTGCGCGGAAGTCATCTTCGGCACCGGCGATATGTTCAGGACCGGGTCCGCCGCCGGGCCGGGAGACCTGGAGGACCAGTGGGCATCCGAGCGATACCAGAAGAACCCCATGGGGCCGGGCCAGAGCGACCTGATAAGGGTCGTACAGGGGGCCAGGGGAACCGTGGGGCTCGTGACCTGGGCCTCGGTGCGCCTGGAGCCGCTCCCATCGGCCAGCAGGACGTTCATCGTTGCCGCCGACAGCTTTGGAGAGCTCCTTGGCCTGGTGTACTCGATGCTTCGGCGAAAGCTGGGCGAGGAGTTCCTGGTGCTCAACGGAACGGACCTCGCGGCCATCGTGGGGGGCGACAGGGAAGAGATCGAGGAGCTGAAGGGGCGACTGCCGCCGTGGTCACTCATCTACCGCGTGGCGGGCTTCAAGTACTTTCCCTCGGACAGGGTCTCCTACCAGGTGAACGACATCGGGGACCTTGCCGGGGCGGAGGGGCTGGAGCCGTGCCGGTCGCTCGCGGGCGTAAGCGAGGAGGACATCGGGGGCGTGCTCGATGGGACCTCAGGCGAGCCGTACTGGAAGTTCGGGTACCTGGGGGGCTTCGCCGACATCTTCCTCATCGCGACGCTGGAGATGGTCCCTTCCTTCCTGGAGTTGATGGAGGAGGAGGCGAAGAAGGCGGAGTATCCCTCCGGCAACATAGGGATGTACGTGCAGCCGATTCAACAGGGAAGGTCCTGCCACGTGGAGTTTACCCTGTACTACGACGAGGGGGATGAAGGGGAGAGGCAGAAGGTCAGGGGGTTGTGTGACTCCGCGATAAGGCGGCTCATGGACAGTGGCGGGTTCTTCTCGCGCCCGTTCGGGCCCTGGTGCGAGCTCCCGTTCGACAGGTGCCCCGACACGGCGATGCTCCTGGGCAAGATCGGGAAGATGCTGGACCCCGACGGGATACTGAATCCCGGAAAAATACCGTACCGGGTGGTTTGAAGTGGCTCTTCGAGAGTACGAAAGAGATATTCGGGGATGCTCCCGCTGTTCCATCTGCAAGTGGGTGCCGTTCGCCCAGATAAAGAGCGTCGATTGCGCCACCGTGTGCCCCAGCATCTCCAGGTACAACTTTCACTCCTACTCCGGGGGCGGAAGGCTCATCCTGGGGCTGTCGCTTCTCGAGGACAGGGTGGAGCTCACCGAGGAAGTCGCGGATATCATATACAAGTGCGTCATGTGCGGCGCCTGTGAGGTCTCCTGCAAAATCTACCGGGACGACATCGACGTGCTTCGGGTCATCGAGGAACTGCGGTTCGCCTGCGTGGAGAACGGGATGATGCTGCCCGAGCACATGATGATGGTCGACGCGATGAAGCAGGAGGACAACGTGTTCGGCGAGCCCAAGTCGGCCAGGGGCGACTGGGCGAAGGACCTCGGCCTCAAGGATATCAACAAGGAGAAAGCCGACGTCCTCTTCCACGCGGGGTGCCGGCTCTCCTACGACGAAGGGCTGAGGGGAGTGGTCCGGGGGGCGGCGAGCATCCTGAGCGACGCGGGCGTGGACCTGGGGATCGCCGGGGCGGACGAGGCCTGCTGCGGCGGCCGGGCTTTCGAGGTCGGGTACCGGGGCGAGCTGGAGAAGTACGCCGAGGACTTCGCCAGCAGGGTCAAGGCGTCAGGCTGCAGCAAGCTGGTCACTCCCTGCTCCGACTGCTACGGGGCGTTCAAGCAGCTGTACCCGATGGTGGGAAAGGAGCTTGGGGTAGAGGTCCTCCACGTGGTCGAGTATGTGGAGATGCTGATGGGGCAGGGCCGGATAAGGCCGACCGTCAAGGTCCCGCTCAAGGTCACCTATCACGACCCCTGCCACCTGGGGAGGCGGGGGGAGCCGTACCGTGAGTGGGAAGGGGAGGACAAGCTGAAGAGGCCTTCGGCGTTCAAGATGTCCGGAACACGTGGGGTCTACGACGCGCCGCGGGAGATCCTCTCCCGCTTGCCGGCGGTCGAACTCGTGGAGATGGAGCGCATCCGGGAGTACGCCTGGTGCTGCGGCGCCGGGGGTGGAGTTATGGAGGCGTACCCGGAGTTCAACTCGTGGTCGGCAAACGAGAGGGTGGACGAGGCGCTGGCGACCGGCGCGCAGGCGATAGTGACCGCCTGCCCATGGTGCGAGAGGAGCTTTACCGACGCCCTCGAGGAGAGAGACGAGGACCTGGAGGTCCTGGACCTGATGGAACTACTGGCAAGATCGCTGGGAAGTGAGCCGGATGCTTGACGATGCCGTATACAGGGAGTTCGAGGAGGTTGTCGGTCCTGACAACATCTCCAGGGAGCCGGCGATACTGGACGGTTACACCTACCAGATAGTGTTCAACCCCACCCCCTCGCCGTGGCTCAACAGGCCGGCGGCGGTGGCGCTGCCCTGCAGTACCGAGGAGGTGCAGGGGATAGTCAAGGTGTGCAACAGGCACCACGTGCGGTTCAAGGCGCACAGCACCGGCTGGGGGGTGTTCAACGCGCCCGGCTACGAGGACATGATCATCCTCGACCTGCGCCGGATGAACAGGATTCTTCAGATAGACGAGAACAACATGTTCGCGCTGGTGGAGCCGTACATAACCTGCAACCAGCTTCAGGCCGAGGCCATGAAGAAGGGGCTGAACTGCCACATAATCGGCGCCGGCCCCAACACGTCGGTGCTGGCCAGTTGCACCTCGGTCGGCGGCGTGGGGTGGACCGGGATATCCATGGGCTATAACTGCCGCAACGTCCTGGGGGTGGAGTGGGTGCTCCCCACCGGTGAGGTTGTCCGGCTGGGCTCCCCGGGTTCCGGCGACGGCTGGTTCTCCGGCGACGGCCCCGGCCCCAGCCTTCGAGGTATTATGAGGGGCCTGTTCGGCGCCATGGGCGGCCTCGGGGTGTTCACCAGGGTGGCGGTCAAGCTGTTCAACTGGCCCGGCCCCAAGAGGATTGACGCCAGGGGGCTCATGTTCGATATAAAGGCGGAGGTTCCCGAAAACATAAAGTTGTACATACTACTGTTCCCGGACATGCAGCGGTTCCTGGACGCAACCTACGACCTGGGGGATGCAGAGATCGGCTGGATCCACAGCAGGAACCCGGCGGGCATGCTGTTCACGTTCCTGTTCCCCGGCCTTATGAGGGAAACGGCGGGCCGGCCCGCGATGAGGTCCGCCATGGAGTCGATAAAGCACATGGTGTCTTTCGGTATAGCCGCCAGTTCGCCCGGTGAACTCGCGTACCAGGAGAAGGTGGTGCGGGAGGTTATCGCTCGGAACGACGGTGTGCTGATCGACATGGGGAAGCTGCCCCAGTTCGAGTCGTTCATGCTATTCGGCCTGATGCGCTCGACCCTTTCAGCTTTCGTGTTCAGGGCGGGCGGGAACTTCGCCTCCTCGCTGGTGGGGGAGGAGACAACCGACTCCGGCGCCCCCCAGGTAGACCTGGGCGTGAGAATCAAGCAGGAGTACATAGACAAAGGCGCGCTGATAGACGATATGGCGGACACCGTTTGGGGTTCGATTTACGAGAACAACCTTTTCGCCCATTACGAGTCACTGATGACGTTCGACTCCCGCGATCCCCGGCAGCAGGAGTGGATCAAGGTGGACGAGGAGGTGGTCGATGAGCTGATCGACCGCAAGTGGGGTATAGGCATAGGGCTTTCCGGGGCGGGTACGGTAGTCCACAAGAAGTTCGGACCCCACATGTGCAACTACGACAAGTGGCAGCGCCGTATCAAGAAGGCGCTTGACCCGGAGGGGCTGTCGGACCCTATCGGTTACACCGAGCCGGGGGATTAAGTGCCTCGTTCCATAGATACGGTTAAGCACCGAGAGCGTCGAAGCGCCGCTCCGGCAAGGCGCGCGACCGAGTCGTACTCCTGGAGTACTTCGAGGGAGCGGAACGCAGCCGGAGTGGACGGGAGCGGCGTTCGAATGACAGCGTATTTATGGAGCGGGATACTAGGAGTCCGGCGCGAAAGGAAACGGCGCGGGGCTTCTTACATAGCCCGCCGGAGGGACATGGGATGACATCATCAGGCGAGCACACCGGTGTCCTTGTTTTCGCCGAGTGCTCCAGCGGGGGCAACGTTACCCGCCTCACAAGGGAGATAATGGGCCTGGGCGGTGAGCTTGCCGATCTGCTGGGGGAGGACCTGTCGGCGGCGCTGATCGGGTCGGGCCTCCAGGAGCCGGGGCGCGAACTGGTCGCCCTCGGGGCCGGGAGGGTCTACGTTGCCGACGACCCGGAGCTCTCCACCTACAACCCCGGGCTGTACGTACCGGTGATGCGGGATCTCATCGGGGACGCGAGGCCAGGCATCGTCGTTTTCGGCCACACGCCGGCGGGACAGGACCTGGCCCCCCGGCTTGCGTTCGAGATGGGCACCGCTCTTACCACCGACTGCGTAAAGCTGGACATCGACGCACAATCCCGCCGCCTGCTGGCCACCAAGCCCGTCTACGGGGGGGTCGGCCTCGGTTCCTACAGGAGCGATAAGTCGCCGCAGATGGCGACGGTGAGGCCGCGGGTGGGCCGTGAGCGAGAGCCGGACCCCGCCGCGGCCGGGGAGCAGGTCATGTTATCGGTGGACGCGGATGCCACTGGAGCCGCCCTTCGGCACGTGAGAACGGTCGGCGAGGAGGCGGAAGGGGTCAGGCTGGAGGACGCACCGGTGGTGGTCTCGGGGGGGAGGGGCATCGGTGGGCCCGAGGGGTTCGAGAAGCTTGAAGCGGTTGCCGGACTCCTGGGCGGGGCGGTCGGCGCAAGCAGGCCCCCCTGCGACCTCGGCTGGATGCCTTCGACCGGCCAGGTGGGGATAACCGGCAAGAACGTGGCCCCCGACCTCTACGTAGCGGTGGCGCTGTCCGGCTCCAGCCAGCACCTTTCCGGGATGACCGATTCCGGCAAGATCGTAGCCGTTAACAACGACCCGGACGCCACGATATTTACCGTCGCCGACTATGGTGTGGTGGGGGAGTGGAGTGAAGTCGTAGGGGGCTTCACCGAGGCACTGCGCGGGCTTCTATCCGAGCGGGAGTGATGAGTCAGGTGGGATTGGACATCGTTGTATGCGTCAAGCAGGTTCCGGACCCGGAAGGGCCCTCGTCGTCGTTCACCGTGGACGAGGAGAACGTACGGGTGGTGACCAGCGGTATCCCGCCGGTAGTGAGCCCGTTTGACGAGAACGCGCTGGAGGCCGCGCTTCGGCTGAAGAAGGCCGGGGGCGGGAGGATAACCCTCCTGTCGGCGGGCACGAAGATATCCAACCCGGTGATGCTCAAGGCGCTGGCCACTGGAGCGGACAACCTGGTGCTGGTCCAGGACGGTTCGCTCGATTACTCCGGGACCGACAGCAGGAGCACCGCCGCATTGCTGGCGGCGGCGATCGGACGGATGGACGCCTACGACCTGGTGCTCACCGGCAGGCAGGCGGCCGACACCAACGCGGGGCAGGTGGGCGTAGGGATCGCGGGGTTCCTGGGGATTCCCGCGATAACCTTTGCCGGCAAGATCGATATAGCAGGCGATAAGGTGGTAGTGGAGAGGGTGCTGCCCGACGGGTACGAGGTGGTCGAGGGACCGTTGCCATTACTGGTCACGGTGAGCCACGAGGTGGGGGACCTGCGTTACCCTCACATTGCCGAAATAAAGAGAGCCAAGGAGATACCGGTCGCCCGCTGGACCGCGGAAGAACTCGGCGTGGATGTCAAAGGAGAGAAGGTGACGGAACTGGTGGGGATATCCGCTCCAAGGATATCCAGGCGCTGTGAACTGGTGGAGGGGGATACGCAACGTGAGGCGGGGGAGAACCTCGCCCGGGCGCTCAGAAGAGATGGTGTCCTGTGACAATACTCACAAAACGCAACAATAGTGCCAGGCACCAAACGTGCAAAACGCAACAAGGGGG
>Ga0180015_1000006_pt1 | contig 67222 bp, 68 predicted proteins | sample KR13_S2_MetaG_FD_116508 | JGI IMG/M metagenome (GOLD analysis project Ga0180015, IMG submission 116508) | Groundwater microbial communities from the Olkiluoto Island deep subsurface site, Finland - KR13_S2_MetaG | ecosystem: Environmental > Aquatic > Deep subsurface > Groundwater | place...
GCATCCCCGAGGACATCATCAACCGGGTGTTCGTCCCGTTCGTAAAGGGAGAAAGGGGCGGCAACGGAATAGGGCTTTCTATCACGGAGAAGATAACGGGGGTATACGGCGGCCAGATAAGGGTCTACAACGACAACGGGGCCTGCTTCGAGTTCGACATCAAAGACCTCGACGCCCCGGAGGGGATCCCTGATGGCCCGGGCTGAAACCAACCCAAAGTCGTTACGGTGAGGCGACATCGCGGCTCGGGTCTCATGGAGCGGCGTCGTGGTGGCAACGTCGGGAGGTCAATATGAAATATGCCCACTCGATGTCCCTGCAAAATCAACAGACTAGGTGACGGTCCTGGTTAGCGCAGGCGAAAGCACGGAAGAGGGTAAAGGGCAGTACGTGGTGTACTTTGACTGCCAGCAGGGCCAGCAGGTGGTGGTCGCACTGGGGGCGAAGGTAAACTTCGGCATAAGAGAAGAAAGCGTTAAGCAGAGCGGCAGCATAAAGGCAAGCAGGGTATTCTTCAATGGTACCGGCAAGTTGGTGGCAAGCGGCGTCATCGACAACGGGGAGACAAGGGAGGTGGATGTTGACGGAGACCTGGTACTCTGGGTGTCAGACGGAGGAGCGGTCTTAATAAGCATTGAGGGAAAAGATATGGGACGTGCGGGCCCTGAAGGCCAGGCAACCAAAGTAAAGATAGTGGAGGCAGGCCAACAAGAGTAGCAGGGGATGTTCAAAGAAGCCCGCTGTCGCTTCTCGCGTGAGATGGCCTTTAGGTGGCGGCTTATTCACGGGAAGCGACGGCGAGCGTTCCTTGGCCGGATGAAGAGCTAACTGGCCTCGGCCTCCAGCTCTTCAAGCGCCTTTTCGGGATCGAAGCGGGCCGCACGTGCGTACTCGTCGATCTTGGAGTCAACGTCGTCAGCTTCCATCTCACTCAGAACCTCGGCCCGGGCCTTCTTCTGTCGGGTGAGCTTTCTGACCTCTTCCTTCGTCTGGGAGAAGTCAGTAGTGGTTACCTTGGCGGACATCTCGGCTACGTCAGACTGGGTTGTGGCTACGCGGAGCCCCAGCTTCAGCCTTTCGGCTTCACGCTCGACCTCCTTCACTTTCACCTCAGCCTTGGCCACGTACACCTCGAGCTCGTCGGCAAGCCCCTGGAAGTCGGAGCGCGCTGCCTCAAGGGCCATGATGTCCTCGCGGGCATCGTTCTCCTTGGAGAGGGCGGCCTTGGCGGTGCCTTTGTCCTCCTTTTCCAGAGCAACCCTGGCGCTGTCGTGATAATGATCGGCCTCGCCCTCGAGTTCGGATATCTGGTAGTTGCACTCCTTGACCTTCTGGTTAGCTTCGATCATGTCGGACTGCCCCTTGTGGACCACGCCCCAGGCGTCACGAACCCACTGGTTGAGCATCTTCTCGCTGTTGGCCCTGGTCAGCTTGTCCAGTACCTCGTGTACATTGGCGCGAGCGATGTTCTTCAGCCGCGAAAATGCACTGTCGTTCTTGCTCATTAAGTTACACCTCCTTCCACTTTTACGTAGAAATTGATTTTGTGTCTTGAAACCTCTTCGCCCCTTCTAACGAGGCCGTATTGTCCTTGAAAAAGCCTCTCGAACCCTTCGCATTCCACAGCGAGCAGCTCTGTCCTGCCGTTGCTGCTGTAGCACTGGTAGTTGAGAGGGTGGTCGATGGTGAAGTGGTCCTCACTGAAGTGCTCAGGGGTCCGGTTAGGCCATATCCTGGTAGTGCCTTTGCTGGAAAGGTCGTATTCGATGCCACCAAGAGAGAATGTGTCTCCAGGAGTGGGAATGCTATCGAGGGCAGAAGCGTCCCACAGGGCGATGTTGTCCGGCACGCCGGTGGAAAGTGATATCCACCGGTAATCCCTTCCGTCTGATAATACGAATATGCTGGGCGTCAGAGGGTCCCGATCTTCGTCTATGGTCGCAATAATGATGAACGGCCTGTGCGGCTCATCCTTGAAGCGAATGAGGCTTCCAAGTCCTATTCTTATTATGGAACAGGGGGGCATTTCGTGGTTGATGTCCGGGGAGGGGTCGGTATCCATGTTCCTCGACTCAAGCAATCTGAATAACTTGGCTCGAATGGTGCTTGTGTTCTGCATAGGGCGAGTATAACATTCCGGAATATTGTTGTCAATCATAATACTAACCCGTCTAATATTTATACTGTGTCGCATAATGCCGTGCTCTTGTGGATTGTTCCAAATGTATGTGTACTTGTGACATTAGTGTTATTGACATACATATTATTCCTTCTTATAATAGAAATATGGAAGAACATACAGGCGGTGAATCGACGGACCTATTGCTTTTCGTTGACAGCACGACACAAGCGGAGCGTACTCCTTGGGACCCCAGCAAGATCATCGACTCGCTTATGAAAGAGGCCGACATGACAAGGGGGTCAGCCGAGAGCGTGGCCGCCTCTGTCGAGAGACAACTAAAGGCGTTAAAACAGCAGACCCCGCCATCGTCCCTTATCAGGGAACTTATCGACCTGGAGCTTATCGAGAGGGGAGAAGATAAGGCATACAGGAAACACCACCCAATAACGATACCGATAGATGATATCAGGCGGATACTCCAGGATGCGGCAAAGGAGAACAGCAACCAGCACCACAACCCGGAGTCGGTGAACCTATCCTTCGCAGAGATGATACAGAAACAGTATGCAGCCAGGGAGGTGTTCGACCGGGACGTTATGGACGCGCACTCGGTTGGGGACATCCACCTTCATGACCTGGGCTTTTGTATCAGGCCGTATTGTTCAGGCAACAGCCCGGTTTACGTGGCAAAATATGGCCTGGACCTGCCTCATATAGCAACGACGGCAAGACCGGCCAAACACCCAGATGTGTTCATCAGCCACCTGCTAAAAATGTCTTCGATATTGCAGTCGCACTTCGCCGGAGCAATTGGATGGGATGCGATAAATGTTTTTATGGGGCCTTACCTGGAAGGCAAGAGCAAGAGGGAAGTGTACCAACTGGCCGAGATGATGATCTTTGAATTCAACCAGCTTGCCGGAGCAAGGGGCTCCTTGCGGGGAGACCAGCAGATAATCGTTTACGACAAAGAAGCGGACAGGGTGGAAACGCTTGAAATTGGCCAGTTTGTCGAGCAATTCCTGGATGACAAGGAAGGTTCCAGCGCCGCTATTGAAGGTGACCGTTACCGTGCGGTGAGTTTTGACAAAGTGACGTGCGAAGTCAGGTTTTCAAGGGTGCACTCAGTATTCCGGCACAGGAACAAACATCGTACCGTGGAGTTGAAAACGGAAGATGGACAAGAGGTGGTGGTCACCGACAACCACTCGCTATTCCAGTTTAACAGAAAAGGGAGGGTGCTACCGGCGCTCCCCAGGGACCACCCGCAGAGCATCCTTGTAATAAGCAGCTTCGGAAGAATGAATCCACCAGGTGACGCGTTTGATATTAACCGGGAGATTAAAAGATGCCCAGTGTCATCAAATGTCACCTCCATCGAAACTGTGCAGGGCGGAGAGTTTGTCTATGACATCGGGGTCGAGAAAGACGAGAACTTCCTTACGGGAGATGGCATCTTCGCCCATAACAGCCAGTTGGTCTTCTCGGACTTGAACTTCTATACATCCCCAAGGCACTTCTCGAAAACTGAAGCAGTGCTCCCAGGGGGGGTAACGGACGGAAGGACCTACGGTGACTTCCGGAAAGAATCACAGGATTTTCTTGAGGCAATGTTTGAGGTCTACACCAAGGGAGACAGCGTAGGCAAAACGTTCACCTTTCCAAAACCACTTCTGCACATCAACCACGAGACGTTCTCGGATCCGGCACAGGAACGCCTGTTGGACCTTGCGTGTGAGGCAGCAAGCAAGCAAGGCATAACCTACTTCGTGTTCGACCGCGGCGAGGGGGTAACGGTTTCTCAGTGTTGCCGGCTAAGCATCAAGCTGGACGACAATAACCTTGACAGGCTGAAACGCCCTGAGACGATGAGGTTCTGCGCCTTACAAAACGTGACCATAAACTTGCCCAGGCTCGCTTACAAGGCCAACGGGGAAGACGAAACGCTGTTCGAAGAAATAGACCGGTCGCTTGGGCTGGTGGCCCGGGCGCACCTCAACAAGAAAAAGTTTATCAAGGAGCTGCTTGACCTGGGTGACGGGGGGCCACAAGCGTTCCTGGCACAAGCGCTTGACGGCGACCCATACCTGCGGCTGGAAGAGGCGAGCTACCTGGTGGGCTTGATGGGGCTGAACGAGTGTGTCCAGTATCACACCGGCCGGGAAATGCACGAGTCTACAGAGGCATATAAGTTTGGACTAAAAATAGTGACCTACATGTACAGGGCCACAGAGACGCTCTCAAAGCAGTTCGGGTTGAAATTCCTCATGGAAGAGACGCCCGGCGAATCGGCAATAGGAAGGTTGGCCAGGCTTGACCTCAAGTACTACCCAGACGAGGCTGAAAGTGTTGTTAAGGGCGGAGAGTACATGAACGGCGAACATTATACCAACTCCGTACACTTCGCCTACGACGCGCCCATGGACTTCCTGGACAGGATAGACAAACAAAGCAGGTTTCACCCGTTTGTGACAGCGGGTTCGATAATACACGTCTGGGTAGGGGAGAGTGAGCCCAGCGCTGCTTCGATAAAGAAGTTGGTGAAGAAAACATATGAGAAAACAAATGCTACGCAGATCTGCATAAGCCCTGAGTTCACCTGCTGCCGAGACTGCAAGGATACCAGCAGGGGGCTGAACGAGAGCTGTTTGACTTGCGGGAGTGAAAACATATATGGGCTAACGAGGATAGTGGGATATTTTAGCGAAATAAGCTCGTGGAACATGTCAAAAATAAGCGAATTGCACTACAGGAAGCATGAAAACCTCGAGGGGGACCAGGAAAGGCCAAACAGCCCGCCGCTATAGCCGGGAGCTGACCGGCGGCTCCCGCCTCATGGATAAGTCTGGGGGTCGTTAGCCGCTGGGAACAGAGATGAAGTCGGGGTAAATGGCTGCTAGATACGGCGAAGACAAGGTAAAAACGGAATACCCGCTACTGCGGGACTTCTTAATAAGGAGAAAAAGAAGGCTGTGCCGACAGCATTTTGGAGGCCTCAAGGACAGATTTAAGGGATGGATATTCCTTGACCTGATTTACCATGATGAAGAAGACATGGCGAAATGCACCAAATGTGGGCACCGACTCACCTGGGAGTACAAGGTGAAAGACCTTAACAAGGGGAGAGTATACTGCCTGGGGTCGGAATGCGTACACAAGGTAACAGGAATAAACAGGGAAGAAGTCGATTCACTGAAAAAGATATTCAGAGACGTTGACCAGGAGGTGAAGGCAGCGGAAAAGGTTGTGACCAGATACGAGGATTACCCTACGTACTTACAGCAAAGGCAGATCTCCGGCCACTATAAAAAGGCGAAAGAGTACGACGGACAGCACGGACAGCAAAACCGCGGCTTTCTGGGGTTCGTGGAAGGGTTCATAAAAACGAAGACCCCTCTGCCAGCCCCGGTGGAGATACGGGTGCACGAGTTGTACGAGGATAACGTGGGAAGGCTGAACCGCACGGCGTTCAAGAATAAACACCCCGAGCTGGTGGAAGACGTTACCGAGATAGCAAAGGATAACCACCGGTACAAGACGACAGAGTGCAAATCGGAAGACGTGCTGTTTGACATGATGGACCAGATAGACGCACGAGGCGAACTGTCGAACAAGCAGATAGAGATGTTCAAAATACTGGCGTGTACGTACAGGAGAAACCTTGTTGAGTACATGGGGAACATGTTGAGGAAAGCGAAGAAGATAGATGTGAGCTATTCTCTTATCAAGGAGATTGAAAAACTGAAAGAGGCGGCCGCCGAGTGGGGACTCGACGAGGAGCAGAGGAAGAAAGCGGAAGAACTGGACCGGGAAATCAGGGCGGCTGAATGATCAAAGACGTGACAAGGTGCAATTGCGGGGTCCCCGAAGCGATAGCGGGGTTGTTCGTCTGGACTGAAGACGGAAGGATAGAGTCGTCATGCGGAGATGGGTTTCTCCTGGTCCCTGCAACACTCGTCAACAATCTGAACGACATGGGCGCTGGCGAAAAGGCGGACGGGGCGCTGCGTGAATCATACAAGAGGATACTGTATGACAACCTGACAGACGCGGGACGCTGGCTGATACGATTCCCTTTCTTCAGGGGAAAGTGGATATACAGCAACATTGAGGAGTACCCGGGCCTGATGGGCCACGGCAAGGTCACAACTGTTGAATACCGATATATGAAGGGACTTGTGCTAAACGTGGCCAACCCCGTGAACATCTTAGTAACCACCGAGATGCTTGCGGGGGAGTTCGAGCTGTTCGAGGGGAGAGAGCCGGAAATAGAGATAAAGGAAAACGGTGAGACCGAGGTTCGGATGCAGAGGAACGGAAGGCGAAAAAAACGGTCAATAAAGAACCTGGAGCTGCCGGAGTCGGGGATGGGCCCATACTGTGCAGAGTGTGGGGTGCCCGAGGAGGTCGGGCGGCGGTTCCTGTGGGATTACCGGATGGGGTTGATAACCGACCGATACACGGGGACAAGAATGGCTTTTGTCCCGATGTCTTGGGTGAGCGTGATTTCAAGCCTGAATGAGGAAGAGGAAAGAAGGGACCCCGTTTACACGGCGGCGCACGAGGTATTCTTAAAAACTGCGATTCGAGACCCGGAAGCAGACAGCTTGCTGCTTACACTGAAAGACCTGTGGGTATGTGGCCTGGGGAGAGTGGATGGCGTAACCAACTGGGAACAAGGAATTGAGGTTGAAGCCAGCGGGGTTTGCGCGGACTCGGTATCGGCAGGAAAATTGGTCAGCGCCTGCGAAAAAGTGACAGGAGATATAGCCCGGGAGGTTGAGTGGAAACGCGAAGGAAACCGGGTCAAGATGCACGTAATGGTGAACAAAGAGCAATTGGAAAGGGTGCTGGGTGCTGACTGGCCAGGGTAACCACGGCGCTAGATCAGATCTGCGCTTCCCTCAGAGAATACTTCACGAAGTTTGTTAGACTGGAGAGCACTTACGCGCATCCGCGAAATCTCCAGCGCCCTCTGTTTTACGGAACAACCGGAACAGTCAGGATTGGCGCAATCATCACAAACGCCGATTGCCATCCCTCGATCCGAGAGAAGCCAGCGTGCCGTTGGTGGGAGTTCACCCGCGCTTTCGTGAAGGTGGTGTAGTAAACGGGAAGAAGCCTTGTTGTTCCTGTGTGACTTTTTATCTGCTTTCAGCTTGACTAGCCGGACAACCTTACCCATCGAGCCTCCACAAAGATGCCATTCTTGCTATAGCTTACTACAGGATATTACGCTGTTATTCCCTGCTAGTCAAATGGTTCGACACAACGAAAACTTTACTTTAGCCCTGATTAACGGCATAAAGTTTACATGATTTCTGCGATGTTGTAATATGTAACTCCCGTTTTCCAGGGGGGGCGGGGACTTCTGAGTTCAATCAGGAAGAGGTAATCCGTAAGTCCTTCGGCGAGCCAATAACAAACGTGTTCCGAGTGGAGCCCCACTCCAGGTATACGGTTACGGCAAACGAGGTGCCAGGCCTGGAAAGCACAGACATCTCCGCGCGCTTCAAATCGACAAACAACGTGCCGATCGTGGCGGACCGTTCGATGTACTTCCGATATAGGACAGGAGACGGCGGGGAGATAGTCGACGGACACGCATCGGTGGGAGTTAAAGAGCCCGCGAAGTACTGGTATGCAGCAGAGGGGCTGTCCAGCAAGGACTTTGATACCTGGATCCTCGTGTCAAACCCCAACGACAAGGAAGTCACGGCGAATATTGATTTTATGACCGAAGACGGCGAGGTAAGGAGCCTGACTTTGACCCTGCCGCCGATGACAAGGCAGACCGTAAACATGAAAGACGCTGGTCTCGATGACGTACAGGCGGGGACCTTCTGCGCATCAGACGATGGAATAATAATGGAGCGCGCAACGTACTTCAATTACGAAGGCATGAGAGGCGACCACGAGTCGGTGGGTTACCCGGTGCAGATATAGTTGCCCGGGCGCTTATTCACTAAAAGCATCGGTGGCGCTAGGCAAACAATAATTGACGGGTATCTATTATTTATGGTAGTATTGGCTCGATAGAGTCGGCTAATGCCGACAAGCAGATGGACCTTGATAGTAGGACAGCATTTGTTCGCCGTGTCTTTAGACGGCAGGGTGACCGCCAAGAGGCCACCTCGGTGAGATTTGTCCTGCTCTAACACCACTAAAAACAACGTCCCAGAAGACCGTAACGAAAAACCACTCGGCGTTGTGCCGAACCATAATGGGAGGGCTGGTGAACCCGCAGTAAGTCTTTGTCCCCTTTTCTCCACGAGAGCAGACGCCCCTGCTCTGGTGGAGGAAAGGGGGTGGGACCATGCACAACTACTAGGTGTAGTGCCCGCAATGCCCTAGTGGCTTGCGGGTAGAAAATCGCATATCGAAAATAACCTCCAAATGATCGGTTCCCCTTGAGAGGTTGGGCCGATTGTACGGTTTCGCCGTGCCTTTTGGCTTTCAAATGGGAGACCTTCTCGGCCCTCCCTCTCATAAAGCAAGGTCAGGTGACCTTAGATATAGAAAATGACATAACCTTTCGCCTAATAAAGGCGATGCCCGCTCAATAACGGCGGGATACCGGACACGGGAACCATCGGATGTTCTATCGTGTGGATCTTCACATAGTGGGTCACGTAAGGGCAAGAAAGCGCTTGCTTGCTTTTACGTGGCCCACTACAAAGGAGGACCCATGAAGGTGAACAGGATTGTCGGAGAGGAGACCGTAAGCGGCAGTATGCCGTTACGAGAGTTCCTCCAGGCCGTGACCAACGCGTCAGGCCCCAACGTCCTGCTCGGCGTAGAGCAGGACCAAAACGGGGAATGGGCCGTTTGGTCGGTCCCTGTTTCGGAAATCCGCCCCGCCAAGACCGGCGAGGAAGAGGCTGTGGTCGGGGTGGTTAGCCCCAGTCACGGCAGGTTCAGCACAAAAGTGCTGAAGACACGCCCCAAAAAGCGTGTCAAAACCAAACGGACAAGAGTCCGCTGGTTCACCAACGGTTGTATTGCGGTCTTTGACCGCGTTGACCGTTGAGTTGGTGTCCGATTGCTGGACTGAACCCCTCAGGGGGTTCGGTCCTCTCTAAAACAAAGCTCCACGCGGAGCTCTGATATATGGGTGGACTGGTTTTCTTCTTCTGGTTCGCGCTTGCCTCCCCGGGGTCCCAGCGAGAGCAGTTATTGCGCTGCTTTGGCTGGGGTCCCGAACCAAGGAGGTGAGCCATGGACCTTAACGACAAGAAGAAGGATGAGAAGAAGGGGTTCGGCAAGGTTGTCGGCAAGAAACGGGAGAGAGTCATCGGCCCCTCCCGAATCGAGTACAACCCTCAGAGCGGCAAGGTGACGATTCACCGCGGCGCTCACTATCCGGCCCTGGGCATTCACTAGCCCTACCTTGAATCTGCTCTGACCTGTGCAGAGGAGGGACGGGCTGTCACCAGTCTGCCTCTCCTAAAATAACGTTCCCTGGTGGCAAGGGAACCGGAAGATATCTTCACCGGTGAATAAAGCCGGCAGGAAAGCGGGAACCCCGTGTTCCGAAGTTAGCCTTGCGCTGACAGCTTCCTCGGTCCCTGCGGGTCCAGAAAAACACTCTGGGCCGGCAGGGATCGAGGAGGTGATGCCAATGAGCAAGGTGCTCAACGCGAAGGAAAAGAGGATGCTCCGGGCGGTACCCGAGATGAAGCGCCAGCGAGATGAAATGATCGCTGGTCTTCCCGGGTTCTTGCAGAGGTTGTATAGCAACCTGGAACATAAGGACCAGGTGCACGACAACCTCGTTCCGACCCGTGAGCACGCTCGTCTGGGCTAAGCCGTTTGGGCTAAGCCCCAGGGGTCCCCGCACCTCTGACGACACCCGTAAGGTTAACTGATAAGAACCCCCACACGCCTCCTCATGTCCCTCTGCCCAAACGGGAGTAGGTCCACCGCCTGCTCCCGGTCGGGTAGAGACATGCGTGACAAGGTAGCGATAGACGCGGCGCTCGAGAGAACGGATATGCCCGGACTTATTAAAGAAAGGGTGAAAGCGGCCACGTGTCCGGGAACGGCCGGACTTCTGGCGACAGCAGGCTGAAGAAAGAGGCATGGTTGCGCTGTCGCCAGGGAGTCCCCGTCAATGAGAGATTAAGAAAAGCCTCAAGAACACAGGTTACAGCAGGTAAAGATAACCAAGGGGGTGAGGAAGGTGCGCCTAAAGGTCTTTGTGAAAAAGAATTGCTCCAACTGCCCAGCAGCTCGGGAAGTGGCGAAGCAGTTCTCTTTCTCCAATGTGTATGAAATGGACGATAACGACGGCATGGCCGAGGCCGCATTCCATAGCGTCCTGTGTACGCCGTCAATGGTCCTGGTCGATGAGAACGACCGAGTTCTTAAGTCCTGGCGGTGCCATGTTCCCAGGCCGACGGAGATAGCTCGTTATTGCATATAAATAGACATGAGAGGGGTGGAGCGCCACCTCTGGCCTGACTTCCGTTTAGCCCCCTCCTGCCGCTTGCTCGAGAATCCCTTTGAGCAAGGGGCAGGGGAGGGGTCGAAAGGAGGAGTTATGGAAATAGAGGTGACAATGGCAGAGATTGAGACTGACGTTGAGGACGACTTGATGTCCGTCTACTGCTCTGGGACCGTGCGCACTACGTCAAAGGCGTACTCGTTTGAGGCTCTCGCAACCAGAAAGTGGTCGCGTTTCAACCAGAAGTGGTTGGAGGCAATTCTGTTAGACCTCGATATGGGAGCGACACCAATGATACGGGACGCAACGCGCATTGAGATTGTATCTATACTGACCGGCCTTGCGGAGGAGTCCGTTGGGGCGGCATCGTAGTCGGGAGCCCGCCCCTCCCCTTAAACACCAAGAGCCAAGACCGCTATATTCAGGAAGGAAATGGGTGAACAATCACAGGTGGGACAAATGGCAGAAGACGAGAGATGATTTGGAGAAGAGACTGAAGCGACGTCCCGACATTGAAGAGTCCGTGGTCCTAACCCACGCACGAGCAATCATGGAGTGCCCCGGAAAGGATTGTCATACTTGTAACTACGGAAACGACGGGGTGCTTCCTGTTTGCGGAAGGATAACAGGAAGGCTCTTGCCCGCGTAGAAAGGCAGAGCGTTAGAAACGGGGAAGTCTCATGCCCCTTAATACAAATTCAATAGGCAGGGAACAGTAGCGAGGGCATTTACCACGCGCCCTCTCTGCCCCAGTCGCAACATGCACACTGGTGATGCGGCTTGGGTAGAGAGGAGGTGGTATACATGGAAACCAAATGCCCAAAGTGCGGCGGCCAGATGACCCTAGACATCAAGGTTGAGTTCAGTGACTCTGAGTATGTGAACGTCCCAGAAGACGCGAAGATTGGCGAGTTCATATCCAGATTGAAGAGTCTCGTTGATATATCTTCGCTGGATTACCGGCCCAATGTCGACGTAGGATGCACAGCTGGATGTCGTATTAGCGGAACGGATGTCGCCGGAAAGGTTCGCAGCACTGTCTACGACATGTTAGGCAGTCTTCTCTAGCTGCTGGCTAGCTTGACCCCGTAGAAAGCAGACGGGGAGCTGCTGTTCCCCGTCCGCCCATAAAACAAGTTTTCACAGTGTGGAGCGGGAACAATGTTCCAGACCAAACCCTTAAGGGGCAATATAAGCCCCCGAAGGGGGGCGGGAAGGAGTCGCAATGAGCGACAACAATGACTGCGAGTTGACCAAAGATGAGCAGAAACAGGTAGACGATTTCGAGCGCGACCGTTGGCGGCGTTGCACCAGGTGTGGCGAGGTCAGCGACGACGTGGAGGAGAGGCACTCTTTCGGGATCTACGCCGGCAGGTTGTGCACGCAATGCTGCTCGTCGTACAGAGACAACTGCGGTGTGGACCAGGAGCAGGGCCGACCCGAGGACCTGGACGAAGTCTTTGTCGGAGGAATGGACGCTTATGATGGCGAGGAAGGTGTAGCGCTGTAGGCTAGTCCCAGTCGTTTCGTTGGACAGATGACCTGAGGTGAAGTTCCCGCTCCACCTCCTTAAGGTAAAGTCTTAGCACAGATAAGATTTTCTTGAAAAGCGCAACTGCACGGGGGGAAGAGCTCGGACATGCTGCCATCGCTCCCAACCCCTCTCTATCCGCGGTCCATAACTATTTGTGGAACGGGGATAGGGAGGGGCAAGAAAGGGGTGATGCCATGGCTACAGAAATGGTGACCAGCGTACGTGGGGCTAAGGCTCAAACGGAAGAGAGAGAAGCCGTCGCCCTTTATGGCGAAGGAATGGTCGCTGACCTGGAAAGGCTGAAGGTCGATGCGTTGTTCGTGTTTGGAGCATTCAAGATAACTTCAACCATGAACGGCGAGAGCACCGGCTGGAAGCTTGTGACCTTCAGGCTATTGCCTGTGGCTAACGAAAGCGAAACGCTACCCGAGGACACGTTGAGGCAGAAGGTTCTAAGATACTTGGTGAACAATGGGGACCGTCTGGCAGAAGACCTGGTTGTTGCCGGGGGCTAAGCCAGAGCCGGGCTCCGCCCCTCCCTTATAAACTAAGACGAAGCCCGTATGGGTTGACCTGTGGAGCGTATGCTAATTAACAACAATCCCCCAAGAATGGCTCTATCAAGCCGAAAACGCCCCCTCTTGTCTCGCGCCGGTAATATATCTTATGTAAACCTGCTTGCTTTGCTTGATGTTTTGCCTGGGGCACAAAAACGGGTCCTCGCGGTGCTTCTGCACGAACCCGGCTTGCCATGGAAAGTCGTGGAGGAGGCTTTTGGGGTCCGGCTAGCCAAGCAGAATGTTGGTCGTCTACATGGATCGCAGGCCAAGGGGAGCGTCACCATGGAAGATCATCGTGATGTATGCCGGATAAACCAACGAGGACCCGTCGTCCAGGTGTAATTAGACAACAATGGAGGTACCTCTCCCCCACCGCAATACAGAAACACGATGGTTGTTCCATCCAACTTTTTGACTTAGAAGACTTTGACATATTTGCCCCCCAAATAACGGGAGGCATTGCAGAGCGACAGCCCTTAAGGGGGTCCAGGCATTTTCGCATTGACCATGCGAGGATGCCAGGTATCCTCGCCCAAAGAAGGGAGATTGCTGTGAAGTTCTACAAGATGATCCTGCAAAAGCTTCTCCGGAAGCGCCAGGAGAAGGAGCTCTGGAGAGAGCACCACCTAAGGGAAGCCGTACTCAATGCCGAGTACCGGCAGCGGTGGACGGCGGTGGCAGAGGCTGCCCGGTTTACCGCCATGAGGCGGCAGAAGGTGGAAGAGGCCCTATGCTGGCAGGAGCATAGGGAATGGCAGGACCAGCTCGATGACGAGCTGATGGAATCACTAGAGCATCGCGAGGATGTGATGGTGATCCGCAGAGTAAGCGCTTAAGCGCTTTCGAGATGCGGGGGAGAGCTTCGGGCGGTCTCTTTGCCAGAGGTGGAGGGCTGTCCGCTCTCCCTAAAAAGGTAACCAAGGGCCACGACAAACGACACGCCGGTTTTAAGCGACTGACAAACTGGAAAGGGGTGATGCCTCTTGAGGAACGGTATTGATCCTCAGCAAAACATGACTAACGGGTGAAGGGTGGGATTAGGAAAGGAGTGGTAGGAACAACGGCTGTTCGGTTGCAACCGGGCTCTGTTTGGCCTTAAGACAATGCAAAAGTGGACGCACCTCTCCCCCACCGACAACGAGGTCCCCGGAATATTGCGGAAACAAGCAGCCACCAATCGCTAGCCAAGCGTGAAAATCAGAACAAGGAGGAATCGTGAACGTTATGGTGTTTGGCGTGGCTGTCATCCTGGCGGGACTCTATCTCTTCAGGGCAAAACAGAACAACAAGCTAACCAGGTTCAGGGCAATTTTGGTAACGTTCGTTGTTTGGGCCGTATTCATAGCTGGCGACATTCTTCTATGCGGCCTGGACGTGGGCAAGATATTGTCGTTCTCTGGCCTGGCGCTGATAAGCGTGGTTCTCATAACTGCTGTCTCAAGCGAGATGAGAGCAGCGTTCAACCTCCCCGAGCGGAAGATGGAGTCGATTACGGTCGCTTATTCAAACGAAACGGAGCGGTGGGATTGAGCCCGGGTACGCCGACGGGCTTTCGCTAGGCTCACATGAGCCGTCCTGGTGCCAAGAACAAAGCATAAACGGGGAAACTTCTCCCTCAATTGATATACGCCTCTCAGGGGCCGCTTCAGGCACTTTGGGGGCTGATATAATCGAACAGCACTGAGCGAAGGCAACGTGGAGCCTTGTATTTGACCTCAAGCGTAATTAAAAACGACGGGGAAGCATATATGGAACAGGCAAACAGGCAGAAAGCAAGCCAGGGATACAAGAAAACGGGCAACCCGAGAGGCGCCGCAGGCGAAGGAGGGCGTTGTCGCCAAGTCTGGGCAACGAGAAGAGAGCGCTTAAACCGCTTCCGAAGGTCAAATAAGCACTGGCCGATCATAGCGGTGTCATTCGGTGAGGTGATGGCCATGGAGGCCTCCCTCCTGGACTGGTACGGCAATGTGATCGCCATTGATCTGACAAGGTGGTCGTGGTTCTTCCAGACAGAGGGACCTTTCGTGTTTACCGGTATATGGCCCTTTGCGCTTGGCCTAGCGCTTGGAGTAACCGGTTTCGCTTTGAGCATCAGCTCCAACCTTAGAGAAAGCCGTGTTGCAGCCCTTGCGTTACTGGTCCTCTCGGTCATGACCGTGGGCATATCTTTCTATTCCATGTTGCCGTACGGTGGTGGCGGGGCCGGGACTTACCTGTTCTTCATGGGAGGCTTGCTGGCCATGGTGGGCAGCATCTTGATCCTGACAAGCACGAGGGACAAGGGTTTGGGCACCCCTCCCCTACCCTACCAAAATCTACCCGAACCTTTTTTCTACGCCGGGTTGTTTGCCGGCATATTCTCGATCTTGTTGCCGCTAATGGGGCTCGTCTTGGGATTTTTCGCTGTGGCTATATCAAACCTGGCTATGAAATCAGAGCAGAGCCAAAACAGCAAGCTTCGCAGATATGCCAGTGTCGGGCTTCTTTGTGGCCTGATAGGAATATTTGGAAACGGAACTCTTATAGCGATGATAGCAACCAAGTAACCTGACGGGGTCTTTCCCTGTCTCCCCCACTTGGCAACCGACAACAAACGAAATGGCTTTTACGGCCAGTTTGTTTGCTAGCCACGACTGGCCCCGGGTATTCCCGGGGCTTTTTTTATTGTTCCCCCATAACTCGTTGCTATCTGCGCAAGCCAGGAGTTACCTCCAGCTAAGTTGACCCAACGACCAGAAGAATATTGTTGGATATTTTCGGAGTGAATCGCACTGGGGTGCTACTAGAAATGCGCGTCGTTATGCCCTTTTCCGCTATTTTCACAGGATAAATGCTCACTTGCGTTAGGGTCTGTTCTCGTGATATCAATAGCTCGCCTGATTGTCTAATTTTGCCTTAGGATACCAGGATTGTCGGGTGCGGCGCAGGCTGTTCGGGCTCATTGTTCGAGGAGTAATTGTTTGTCAGGGCAGGGATATAGCATGAACGGCAACACCATAACGGGGAATACCAGGCGTGACTCGAGGAAAGGGTGGTTTTTGACCCAGAAAAACCCTAGACCTGTACTTTTCCTTTACGAATACGAGGCAAAGGGGGAGACTCTCCAGCCAAACTTTAGTGAAGGAGTAAAGGGATCACCTCGTAGAATAAGAAGGTGGATTTTAGACCGTGCAGTATTTGTTGAAGGAGGAATTGAGACGAGATAAGGCACAACTTCATAATTAAGGGTTTGTAAAAGCAAAAAGAACCACCCGGCCCCCACCGAAAAGTTCTTTGCAACACCATTTTACACAATCCCCTTTTATTGTCAAGTGCGTTGGTGCCTGCTCGCGCAAAGGAATATATGAAATCTACCAGTTGGAGAAAATATGGAAGGGCAGGAGATCGGCGGGGATACCGCCGATAAAGTAGCCACCAGTAAAAGAATAGAGCCGCCCTGGTCAGGCCTCTCAATAATAGTTCTACCGATGGCTGCCTATTATTATAGCGCAGGGAACGAACGTTTTCCTAATAACAACCCCGTTTGTTGCCACCTGGAGCTGGCCGAGCTCCACCGGAATATCTGTTCAAGTATTGGTTTCTGGAAGGGGGGTGGCTCCTTATAACGTAAGAAAAGCCGCCTTCGGTTGCAGCCGGGCGACTTCTCTCAATATCCAATAATCGGATACCAACATACCCGCGGGTAACGGGTCCTTGCTTTCTCAAGTAGGATTCTAAACCTTAACCCGCGAGCTTGTCAACAGGAGGAGTTTGCCCCAACACGTAGCTACGGCGGCCTGGCTGAGTGACGTCAACACCGCTGAAAGGAGACAGTTTTGGGGACAGAAAGACACTTGCGAGCAGTAAAGAACAACAGAACACCGGACGGTTACAAATACTATCGCCGGGAAAACCACCCTCAGACATTGACGGGCAAGAGAGAGGTTTGGCTCTTTGAACTTCTTGAGAAATGGAGCTACAAAAGCCCTTCGGTGGTGATCGGTGGGGTTACTTACAGGGCCACGTTTTCCGGGGCCCCAGTTAAGAGGAAGCAACTGGCGGGGGGCTTACTGGAGATGGGGGTCTGCCAGAGCACCGAGAATCCAAAGAGGTTAAGCAATGCAACTATAAGCGCCTGGACCAGAAGCCTAGAGAAAAGCCCTGACCGGTGGATCATCAAGCAACAGGTGCGGAAACCAGGCAAGGAGGAAGGAAAGACGGTGCTTGAGGGTGTCGTCTACTGGGTTAGAGATAGCTACGAGAAGTTTGAGTTTGACGATATCGTGGTGTCGCCTCCCGTAATACTTCATGGTGCAAGAAAAGAATTGACCAGGGGTAATGCTCAACTTCTGATGGGGGGTAGTCAAAAACTATTGACACTTCCTCTCAGTCCCTATCCTTTCTGCATCCCTTACGTTTCTAACAATCCTTCTCCCTCTCCCCTACCAACAACGGTTACTAGCAAACCTGATGAAACTGCTATTCAAGAAGAACCCGGTGAAACTCCCTACAAGATAGGTCCCCATCTACTCTCAAGAGAACTGTTGGACCCTGAAGCAAAGTATCCGGAAGCCTACATCAACGATAAAGCACCGATTATGAATAAACTCATTTCAAGCGAGAAATTCAAGAATCAGGGAAAGCAGAGATCAGTCATAAGCTACTGCAAGCGCTGTCTGACTGATTGGTATGAGGAATGGGAAAAAGGGAAAAAGGAGGCTACCAGATGCAGAAAGGGGTTTGCTTCTGTGGAGCTGGGAGGGGGGACACCGAGAGAAAAGGTGGAAGAGATGCTGGTGCAAACCATGGGAAGCTCGAGGGAAGAGGCTGAGAAAATCGTTGATGAGGTCGTAAGAAGCAAGCCCAAAGGAAAAGGAGCAGTCGGGGTACATGAGACTGCAAACGAGCATAGAGAGGACAAAGGGGACCAACAGCCGCGGATTGATGGAGGACGGTGGGTGTCCCTTGTGGCAAGGATCCCCAACATGTCTGTGATGCTAGATGAAGAAGAAGCTGACGAGAAGGAAAGGAAAAGAAGGGAAGTCCTTGAGTTTATAAGGGAGTTTGAAAACGAAAGAAGTGCGAACGGTGAAAGAAGCTACGTTGGTGTGGAAACAACGCTATTTTAAGGGGGCATTGAAGATGAAGTATGAGATTGTGAGAGGAATATGCGAAGAGTTGCCAACAAGGAGAAGAGGAAGACCAAGTGGGTTGCTAGACATATGTGATTCATTCAGGTTCAGGTACGAGTATGCGTACATCGTGATAGATGAGTACAACGCTGCTAAAGAGTACATCGAGAAACCCTGGGCAAGAGAAGGGGCGGGAAGAGAACTGCTGACATTGGTGGGGGTATCTGGAACGTGGTGCCCAAGCTACAAGTTCAAATCAGCAAAGGGGTTTGACCTCAGAGGAAGGAAGGTGGGGCTGAAAAATATAGTGAACAACGTTTGACCGCAAGAAGAAGCGGCCAGACAACAAGGAAATATCTAGTCTGACGGGCTTTCCCGGAGGGCCCAGGCGAGGCTGAAGTAGATATTGACAGCGAGGACAATCTGAATCAAGAACTTAAAAATACCCATATTGATAACGTCCCAAGCAGTGAAAACCATAAGCCCTGGGACGTAGACCATGAGGAGAGCGACATGAAGCCAGCTGGAAATGCGACCCTTTCGGTAGTTGTTGGCGAAGAACAACAGCATTGTGATCACCCAGCAACCACCAAGGACCAAGAGCTCGTAGCCAGACAAGAGGCTACACCTCCCCCACCGGGGGGCCACAAGGGAAGGACGTTGGTTGCAATTTATGAGAAAAAAACATATTAAACATAGCGTCTCCTGGATAAGAACTTCTGCCGAAGTTCCGGGTTATCAGGAGCAAGGCCCTTAGAAACCATGTAGTCCCAGAAGTCGGACGGGTCAAACGTATCACTAAAAAACGATTCGATTACAGTCTCACGCTTGCCGGCTGAAGCTCCTATAATGGTCTTGAAATCAGCGTAGTTACGACAAAAATTGTTGTACATGGTCTCTTCAAAGAAGAGAGTTGTTTGTTTACGTGCAGAGTCTCTTTTCCTGAACTGTGTTGAACGAGAACCCCCTGGGGGGCCAGGCGTGGGGGCATCTTCTTCTAGGAAGTGTTCATTTACTTTGTCAACGGCGGCAAGAGACTCAGGGGGCAAAGGTGAACCCTCAATGGCCCCCTCCCCCACCGCAGACGATTCTCTGGGTTTTAAGCTACGTAAACCCTTTGCCTGCTGTTCGAGGTCATCAAGATCATCAAAGTAGGAACCCTCGGAGGATTCTTCGATTGAGTGATCTTCTGAGGACAGGTTGTTACTCTTCTCCATATTAAGCCTTTGTTCTTGAGACCATAAGGTCTGCAACCTCACCAAATGTTTTGGCGGCCCGTTCAGACGTTGGGCTTTTCCACTCCCATCTTCCCACATACGGATTATCCCAAAGAGCGTAACTCCAGATTGACGAGTTGTTCCTGTAGAGCTTGGTGATGGCGCTCGTTTTCCAGATTGGGCGAGAAGTTAGGAGTTTTGGAGCGTTTTGCAAGGCAAGCAATTCTCGCAAGACCTCTTTCGGGTCGGAAAGGTTATCAGAGTACTTGTTAAGCACAATTCCAAGGAAAACCGGAAGGTTCTCTTTGGGGAGACCTAGCGCCTTAACTTTCTTGGGGAAATCAAGAACACCATCGAGTGACGCGGGTTCGCAATCAGTGATTAGTATAACAAAATCAGCGCACCGCAAAACAGAAAGGGTTTGAGTGGTTATCGTTGGAGGGCTGTCAATAATAACAAAGTCGTAATAGGAGGAGATAGAAGTAATGGCACGCTTGAGATACAATATGCCATCTTTACCTTTGCCCGGAAGATAAGTACCGAATGTGCGCGACAGATTCATGTGCCCTGGAATAACATCAACAAGACCACGGGGGTGTTGGTAATCGCCATCGTTCCACGGGTAGACAGCCGATTTCGGGTCGACATCATCATGTAAAACATCATTCAGTGTTACTGGCAACGACTCCGCCCTTTCCTTGCCGAAGCACCACTTTGAAAGAGTGCACTGGTAATCGCTGTCAACAATAAGCACGCGCTTGCCGCGGCGCATAAGCGCACTGGCTAAATGTAGCACCATAGTTGTCTTTCCAACGCCACCTTTCTCCGCCATAACCGCATATATGTTTTTTAGAGTTTGAACTTTATTTAAGATTGTATTTCCTATGTTGGAAGACATACGTATAATATACCCCTTCTTTTAACCGTTCCTGTTGTTCCTTTACATGTTTATGTTCCTGTTGTTCCTTTACAAGTAAAGGGACACCGCAATTACACGAAACCTATCATTACATATTACGCCCAACCAGGGAAATCTCCTTTATGTTTACAGTGGCGTTTTTTTATACACGGGAAGGACCACCAGGATAAAGTAAAGATCTGGCGGTGTTCCTGTTGTTCCTTTACATGTTTATGTTCCTGTTGTTCCTTTATATGTAAAGGAACACGGGATTACATCAAGTGGTCCTTAGCCTCAGAATCGCTGTACGGGGTTTGCAGTGCCGGAGAAGAGTTGGAGCCAAGGCAAACAGTGAGCATAAATACGGGCAGCCCAGGGAAATAACAATAAAATATAATTGACAAGTTGTTATTACTTATCTACAATAACAAGAGCAGCCTAAAGGAGTGTTGATTTGGCACCCGTAATGTACACAAAACTTAGGGCCAGAGAGATAACCGTGTTAGTTGAGATGGCGGTCACGTTCATCGCGTGCGCCATCTTTTTGTTTGTATCGAAAGAAAATGGCAGCGAAGAGACGAAGGAGGAGACAGATGTCAACGAGAAAAGGTAGCGGCTACTATGCGGTCGGGGTGTTGCTGGTGATCCTAGCAATGGTGCTGACATCGGTAGCAGCGCTGGCTGAAGTGCCGGGAGGCCAGGCGGACATAGACCACGATAAGGGCGTTTGGGAGGACACGTTCGACGACAGCAAGGACGTGTCGGCCTGTGAGGACCTGGTTTTCAACAAGGGGTATTACACAACTAAGCGAGAGAACGTAAGCCACGAGTGGAAGGGGTCGGCGCTAAAAGGAACAGACGGGGGCGGCGGGCTCGACATGATCTACGGGAACGAAAAGCTTACCTCGAGCCATAGCGTGACCGAGAAGAGTGGAACGTTCCCGTGGGACAAAAGCCACCAGTGGTACACGATGAACCCCGGGCAGAGCGGCACGATATCGTGGCTGAGCAACAAGTGGGCAGAGGGCAGAGGACAGGACGGGTATATCTACGGAGAACATTACGAGGCAGGGAAGAGCGACGGATACCTGAGGCTGGCCCATGCCGCAAGCGGGCAGGACTGGAACCCCGCATATCAGGTTAAAAGGTTTCCCTATGTCAGGGTTATAAGCGCCCACCGCCCCAACTACAGCAGTGGCGGGATGGAGGTGGTTGTAAACTACACGGCGCTCCACGAGTGGGCCGCAAACACCGGAGTGACCTTCAGGGACAAGAATGGCCTACCTGTTGGCAAGGTAGACCAGGGAGGGAAGAGCACGGGGAAGAAGTTGAAGTTTTACAAAGCCGACAACAGCGTTGCCTGGCAGGGAGGTTATGACAACACAGAGTGGCACACATTCACGGTGGAGTGGGACAGCAGCAAGTTCTACTACTTCGTGGACGGGGCCTACAAGGGCAGCTGCGCGACCACCGGGCGCGGCGCCGCGGTTGAGATACTGGCAGGGAACACAACCCCAGCCCAGACCCCCTGCTTCTGGGCAGGGTTCGCAATACACAGGTGGAGGCATTGGGACAACAACGGAGCGTACACCCTTAGCGAGTGGGATACTGAGAACAAGGGGACGATCATAGACGAAGGTTCTATAACCACCGAGTACACCGGCAGCGCCCAGGGCGCAGCAATAACCAAACAGTACAAGCTTGACGGGTCTGCAAGCAACCTGCCGGCCTCCGGCCGGAAGGTTGCGCCGCACATAACGTACCGAATCCCGCGAAGGTCGGGGGAGATAACGGTGAAGAAGGCGACCGTAAACGGCAAGAAGAACGTAAGAGGTACGCTGACATCGAAGGCAATAGGCCCCAACCCGGTAGGCATAAAGTCGTGGGGCAAGATAAAGCTGGACCTGAACCTGCCGGAAAGCACCGACTGCAAGATAAGCGTGTTGAACGCCGCGGACGGGTCGGTGCTGCTAACCGACCTCAGCGACGGAGACAGCCTTGCGAAGATAGACAAGAACGCCGTACCGGAGATCAAGTTGCGTGCGGAGCTATGGAGCAGCCACGGCGAGAACAAGCCAAAGCTGAACAGCTGGGGGGTAACCTGGGACAGCGTGGAGGGGACCCAGGCCGTCGACCCGGGTAGCAGTGACTTCGACATGTACATAAGCATGCAGAACCCGAACAACAAAGAGGTGAGGGCCGCGCTGCTCCTGTACAACCACTCAGGAGAGGTAAAGAAGGTGTTCAAGGACCTGCCGGCCAACTCCAGGGGAACGGTGCACGTGAACAACTACGCGCCCCAGCAGGAGGTGTCGGTAAAGGTGGTTGCCAGCGACCCGATAATCTGCGAGAGGCCGATGTACTTCCGCTACAACAACAACGGGGCTACCGGAGGCCACGACTCGATGGGGGCGAAGAGCCTGTCAAAGACATGGCACTTCGCGGAAGGGTACACCGGGGGTGAGTTTGACACCTACTACCTGGTAATGAACCCAAGCAGCAGGCCGGTGTACGTGCACGCCATATTCATGACCAACGGCGGCGAAAACATAGAGGACATGTACGAGGTGGCCCCGAACTCGAGGTTCACAATATCGGCTGATGCGATATACGGGCTGGAATCAGCAGAGGTATCGGCGAGCTTCGACGTTGACGAGCCGGTGATGATGGAAAGGGCGATGTACTTCCGTTATGACGGCGGGAGAGACGGAGGCCATAACAAGCCGGGAGTCACGGCAACATCCAACAGCTGGTACTTCGCGGAAGGGTACACCGGAGGCGACTTCGACACCTACGTTCTCATCCAGAACCCTCAGAGCTCTCCGGCAAACGTCGAGGTGAGGCTCATAAGGGAAGACAAATCACTGGAGATAATCGACGTGACCGTGCCGGCCAGGACAAGGCAAACGGTGAGGTGCGATGACGTGCTTCCCAACAGCAAGTTCGGGGTAGCGGTCGAGTCCAACCAGAAGATCATCGCGGAGAGGTCCATATACTTCAACGATAACGGGCGAATGGGCGGCAGTGACTCCACTGGAAGCACCAAGCTCGCCAAGACCTGGTACCTGGCAGAGGGGTACACGGTTGACCCGTTCGATACTCAACTGGCAATAGTGAACCCGGGGAGAGAGGACGCGGACGTAACAGTCACGTTCATGCTCCCGGGGGGCAAGACGGCCAAGAAGGAGATGAAGATCTGGCGCGAGAGGCGGGCCAGTTTCGTGGTGGACGCAGAACCGGGGCTAGCAAGCACTGAGGTCAGCTTCAAGGTCGAGTCCAGCACTCCGGTTATGGTGGAGCGCTCCATGTACTTCGACTCAGACGGCAGGAAGGGCGGGCACGTGGAGACGGGAACAACGAGCGCGTCCGAGGTATGGTACTTCGCCGAAGGGTACACCAAGTAAGGGAGAACGACGTGAGTATATTTGCAGGAATGACACAACGAAAAAAAAGGCGTGGCGAGGGGAGGAACGGGCACCTCCAGGAAGACGGTTGCGGGCGCATCTCGGACGGGCTGGCGGCGGAGATGGTTGAAAGGTATAACAAGTTAGAACTTGGGCCACCACCGAAGCGCTCAACAGTGGAAGATGAGAGCGTTTTTGAGATGCGAATCAGCACAAGGACCCTTGATAGGCTGACAAAGGAAGCTCTTGCAGTTGACGAAGTCCCCAGCGAGGTCGCAGAACGGCTCATATTGGATGGCCTGCGAACAGCGGAAAACAACCGGTACTGGAACATAGGTGGCCTGGGAGCAAGTTCCTGGTGCTGGGGGGACCCAACGGGAACGGCTTCGAACCACTAACGAATGTGCTGAAAACTACCGGGCGGGAGCCAAGGTGGCCGAAGAAACGAAAGACAGACTGGCAATCAAAGTGTGGGCGGAAGAGGCCAGCAACTTCCACCGGACTCAGTATGTAGAGTGTGTGGAGATAGATGGAGCCAGGACAGAAGGAAAGGGCTTCGTCTGCTACAAGAGGCCTTGTTTTCCCGAGGGGTGGAGCGAGAAAAGGCTGACGGCCGTTTCGACACTGTACAAGAGGATGTCCGAGGTGTTTTGCGCGTCCAGGTGTCTGTTAAACCTCGTTTCATGCTTGTATCTTGAGATAGAAAGGGCGGCCGCAGACAAAGCAAGGTATAATTCAGTGGGGACCGAGATGGCTTTCAGGACGTTTGCCCAAGCGTCACAAGCTTCAATATACCTGGACGTTGTGGGGATGGGGTTGGCGTATAACCTGGGGCCCGAGATAGCGGAAGACGAACTTTACATGAGGAGTTACCAGACCGGGCTGAGGGAGATAGCGCTGCTAAGGGAGAGAGAGTCGAGGGTGGTGGCCAACAAGGGAGGGGACATACCCGAGGGCCAGGAAGAAGCGGCCATAAACAGAAGAATGGGCGAGTACTCCGCCATGCTGAACGGCGAGAGGCCGGAGATGCTGGTTCCAATATGGAGGGGAGAGGACCCGGTGGCAGGTCTGGCAAGGCTTGGGAGCGCTATGGCCGTCGTTGGAGATCAGGCGCGGTTTACACAAGGCGAGTATCTCGAGGTAGCAAAGAAGGCTTTGATGGGAAAAGGGGTGATGCTCGAGGGCGAAAAGAACCACGGGTGTTACCTGAGATGCAAGGAAGCGAGAAAGAACATTCCAGGGGTTATCAAAGATGCCGAGATAAGCGCCAGGCTTGCAGAGTCCATAATTGCGGTTGGCGCATAGAAGGAACGCGTGTTTTCCGGGGCAGGTGCCCCCGGGGGGAGGCTGGCTGTTCGATGTGGAGGTACGCAGTCGTCCTGGCAATGGTGGTAATAATGACAACCGCAGTTTCGACAACACCCACGAGGGCTGAAACGAGTTGGGGCACGCTAGCCGAAGAAGCCACGGGCCCCCCAGCGAAAGTGGGGGAGACCGGGGGTGCGGGAGAACTCACGTATTCATTCAACTGGGCAGACATAGTGATGAACGAGTACGGAGAGCTCGTAGCGCCGGGATACAGGGCGTACACGACAACGTTCACGAGGCCGGCGAACGCACAGCCGGGAGACCCGCTCAATCCGTGTCGATATGAGCTACACGGCCTTGAGGGGGTGCTCGACCACTGGTGTGTATACATATTCGCCGAGGAGATATTACAGCCACGGAACAGGATGCCGATCGTTACCATCAGCGACAACAGAAACGGAGTGCCGTACCGTGACTCAATTTACGGGGTGGAAGAGGAGGAAGGGAGCCAAAGGCACGACGACTGGCGCTGGAGCCCCGAACAGTGTCCCTATATATGGGTAGTCCACGATGCTGTGCTTTCTGATAGAAAGGTACAGACGGCGTGGTGCAGGCATGAAGCCGTAATGAACCCGGCCGCTGGCTACTTTGACGGGTGTACGGAAACGGACGACTACCTGGACCCGTGGGGAGTGCCCCAGAGGATGTTTGCCATGTCTGGCCTGACAGAAAGAGTCAAATACGAGACGAAGAGCGGGGACATAGGAGCAATTGGGGGGCTGGCTGTCGAGAGTCAGGGTTCGTGGAAACCCGGGGCGCCGTGCGGAATTGTTTTGTACATGGATGATTTGCTTGACCAGTGGTTGGGCTATACAAACGACCCGAAAATAAAACTAGAGCCCGGGCAAAATCACTGGGAGATGGAGTGGTACGAACAGGATGTCTGGAAGTTCAAGTGGAGGGTGTACGGAATTGACAAGACGGGGCGCATGTGGAAGTCGGCCATCGGCGAGATAAACCCCATGGAAGTGGTCGACGGGGCACAGGAGATCGTGCAACCGGAGTTCGAGTTACAGATAGATGGGCCGAGAAAATGGCTAACTAAGAAAGTAAGCGACAAGGCGACGTACACGTTCAAGGTGGAGCAGACAAACAAAGTCAAAGGGCAGGACGTCAAGATAATGAGGGTCATCTGGGAAACCATGGGGGAGATGATACCGTCTAGCAAGAGTACGCTTGAAAAGAAAAAAGTGTTCCTCACGCCGACAAAAGTCGGGGAACCGTATGGCATATATGCAAGGGCAACTGTTTATTGGGAAGCGACTGTTGTGGGGAAGAAGAAACCCATCGTTGTGGTCGTAGGTGACGCTAAACCACGAGTTAACCTGGGGGCAGAGGAGATTGTTACTAAACATTTAAGGGGCGACAGCATAATTGAAAACTCAATCGAAGTGCAGATATACGATACCGAGATAACCGACGGGGGATGAGGAGAATAATGACAGCACCGTTAATATTACTTATGAAGCGGGGTATTATTGGGGCACGAGCAACGAGGTGATTCAGTTGAAGAGGGTAGTTGTAATAATTGTTCTGTTGGGGTTGATTCTGGCGGTCATCCCGTTAGGCGCCGTTGTCGCATGGGAGGATAATCGCCCGAGTGGTGTAAATGGTCCAGCGCCACCGCCTCCAGTCGGCGGACCCCCTGGTAACTGGACGGGACCCCTGTCATACAGTTTCAACTACTTCGACTTTCAGGTCGACCAGTTTGGGATGGTTGTGAAAGACGAGCAGAGGATGTATACGTTCAGCCGACCGTCAAACGCCGCGTATGGCAACCCGATGAATCCCGTGAGATGGGAGCTTCACGGGTATCCTAATATATGTGACCATTATTTGATATCGGTTTACGCGGAAGATAAGCAGAACCCTAACAAGAGGATACCAATCGTGTCGCTCAACGATGAGGTTGGGGACGAGTACCATGATTGCAACGGGCTAAACGATGCCAACTATGGATATGGTCGGCACGACATCTGGAGGGGTTGGACGAACGGGAAGGGAGCCAAGAAGGGCTCGGACGGTGTCTGGAGGGGAGGGGCGATACTGAACCCGGCGAGTGGGCACTGTGACCGTCCTGAGGCTTATGCACCTTACGCTCCATACCCGGCGAGTGCCTGTGTTGATGGAGACAGGTGGTACCTGGACCCATGGGGGGTTCCGCTCAATCACTTCCCCGGGTCTCCACAAATGTGGGGAAGGGTGGACTATTCTGAAATTAACGATTGGCTTGTGAAGGGAGATCCCCTAATTCCACAGGTACAACCAGAGGCAATAATAAGTTACGGGACATGGGCCCCCCTTGGGCCATATAGCCTAATTCTACGACTAGACAACGTGCTGAACGACTGGGCAAGAACGACCAACGACGAGAGAGTCAAGGCCGCGGCGACAAAGTTAGGCATACCGCAATCTGAGATGTGGTGGTGCTGGCAGGACACATACAACATACATTACAAAATCTATGCGATAGACAAAGTTGGCAAGAAGACAAACAGTTGGTTTGGAGCGGGAAGTGCTACTGGACAGCCGCAAGCCCTGGTTGAACCAACGTACAATATGACTGTGGGCGGACCACGCAAGTGGATTACCAAGAAAGAAAGCGAGAAGGCGGCTTATACGTTCAAGATAAAGCTGTCCAACCCAGGAGAGACAGCGGGGCAACCGCCAAAAATAACAAAGATCGTGTGGGACGTTATGGGTGAGAAAAAGACGAACACCAAGACCAGCCAGACGGTCGAGAAGATGTGGCTCGAACCGACCAAAAAAGGACATCCGGACAGAATCTGGGCGAATGCCACAATATACTGGGAGGTCAGGAAGAAGGACAAATACGAGCCGTTCCTTGTCGTGATAGGGGACGAGGTTGATACCAACTACACGCCACCAGAGATGGAGGTTGTAATATCAGGAGAATCAAAGGTGAGCGCATTCGTTGACGTAAACGTGTTTGACACAGAGCTTTCCGACTGGTAATCAAAGGGGAATGACCTTGGAAAAAGGCCCTGTCGGGCCTTTTTTCATTAGAATAGACAACAACGATAGAAAATAAAGAAGAAAACGAGAGAAGTTTGTTTTACCCGTTAGGTGAATGAAAGAACTCGTTAACCTGGCGGCAGAAAAGACGGGAGAAGAAAGATGAGCAAAGTGTTAAGCCCGAAGACATTGAGGGTTTGCGTGGTGTCATTGTGCATATTGCTCTTGGTGTTTTACGGGCCGTGGGGGGAAGCGGAAACGGAAGACCTAAGTTGGAAATTGATGCCGAACAGCCAGGAAAACAAGGGTGACTTCACAGCGGTTGTTGCGCCAAAGATAGACCGAGTCTGGATGAGTGGGATAGATGGTTTTCTTTACTATGACGGGGAGTCATTACATGAACAGGCTGTAGTAGGTGAAGCGGGTGAACGTATTACGGGTGAGTGCATGTCAGCCGTGGACGAGAACCACGTATGGGCAGCAGACAACCAATGGAGCTACAGTTACATGCTCTTCTATGACGGGAACTCTTGGAACATAAAACAGAAAATACTAGACCGCGGGATATTCTGCTTAGACGCAGTGGACGAGAGTCATGTCTGGGCAGGAGGAGCCACAAGTGGGGGTTTTGGCGGAACGCAGATTATCTATTTCTACGGTGGGACAAGCTGGGCGGAACAGTGGCCGCTTGAACAAACTGAAGGAACCAAGGGGGAGATACACGGGATAGGAGCGGCTGACAAAGATCATGTATGGGCATCACCGGGGAATTTTACCGGGACCATCTTTTACGATGGGAACAAGTGGGAACAAATATCGGAAGATTGCTGGGGATACAATGTTGCTGCACTAGACGAGACCCACGTATGGTTTGCAGGCGGTGGCTTCATAAATTTTTACGATGGCGAGAACCTGTCCGAGCAGTATTATTCAGAAATATTTAAAAACGGCATATTCGCACTGGACGAGAACCACGTATGGGCGGTAGGAGATGACGGCCTAATACTATTCTACGATGGAAATACCTGGGAGCGACAGGAAAGCGGCACAACGGAGGACCTGAACAGCGTGACCGCAACGGACGCGGAGCATGCCTGGGCAGTTGGAGATAACGGAACAATCCTCTACACCAAGGACGGCGGTGTACAGCCGGGGCCAACACCGGACGCCGGATACTCGGTCAGCCGGCAGTGCGCCCACGACTCAAAGGGGTCAAGCGAGACAAGCAAAATATGGTATCTAGCTGAAGGGTCTACGGGGTCAGACGAAAGCGGCGGCTTCGAGACGTGGGTACTGGTGCAGAGCCCCGGAGGGCAACCGGCGCAGGTGAGCATCGACTACCACACGCCAGGGGGCGAGCGCCAAGGTCCCGACATATCGGTAGCACCCGGGACGAGAGCAACCGTTGAGGTAGCGCAGACCGTGCCGGGTGAGTGGGACGTTTCAACCGTGGTCACAAGCGACCAGCCGGTGATCGCAGAGAGGTCTATGTACTGGAATGGGGGAGGGGAGCAAAGACGGGCCGCACACGACTCGGTAGGTGTGACCTCACCCGATACGGAGTGGTACCTGGCGGAGGGGTCCACAGGCCTGGATGAAAAAGGAACGTTTGAAACGTGGGTGCTGGTGCAGAACCCGGGTGATGACACCGCGAACGTCGAACTCTACTACCAGACTCCAGTTGGGGAGAAGAAGGGACCAGAGGTCTCGCTTGGAGCCCACTCCAGAGAGAGCGTGAACGTCGCGGCAACGGTGCCGGCAGAGTGGAGTGTGTCCACCAGGGTGGTCAGCGACATGCCGGTAATCGCAGAGAGGGCGATGTACTGGAACCCGGCGGGCGGCGCAATACGACAGGCAGCGCACAACTCGATTGGGGTGGCTGCGCCTGGTGATGAGTGGTACCTGGCGGAAGGGTCTACGGGAACAAGCGACGATGGTACGTTCGAGACATGGGTGCTGGTGCAGAACCCCGGTGATGCGAAGGCCGAGGTTGACCTCTATTACCAGACCACCACGGGAGAAGTGAAGGGGCCGCACCTGACGCTGGCGCCTTACTCCAGGGACACGGTGGACGTAGCAGCGACTGTGCCGGGAGAGTTCAGCGTATCAACAAAAGTGGTTAGCGACAGACCGGTGATAGCCGAGAGGGCGATGTACTGGAACCCTGTTACCGGAGTATACAGGCAGGCGGCACACGATTCGGTGGGGGTAGCGGAAGCCGCGGACACATGGTACCTGGCGGAAGGATCTACGGGGGATAACCCGTCGGGGACTTTCGAGACATGGGTGTTGGTGCAGAACCCGGGAAGCGAGAAGGCAACCGTGGTCCTCAGTTTTATGACTGCAAACGGCATTGTGCCGGGGCCCACCGTAGAGATTGAGGCCAAGACAAGGACAACGGTGAACGTCGCCGATTACGCTCCAGGACAGGCAAGCGCATCAACGAAAGTTACCAGTGACAAGCCAGTGATAGCCGAAAGGGCCGTCTACTACAACTTGAGGTAGGCGGGGGGGCAGTTGTTACAAAGGACCGGAAGACTCTTGCACCTTATCTTCCCTGTCGCCTAAGACCCCTTCCTTCAGGTGGGAGATACAGGCGACTTAAAGCAGTTTTGTTTTATTGACGCCAACTATTTACTCCACTTATCATATACGTATGATTACCACCAGTGATTTGACCAGGGGCAGCTTGGAATAATTGAGGAGAAGCACAGATTCTCTTTTTAGGAAGCTGCGAGACGCGGGCGGGACTACTACATCGAAGCGGAAGAAATGATACGCAACTACAAATACAGGCTGTATCCCCACGAAGGGGCAGAAACGGCGCTGGGGATGGCCCTTGAGGCCAGCCGCCAGCTGTACAACACCGCCCTCGAACACCGGATACTCAACTACCGTGACAGGAAACACGGTATCAATTACTACGACCAGGCGAATGAACTGCCTCTATTGGACGACCCGGTGTTCGGCCTGCTTCACTCGCAGGTGAGGCAAGACGTTTTGCGCCGGTTGCAGAAGTCGTTCGACGGGTTCTTCCGGCGGCTGAAAAGCAACAACGGAGATAAGCCCGGTTTCCCGCGTTTCAAAGGAAAAAACAGGTACCACTCCTTCACGTACCCGCAGAACACGGGGTTTTTCGTGAACCCGGGGCGCAAGAAGCACGCGACTCTGCGGTTGGGCAACCTGGGGATAATAGATATACGTTACCACCGCCCGATACCGAAGGACGCGAAGCTCAAAACCTGCACAATCCTTCGGAAGAACCGGAAATGGTACGCCGTCTTTTCCGTGGAGCTCCCCGACGTTCCCCGGAAGAAAGAATTAGGTGACCCTCTGGGAATAGACGTCGGACTTGAGAGGTTCTTGACAGACTCAGACGGCAAGAAGGTCCCGAACCCCCGTTTCTACCGCAAAGGGGAAGAAAAGCTGAAGAAGGGACAACGCATACTTGCGAAGAAGGTAGGCGGCAAACCCGGAGAAAAGAAGTCGAGCAACTGCAAGAAGCAGTCCTTCAAGGTGGCGAAGCTCCACGAGAAGGTCGGTAACAGGCGAAGGGACTTCCAGCATAAAACGGCGAGAGGGATAATCGACCTAAACCCGTTTGTCAAAGTGGAAGCCCTTAGTATCCAGAACATGTTAAAGAACCATAAGCTGGCGAAGTCGATAGCCGACGCCGGCTGGGGGACGTTCTTCAGGATGCTGGACGGCAAAGCGGAAGAAGCTGGCGGTCTGGTATTGTACGTCAACCCTGCTGGAACCTCGCAGACCTGTCTTTGTGGCGCACAAGTGCCCAAGGACCTTTCTGTTCGACTACATGCATGTCCCGTGTGTGGCCTTGTTATGGACAGGGACGTAGTGTCTGCTAAGTTGGTAAAAGGTAGAAAAGGTTCGAGTAGGTCGGGGACCGACCGAATTCAAGCCTGTGGAGATCCGGGTGACCTGGTTCCAACCGGGGTGACCGGATCATCGAAGCAGGAAAAGTCCGTTACCCCAAGGTAACGAAGCCCCTTCCGTAAGGGAGGGGTAGTTCACTGGGGGAACTTTTAACTAAACGCACAATAAGGAGTTGCGTTATCTGTGCAGATAAGGTATTATCACACATGATAGTGATTTATCATAGAGGTGAAGGATTCTGAAAGAAAACATAGCAGTAGAACGCATGATGATACGCCTTGGGTCTGCGAAGAATGAGTTAGAGCGGGGAAACGAGGGAGCCGCGGTCTTGTGCCTTTTCGATGTGGCAGAGTTATCGGCGAATACTTATAAATGGGTAAAGGACCACAGCTACGTGGAAACGCATCAAGGTAAATATGCGGTTGCGGAAAGAGCTTGTGCAAACGGCGATATTACCAAGGAAGAACTTGAAGCTTACGAAAGGGTACGTGAGCTGAAAGGAGTGGCTCAGTACGTTCCGTATACCGAGTACGAAGGCTCGGGTGAAGTGGACAGGGTAGAAGCCGAAAGCCTTTTCAGGAAGATCGCAAGCATGGCCAACAAGATGAAAAAGATGGCGGAAGAACATGGATGAGATTTTAAACTCGAACAACGCGAAGGTGATGAAGGCGCTACTCGTGCTGGGACCCGGGTCGAGGGCCGACCACATGTCGCTTGTTGCGAAAGTAAGTGAACCAACGGTTTACAGGTCGCTTGAGAGGCTTATCGAAGGAGGCGCGGCAGAGAGGGGCGAGGGGGGCGGTTACTCGCTGAGGGAAGGGAGCGACTTCGTGAGGAGCTTCTCGGAAGCTTGGGACAACGAGAGAAAAGCCCTCCTCAGCAAAGAAATAAGGCGTGAGGCGGCAGACATAACAGAGCAGGTCAGAGACAAACTGGGAGACCATCTTGTATCTGTGGTCCTGTTCGGATCTTCAGTGGCGGGGTTGAGGGGTAAGAAGAGCGACATCGACGTGCTGGTGGTTACGTCAGAGAAAGGCCGTGTCGGAGGACTCGTAGAAAGCTACCTGGCCAGCGTGACAGTAGTGACAGCAGAAGAGTTCAAGGCGATGTGGTATGAGGGGAGTGACTTGGCAAGAAGTTCGGCTTCCCGGGGGATACTGCTTTATGATGCCCGGGGGTTCATGTACAGATACCGGATATCCCCCAGAGTTCCGATAACGGATGCCGCACTGGTGAAGGCGGGGAAAGACCTCAAGGAACGGCTCGGGATGTTCTATGAGTACGTGGTGATCAAGGATTGGCAAATGGCGCTGGCGTTCAAGAACATGATAGGCGGCCTGATAGGGCGAATTGCACTGATGGGACTCGATGTGTTTCCCAGGTCAAGACCGGAAATACCGGGCCAACTCGAGAGAACGGGGTTTTCTCGACTGGGAGAGATGGTGGAGGAGATTTATCGGTTCCAAGAGGGAGACATCGAAGAAGGGATTGATGAGTTGGGATCGAGCCTGGAAAAGGCCAACGAATATCTTTTCATGCTGGAGAGTAATTACAACTTATTGAACGCTCTGAAGAACATACTCTGGGGGGACATCAAGAAAGCATCAAGCGGGCTGTCCCTGGCATTGGAGGCGGCCGGAGTGGAGGTCCTCCAGGGTGACCGAGCGGACCTCTTGGTAAAATACGGAGGGGAAACCATTCTAGTTGAAGTAAAGACAAGCAAACGAAGGATTAACAAACTCTTTCTGAATAGGGTTACGCAAAATAAAGCAACCGTCATCTACAGTCCTTACCGGGAGATACCCCCAGACGAACGAAGCTACAAGGTGCCGGACGGGGTTGTAAGGAAGGCAGAAGAGATGGGCACTAAACTCGTGCCCGCAAGAGAGGTTTTCAGCGTCTTGTGCGACAACGTGGCTAAGAGGCGGGGGGCACAGGATGTTATGCGTCTATTGGGAAACAACAACCTGGGGTGAGAGTGATGAAGAAAACTGGGGCAAACATTGTCAGGATAATGGGCGTGGCAGTAATTGCGGCGCTGCTTGTCGTCGTTTGCACAACAGTTGGGTGTGAGTGTGATAAGCGGGAAGAAGAAGCGCTGAGCCCAAATACGGCCGTTGATAGCGAGGGAGAGCCCAAGACCATGGGCTCGGTGTCGCAGGGGCTTGAACCTGGTCACGCTTCAGACGTATTCAACTCCAAAGACGTACAGGTGGGGACGATACTGCTGAAAGAGAATGAGCCGTCAGAGGTTTACTGGGCAGACAAGGATGGCACGGAGATAGGAAGAGCGGCTGTAGAGACGGCGGGGGAGTTCTACTACTACGGGTGGCTGGACCCTGAAAATATCAAGAGCGAAGGAACAGAGGACGTTAAGAGATTGGTCGAAGGGGAAGCGGAAGAATTGCTTGAGGCCCAGCGCAGCGAAATTCTCGTGCCGAGGGATATCGGAGACAACGTAGCGTCCGTGAAAGTTGAAGCCGCAGCGGTAAACAACTGCACGGTCGTCTGTGACACAGACAAGCCCTTGTATACAACGGTTGATGTGACAATAGCGATCACGTACACGTTGAACAGTGGAGAGCAGGTAGGGTACACAAGCGCCGGCCAGTTCAGAGTTAACCCCGAGTCATCGAAAATCGAGACGATGATGATCAGCGGGGGCAGAACGTAGAGACGCATCAGCGTTGAAGGAAAAGCATGGACAAGTTTAGAAAAGAGCGAAACGTATATCTAGGAATATACCTGGCCGGCTTCATTGGTGGAATAATCCTGCTCATAGTTTCCATAAGCCTTGCCGGCAAAGAGATTACGGGCGAACAAGAAGCGCTGTTCATGATATTGCTATGGGTAACGTTTGCGGCCTGTGTCTATGCCACAATTCGCTTTGGAATAGTCTTGAAGTTCAACGTAGGGCAGTGGATTGCAACCTTCGTTCTTTTCCTTCTAACATACACGCTCGGGTCATTTATATTCATGATTACCCGAAAGCCAAGCGTCCAGGTCGAAGAGGGCGTTTCCGGGGAAAAGCCGCAAGAAGCCGTGGTCTTACAGAACGAAGACGAAAGCAAGACGTGTCCCTACTGCGCCGAAACAATTAAGGCGAAGGCGGTAAAGTGCAGATACTGCGGCTCTGACCTGTAAAAAAAGCACGAGGACCAAGAGAAGGGGTTTATTAAATGTCCCAATTGTGGGAAAGACGTCAAGGGAGGATTACACATATGCCCTTATTGCACGAAGGCTCTTTACCCAGAAGTATAGCGAGAGCAACTCTTGTGGGCGGGGTGCTCGCGGTAATCTTGCTGACGGCCATAGGTTGCGGCGGTGGGGGAGGGGCGACCTCTCCCGAGGAAGCTTCCCGAGCGTTTGTGGACGCAATGGCGTCAGAGAACTACGGGGCTGCGGAAGTCTATCTCATAAACGGAGAAGAGGACCTGGAAAGCGCCAAGGGATTCCTCGGAGACATAAGCCTCAGCAACCTGGTTTATCTGGAGAGCATAGACACCGGTGAGTCAGGAGTTAAACCTCAAGGCGAAGAGGAAGAAGTGGTAGTGCCACACGTGGAGGTTATATTCACCGATGGTGCCAAGAAGGGCACGAGCCAGGATCTGTCGCTCTATATGGTCAAGTACAAAGGGGACTGGCTGATTACCGGTTGGGGCAAGTCAACTTAGAGAGCAGGAGAGGGAAGTGAGCAAGAACAACAAGCGGGTTGCGACGTCATAACAAGGATATCTTTTTGTTGGGCGGTTGCCAGACAAGAAGGGGAGTGACGGTGGCATTCAGCAAGAAAGCAGTTACGTGGGTAGTGGGCGTGACTCTGGTGGTGGCGATGATTGTCGTTGCGGGGGGAGGAGCCTGGGGAAGAAGAGCCAGGGCGTCAGGTACAAGATAACTACCCAGTAGAGCGAAGGAAAGGCAGAAAACACAAAGGGGTGGTAGAGGCCACTCTCGTTAGACGAGAGCAACCTCTATATCGGAAGGCACGGGGATATTGCCCGAGCCGTTCCAAGACCGTAGTTCCTTCTCGGCTTCATCACAGAGAATTAGCGCAGGCGTGGAAAGCACGCTGTGAAACGCGCTCTCTGCCAACCCGTCGGCGGTGTCCAGGTCACAGACCCTAACCTCGACGTTACTGGGGATGGCTGCTCGTTCAACGCTCGCCCGGAGCGTAGGGCATGCCGGGCAACTCTTCTTGACGAAAACCTTCAGTATCCTCAATCTCTTTTCACCTCCTCTCATAATAGGCCTGCTATAACAAGAAATGCCCGCAATATTACGGGCTACGTTATCATTATACATAACTATTAGTTCTACGTCCATTATTAAACGCGAAGGGCCCCGGCGAACCGGAGCCCTTCAGCAAGCACCCGTAACTTCGGATCTGTTTAGAATCCGAGGTCGGTTTAAGCGGGTAATGTTTGTTACCCTATGTGGCTTTGTCTTACGGGCCTCACCCCCTTTCCGTTGAGCCCTCGTATAGAGGACCCAAAGGAGGGGGGTGTGGCTTAAAGCCAACCCGATTACTTACGGGTATCGTTGAGTCAATTTTACCAGAACAGTGGGTTCATGTCAATAAGGATACTATATCATCAATTATTATTGACAAGCAAGAGCCGCTCCAGTATAATCCTTGGTGAGGAAAGCCTCGCGAGCAAGACCCGCGAGGCTTTTTGTCTTTAGAAGGGGAAAAAGCGAGGAAAGGAATGAGATTGATAAGGATGCTCAAGAACAAAAGGGCCAAGAAGAAGCTTAGTCCGGTTGCAGCAGGGCTTGCTGAGCTTGATTTGGAGAAGGTCCGCAGAGCCGGAACTGCGAGGGGAAGGGTGACCAGGAGCTTCTACAGGCGGGGAGAAGAAACGGGAAGCGGAGTTTTTCGAGAAAGCGAGCTGGCAAGGATAAGGGGAATGGCCGTAACGCAAAGAGCCGGCGAAGCGGCAGGCGCAAGGAGTGCCCCAAACACGGGAGCATGGTACAGAGAAATAGAAAACCGAAGGAACCAAGTTCTCTGGACAGGTTGGCTACCAAACGAAGAGAGGGGGTGGTAGTTATCGAACTAGCGGTTGTGCTCGTGGCAGTATTCGTGCTGGTGATCGCCGATTCGTTGGTGACGCTGGGAAGGCGCGAGTAAGGCATATCGAGCCAGCAAAAGATGCCGTCTTGCAAGGACCCCCCGCAGCCCGGGGGGTCCGCCTTATTATATGGAAGAAGAAAGAACATACAACGGAACCCCGGCCCGCGAATTAAGCGGAAAACGTTCGTTTGCTGTTGACGTACTACCTAACGCCATATATGATATACGCATAAACCAAGAGAAGGAGTGTGGAAATGACAGGCAAAGCAGTTGAGAAGATAAGGGCGATAAGGGACGAAATGAAGGAAACGTTCCTCGAGCGGGCGGATGTCGTGGAGGGGATAATACTGGCGCTCATTTCGAAGCATCACGTGTTCCTGGTAGGGCCTCCGGGAACTGCGAAGAGCATGGTGGCCGAGCGTGCCTGCAAAAAAACCGGCGGCCGCCATTTCTACGCGCTGATAACCAGGTTCTCAACACCCGAGAGCGTGCTGGGGCCGATATCAGTGAAAGGGCTCAAGGAGGACAACTACAGGCGCATCACGGACGGGTACCTGCCGGACTGTGAGGTGGCCTCGATCGACGAGATATTCAAAGGATCTGCCAGCCTGTTGAACGCGATGAACAGCATACTCAACACGGGCGAGCGCAAGATGGCAAATGGCAGGGAGGTCATCGACGTACCCCTGGTGACGCTGGTCGCGTCGTCAAACGAAATCCCCACTGACGAGGCTGAGCTCCTGTGCGTTTACGACAGGTTTCTGTTCAGGTACGTAACCCCGTACATTGCAGAACCGGGGCATTTCCGAGAACTGCTCAAGATGAAAGAGGGCGCCGGGGAGAAGATGAACATGACGATGGACGACCTGAAGACACTCCAGGACGAGGCCGGGGAGATCGAGGTGGGAGACGACATCATCGAAAAGATGCTGACCATAAGGGAGAACCTGAACGTGGAAGGGGTGGTAGCGTCTGACCGGCGTTGGCGCGAGAGCTTGTCCGTGCTGAGGGCGCGGGCACTGGTCGAGGGAAGAGACAGGGTGGAAGACGAAGACCTGGAGGTGCTGGCCAACATCCTTTGGACCACGATGGACGGGGACGAGATCCGAACGGTAGCGAAGACGGTGCTGTCGGTTGCCAACCCCGAGCTCGAGAGGATAAAGGACCTGGAGCTTATGGCAAGGGAGGCGTACGAGAGGGCGATGTCGGCGCAGAGAGAAGCGGACAAGTTCACGCCAGGGGAGGAAAGCGACGAGGCAAGAGATGCTCGCAGGAAGGCCTTAGAGGTAGGTATAGACGCACAGGCGTCTATCAAGAGGGGGATGCTGGCGGACATGGAAAGCGTGGTCGAGGAAGCCCAGGAGAAGGGCAAGAACATCGAGAGGCTCGAGGGGTCCGTACAGTCAGTAAGGGGACTGCTCAAAGAGATAAACAAGAAGGTCATGGGGGAACTGTAGTGGATCTCTGGGAAAAGAAGCGCCATAAGAACGCCGTGGTGCACGACCGGTACGACGAGAAAATATCGGAGGGTGCAGCAAAGTCATCGTCGCTCTACTCCGATTCGCTTGCGCGAAATACGGAAAGGCTTTCCACGTACCCGGAACTTTTAACGGATGCCTTCCTGGCGCTGTATAAGTACTCGGCTGAGACGGTTGGCCCGGAAGACATGGAGCCGGGATACAGGGTAAACAACCAGCTTATGAAGGAGGGGATGAATACAGGCGACTACAGGATGCTTCGCAAGAACACGCGGCACGACGAACTGGCGGCCGCGGTGGGAGCGACGGTCCTGGCAGAAGAGATGGCAAAGCAGGTACCCGAAGAGACGAAGAGCGCGGCCGAGGAGGCGCAGGAAGCGCATGACAGGGCGGGAGACGCAGCCCGAGAGTATAGCGAGTCGGCAGAAGGGGAGGACGGGGACGACGAAACCGTGGAGAAGATGAGGATGCGGGCGGAAGAACTGGCAGAAAAGGCCGGCGAAGCAGAAGAGCGCTTGCAGGAGGCCATGGAAAACCAGGCGAGCGCTTTGGCCCAGGGGGCCAGGAAAGCGGTGAGGCAAGCGGAAAGAGAAGTGGAGGAGACCAAAGACCTGGCGCAGGCGTGGGGGTTAGGCCCGGGCGAGGCCGGGAAGATGCCCATCGAAGCAAGCCTGGCGTTGCTGGAGCGGATAAGGGGATCGGAGAGGTTAAAGAAGTTGACGAAGGAGATAGGCCGCGAGATAAGGCGTGCGCTCACACAGCGGAGGGTGATGACAACAAAAACCGGGGCGGAACTACACGACCTGGAAACAGGGATGGACCTGGAAAGGGTGCTGCCGAGCGAACTGGCGGCGATGGACGACCCGGTACTGGGGGCTGACTTCGACCGAAAACTCGCAGAGGGGGCGTTGGTCCAGTACAAGGTAAAGCAGAAGGAAGTTGAGTCCAAGGGCCCGGTGGTCTGTTGCGTGGACACATCCTCGTCAATGAGAGACGAGAACCCCCTGAGGGAGATAAAGGCCAAGGCGTGCGCTATGGGGATAGCGGAGATATGCAAGAAAGAAAAGCGGAGGTTCTGGGGGGTGGTATTCAGCGGGGAGACGTTTAGCAAGGAGCCCCAGGTGGAGACCTTTGAGGTGACAAGAGGGCCGGCCGAGGCGGTTGCTTTCGCGGAGAAGGCCTTCTGGGGGGGGACGAGCTTCGACCATCCGTTGAACGAGGCCCTGAGGATAATCGAGACGGACGAGAGGAAGGCAGACATAGTATTCATAACGGACGGACAGTGCAGGGTGTCTGAAGAGATGGTGAGCCGGGTCGAAGAGCAGAGAAAGGGGCGAGACCTGAAGATAGTGGGGATATTGGTGGACCAGGGCTGGGGGGGAGAGGAACTGAAGCGGTTTTGTGACGAGGTGATCCTGGCGTCGGAGTTCAGCCATGACACGGGAAGGTACACGGAAGGCGTTTACCGGGGGATTTAATACGCGGGTTAATGTTGACGTACTATCCCTGTGGTATGAAAATGTAGATGGAGGCGATAGGGATGACCATTGGAATTGTGTACGAAGATGGGGCAAAGGGAGAGATGCTCGGGGGACTGGTGATGATGATGGTGCCAGACCTTCGGGTCAAGGTTGAGCAAGCAAGGATAGCGATTGAGAAGGCAGGCGCTTCGGAGGTACTAGTGGTGTTTGACATCAAGGAGCACGATGCGTTCCGGCGGGCGACGATGAGCGTGAACGGGACAGACATCAAGATAAACGGGTTCCGAGCGGAGGTCCTGGTCCGAAACTTCTCTACCGACAGGGGAGAAATAAAGAGATTCATGGTGAGAGAGGTCCGGGACAAGGATGCGGGGGTACCCGAGTTCAGGAACGTGGCAGAGATACGATTCGTCCGGGAGACCAAGGAGATGAAGATACTGGAGCTCGAGCCGGGGAACAGCGAATTTGATTACAACCATCTGTACCTAGAGATGCGAGAAGCGTACGAGGAGTACAAGCAGTACCTGGTGGGAGACAGCATAAGGAGGTCGATACGGAAGGGGCTCCACAGAATAGACAGCGTGCTGATCAGGGACGGGGTTTACTTCGTCAAGAAGGACCGACTGGGCGACCTCGCAGCCCTGGAAGACGCGGTTAAGATGATTGAAGGGATCGCCGAGGGCATGGGGAAAAGACTGGACTTTAAGCACTTCCAGGTGGTGGGGGGTGGCGATGAGAAGAAGTGGCTCGGGGAGAGGGTGGACGACCGGCTGGGGGAAGAGGTGGGGTACCTGGTAGAAGAGATACGCTCTCGAAAGGGCAGGGGACTCAGCGCCTCGGTAGCAAGCAAGTACGTGGAGCAGGCAAAAGATATGACAAGGAAGATAGGCGAGTACGAGAGGTACCTGGAGACCGAGATGGAGAAGACGAAAATAAAGGCACAGATGGTGGAGAAGGAAGCCATAAGACTGCTTGAGCAGGTGAAGGCGGAGAAAGTGAAGTGAAAACAGTGAAGGTGGCTCACACCGCGGACATCCACGTGGGAAAGAACGGAAAAGCAAGGGACGAGCTTAAGGGCGACGACATATGGAAGGACCAGGACCGCTACGACGCGCTGTACCAGATGGCTGGCGACGTTGCCGGAGAGGAGCCGGACGTCGTACTGGTGTCGGGGGACCTGTTTGATACCCCAAGGCCACCGTACAATGCAATGTTCGCAGTTATGCAGGCGCTGAAGACGATAACAGGGTGCGGGGCCAGGGTTGTGATCATACAGGGGAACCATTCTACCAGCGGATCATGGGACGAGGTCCGAGAAAGCTCACCGCTGAAAATACTGGGGATGATGGACGGGGTTGACGTAGCGTACGAGAAGACGGAGAGGTTCATCTATGAGGACCTGAACCTCGAAATCACAGCGGTGCCGGACTGGGTGCTGGTACAGAAGGAAGAGATCCCCAAAGCACAGGATAACGGTCGGATACAGGTGTTGATGGTGCACGGTGTGGCAGAAGGAGGGAGCGGCGCAGAGTACAGCCTGCTTGAAAGGAAGCACAGGGACATCGACGCGGGGAAGTTCCAGGAATACGACTTCGTGGCCCTCGGGCATTTCCATAAACACATGGCCATCAAAGGGGGAAACGCATATTACCCGGGGTCTACCTGCACGCTTACGTTCGGGGAAGAGTGGGTGAAGGGCTGGATACTGGCAGAAATAGGCAAGGGATCGTTAAGCGTGGAGTTCAGGGAGCTGGAAACGCGGACCTGGTTCACGGTCAGGGCAAACGTAAAGAACGAAACGGGCAGCAAGGAAATACTGGGAGTGGTGAAAGCTGCGCTGAAGGAGAAGAAGAAAGAGCTCGGGATAAGGAATAGCGAAGGATGTGCGGTGAGGATTATCCTCGAGAACTGCCAGGCTGGAGTGCACAAAGTGCCTGACAGGGAGAAGTTCGAGAACCTGGTGGAAGGGGCAGTAATGGTAAGAATCGAGAGAATAACAGAAGAAGGCGTGGATGTCGAGCTTGAGGTCGAGGGTATCAAGGACAGAAGGGGTGACTGGACCTCTTATATGCAAACGAGGGAGAAGGCGGGGTGGATACCGGCGGGAGAAGAGGTGGGAATCTTAACCGAAGAGGGAATAGAGATGATGGAGATACACGGGGCGCTAGACGAACGAGCCGAGGGCGAGAAGGTGGCTTAGGTAGGTAACATGAAACTGGTAAGGATTGCGGCACGGAACTATAAGTGCTTTAAGAGCGTTGAGTGGGACATTGGGTCGGGGCTGATTGCGATAGTCGGACCAAACGGAAGCGGCAAGTCCTCGCTGGGGGTAGACGCACTGTATTTTGCCCTGTTCGGGAACCCGTATCGAGGGAAGAAAGAAGGGGCGTACAGTAAGCACAAGCCCAAGGGGGAGTTAACAGAGGTTGAAATCGAGATGGTTTGCGGCGGAAGGAAAGTGAGGATAGAGAGGAAGCCGGAGAAGTCAAAGTCTACCGATGCCGCGAAGCTATGGATAGACGGGTCCCTCAAGTACCAGGGGGTATCCGAGGTCAACCAAAAGGTGATAGATATCATCGGGATGAGCCCGGAGCTGTTCATGGCCAGTCACGTATCGCCGCAGGGGGAAATGGGCTCGACCTTGTTCACTGATCCAAGGAAAAAGAAGCGCGAAGAAGGATTCAACGCGGTGTTCAACATACCCGACTTAAGCAACACCGAAAGTGCTGTCAGAAGGGACATTACATTCTACGAGGGGAAGAAAAAGACCCTCACTGATGAAGTGGATGTTGAAGGCCTTGACCTGAAGAAAGAGCACGGGGAAGCCAAAAAGAAGAAGAAAGAAGAGGATGGAAAAAAGAAGGGAATAGAGATAAACATAGGGGTTGCGGTGACAGAGGAGGAGAATGCCAGAAAGAATCGGGTCGAGGCCGTGGCCGCGACCAAGAAGGCGATATCAGAATACGAGAAGAGACAAAAGGTCGAGAGAAAGGTCGCGGAAAAGCAGGGCAGGGCACGCGAGCTTAAAAGGATAGTGGCAGCGGCGCCGAAGAAGTGCGATGACGTGGACAGGATTACCAAGAAACTTGATGACATCGAGGCCGAGCTTAAAAAGGAGAAGACAGGGAAAAAGGGTTACGAGGAGTACAGAAAACTCGACAGTACAGTGAAAAACGTACAGGGGTTCATAGATTCTATCAACGAGAGGCTATCCAAGTTGAACGAGGGCGCCATGGACCAAGGGAAGGTGCCCGATGTGGACGGTGGGATCGACCGGGTATTGAGCGGGTCGTTTGATATGGGAAGGTCGGTGGAAGCAGAGAAGACACTGAGGGGCCAGGTTGATGTGGTCATAGAGAGGTTGAATGCTGGGGGGAGCCAAGAGTGCCCTGGGTGCGGGGAGACAGGGGGCAAAGGGCAAAGGGCAAGGGAGGACCTTGCAAGGGAAGGAATAGAGAAAAGGGACAAGGCGGAAAGGTGCGGCAAACTCATTGAGAGCCAAAAGGTCGAACTTGCGGGAGAAGTAGAAGGCTTGAGAAATGACGTAAGAGAGTACGGAGGAGCTAAAGCCCAAAAGGAAAAGATAAGGGCGAACCGGGAAGAGGCAGAAAACCTGTGGGACAGCATAATGGACTACGAAGTGATGAGGGACGAGGCTGTCGGGAAGATGGAAGGGCTGCGCACGGAAAACCCGGAGGAAAGGATAGCAGAGCTGGAGAACCTCAAGGGAGAAACCGAAAGACGGCGGGAGGAGGCCGGAAGAAACAACGAACGAGTAGAGAAAGGAGGCGAGGCGGGAGAAGAAATCAAGAAGATCGAGAAAGAGATAGAAGACCTGGAAGGCTCCGCAGTAGGGATTGACGAGAAAACGCTGAACGTCGCCAAGAATAGCGAGGAAACAAAACACAGGGAGTGGGAAGAGAAGGAAGGGATACTCTCTGCGCTAAAGAACGACAAAAACGAAGTGGAAAATGCCTGCGTGAATGCGGGGAGAGAGGAAGCCGAGCTCAAGAGGAAACTGGATGAAAGAGAGCGGAAGAAGATGGAGATAGGGGATTACAACAGGAAGATTGAGCACTACGGTGTGCTCCTGGACTGCCTGAGCGATTGGAAGAAAAGTTATGTGAAGAGGCTGGTGCCAGCAATAACAAAACAAGCAGGGGACATACTGGAGACCATCACAGACGGAAAGTACACGGGCGTTGAAATAAGAGAGAAGGATTACAAGGTGGACGTCCTTGACGAGAACGGAGAGAAGGTGGACGTAGAGGGATACCTCTCGGGAGGGGAGAGGGACGCCCTGTGGCTGTCTCTGAGGATGGCAGTGAATAAAGTGATAGCACAAAGCAGTGGGTTGGAGACGCAGTTCGTTGTGTTGGATGAGCCGTTCGGCATGCAGGACGAAACCAGAAGACAGAACATGCTGGACATACTGACAAAGGCCGGAGACAAACTGTACGAGCAGATAATAGTTATGACGCATCAACGAAGCGTGAAAGATTACGCGGATAGCCTCGTGCAACTCACGCCGGGGAAAAAGTATACGGAAGTGGACACGGGGAGAACATGGAGCAAATCAGCGGCATAGTAACGGGGATACTGTTCGAAAGCCCAGAGGGGGATTACACTGTGGCCAAGGTGAACCCCGAAGGTCACACGGGGGGTGGCACTGAGGTACTGTGCGGCTACATGGGGCAGGTGAACCCCGGCGAGAGCATAGAGGCCGAAGGGGAATGGGCCAACCACCCCGTATACGGCAAGAACTTCAAAGTGAGCGTTGTGAAAACCAGCGTTCCCATGGACAAGATGGGGGTAACCCGTTTTTTAACCAACATGCCACACATCGGTGAGAAGACAGCAGGGCTGATATGGGACGACCACGGGGAAGACACGCTGGAGGAAATCAAGCGAGAGCCCAGGGTGATGCTGAAGTACCCAGGGATAACCGAAAAGCGACTGCCCAAGATCGAAAAGAAACTGCTGGAGTTGGACGAGATGAAAGAACTGTACGTGTTTCTCGAGTCCCACAAGATAGGGGGGGCGCTGCCGGCGAAAATATTTAAGAAGTGGGGCGCGGGGTCTGTGCATCACATAAAGGAGAACCCTTACCGGCTGCTGGGGCTGAAGCAGGTGGGGTTCAAGACGGCGGACAGGGTGGCGCTGGCGCTTGGCACCAACCCGGAGTCGAGGAGAAGGCTGGCCGCAGGGCTTACATATACGCTCAAATCGGCAACCGAAGAGGGGCACACCTACCTGCTGGAGGAGGAGGCAGTCCTGAAAACGTCAGATGCCCTCGGTGTTGGCACAAGCGTGGTGAGAGACACAATAGACTCTTTGAGGGGCGGCGGCTCGGTAGTCATAGAGGACGACCGGTTGTACTGGAAGGCCATCTACGAGGTGGAGAGGAGCACAGCCTGCTGCATAAGGGAGATGACCCCGAGGACCGGTGAGTACGCAAGGAAACGGGAAGAAATAATCAAGCGGTTGGCGGGAACGGAGCTTTCAGAAGAACAGATAGATGGGGTGAGGATGTCGTTTGAATCCGGGGTGACGTGCATCACAGGTGGACCGGGTACAGGAAAGACTCTCACGCTACAGAAACTCGCCAGCAGCGCGGTAAACTCGGGGCTGGAAGTGTGCCTGGGAGCACCGACGGGGAGGGCAGCGCAAAGGATGAGCGAAGGAACGAGCCTGGAGGGGAAAACGATACACCGGCTACTGGAGTACAAGCCTCACTCGGACAGGTTCATGCGGAACAGGTCGAACCCGCTCGGATGCGACCTGTTGATAATAGATGAAACCTCCATGTTGGACATTTTTCTCGCCAGAAGACTTACCGACGCGGTCCTGCCGGGCACACACGTGGTTTTCTTCGGAGACGCAGACCAGTTGCCGAGCGTGGGACCGGGGAAGGTCTTTGAAGAGATGATTCGGGGGGGAGTGCCGACCAAGAGATTCGAGGAGATATACAGGCATGGCGATGGGAGTGAGATCGCAAGAAACGCAAGGAAGATAAACGAGGGAGAGTTCCCGGACATGGGCGAACCGGGGGAAGGGGAGTTCTTCTTCGTTGAACGGAGTGACCCCGCTGAAGCGGCAAGAGCAGTAGTGGAGCTGGCAACCGACTACATAGAGCGGAAGTATTGGATCCCAATCGAGAAAACGGCCGTAATCGCCCCGATGTACAGGGGCATTGTCGGGATAGACAACCTCAACCAAGAGATACAGGCAGTGTTGAACCCCAGGAGAAGGTACGCGGTCGAAAAGAAGATGATAAAAGTGGGGGACAAGGTCCTTATGACCAGGAACGACTATGAGAAGAACGTGTACAACGGAGACATGGGAAAGGTGGAATGGGAAGACGGGGAAGGCGGCAGGGTAGGCGTGCGGTTCGGTGACAGGGAGGTTGTATACAAAGACAAAGAGGTAGAAGATCTAACGCTGTCTTATGTGATGAGCATCCATAAGAGCCAAGGGAGCGAGTTTGAAGCGGTGGTAATACCGCTGATGAAAAGCCACTACATCATGCTGGACAGAAACTTGTTATACACTGGCGTTAGCAGGGGAAAGAGAGTCGTGGCGATAGTGGGGTCAAAGCAGGCGGTGGCGCTGGCCGTGAACCGAACGAACCACAGGGAACGAAACACGACACTGGCCAAGAGAATACGGGGGGCGTAGCGCACGTTGCCGGAGCTAAGAGGAAAAGCATGCACTACAACTGGGTAACAATGTACGTCGACGGTGCATCAGACGGAAACCCGGGGCCGTCAGTGGTTGGGGCCAAGGCAAAAGACGACGAGGGCAACGTAATCTTCGCGGTAGGGGAGAGGCTTGCCGGGGATAAGACCGCCAACCAGGCGGAGTACTACGCACTCATATTCGGAGTGAACACGCTAATGGAGTACCACACGGTTGACAACCTGCGGATACTCACCGACTCGGCGATCGTATTGAACCAGATACTGGGGAAGTACAGAGTGCTGAACGCAGAACTGAAGAGGCTCAAGGAGAAAGCAGAAGAGACGCTCTCGGGCACAGGAGCACAGATTCACCTGGCAAAAGTGTCGAGCAAACAAAACGAGGCGCACAAGGTGTGCGAGAAGGTAAAGTCGGGGAAGACCGGGGGGGCCAGCGGCCTTGTCATGGTAAACCTGGATGAGGTCAAGGATTACTGCAAGAAGAACTGTCATGCCGGGGACGTGAGGCAGTTTGACCACGAAGACTGCGCGAGAAAACACTGCCCGCTCCTTGGGTTTACGTATAGGATATTCGACCTCGGTAACAGGGAGTAGGGAGAAGAAACCGTGGGACAGGAGATGGCGACCGACAAAGCACGCAGGAGCATAGAGTACCTTGAGGGTGTGACCAAGGATATAGGCGGCGGAGCCACAAGGAATGTTCTCGAAAAGGCGGTAGATGAAATAATTGCCGTGTACCCCATGGGGAACAAAGATACGTTGAGGAAGTTTGCCCTAGAAGCACTCATGGGGGAAATCCTCATACAAATAACGTTCAACGGTTTCTTGTTCCTGTCAGAAGTAGACGCGACAAAGGTTGAAAGGAACATACTGAGCACCGCGGTTGGGGCGGTGGCCAAAGACATAGGACCGGACACATATTCAACATACTCTGTATTGGGAAAGAGCAGAGCAGGGGCAATACTGGAGATTATGGAGAAAGAAGGCAAGAACTACCTGGGCACCCACGAAACGGCTTTGGTGTCAGCGAGAGGATGGGCAAAAAAGGTAGGGGAGCGCAGCCAGGGGGGAGGGGAAGAGCCCTGGATGTACCAGGAGGAGAGGCTTGAGGCACCGGTAGAGATAATAGAGGGCATAATCCTCAAAGTAAGAGGAGGACTGGAGAGAATCTACCACCGGGAAGGTGGAACTGGCCTGTGACAACGGGAGATACCCGGAGATTATGATAACAACCTAGAAACCAGCGTTACCAGTATATCAACGCCTTCTCCACGAACATCTGTTTGTCACAGCTATTACATTCGATTCTGTAAGATTTCACTTCATACCCAGTGGAACTTTCGACCACCGCTACGTTCTCGTCCTCAACTTCCACATGGGCGTCAGGGGCAGTGAAAATTATTACCATCTTGGCCCGAATAGCCGATGGGGACGTAAGATCTGCTTTGCAGCAAGGACACTTGTCGGGTATGTCAACCAGGATACAACCCTCAGCGAGACACTTTTCCCCAAGCTCCATATCTGCACTTTCTCCCGTCAAATCCTCTTCTGGTTGACCAGCAAGCAGGAAACCCAAGGTGTTTGTCGCCGAACGGAGTCCATATTTCTCAAAACCCATGTCTATAACCTCTCCCATCGCTTCCTCCTTTGGTTAACTATCGGGAATGCAACTTTACGTGCCTGAGCAAATCATCAAACCTTGAATCCTTATATGAGCGACCTAGCTGTCAACCCAGATCTCCTTTGTCCCATGACAACCGGGACAAGGGGAATAATAAAGCTCGCAGGGGCCGTCTGTAGAAACGTTGCCACCGGTTACTCTATCCCCGGACCCGAAACACGTCGGACACTTGACCGAGACCTCTAGGACGAGACGACCATCGCCTGCAAGTGCCCCTGAAAGAGCCATCAGTTGGTCGTGAGGCAAAGACTCCCTGAGAACGTCCCTGGAAACGGCAGCGACGAGCTTGATGCGGCGTACGCGACATACGCATTGCGCATACCAGCCTTTCCAGCGTCGGGGAAAGCTACGTTCAGCAGGGTGCTCACTTCCCTGGTGTTTTCCGAGCGTCACGATTAACCTCGCTTTCGTGCCGTAGGCGCGTTTTTGATAGCGGATAAAGAAAACTATGGTAGCGACTTGCCTGCTCCTCCGTGGTCTTGGGAAAGGGACTGTACGGTCTGTTCGCCTCGGTCTCTTTTTTCTCTTTCTTGATACCCACGCTGGAAGGCCTCTTAATAATCGTACACGAAGCGTGATCGAACAACGTTCTATCCATCAACTTATAGGAGCCATCTTCGCCGAGAAGGTCACCCAGCTTTTCAAACAAACCCTCCCCGTAAGCCTCAACAATCCCCGAAACAATCTCCCATTCATTTGGCGAAAGGCTTACAATCACATCGGCAACACTTATTCGCATACCAATATTCTTGGCAAGTGCTGACACCGAAGGCACGACAAACTTCGAGTAGTGGGTAGTCGAACTCAGACAAGTCTTTAGCCACTCCTTTACTGCCTCTAGCATTGCGTCATACTGTTCCTTTTCAAACACCAAGGCAATGTTCTCTTCCATTTTATCCTCCTAGAACAGCCTGTCCGACGTACACCCCGGCAACCGCCTATATGAGCGACCTGGCTTCGGAAAGCGCCTGTTTGACTACGGAGGACTCCTGGGCCAGTCCGTCTGCCATCTTGGAGATCTCCTCACTGGTACCACCGTCGTTGATGGCCAGGACCAGTTCGGAAGCGGCGCTACCCAGAGAATCAAGCGATATAGACCCGACCTTTTCCTTGAGGGACTGGAAGCGGGACCGGTCCTCTTCGGAGATGGCCTCCCGGGAAAGATACTCGTCGATGTTTTCGGAAAGGGCCCCGATGTCTGAGGCCAGAGAAGGGACCGAGGTGTCTTTCACCTTGCTGGCGACGGAAACCATGGCACTGCAATCAGCAGGGTTGAGAGACCTGAACTCCTCGACAGAACCAAGAACCGCGTCTGCGCCGGAAACAGCCTTGTCCACAAGCGCGCCGCAACCGGAAAAAGCGTCAACGGCTGGGGCGGGGGGTGGAGGGGCCGGAGCGGGGACCTGGGCCAAGGTCTGCTCTGCTTCGGCCAGAAGGCTCTCCAGTTTATCTATATTTTCCTGGGCGTCAGGCTGTTCCGGAGCCGGTTCGGCGGCTACATCCTGCTGGATGGTGTCGCCCTGGGCAGCGACGGCATCGTTGTCAGCGGGGGTCCTGGAAACGAAGTAGTAGACTCCAAGCCCTAGAGCAAGAACAAGAACTACCCCCAGGATAACCTTGAAGCCACGAAAAGACCGGTGGCGACTGCCTCCAGAATCACCTTCATGATAGCGTTCGTCAAAAACCATCCCTATCACCTCTCCTTGAGATAGATATGCTCGCATAACGTGTCGCGAGCCTTCTGCTGCACCTTGCGTGAACGACCGACCTCGACCTCCAGGTTTTCAGAAAACACAAGAAGCTTATTCCTGATTGATTCGGGGTCCTTTATCATCGACTGTAAATCGGGGAGCTCTTCGACCCTGGGGAAGCCGAAAACCATTGATGAAAGGAATGAGTCTTTAACGGCTGAAGTCCATGGGTACTCGGGGACGACGGGAATTGACTCCACCCGAGAACGGATGTCGAAAAGAACGGCGTCAAGAGAAGGCACGGAGTCACCGATAAACCCAGCAGCATCCTCCTTGAGGTTGACCGGCTGTATATTATCCATGGACCCAAGGACGGAAGAGAAGCGGGACAACTGGTCAAGGAACCCGCCGTAGTCTTCTATGCAGGGGATAAGAGACTCTGCAAACCGGGCTTCGTCTGGGTGATAAGGGAGGTAGGCGACCTCTCCCTGCGGGTTTTCGACAGCATAGACAATATGATCATAGGAAGAACCGGTTACCCGGCTACCGTGGTTGCCGGCAAGAAGCGGGGCAATAAAAATCAACGACATGACAACGAGTAATGCAAATGCGTGAATCCTGCGGTTTGGGGGCACATTCAATAGCTTCTTCCAAGAGTTGGCGTTCATCAGTCCTCCACGAACCTAACGACCCCTTTTATGTCGCCGCGAGAGCTAATAGCCTGAATGCGGACAACCTGTCCGGAGCTAGGGGCATGAATGAAGTTTTTGCCGTCGCCGACTATTATGCCGATGTGGTGGCAGGTCACACCGTCTTTGGCGAAGCAGATAAGGTCGCCGGCACGTGCCTGCTCGAGAGGGACCTTGCGGCCGGAGTTGTACTGTGCGTCAGCGGTACGAAGGACAAGGACACCGGCGCCACGGAGAGTGCAGAACTGTGTTAGGCCAGAACAATCAAAGAGGTCCGGGCCGGAGGCGGCCCACAGGTAAGGTTTGCCAAGCTGCTGAACGGCGCAGGCGATGATTTGCATACCCCGTGAACTCCCGTTCTGTGCGATGATGCCCCAGTCAAGACCGGGGACCTCTGCTACGCCAAGGTCCGCAAGCGCCTGCTTGAACCTGCCCTGAACATCTTGTAACTTCGCCTCGACATCGACCTTCTTCTGCTCGACCTGGACGAGCATCGTCTCGTGCTGGGCCTTAGAGCTGGCAAGGTCTCTGACGTCTTGGTCGAGAAGTTCCTTGGCTTTGTCGACCTTCTTGAAAACGCCGTAGTCCTCAGCAAGAACACGCTCAAAGCGGTCGGAGTTCTCGTAGAAAGAGTTGAGGTCGTCGCTGCCGGTTAGTAGTTGCGCGAAACCGTTGCGCGACCAAGCATAATAGTTGTACAAGCAGTCTTCGATTTGAGCAGAGAGCCCGTCAAGCTCAACTTGTTTCTGCTCTATCTCGAGCTGGAGACGAGACATCTCCCCTTCGATGAGAAGCATCTCGTCGGTGACACGGTTGTATTCATCAACAGAAGCCTGAAGTTCGGCCTCCACAACTTCCATCTCGTCGGCGACCTGCTTGATCTTGTCTTGGGGAGACTGGGCAGGAGAAACCGCTGCCGGAAGCAAGAATGCGACCAGCAAAAGGATGAGTATTAACCCCAAGAGTCGCCCGGAACGCTTAGACATCCGGGTCACCTCTTTCTGACACGAGTGTAAGGGTAATATTGAAACTATTCAACCTTAAACTCCTCTGAAGCTTGATTGATGAGGGAGTCTGCTTCGTCAAGAAGACGAAAGCCCGTACCAACTTCTTGCTCGTCCATGCGTTTCAAAGAGTCCTCGAATGTGGAGGAGGCCTCTATGTACCTGGCAGAGCCGGCCAACAGTTTCTCGTGTGAGGACTCACGCCCTTCAGGGGCAAGAAGGCTGTTAACCTGGCTGAAGGCAACGTCGAGGCGACAACGGCTACGGGCTATGTAGTCAGCGGCCTGTACGGCGTCGATGTCCCCGGAAATATAGGAATCCATGGCATCCAGCATGGCAGTGAGACCAGAGGCCTGGTTATCCATAGCGCTGGTGATCACCGAACTGTAAACCAAAGGGTACATAGAGTATGGCTCGGAGTTACGGCTGAGGCAGCCCGAAAGGAGGCAGACGATGGCCATTATTCCGGCAAGTAGGCAAACTCCTCTTCGCGGCAAGGGTCGTCACCCCCCTTGGGTATCCTCCTGAAGAAAAACGAAGAAACGCCGCCGAAAGCTCCGAAAAGCGAAGAAACGGCGAGGAGAAGGGATTCGGTGGAGCTGGAGATGCCGTAAGCCGCCTGTCTGGCGGTATCGAGAGTAGAACCGGAAAGTGCGACCGGGGCAGCCGGTTGCCTGGTAACGGCCATGAAAACATAGAACATGAAACCCGCGAAGAACGCGCCGATGAACATCCTGGACAGAAAGTCCGCCCAAGAACGTTGTTTTCGTAAGCCGAGACCCAAGATGACCGCAACGGTGGCTCCCAGGACTGTGTGGACGGCGATCGTGAAGGTGCCGGGTACCGCAGGGCCGGCCTCGGCTGTAAAGATCACTGGAGCAACAAGAGAAAAGACATAGAGCGATGCTCCGGTCACGAGACAAAAGAAAAGGAACCATGACTTGGGGGCGAAGCGAGCAACCGCCTTGCAAACGGCAATAGCTACAACGGTGAAGATAAAACCGAAAAACAGTGAGCCGAGTATGGAGTAAGCGACGAGGGAAAGACCGGACTTGCTCACGGCGCACCCCTGTTGGTTCCGTAAAAACCGAACGGGAGGTCACATTCCGGAGAAGAGGATGACTGCTTGTGTACCAGGGGAGGGACAGTATATCTGGGATGCGCGTGAGATAAATCGGAGAATATGGCGAGATAAAGGGAATCTAGCCGCTCTGGAAGAGCAAGGCGTCGGTTTGACGGCGGGGTTTGTGAAGCCGAGGAGCAATTATGGTTCGCTGGTCGCAGGATGTGCCGTCTTGCGAGCCCCTCGGCAATAGAGTTTATCTTATCCTTGTTACGGGCCATTATCGCCAGTCCCTCTAAGAGCGAATCAGACAACTACCATTGTATATTACAATTACTAAACTGTCAATTATATTCAGATGACAGAAAAACCCCCTCCCCGAAAATAGAGACATCTTCCAGGAAGGGGGAAGGGGGGAACAGTCCACCTGGGGGGCCATGGATGACCGTCCAGGTGAAGGTGTTCCCCGTGAGGGGAACACCAACAGCTCCAGGCCAGGAAAACCTACGCGGACATACGTTCGTGGTCGTAGATCTTCTTCCTGCGCTCGGCTTCGGCAACCCTTTCGGCGAAACGCTCCTCTGGAGAGCGCCTAGCCTTCTTCCGGTCAGCCAGCTCACTGGCGATAACCGGGTGGTTACTGAGCCAGATCCGCCTCACGTGCCAGGGGGCCTGCGGGAGCAAGTCCTCTGTTGCGATCAGCAATCGAGCCTGGTCTCTCTCGAGATGGTACACCTTGGACTCATAGTACTTCCTGAGTCCCGAGAAGTACCGCTTCTCAAAGAAACGAAGGGCTACGTAGACGACCGCGAGGGTCGCCATTGCCGTGGCCGCGCATATCAAAGTCACGCCCACTGGCAGGTACACGGACTGGGGCATCATAATCCCCACCTCCTCTTGTAGTGATTTCCGTGGCACCAACAGGACCCCGCTTTGATAGGGAGATCCTGGCGGTGCCACGTTAGAAAAGAGAAGGGCCGTGTAGCACCGGTCTGGAGTTTGTGTGGGGGTTATAGGCCCACACCGGGAGCCTTGAAAGACGCCCAGGGCGAGAGTGCCCCACCGCTGGAGCACAATAACCCATGGCTAACTACCTCCTGTGTTTGTAGCCCTGCGAGGGCTAAGGGGGTCTTGAAAATGGTCTTAGACTCCGAAGGACAGGGGAGGCGTGGAGCAGATTATGGAACTTGGCTTAAGATGGCGCCGTTTACAGCGGCGCAGAAAGGCGGGAAGGCGTGTCCCCGATTGAAGCAACAATAACACGCCATCCCTTGGTTACACTCAGGAATTCGTCACTGGAAAATGAGGATAAGAACGGCAATCAAGACCGACATGCAGAGGCAGACGGTATTGGTCACCAGAAACGCTTTGCCCTCGCCTTTACGGAAGACAAGATAGAAGGCGTAAGCCTCCATCAAAGCCATCCCCAGCGCGACCTGAGTGAAAGTCAGAAGACTAAGGTCAGTCACCGACCGAGTCCTGATGATCTGTAAAGCCTGGGGCAGATACCCGAAGGCCAGAATCAGACCACCCAGATACTGGAGGCCGTTGAACAACCTGTCTTGCCTGTAGGAATCCAAGATGTAATCACCTCCCTGGATAGTAGCAGGCTGGTATGACGTGTTTGAGCCGGTCGTCTCAGGCGGCACGGAATTCGTCTCGAAAGGCGACCTTGCGGTCGCAGGCATCGAGCAGAAGAAGGACCGTGTAGAGCGCTACAGAGAACAGGTCCGACCACTGATGTGCCTCGGAAAGGTTCTCTGTTCTCCAAACATCCCTGCGGAGACCATCAAGCTGTTCTTTGGCGTCTGACAACAGGGCTCCCATGGTGCGAGGAGAAAGGATGGCATTCTCCGAATCGAGAAACCTGTTGTAGAGAACGCCCGTGCCCAGACCGAGTTCCAGTTCGACTTGTTCCCTGAGACACATGTCGGGGAAAGTGTAGCCATCAGGCTCCTTTTCCCAGCTTGAGCCCCAGACGCTACGCTTGACCAACACTGCAATTATGCAGTAGTTTGCCAGGTCCACCGCGGTTTCGACAAGCGACTCCTCCTTGACGGAGGGCTCCTTGTTGGTGCGTTCCAGGTTATTCCAGCGACTGAACTTGTCGTACATCCTCACCAACACACCCTCTTCCCCGAAAGCGAGGATGTTATCAGGACCATAGTCGGCGTACTTAAGAGCCATCACTTTCTTCATTGCATCTAGGACAATGTCGATAGTAACGGTTAGATTGCCAACAGCCCCCGGCTCTGATGCACTCGCCCTCATTTCCTTGAGAATCTGCTTTACCGTCATAAATCATCACCCCTTCGTTGAATGGGGCCCAATAGGGCCCGATTGGTCCGTATGCCGGTCGTGTGGCCGCCTGAAAAGGCAAGCGAACACAGGGCCGGCACAGGGGGACCCGAGGAGATGAAGAAACCGACTCATATATGTTGTTTATGTGAAGGTACATATCAGGCACTACGCCTTCACACCGACAGGCCAAAAAAGAGATGACCTACCGGGGTCAAGGCGCCCCGCAAGCGGGAACGCCTCAAAGACTTGCACCAGAATAAAACGAAGGACGTTACCATTACGCCTCCACAGAGCGTGTCTTAGTAAGGCACGCAGGGAGGAGGCGCGTGGAGCGCCAAGCATCCGTGGAAACCGGTGTTGCTCCAGTAGAGGAGGAGCGAATGGACCGATGATGCCGTTGCGAACGGCGAGACCGCGGATTTCCCCTGGATAGCTACCCAGGACTCCGTGCCGCAGAGCGGCAAACCCCTCAACCTGTAACCCAAAGGGAAAAGGAGATACAAACCCCAAAGGGTTTTCAGGTTACACGCCAATCCCGGAAACTCAGTTTAGACAGCGAGTCTCCTACGCTGTTCGAGCTTCTTGCGATAGCCCACATACTCCTGCAACTTCTTCTGCTGCCTCTCCTTCTTCAGAGGCTCGATGTCCGTTATCATCTGGAGCTCGGCGTCAGCCTGGCGCTCCAGCGCCTCGAACTCCTTGATCTCAAGCTCAAGGAAAACCCTCTTGGGGTCAGGCATGATAGCAGGAGAGGAACAGAGCAGTTCACCAACAGCAGCCTTTGCGTCATCCTCGAGCCCCTCGACGATACGAGAGACCGTGGAATCAAAGCATTCGGCGAAGTCGGCCGAGTAGGAAAGCTCCTTGAGTTCGTTCCAGATGGCCCCGAAAGCCTCTTCTGAGAACGCCTCCTCTCCAATAGCGACGTACTCGGTAACGTACGCCGGGTCGGACAGGATGAACCTGAGCGAATCAAGCTCAACCTGGTTGTAGCCGGGCGAAGAGTCGCGAGACTTCGCTTCGAAGGACACAGGCTTCGGGTCGCCCTTAACAAGAGACTTGACGGTAGACGCGGGGAAACCGGTCCAACCGATGAGCTTCTTGCCGAGAGCAGCCCTCAGCGGCTCGTTATCGTCACCATCGAGCTTCTGGAAGACGGAGGCACAGGCCCTAACCGCTTCCTGCTGCTGGATGATGCTGTCGGCGGGCGCCGACTTGATGCGGTAGAGGCAAACGAACTCTTGAAGGGGCATGGCTTCCGCCAGGGCCTTCTCGAACTCGTCTTGGCGCGCCTCCTGCATCATAGAGCAGGGGTCGTGGCCCTTTGGCATCCGGACAACCCGGATATCCCTGACAGGCCTCCTCACGTACTCCCAGACCTTGGCCGCCGCCTCAACGCCCGCACGATCGGCATCGAAAGCGAGGAACATCGTGGCAACGCCACGGCCCAGAAGCTTGAGGTGGGATTCCGTTAGAGCTGTGCCCATGGGGGCAACAACGTTATGGAACCCCGCAACCCAGAGCGCGAGAACATCCAAGTAGCCTTCAACTACCAGGACCTCTTTCGAGTCCTGTATCCCCTTGCGGCACTGGGAGTAACCGTAGAGGGTGTTCTCCTTCTTGAATATGGAGGAGTTTGGCGTGTTGAGGTACTTGGGGCCATCCTCGTCATGCTCGCTTCTCCTTCTGCCGAAAGCCACCGGCTTGCCGTGCCTGTTGTATATGGGGAAGACAATCCCATCACGGAGAAAGTCGTAGATCCCCCCACGAGGCTTGGGTCGCTCGGCGGCAAGGCCAACCGAGACAATCTCAAAGTCTTTATAGCCCTTCTTGGAAAGGAAGGTCACGAGGTTGTCCCAGCCTGGCGGCGCGAAGCCGAGCCCGAAGGCATCGACAGCTTCACTTGTTACGCCGCGGCTGTGCAGGTAGGCCACTGCATCCCTGCCCGCATCTGTCTGAAGCTGTTCTCGGAACCACTTCTGAGAGATAGTGGTCAGGCTGAGGGAGCGGTCACGCTCCTTCTTTCTCTTCTTCTCATCCGGGTCTGAGTAAGCGTACTCGACCTGGACACCAACACGGTCTGCCACTTTGCTTACGGCTTCGGGGTAGGTACACCCCTCTATGGCCATGATGAAGTTGAATACCCCACCGGAGGCCTTGCAGCCGAAGCAGAAGTAGACTCCCTTTGTCGGGTTTACGTAGAACGACGGTTCCTTCTCCCCGTGGAAGGGGCAGGGGGCTCGCCATTCTCTGCCTGATTTCTTCAGGCCGGGAAGGTACTCTGACAAAATCTGTACTATGTCAGCGGCATCCCGGACAGCCTCTATGCAGGCGTCTTGGATCATCGGCATAGACATCACCCTTTCCTATGTTGCCCTCCAGCAAGGGAGGTATTGATACGTCCCATACCGGGAGGCAAACGGGTGACGTGAAGCGAAGGAGAGAGATACAAACTACTTGGGTCAGCGTGTTCTTATGGGTTTTTTTAAGGTGCAACGATTAGCCTTGTAAAGACTCGCCGTCGGGGGCACTGTAGTGCGCCCGAGGGCGATGGCGCTCCCGAAGGAGCGCCACCACATCCTGGGCAGCAGCATGGTTATGCTACTTGTTTCTTTTCTGCGGAAGACCTGCGGATGGCGGCATCCCTAGAGAGTTGAAGCTGCTCATCGACGAGCACTTCAATCTCGTTGTCGCGGCAGTTGCGGTCGCTGGCGGCTAAGTCGGCCGCCTGGCCGAGTGCGGCGATACGGACATCCACGTCACGGACGCCGAACGGGCAGAACGCCAGCTTGAAAAGCAGCGGCATCCCGTTCTCGTAGGACCCCATGTGGTAGAGGACGAACCGCTCCAGGCGGAGCCTGGACCAGCGGTCGAGGCCGGCACGCTTGGCGCAATGCCTGACGACGATCGCCCCGAGCATCCCGTGGTACTTTACGGTGTACTCGAAGTCCTCCACGCTCTCTCTGGGATTGTCCTCACCGGTGTCGGACCGTTGGATGGCATGATAGAGCCACCTGTACAGACGCGACTGTGTGAAGACGGACTCCTGGAGCCCGAATCCGTACTTGGCGTAGTCGTGGAAGAAGGCTCCCACGACCATGAGTCCCCTGAGGTGGGAAGGCTCGATGTCCTTGCGGAACAGTCGTTTTCCCGCTTTGCGGAGGGACTTCTCGTCGGAGCGCGCCTTTGAGATGATCTTCATCACCTTGTAGGTGTGCCAGATGAGCCCGCCGTAAACCATGTAGCCGAGTTCCTCGGGGGAGCATCGGCTGTAGGACTTCCGCGGAGCCATAGGGTACTTGTTGGCCCAGGAGGGGTGGAACGCACCCCCCGACGAGCCACCTTCGGTTACAAAGTACCGGAACATGAGGCGGAAGCCCGCCTCATAGGTTCTCCGTAAGCCACAATCCAGTACGTGCTCACGCAGAAACGCGTATAGCCTTTGGACTGGGGTCATGCTAAATCACTTCCTTCCTTTGACAGATCCTCCATAGGGGAAAATGCCCTTACCGTCAGCTTCTTCTTCTTGTGGGCCCAAACGCCACCCATCATCTCCAGAAAGAAATTCAGGTGGCGCCTGCAAGGATGGACTGCGTCAAATACTCGCGGTCCATCCAAGCATCGGATCAATCTACAACCACAATGCCATGATACGAACTGGTGACGACAACCTTCCACAAGGAGGTCATTCACCTTTCCGCCGGCCCCTAGCTGGCCAATGGTAAAGCCAGCAATGTCGAAACGACCAGGGTCTGAGCTATACAGGAAGGGGGGTTTATGCGGCATGCTGCCCATCACCCTCCTGTTTCATGGCGACATCGAACACAGGCTTGACCATCTGTTCGTGCTCGTCGCAGAACGTTGCGACGTCAATGATGGCCGGGCTATGGTTGATGTTCGTGTACCGTGTGTGGTGGCAACCACAGTTCCAAGCGTCGTATTGGGTCGACCCATCCGGCGGGTGGAGCGTAGCCGACTTGTCGGGATCGCCGATAAGACGGCTGAGGATACCGGGGAGGTAGACCCCCTGGCAATCCTTAACGGCATACATGGTCCTCGTAGAACCCATAGGTGACCACCTCCCCGATTCCGTCGAACGCGTCCTGGTGCTCGTCGCACACAGTGATGCGATCTTTGTTTATACGGGGGCTGTCGACACTGGAACGGCGAACGCTACACCCGCATGGGTGCTCGAGCAAGTCGAGGGTTCCCACGTCCATGTCTACCAAGCGGGTGAAACGGGTGTACGACCCGAGAATCTCGCTCAGCAACTCGTCATCGGTGGTCATCTCCACTTCAGAGACGTACGTTGTCATACTCATCACTCCTCTCTTCTGCTGCCCTTCGGAGACCCTGGTATGGAAGGCCCCCGAAGGGCAGCAGACAAGGAATGAGAAGCAAAGAAGGAAGTATATACCCAAGATATGGTTTGTGAAGGTGCGTATCAACGCCCTTCGATGGGGCTTTATAGGCCCCAGACAAACGGGCTTGTATCCAGTATGCGAGCAGGACGAACTATTATTCTGGGGAAACGTGTTCCTCAATGTTGCCTTTTTCAAGCCAACACGAATATGGGTTCGTAATGGGATTTTCAAGGTGCCCGCAAAACTGGACGCCGGTATAGAAATACCAGCAAGGATATGTTAACATTATTACTACCAAGCCGTCAAATATTATCTTAGCACCCGGGACTGGTAGAAGCGAGGGCTTATCTTAGAGCCAGATTGGTGCAAAGAACAAGAAGGCCACAGGAAACCAAGAACCACCAGGATAAAAACAAGAAATCGTGTGGTTTTGAGTTGACGTACTATCTGTATGCACATACATTTAGTGTGGGAGATGGTAATAGTGGGCAATATGAGCAAGATAGTGGGTCTGAACGAGATAAGGGCCGTGGTGAAGGCACTCGCAGCCAGCAAAGAAAAAGTGACGATACGGTGGGGGAAGGGTTACCGGAAGAGGGTCGTGGCCGGCACGGTGGAAAACGTATACCCCAAGATCTTCACCGTGGAACACGCGATGGACGGCGAGGCGATAACCGAATCGTTCATGTATACGGAGCTACTGGTGAACGGGTTCTCGGTAATTGTCGACAGGAGCGGGCTGGAGCTGCTGCCGAAGGAGGATGTGGCGTGACGGAGAGAGCCGCAACCTTGGGACGGGTGCTGGTTCTCGGGGCGCTGGCCCTGTGGTTCACGAACAGCGACGACTTCAGGGGGTTCTGCGACAGGGGAGAAGGCGAAAGAACGGAAGAGGAGCAAGGTTGAAAACGGGGTTCATACACCTTCATAACCATTCGGATTACAGCATACTCGACGGCGCGGTCAGAGTAACCGACATGGTGGCCCGGGCTAAAAGCCTGGGAATGGAGGCGATGGCACTGACAGACCACGGCAACATGTACGGGGTGCTGGAGTTCTATACAGAATGCCTGAAAGAGGGAATAAAGCCGCTCCTGGGATGCGAACTGTACCTTTGCGAAGACTCAGAGATAAGGCAGAAGCAAGACCTGCATCACCTGGTAGTGATAGCCAAGAACAGAGAAGGGTGGCAAAACCTCATAAGGCTTGTGTCCTGGTCAAACATTGAGGGGAAGTACTTCAAGCCCCGGGTGGACAAGGGAGTGCTTGAAAAGTACTCGGGGGGCCTGGTGGGGATGAGCGCATGCCTGCAAGGAGAAGTAGCGAAGCTGCTGGTTGCGGGGTTGGAGGACGAAGCGGCCAAGGCGGCCCTTGGGTACGCGGAGACGTTCGGCGGTGACTTCTTTTTAGAAGTGATGAATCACGGGATACCGGAGGAAGAAACGGTGATGGCCGGCATAAGAGGTGTGGCGGAAAAAACAGGGCTGACCCTGGTGGCCACAAACGACTGCCACTACATGGGGAAGGAGGACCGGGAGGTCCAGGACATGCTTCTTTGCATACAAACAGGTAGCAAGCTGGATGACCCGGACCGCTTCAAGTTCCAGGGGGACGGATACCATATATGTACCGAGGAAGAGATGCGGCGCAGGATGCCCGGCTGGGAAGACGCGATAGAAAACACCGCGAAGGTAGCGAGCGTGTGCGAACTGGAACTGGAGACAGGGAAGCCCAGGTTGCCGGCATACCAGGCCAAGGACGGCGCCAGCGAGGATGAGGCGCTGAAGCAGCGGGTAGTCGAAGGGTTGAAGGCGAGAGGGATATCTGAACCGGAAAAGGTTGACCGCGCAAAGTACGAATACGGGGAAATAGAGAGGATGGGCCTGTCGGGCTACTTCCTGATAGTGGGTGACATAGTAAAAGAGGCAAAAGAGAAGGGGATAAGGGTGGGCCCCGGGAGGGGGAGCGCCGCAGGGAGCATGGTGTGTTACGCGCTGGGGATCACAGAGATTGACCCGGTGGACTCGGAACTGTTCTTCGAGCGGTTCCTGAACGTCGGGAGGGCAAACTCGCTGCCTGATATTGACATGGACTTCCAGGACACGCGAAGGGATGAGGTAATAAACAGCATCAAGGAAAGGTGGGGGGAGAAGCAGGTCGGGCAGATAGTGACGTTTGGAAGGATAGGGGCAAGGATGGCCTTACGGGACGTGGCTCGAATCATGGGAATGAGCTATCCGGAACAGGACAGGCTGGCGAAGATGGTTAAGGGACCACCACAGGTGAAGCTGGAAGAAGCGCTGGCGCAGGGGGACGAACTTGCTAAAGCATGTGAAGGAGAGGAAGAGACACGGGAAGTGGTAAGAAGAGCGAGGAGGCTGGAGGGAATCATAAGGAACTGCTCGGTACATGCGGCAGGGGTAGTGATATCCGACAGGCCGCTCTACGAGACGGCCGCCCTGGAGAAGAGCGAGATACACGGCGGGGGGTACGTGATACAGGCGGACATGGAGACGGTAGAAAAACTGGGGATGCTGAAGTTTGACTGCCTGGGGCTCCGGAACCTTAGCGTGATACAGAACTGCCTGGATGCGGTGGAGAGGGAGACCGGGAAACGGCCGGACGTGGAGACATACGCGGACGAAGCAAGTTACAAGACGATAGCGGAAGGCAACACAACGGGCATATTCCAGCTCGAGAGCGACGGGATGAGAAAACTGATATCACAGGTCGAGGTAAGGAACTTCAGTGAGCTGGTGGCGTGCATCGCCCTGTACCGGCCGGGACCGCTGGAGAGCGGAATGGCTGAGGCTTATGTCAAGCGCAAGAAGGGAGAGATGCCGGTAGAGTACTTTCACCCAGACATTGAGGGGACGCTCAAAGAAACATACGGGGTGATGGTCTACCAGGAGCAGATAATGGCGGTGGCAAGCAAACTGGCAGGCTACTCGATGGTGGACGCAGACAAACTGCGAAAAGCAATGGGCAAGAAGAAGGCCGAGATACTGGCACGAGAGCGGGACAGGTTTGTGGCTGGGTGCGGCGAGAAGGGGATAGAGGCGGAGAAAGCGGGGGGGCTGTTCAACCAGATAGAGAAGTTCGCGGGGTATGCGTTCAACAAGTCGCACAGCACGGCTTACGCACAGATAGCGTACCAGACGGCTTACCTGAAGACTCATTACCCAAAGAAATATATGGCATCGCTGCTGGAAAGCGTAAAGGGAAACATGGACAAGCAGGGAGTGTATATAAACCACACCAGGGAGATGGGGATAACGGTGATGAACCCCGACGTGAAACAGGGGGGGTCGGGATACACGTGTGAACCAGGCGGGATAAGGGTTGGGATGACTGCGGTCAAGGGAGTGGGGACGGTTGCGGAAAGAATATTGAAGGAGAGGGAGAAAGAGGAGTTCTCTACACTGGGGGACTTCCTTTCGAGGGCTGGGGTGCAGTCGAACGCGCTGGAGGCGCTAGCCAAGAGCGGTGCGCTGGACTGCTTTGGACCGAGAGGGACCCTGGTGGAGCAGGCCGGGGAACTTGCCGAGTGGGGTCGCAACAAGGAGAGGGACAGGGAGAGGGGACAGATGGGTCTGTTCGGCAACGAGGAGCCAGACTTAAGGGAAGTAGATGCGACAAAAACCCAACTGCTCGAGTGGGAGATGGAGACAACAGGGGCCTTCATCGAAAGCCACCCCATAGAGCAGGTGATCGACGACGTGGAGGAGCAGATAGACCTCAGGCTGAACCGAATTGACATGTTCAAAGATGGGGATTACGTGACGGTTGCGGGAACGGTCGGGGGCAGGAAATACAAGAAGAAGAACGGGACAAACGTTTTATGGGGCACCGTGGAGGACGGGAAGGGGTATTTGCCGATGGTCTCGTTCAATGAAACGGCGGAGGCAATCAAAGAGACCAGCACAGGTGAAGTGGTGCTGATGCGGGGCAGGCTAGAGAGAGATTTTGACAACGCGAACATGGTGGTATCGGAATCGTGGAGGTGTGAGGACGCAAAGAAGAAAAGGCTGATTGTAAAGGTCCCCGAAGGGTCCTGCGTCGCCGACACGGCAAGGGTCGCAAGGGAGTTTGCACACCAGAACGGGGGGGACCTGGAGGTATTCATAAAAGACAAAGAAGGGGGAAGATATCCGCTGCGAGGGGTCCGCATAAAGGCGAGCGACAAAGAGAGTTTGATGGCGGAAATTGAGAAGGGGTGTCAAGCCCATGCCAAGTAGAAGAGAAGTTTTCAGGTGGTGCCAGAGGTTCGCCGAGGAAGCCCTGTCGGGGAACGACAAGATAGCGGAAATCGTTGCCACTGAAGGGGCGGGGTACGAGGGGCTTGAGCCTGCTGTGTTATTCATGAGGGCATTCATCAGTTTCCAACGAAACGACCTGGAGAGCTCAAGAGCCATGTATCTGCAAGGAAAGCGGCAACTGGAGAGGTCATCGGGGAAGAACCTGGATGAGTATTATGAGCCGGCAGTCATGTCCAGGGAAGACCTTGATATGAACGAGTACATGGAACTGGGTCCGTTCAAGGACTGGGCAATCGTACTGGGGGTCATGTGCGAAAAGGATGAACGGGGGGAGATAGCCGAAGCGCTCAAGGGGCAGTGTGAGAATTATGACATGAAGCAAAAAGACAAGGCCAGGCTGTATGCGGTGCAAGGGACAGTTGTAGGGGAGGAATGCTGGAAGGAGAGCGAGCGGTACTTCAGGAGGGCTTACGACACGTGGATGTGCCCCCAGACCTGTGACCCGCTGATAACCGTGGTGTACGAGAGGTATGCACACGGTGGGGAGGAAGACGGGCGGCTGGATGCGGGGAGGGAGGTCCTCGGCCTGTCGAAGGCACAGGCGACCGTGTTCGCGCCGGAGACCGGGGCGAGTTGGACCAGGTACGCCAGGGCGCTGGTCATCAACGGGAAGACGGATGAGGCCAGGGACGCTCTGAAGACAGCACGGACGAAGGGCCCACCCTGGAACCAAGAGCTGCTAGGAAACCTGGAAGAGGAGATAGGGCGTTGAGGAACTCGAAGAAGTTCTGGAACCAAGAAAAGGTAATAAAGGCGCTCAAAAGCAGAAAGGCGAGGGGCAAGAGCCTGGATGCAAGGCTGTTAAGAAACAACTTCACGGAACTATACGACGCCTCGGTGAGATACTTCGGGAGCTATAAGCGGGCGTTGGAAGAAGCGGGGTTCTCCTACGAGAGGGAAAAGGGGAGAAAGAACAAGAGGGGAAAGCCCCGGGGGATTGACTTCGAGCGAGAGTCGTTGATATTCAGAATGTGGGACCAGGGGGAAAGGTTGCGGGAGATCGCAGAGCAGTACGGGGTAAGCAGCCCCATGGTGAGCAGGATACTGAAAAGGAATGGGCTGGGGAGGAAGAAACGCAGAAAAGACAAGGAACGAGTGTTCGCTGAACTGTGTGAGCGTATGGGAGATGAGGTTGTAGTCAGGTTAGAGTTGGAAAAGATGGAGAACTGGCGACTCTCATACAAGGAGATAGCTGAGGAGTTGGGAATTCCCGAACAAGACGTGGGGTTCATATTTGATAGCGTGAGGATGCCCCGACACCATGGGGGAAGGCGGTCAGAGGTGGCAGCGAAAATATATGCGGCCACGGGGACGGACCATAACCGGTGGTTGAGGGGGGAGTACGGGGCAAGGAACAGGACGGCCAATGAGATAGCCGGGGAAATCGGCGTCACCGTGTCGGCCCTCAAGCTACACCTAATGAGAGCGGGGATAAGGAAGGGGTAGTGAGACCGTGAATTACGCGAGGCCGCCGGTAATGAACCGGTTGGTAGAAATGCTACAGGAACTGCCTAACGTAGGCCCGAAGTCGGCGGAGCAGATAGCTCTTTGGGTGTTGAAGGAAGACAGAAAAACGGTGGGAAAACTGGCCGGCTATATGATCGGAACCAACAAGAGCGTAACCGACTGTAGTGTGTGCCATGGATACACTAAGCAAAAGGAGCCAACCTGTCCCTTATGCCTGGATGAATCAAGGAAGACAAAGCCACTCATGGTGGTGGCAGAGCCAGAAGACGTGGTGTTGGTGGAACAAGCGGGAGTATGGCGTGGGCAATACCACGTACTGGGGGGAAAGTTCGACCCCGACGAAGGAGTGGGACCAGCTGACCTGAACGTAGCAGACCTGCTGGAGAGGGTGGCAGGAAACGGAGTACGGGAAGTCATAATAGCTACCGGAAACGATAATCGGGGAGAGATAACCAAAATGATGCTGGCGAGGATGATGAGAGAGCATAACGTTGAGGTCACCGAGTTGTCGACAGGGTTGCCAGCGGGAGCGGACCTCGAGTTCGTGGACGAGGTGACCCTGCAACTAGCACTGGAAAGAAGGCAGGCAATCGAAGGGGGGTCAGGGGTTGCTTGAGTGGGCCTTTCTGGGGACCACAGGGGGTCAGCGTTGTCCTTTTTACGCGGCACCACCACAACCTTGCCTGGCGACAGGAGGGCTCTCATGATCCCGGGAGCAACCTGATAGAATGATGAGACAAGCGGAGGGGCAAAAAGGGGGCTTATTGCATGTCTGTGCCTGACAAAGTCCTTGAGCTGGTCGAGATCTTTAACCGTAACCAGGAGGCGTACCTATCCGGTGTCTATAGCGAGGCCCAGGTAAGGCTTGAGTTCATAGATCCTTTCTTCAGGGCTCTCGACTGGGATATGTACAACGAAAAGGGATACGCCGAGGCTTATAAAGACGTAATCCCCGAGGATGCCATCAAGGTCGGCGGTGCCACAAAGGCTCCTGACTACTGTTTCCGCATAGGAGGCGCCCGAAAGTTCTTCGTCGAGGCCAAGAAACCGTCGGTCGATCTAAAGGACGATATAAGCCCCGCATACCAGCTCCGCCGCTACGCCTGGTCGGGGAAACTCCCCTTGAGCATCCTCACGGACTTTGAAGAGTTCGCCGTCTATGACTGCCGAATAAAGCCTGTCAAGACCGACACGGCGGCAACCGCGCGCACTCTCTACATACCATACACCGACTACGAGAAACGATGGGATGACATTGCTTCCATCTTTTCCCGAGACGAAGTGCTAAAGGGTTCCTTCGATAAGTACGCGGAGTCGACCAAACGGAAGAGGGGGACCGCGGAGGTCGATGATGTATTTCTTGAAGAGATCGAGTCTTGGCGGGATATGCTGGCCCGAAACATCGCCCTCAGGAACCCGGGCCTTACGACGCGCGAGCTCAACTACGCCGTCCAGCGCACCATCGACCGCATCATTTTCCTGCGGATCTGCGAGGACCGCGGGATAGAGGACTACGGCAAGCTTATGGCTTTGCAGAACGGCGTAAATGTATATCAACGGCTTTGTGACCTTTTTGTTAAAGCCGACGAACGGTATAACTCGGGACTATTCCACTTCAGGCATGAGAAGGAGCGGCCCGAGGCCCCAGATGAGCTTTCCCTTGGCCTGGCTATTGACGACAAAGTACTGAAGGAGATAATCAAGAGGCTCTACTATCCTGACAGCCCATATGAGTTCGCTGTTCTCCCGGCGAATATCTTGGGCCAGGTCTACGAACAGTTCTTGGGGAAGGTAATCCGCCTTACCCCGAAGCACAGGGCTGTGGTCGAGGACAAGCCCGAGGTCAAGAAGGCCGGCGGCGTCTACTACACCCCGACTTACATCGTGGACTACATAGTGGGAAACACCGTGGGGGAGCTCCTGGAGGGCAAGAACCCAAAGCAGGCCTCAAAATTGAGGATCCTTGACCCCGCCTGCGGGTCCGGGTCATTTCTCATTGGAGCATACCAGTATCTACTCGACTGGCACCGCGACTGGTACACGGATAACGACCCTGAGAAATGGGCCAAGGGTCGTAATCCACGGATCTATGCGGGTCCTGGAGGCGATTGGCGGCTGACCACGGGGGAGCGGAAGCGAATCCTTCTCAACACTATTTATGGTGTGGACATAGATTCCCAGGCGGTCGAAGTAACAAAACTCTCGCTGCTTCTGAAGGTTCTGGAAGGGGAGAACGAGCAGACCCTGGCTAAGCAGCTCCAACTTTTCCAGGAGCGGGCCCTCCCGGACTTGAGTGAGAACATCAAGTGCGGGAACTCATTGATAGGACCGGATTTCTACGAAGACCAGCAGATGAGCTTCTTGGACGAAGAGAACCGCTACCGC
>Ga0180015_1000007_pt1 | contig 67060 bp, 56 predicted proteins | sample KR13_S2_MetaG_FD_116508 | JGI IMG/M metagenome (GOLD analysis project Ga0180015, IMG submission 116508) | Groundwater microbial communities from the Olkiluoto Island deep subsurface site, Finland - KR13_S2_MetaG | ecosystem: Environmental > Aquatic > Deep subsurface > Groundwater | place...
GAAGCGCCGCTCCGGCAAGGCGCGCGACCGAGTACGTACTCCTGTAGTACTTCGAGGGAGCGGAACGCAGCCGGAGTGGATGCAGCGGCGTTCGAATGCCAGCGTATCTATGGAGCGGGGTACTCAGATCTCCGGGTACTCCAGGGCCACCGCGGACTCCCCGAGAAGCGCCCTGAGCTTGCCCAGAACGTCACTGTCCGTCCCCACCGAGTATAAATCCCCCAATCTAACGGTGGTCGTTTCCTCACCGTTCTCGTACAGCTGAAAGTACACCTGCAACTCCCCGGGATGCTGCATCAGGACCTCCTGCACCTGCGAGGTCCTATCCTCGGTAAACCAGGCGGCGTCTATCTTGAGCACCAGGTGGGTAGGACGCATCGAGTTCCTGGGAAGTAACCGTACCTCGTCCGCCAGCAGCTTCCGTGAGCTGTCCTTGAGGTCCACCCTCCCCTTGACCAGTACTATAGCGTCTTCCGAGAGCGCATCGGCGAACTTCTCGTACTTGTGGTGGAACAGCAGCACGTCCATCGATCCCGAGAAATCCTCCAGCGTAAAGCTCGCCCACGGCTTCCCCGCCTTGTTATACCGCTTCTCCAGCCCGGTAATAAGGCCGCCGATGGTCAACACCGCCTTGTCCATATCCTTTGATATCTGGGATATCTCGATATCGGTAAAACCCGACAGCAGTTCCCGGTAGTCGGTCAGCGGATGGTCGCTGACGAAAACCCGCAGCATCTCCCTTTCCCAGGCCAGCAACTGCCTCTTCGGTATCTCGGTGTAATCGTCGGGAAGCCCGCCACTGGACACGTCATCCACGTCGTTGGAGTCATCGAACAGTGAGAACTGCCCCTCCTCCTTCTCCCTCCTCTTGCGCTGGGCGATACTCACGGCCACATCGTAGGTAGCCAGGAGCCGGCTTCTGTCTGCCTCTATCGTGTCGAACGCGCCGGCCTTGATAAAGCTCTCCAGCGTCTTCTTGTTGGTCACCGACGCCGGGACACGGTCGCAAAACTCCATGAAACTCTTGAACTCCTCGCCCTCATCACGGGCTTTGATTATCTGTTCCACCACCGCTGTGCCGACGTTCTTTACCGCTGACAACCCGAAAAGGACATACTTATCGAACGGGGTGAAGTTACCGTCGCTCTTGTTTATGTCCGGCAGCCTGACCTCCAGGCCCATCCGCCGGCACTCGTTGATGTACTCCACCAACCGGTCCTGGTTATCCATGTAGATGGTCATGAGCGCGGCCATGTACTCTGACGGGTAGTGGGCCTTGAGGTACGCGGTCTGGTACGACACAAACGCGTAGGCGGTGCTGTGAGACTTGTTGAAGCCGTAACCGCCGAACTTCTCGATCAGGTCGAAGACCCGGGTGGCGACAATCTTTTCCACTCCCCTGTCGCAGGCGCCCCCGATGAACTTATCCCGGTGTTCGGCCATCTTATCTTCCTGCTTCTTGGCCATCGCCTTCCTGAGTTGGTCCGCCTCCAGCCCCGAGTATCCGGAAAGCACCTGTGATATCCGCATCGCCTGCTCCTGGTAGACGATCACTCCGTAGGTTTCCTTCAGCACTTCCTCCAGGGACGGGTGGGGATAACTCACCGCCTTTCGCCCATGCTTCTGCTCCACGAACACCTTGTGCATGTCACTGGAAAGGGGGCCCGGCCTGTATAGCGCTATCAGCGCGATGATCTCCTCGAACCTGGTCGGCACCAGGTCTCTCATCAGCGCCCTCATGCCCGGGCTGGCGAGCTGGAACGTCCCTACCGTCTCGCCCCTCTGCACAAGCTTGAACGTCTCAGGGTCATCCATGGGAATGCTGTCTATTTCGAGCTCCCCGCCATACCTGTCGTTGATGAGGTTGACCGCGAGCTCCAGGAGACTCTGGTTCCTCAAGCCCAGCAGGTCCACCTTAAGCAAGCCCAGGTTCTCGATATTGTACATGTCGTACTGGGTCACGACCTCCGAATCGTCGCCGCCTTTTCGCTGGAGTGGTGTGTACTTATTCAGCTCGTTGTCGGCTATCACCACGCCCGCCGCGTGGATGGTGTCGTGCCTGACCAGGCCCTCCAGGCTCCGGGCGGTGTCGACTATCTCCCGGACCTCCTTATCGTTTTCGTAAGCGTTCCTGAGTTCGCTGCTCTGCTTCAGTGCCAGCTCGATGTTCATCTTTGGATCCTCGGGAACCATCTTGGATAATGTATCCATCCGGGCGTACGGGATGTCCATGACCCTGCCCACATCCTTCACCGCCGCCCGCGTGTTCAGCCGGGAAAACGATATTATCTGTGCAACCCTGTCCTTCCCGTACTTGTTGCCAACGTACTCTATGACCTCCGACCGCCTGTCGTGGCTGAAATCGATGTCGATATCGGGAAGCGCTATCCTCTCCGGGTTGAGGAAACGCTCGAACAGCAACCCGTACTTGAGTGGGTCGATAGTGGTAATCCCCAGGGCGTAGGCGACCAGGCTTCCGGCCGCCGATCCTCTCCCCGGCCCCACCTTTATCCCCTTTTCCTTGGCGTACTTCACGAAATCCCATACGATAAGGAAGTAGCCGGAAAACCCCAACTCCTGTATGATTTTCAGCTCCTTCTCCAGCCGCTGTGTGACCTCCACGGATATCTCGGTGAAGCGCTCTTCGACTCCTTCGAGCGCCAGGTGCTCCAGGAAGGAATCCAGATCGTAACCCTCCGGCGGGTCGTAACGGGGCAGATAGACGGTATCCAGCGGGATTTCCACGTTGCATCGCGATGCTATATCAACCGTGTTCGACAGCGCCTCGGGGAAATCGGGGAAAAGGTCCGCCATCTGGTCGGGGGACTTCATATAAAACTCCTCGGTGGAGAATCTCATGCGAGACTGCTCGGCCAGCAGTTTTCCGGTCTGGATGCACAGAAGATAGTCGTGGGCCTTGCTGTCCTCGGGCTTTACATAATGGATGTCGTTGGTGGCCACCAGTCCGATGCCCTTCCCGCGGGCGAACTCCACCAGCATCGGGTTCACGCGGACCTGTTCCTCTATGCCGTGGTTCATCAGTTCGATGTAGAAGTTATTTTCACCGAAGATTCGCAGGTACTCGTCCGCGACAGTTGCCGCCAGGGCGTCATCCCCGGCCAGTAGGGCGACCGGTATCTCCCCTTTCAGGCAGGCGCTTAGCGCAATCAGGCCTTCGCTGTGCTCGGTGAGGACCTCCTTGTCGACCCTGGGCTTGTAGTAGAAGCCCTCGGTGAAACCCCTGGTGACGATACGCATAAGGTTCTCGTACCCGGTGTTGTTCTCCGCGATCAGGATCAGGTGGTTCGGCCGCTCCTCCATGCCCCCGGCGCGGGAAAGCCTCCCCCGGGGAGCCACGTACACCTCTACGCCGAGTATAGGGCGCATATCGTGCTTGAGCGCCTTCTGGTAAAACTCCAGGACCCCGTACATGACCCCGTGGTCGGTTATCGCCAGGGAGTCCATTCCCATCTCCCGGGCGGCCTCGAGCGCTTCGCTTATCCGGCAGGCGCCATCCAGAATGGAATACTCGGTATGCAAATGGAGATGAACAAACTCCTGTGACAAATTAATCTCCCGGCTCCCTGGCGACCTTATAATATTTCTTTGGGTTGTGGCGTTCTCCTTCACGTTATCATGGTTCTCATAAGGAAATCGCCACCAGTTGTGTAATTATCTTAACAAGGACCGCTGACATGGGGAGGATGAGCTTGAAACTGAGCTATAGCGCGATATCTTCGTATGAGACCTGTCCGCTTCAGTATCGCCTCAGGTACGTCGATGGCAGGCCCGCGTTGCCGAGTCCCGCCCTCAGCTTCGGAAACAGCCTGCATAAGGCGCTGGAGTGGTTCTATTCGGTCCCCACACCCGACCCCTGCCCGCTCCCCGACCTCCTGGATTACCTTGATCAGTGCTGGTCCAGCGACGGTTATAGCTCTCCCGAGGAGGAGACAAAGTACTTCTGCCAGGCGAAATCCGCCCTGGAGATCTACTACCGTAAGTACGCGGGGGATTTCCGCGTTCCCGCTGCGCTGGAACACAGGTTCAAGATTGACGTCGGGATCTGCGAGCTGAGCGGGGTCATAGACCGCCTGGACAAGGACCCGGAAGGCGGGTTCGAGATAATCGACTACAAGACCAACCGCCGCCTGCCGCCTGCGTGGAGGCTCGAGAAGGACCTTCAGCTTACCATCTATCACATAGCAGCCGGGAGGATATGGGATATCGCACCGGAGAAGGTAACGTTCCACTACCTGCTGATGAATCACCGCCACACTCTCCAGGTGACTCCCGATCGTGCCCGGAGGGCGCTGGAAGAGATAAAGGATGTGGTCAGGTCCATTGAGGCGGAGCATTTTGATCCTTGTGAGAACAGTCTGTGCCCCTGGTGCGATTTCCTTGGGGAGTGCCCTCTGTTGAAAGATAACCCGCCGCCCGCTCGCAGGCCCGCCGCGCCGCCACTGGACGTCGGACAGGCGGTGGACGAGCTTGTTGCGACCCACAAACAGGTCGCGAACTGTCTCTCCAGGATCGAAGGCCTCAAGGGAATCGTGGAGGGCTACCTCAGCAAGCACTCGCTTGACAGGGTTGGCGGTAGCCGTGGCGTGGCCTACATGGACGAAGATGGCGTTCTCACCTGGGGTGAGGCCGATGAAACTATTGATAAGAACAGTATAAACGGGCTAATATGATTATCCTGTTAAATCCGTAAGGACGTTAATCATCAGACCGGGAAGGGGAGCTTAAGAGAAAATGATAATAGTAATGTCGTCGCAGGCGACGGAGGAACAGGTCGAAAGCGTTATCGAGAAGGTCCACTCATACGGACTGCGCACGCACCCTATTTACGGCGTTCAGAAGACGGTCATCGGTATAGTCGGCGACGATAAGACCAGGGTCGTGGAGAACATGCAGGGCCTTCCCGGGGTGGAGAGCATCATCCCCATCCTGCAACCGTACAAGTTCGCCGGGCGGGAAGCCCATCCGGATCCCACGGTCATAGATGTCAGAGGTGTGAAGTTCGGCGGCGTCGACGTGACGGTCATCGCCGGCCCTTGTGCGGTCGAGAACGAGAAGCAGTTGATGGAGATCGCTCTCAGCGTGAAGAGGAGCGGCGCCCGGGTGCTCAGGGGAGGGGCCTACAAGCCCCGTACATCCCCCTACTCCTTCCAGGGCCTTGGCGAAGAGGCCCTGGAACTGCTGGCCCGCGCCCGCGATGAGACCGGCCTCCCGATCATCACCGAGGTTACCGACCCCCGCAACGTGGAACTTGTCTGCGAGTACGCCGATATCCTCCAGGTTGGGGCCCGCAACATGCAGAACTTCGTCCTGCTTACCGAGGTGGGAAGAAGCGGTCACCCGGTCATGTTGAAGCGGGGGCCCAGCGCCACGGTGAAAGACCTCCTCCTCGCCGCGGAGTACGTGATTATCGAGGGAAACCGCGATGTCATCCTCTGCGAACGCGGAATCACTACTTTCGAGACCAAAACAAGGAACACCCTCGACCTCTCCGCGGTGCCGGTTATCAAGCGACTCTCTCACCTGCCGGTAGTGGTTGACCCATCGCACTCAACCGGTTTCTCCTATCTTGTCGAGCCCATGTCTCTCGCCGCGGTGGCCGCCGGCGCTGATGGAATCATGGTCGAGGTCCATCCCGACCCCGACTGCGCCCTCTGCGATGGTCCGCAGGCGCTTACCCTCGGGCAGTTCGATTCAATGATGAGCAAGTTAAGTGCCATCGCCTCCATCATCGGCCGCAGCGTCTAAAATGACACGCTGGTGCCAGGCACCAGCGTGTCATTATTTTCCAAGTGGAAGTTTGTACTGCGAGCGTAGGCGCTCTAACGTTTCGGCGAGGTCTTTCGGGAGTTCCGAGTGAAGGTTAAGTGGCTCGCCGGTCAGGGGGTGATTGAAGCTTAATCTGCACGCGTGCAGGAACTGCCTCTCGAGCCCGAGCCCCTTTCCCGCCGTTCCCCCTGAGTACTCCCGGTCCCCGACAATCGGGTGGCCGATATGCGCGAAATGGACCCTTATCTGGTGCGTCCTGCCGGTTTCCAGTGAAACCTCCACCAGGTTGAACTCCTTGCCGAACCTCTCGGTGACCACGAAATGCGACACCGCGCGCCTGCCCGCAAGCCGGTCCACCGCCATCTTCTTCCGGTTTCCCCTGCTCCTGCCCATCGGCGCGTCTATGGTACCGCGCTCCGCGGAGATGTCGCCCGACACCAGCGCCGTATACACGCGTTCCACCTTTCGGTCCTTGACCTGCTCCACCATCAGGGCAAACGCCTCCTCGATCAGCGCCACCGCGACCAGGCCGGACGTATCACGGTCGAGCCGGTGAAATATCCCCTGGCGCCCCGTTCCTCCAACGCCGGAGATCTTCGGATAACGGTCCAGGAGTGCGTTCAGCAACGTGTCTTTCTCATGGCCGGGACCGGGGTACATTACCATTCCCGCCGGCTTGTCGATGACCGCCAGCGAGTCGTCCTGGTAAACCACGTCCAGCTCAATAGGCTGTCCGATGACCTCGTTTGGGCGTGGTGGGGGTAACTCCCAGGCGATCTTCTCGCCGGTGTTGAGGCGGTGCTTCTTCTCAGCGGGCATTCCGTCTACCAGGACCATCCCGTCGGTGATAAGCCCCTGTGCCCTGTTCCTGGAAATACCGGCCCTCGAGGATACGAAACTGTCCAGTCTTACACCGCTATCTCCGGGCTCTACCGTGACCGACCCACCCCCGGCTTCCATCAGAGTGGCAGGCCCCTGTCGCCGGTCTCCGGCAGGAGCCGGTACCGGAGCAGCAGAACCGCCCCCGCCACCAGGAAAAGTGCAACGCTGACCATCTGGAAAGTCAGTGCGGCGTTGGAAAGGGTATGCTCGCGGAAGAACTCCATTGTGAACCGAATGGCCGCGTACCCCATCACGAACAACCAGAACGACGTGCCATCCCTCTCCCAGCTGTCCCTCTTGGACCACAGGAAAGCGAACAGGGCGAGGTCCAGTAGTAACTCGTACACCTGGGTTGGATGCCTGGGGCCTGCCAGGCCGGTGGTCGCGGGATACGTTATTCCCCACGGCAGAGAGGTCTGCTTCCCGTAACAGCATCCGTTCAGCAGGCAACCTATCCTGCCGACCCCCAGCGCGATGGGAACGCTCAGCCCGCCCAGGTCCATGACCTCCCAGAACCTGACGTTCCTCCACCTTCCCACCAGCACGGCAAGCACAAACCCCAGCAGGAGCCCTCCATAGAACACCAGCCCGTCCATGTTGAGCTTCAATATCTCGCCCTTGTTGGCCATGTAGTACGACCAGTGCCCTATGATGTAGCAGATCCGCGCCCCCGCTATGCCGCCGACAACCGCCGCCAGCACCAGGTCAAGGATTATGTCAGGGTTACGGAAGGTCTCGGCAAGCCGCCGCCTGGCTACAATGGTCGCCGTCACAAACCCCAGGGCCAGGAACACTCCATAGGAGTAGACCGTTAGATTCCCTATGTTGAATAGCACCCGGTGCACAGTCTTAGCACCCCGCTCCATAAATACGCTGGCATTCGAACGCCGCTGCATCCACTCCGGTCGCGTTCCGCTCCCTCGACGTACTCCAAGAGTACGACTCGGTCGCGCGCCTTGCCGGAGCGGTGCTTCGACGCTCTCGGTGCTTAACCGTATCTATGGAACGAGGCACTTGTTACTCCCCTCTACTCCTTCATTAACTCCAGCGCGGTACCGACGACGAATATTATAACACCGGTTACGATGACCACATCCGCGAAGTTGAACACCGGCCACCAGCCCAGGTCCAGGAAGTCCGTGACCTTTCCGCGGAGGAGCCGGTCTGCCAGGTTTCCCAGTGCTCCACCTATCACCATGCCCAGGGCGATAAACGACCAGGTGCCCTCCTGGTGACGGGTGTAGTAGAACCATGCCACCGTAAGGACCACTACCACCAGCGCGACCAGGAACAGCACCTGCCCGCTGCCCTTCAAGATGCCGAACGCCGCCCCGGTGTTGGTGGAGTAGGTGATGTCCAGCACGCCGGGTATCACGGTCACGGACTGGCCCGGCTCCATGAGCATAACCACCAGCAGCTTGAGAAGTTGATCTACGGCCAGGGCGCCGGCGGCGATAACCAGGAAAAGTATCGTGTTTCTCTTGCTTGACGGTGTTGACACCTCTTATCGCGCGATCTTCTCCAGGGTGGCCACGCACCTCTGGCAGATGTCGGGGTTTTCCGGGTCGCTACCCACGCTGGGGCTGTAATTCCAGCACCTCCGGCACTTCTCCCCGGATGCTTTCTCCACCACCACCGTGACTCCTCCCGTTTCGCTACCCTGCACACCGGGGGGTAATGAATCGGTTACCTCCACCTGGGAAACGATGAACAGTTCGGGAAGTTGATCCTCCATCCCGGCTAGAAGTTCCAACAACGTCCCGTCCGCGAGGATCTTTACGCTCGCCTCCAGCCCTGTGCCCACCACGCCTCCCCGCCTTGCCTCCTCCAGTGCCCGATAGACATCTTCCCGGACCTCTATCAGGCGCCCCCACTTCTCCTCCAGCATGACATCCACCAGTTCCGGGTCGTACTCCGGCCAGGGGAGCAGGTGCACGCTCTTCTCCGCCCTCATGCCAACGGGGATCGCCTGAAACGCTTCCTCCGCCGTATGCGCCAGCACCGGTGCTATCATCGTGTTGAGCTTCTCCAGCACGGAGAAAAGCACGCTCTGGGCGGACCTCCTTTCGCGGGAGTCGGCCGGGAACGTGTACAGGCGGTCCTTCAGGACATCCAGGTAAAGTGAGCTCAGTTCCACGGTGCAGAACAGGTTCAGCGCCCCGACAGCCTGGTGAAAGTTCCAGCGGTCCATCAGGGAGGTGACGTTTTCGACCAGACGCTCGATACGACCCACCATCCATCGGTCTATCTCTTCCATCTCCCGGGTGGGTACCGTGTGTTCGCCGGGGTCGAAGTCGCTGGTGTTCCCTATCAGAAAGCGTAGAGTGTTCCTGATACGCCGGTAGCTTTCGGTACTCTGGGCCAGTATCTCCTCGGATATCGACATGTCACTGGAGTAGTCGGTGGCGGCCGTCCACAGGCGCAGTATCTCCGCCCCCGATCGCTCGTACACCTCGCGGGGGTCTATCGCGTTGCCCTCGGACTTGGACATCTTCCGTCCAAACCCATCTACGGTGAAACCATGGGTCAGAACCGCGTCAAACGGCGGCCTCCCCTCGACCCCCACCGAGAGCAGGAGGCTCGACTGGAACCATCCCCGGTGCTGATCGCTACCCTCTACGTAGAGATCCGCCGGCCATCGAAGACCGTTGCGCTTTCGAAGGACCGCCAGGTGGCTTATCCCCGACTCGAACCATACGTCCAGGATGTCGGTTTCCTTCTCAAAGCTCCGGCCGCCGCACTCCGGACAGGCGGTACCCTCCGGCAGGAACCCCTCCGGATCCCGGGTGAACCATGCGTCGGCCCCCTCGGCTTCAAACATGGCCCTTATCACGCTCAGGGTCTCGTCGTTTACCATCTCCCTGCCGCAGCCACGGCAGTACAGCACCGGCAACGGCACCCCCCATGCCCGCTGGCGGGATATGCACCAGTCGGGACGGCTTTCAACCATTGAGCCGATGCGGTTCGCCGTCCACTCCGGTATCCACTCCACTCCTCTTATCGCGTCCATTGCCTCCTGACGAAGCGAGGGACCTTCTCCCTCCTTGTCCAGGGCGATAAACCACTGGGGTGTAGCCCGGAACACCACCGGTTGCTTGCAGCGCCAGCAGTGAGGGTAAGGATGGGTTACAGTGCCCGCTGCCAGCAGCAGGCCTCTGTCCCGCAGGTCCTTCAGTATCTCGGGGTTGGCCTTATCGAGGCTCATTCCGGCAAACTGCCCCGCCTCACTGGTAAAGCGCCCCAGGTCGTCCACCGGCATCGGGTCGGGCAGGTCGTACTCCAGGCCGGTAAGGTAATCCTCCTGTCCATGCCCCGGCGCTATGTGCACACACCCGGTCCCCTGCTCCAATGTCACGTAGGGGGCCAGAACCACCACCGAGTCACGGTCGTTCCATGGGTGCCGGCAGTGAAGACCCTCCATCTCCGGTCCGGTAAACGTGTCGGTTGCCTTGTAATCGCCTACACCCATCTCCTCCATGACGCCCTCGACCATGTCCCGGGCCATCACAAGTATCTCCTCGCCGGTGTCCACCCCGACGTAGGGGAGCCGCCCTGAAAGCGCCACCGCCACGTTTGCCGGCAACGTCCATGGTGTTGTGGTCCATATCACCAGGGAGACCGGCTTTCCCGCCCGTGTCAGCGTCGTGAACTCCTCGGTGAGTGGAAACTTGACGTAGATTGAGTGAGACTCCTTGTCCTCGTACTCAAGTTCCGCCTCCGCCAGGGCGGTCACACAGTTGGTGCACCAGTGGATCGGCTTCCGCCCCTTGTATATGAGCCCCTTGCGGTAGAGTTCCCCGAACACGTCCACGTTGGTCGCCTCGTACGACGGGGCAAGCGTAAGGTAGGGGTCTTTGAACTCCCCCAGGACCCCCAGGCGCTTGAACTGCTCGCGTTGTTTCTCCATGTACTCCATGGCGTACGCACGGCACATCGCCCGAAGCTCGACCTTGTCGACATCCGAGTCCGCCCCGAGCCTCTTTGTGACCTCGTGCTCTATGGGCTGCCCGTGGCAGTCCCAGCCGGGGACGTAGGGGCACCTGAAACCCCGCATGGTCTTGTACTTGACGATGATGTCCTTGATTATCTTGTTGTAGGCGGTCCCTACGTGGATGTCCCCGTTAGCGTACGGTGGGCCATCGTGAAGGATAAAGAGAGGCCGCCCCTCCCCCTTCTCCAGGATGAGGTCGTAGATGTGGATGTCTTCCCAGTACTCCTGTATCTCCGGCTCCTTCGAGGCCAGGTTTCCCTTCATGGGAAACACCATTTTCGGCAGGTTCAACGTTTCCTTGTAATCCATCGTAATTCCTTAAAAAGATAGCGGCGAACCTCGCCGCTAATTACCATCGGACAGCCCTTTCGACAGGCCAGTCTAAACTACCATTGAAGCCGAAGAAGTGTCAATCAGCGACAACCTGATCGCCGTGCAGCACGTACAGCCGTATCACGTTCATCGCCGCCATTGTCGCGATGCTCCTTACCAGCTCGCGGTCACCGGGAAGCATGCGTTCCCAAGAGCCTGTATCTTTCCCGTCGGCCAGCGCCAGGCACAACGTCCCGACCGTCTTTTTCTCACCGTCGCGACCCGGCCCGGCAAGCCCGGTGGTGGCTACCCCGAGGTCGGCGGAGAACATGCGCCGCACCGATTCGGCCATGGCCCGGGCAACCCCCTGGTTGACCGCTCCCTCCCGCAGCAACTCCTTCGGAAGCCCCAGCACCTCTTCCTTGGACTCCCTGCTGTAAGTCACTACTCCACCACGGAAGTAATCACTGCTCCCCGGCACGTTGGCTATGCGCGAACAGACCATTCCCGCGGTCAGGGACTCCGCGACCGCGATTGAAAGCCCCCTTTCCAGCAACAGCCTTCCCATCACTTCCTCCATGGTTTCATCGCCAAAGCCATAGACCAGCGGTCCCAGGCGCCCAACCACCTTTTCGCGCTCGTCGGCGGCGAGGCGCTCCGCCTCTTCCCGGGATCCAGCCGTAGCCGTGAGCTTGACCACTATCGGCCCATTCAGGGCCAGGAACCCGTAGCGTACCGCACACCCACCGATGAGGTCGTGGAGCTCTTGGGCCACATCCGACTCTCCCGCCCCAAAGGTGTTCACCCTGAGCGTTACCGTGAATTCTCCCGACGAGAACCTACTCCCCAACTCACCCTTGACGTCGGATCGCAGCATCCTTTCCATCTCTCGAGGCACTCCGGGCAAAGCCGCGATCAGCTTCCCGCCATACTCCACGATGAACCCCGGCGCGGTCCCGCCGGCCGGTGGTATTGCACGAGCGCCACATGGGATAAGCGCCTGTTTCAGGGTCTCCTCCGGCATCTCCCTGTCCATCGACTCGAAAAAGCCGCGTATCATCGTCTCCAGGGCCTTACGGCTCTCCAGCCGCTTTCCGGTCGCGTCCGCAACCGCTTCCCTTGTAACGTCGTCGCTGGTGGGGCCGAGGCCACCGGTGATCAGTACCGCGTCATTCGTTTCCAGGAAGTCCTTGATAGCGGTGGAGATGGCCTGGACGTCGTCGCGCACGGTCGCGTGCTCCCATACGCTCATCCCCATCGCCGAGAGCGCTTTGCCGATAGTACCCAGGTTACTGTCCGCGACCTCACCGGCTAAAAGCTCGTCGCCTACTGTTAGAACCGCGATTCGGCCGGGGTGATCGTTCATGGGGTCTTCACGTCGGATGAAGGGGGACCGAATATCTCCCGGCGCGCCCGGAAGATGTACTCGATCCCCGAGTAGGCGGTTATCGCCACCATGAAGTAGACCAATGTCTGCATCCAGATACTGTGCGCGCTCCCCGGGAAGAAGATCAGGACTCCCACCACCACAACCTGGGAGAACATCTTTACCTTGCCCGACCAACTCGCGGGGAACGTTATACCGCGCCTGGCGCCCACGAACCTTATGCCCGATATCAGCAGCTCCCTGAGTACAACCACCGTTACCGCCCACCACGGCAGCAGTCCCAGGCAGGAGAGAGTAATCAGCACCGGTATCATCAATAGCTTGTCGGCCAGTGGGTCCAGGAACTGTCCCAGCCGTGTCACCGCGTCGTACCTGCGGGCGTAGTAGCCGTCCACCTTGTCGGTCAGCGCGGCGATTACGAACACTATACCCGCCAGAGTACTGTTGGATACCGCGCTTATCAACTGAGTATCGGCCATCAGCAGCAGTATAATAACCGGGGCCAGCGCGACTCTCAGCGCAGTCAACAGGTTCGCGGGATTGAACCACTTCCCCTCTACCGCCATCCGCCTTATGCCCGCAAAACTGTTAGATCTCTCCGACAAGGTCGAGCCCCTCCCGCCCCATTATCTTAGCCACCAGGAAATCGCCGGCTTGCGCCTTCCCGCTATCGCTTCCCGAGCGCCGCAGGTGTATCACTCCATCGACGACCGGCGCCTCACGGTATGAACGCCCAATGAAGTCGTAACTCTCGAGCTCATCGGGGGATTCCACCACGACCTCGAGCTCCCGGCCGACATTTCTTTCTGATCCCGATTCCTCGATAGAGTCCTGGATAGACAGAACTGTATTATAACGTGAAACCGCGACGTCACGCCCTACCGCCCCGGGCAATTCCGCGGCGGGGGTGCCCTCCTCGGGGGAAAACAGGAACGCCCCAAGCCAGTCAAACCTGACGTCCTCGACAAACCTCACCAGTTGCCGAAAATCCTCCTCGGTCTCTCCGGGGTACCCGACCATCACGGTCGATCGAATGGACGCCCGGGGGGACCTTCTCCTTATCGACGACACGAGCTCCCGATACCTTGACGCGTTACCGGGCCTTCCCATACCCTTCAAGATCACTGAACTGGCGTGCTGGAACGGGATATCGAAGTAATCGCAAACGGTGGGGTTTCCGGTCATCTCACGGATCAGCTCTTCAGTTACCCCTTCGGGCTCAAGGTAGAGCAGTCGCAACCACCGAACCCACTCCAGCTCGGACACACTTCTGACGAGCGAGGTGAGATCGGTATCGCCCGGCAGGTCGGTGCCATACGAGGTAAGGTCCTGCGCCAGCAGTAACACCTCCCTTTCCCTCCCCCCGGACAGCCGCTCTATCTCCCGGCAGATGTCCTCGGGAGGTCTGCTTACGAGACCACCCTTGATCGAGGGGATGGCACAGAAACGGCAACCGCGATCGCACCCGTCAGCAACCCGTACCAGCATCGTGGCTCCACCCCGGGAATCCACCGTCCTCGTCAGCGAGGCCATCCCGGGTCCCCTCACCGCCGACAGCCGCCTACCGCCGACCAGCGCGGTCACCACTTTCTCCAGGCTCCCGGACCAGTCTACCCCCAGCACACCGGACACCTCCGGCAACTGCTCCAGGAGCGCGGCCCCGTACCTCTGTCCCATGCAACCAACCAGCAGGATGGGTGGGCGTGGCGACAGGTCGGAGATAATCCGGTCGAGCTCCAGGATTGTGTCTATCCCCTCGGCGCAGGCGTCGGCTATGAACCCACAGGTGTTAACCACGATAATGCCCGCGGACTCCACGCTGTCTGTTTCCTCCAGGCCCATATCCCCCAGCTCGCTCCTGATAGCGTCTGAGTCCGCCTCGTTTCTAAAGCAGCCCAGTGTTACCAGCAGGTAGGGTCCTGGTTTCCCGGCGGGGGGAGTGCGGGCATCCTTATCGGTAGTTGGTGAATTGGAGTGGAATCCCGAAATCGTGCTCACGCACCGCTTTCATCGCTTCCTGGAGAAGGTCCTTGCTCTTGCTGCTGACGCGCACCTGTTCCTTCTGGACCACGACGTTCATCTTCTTGTGGAGGCCCTTGACTAACTTGGTTATCTCCCGCGCCTTGTCGGCGTCAATCCCCTCCAGTACGGCCGCCTCCCGCTTTACGGTCCCTTTGGGCCCGTCGGCTGTCGCCTTCCAGGATAACGCCTTCAGTGGCACCTTGCGCCTGGTCAGGCGCGTTTCCATGACCTCGATCATCGCCTTTAAGTGGTACTCATCCGAGGAAAAAACGGTCAGCCCTTCCTCGCCGCTCTCAATGCGTGACCCGGTCCCCTTGAAATCAAACCTGTTGTCTATCTCCCTGCGTGCCTGGTTCAAGGCGTTTTCGAGTTCCGGCCTGTTCACCTTGCTTACTATATCGAACGAATTTGTCTGAGAGGCCATGCCTATCCCTGCTCTTCGTCTGTTATCTTGAAGTCGTCGACAAGCCTCCTCATCTCATCCGAGATCCGGGCCAGTTCCTGAATTGATGCCCGTACCTCCTGCATGGAAGCGGTCTGCTCGTTCGCCGCGGCCGATGCCTCCTCGGTTCCCGCCGCCGCCTCCTCGGCGATAGCCGCGATGTCGTGCGACGCCTTTACCACCCTCTCCGAGCCCTCTCTCTGTGCCTCCGTCGCCTTGTAGACCGACTCGGAACCATCGGCGATGTCCTCAACTATATCGGCCACGTTAGTCAGCGCGTCCAGGGTGGATTGGATAACCTCAGTGGAGCTTCCCACGATTCCCTTGGATTTCTCCATCGCCTCGAGTGCCTTTGACGTCTCGTTCTCGGTGTCGCGGACCATCTTCGCTATCTGATCCGCGGCCTTTCGGCTTCCCTCCGCAAGGCTTCGCACTTCCTCGGCCACCACCGCGAAGCCCCTGCCGTGCTCGCCGGCGCGGCTCGCCTCTATCGCAGCGTTCAACGCCAGCATGTTGGTCTGCTCCGAGATGTTGGTAATGACATCAACGATAAGTCCTATCTGCATGGACCTTTCCCCCAACCCCCGCATGATGCCTGTCACATCGTCCATGGCGTGTTGCATCTCATGCATCTTAGTCGCGGCTTCCTCCGCGTTCCTTGAACCGGCGCGGGCGATTTCGTTCGCTTCCCGCGCGGTCTCAGACGACGCCCTTGCCTGCTCCTCCACGCTGCTTGCCATCCTGGCGATCTCGTTCACCACTTCAGAGGTTTCCTCAACCGCACGCGCCTGGGATTCGGCGCCCTTTGATATCTGCTCTACGGTTGACGAAACCTCCTGGGTGGAGGCCATCACCTCTTCGGAAGACGCCGCCAGTTCCTCGGCGGTTGAACTTGCCCTGGCTGATGAGTCGTGCAGCTGCTCTATTATTCGCTTCAGTCCATCCGCCATCGCGTTCTGCGCTTCCGCGAGTCTGCCTATCATGCCCGATGATTCCGTGTCGAGATGCCCCGTCAGGTCACCCTCGGCGACGGCATGGCAGAACTCGATCACCGGGTCCAGCGATCGCTTCATGGCATACAGGGTTGCCCAGGCTAACACGATTAACCCAGCGAACTCCACCAGGCCGACCAGCCCTGTTATCAGTAGAACCATTCGAACGGACAGATCGGTGAGCAGCAGTAGCAGCAGGAGCACTACGGCCAGTACCGTGATACCGCAAACCCCCGAATACAACCATGTTTTCGCCTTGATGCTCACGCCGCGTTTCAAGATGGGACCATCCTTGGACTGTTATCCACCGAGGCCTCGTATCTTCTCCGCGACCTCGACTCCAGTCTCTTTCCCGGAGAAAAATGAAACCGATTTCTCGATATGTACCGCCAACTCCGGTAACTGCGCCGCGATCAGATCATCCGGTGTTGTTCCGATTATCTCGCAGTTTTTCTTTACCGTAGCCTTCGCTATGAACTCACCTACCGCGGAGGACAACGCTTTCTCCACCCGCTGGGCCAGAGGATTGGCCAATTCAAGCCTCCCATATCACATTCCATCCAGATAATACCCCCGGGTTGCCACAGCCCAATTCGCCGAAAACAAGGTTATCAATACGCAGGTAAAAGTGCAACACGACCCGGTCTCTGAATCAGTCGTTGGACCTGGATTTCCACTCCCGGAACTCCTCGGGTGTAAGAAGCACCTTCCTGGGCTTGCTTCCCTGGTGCGGGCCAACTATGCCCAGTTCCGACATCTCCACAATAATCCGTCGGGCCCGCGCGTACCCTACCTTTAGAGTAGTCTGCAACATCGAGGCGGAGGCCTCGCCGGCCAGCACCACAAACTCGGCGGCCTCGTCCAGCAGGGGGTCCCTGTCCTCTAACTTGTCCCTGGTGGATATCTTGACCCCGTCCAGATCTATTGACACTCCATCGCCGGCCTTCTGCTGCTTGATATACCCCGTCAGGAACTCGATCTCTTTCTGCTGTACCAGGGCCCCCTGCACTCGCTCCGGTTGCGGGATGTTCCCCGGATCCAGAAGCATGTCCCCCTTGCCCAGCAGCTTCTCCGCGCCCTTGGTTCCAAGTATTGTCCTGGAATCCACGTTGCTTGCAACCTGAAAGGCTATCCTGGCGGTGATGTTATTCTTGATAACGCCGGTTATCACGTCCACGGATGGCCTCTGGGTGGCTATAATCATGTGTATACCCACAGCCCGCGCCTTGGCGGTCAGCCGGCTTATGGAGCTCTCGACCTCCCTGCGGGCCACTATCATGAGATCTCCCAACTCGTCGATTACTATCACGATCTTGGGAAGCTTCTCCAGCTCATCGTCCTTTATCGCGATGGCGTTGTAATCGTCGATATGCACGACCTTCTGCTTTTGCAGTAACCGGTAACGCCTGTCCATCTCGTTCACCGCCCAGAGAAGCGCCTTGGCGGCGAACTCAGGCTCGTTGATGACGTCGCACAGGAGGTGTGGGAGCCCGTCATACCAGGTGAACTCCACAAACTTGGGATCAATCATTATCAGCTTGACCTCGTCGGGGCGGTTCCTGAACAGAAGGCAGCAGATCAGGCTGTTTATGCAGCACGATTTCCCGGCCCCGGTCGAACCAGCCAGCATCAGGTGCGGAAGCTGGGCCAGGTCCAGGACCACCAGTTCTCCGGACATGCCCCTACCCACCGCCATCGTCAACTGGTTATGTGGCTTCACCGGCTCAAGGGTCTGCATGACATCACCCAGTAACACCGTGTCCCTCATGTTGTTAGGGACCTCTATGCCTATCGCCTGCCGGCCCGGTATTGGAGAGTATATCCGGATGTCCGGGGAGCCAAGCGCGTAGGCGATGTCCTGCTCCAACTCGGTGACCCTCTTTACCTTCTCGCCGGTTCCCACCTCCACCTCGAACAGTGATACGGTGGGGCCCTTGGAAACCTTCACTACCCTGGCGTCGACGCCCATGCTTTGCAACGTGTGCTCGATGGCTTTCTTTCTCTCCTCGTTGCTCTGCTTGGAAAATGCTTTGTCGTGGCCCTTTGTCAGAATCGATATCGGTGGCAACTTGTACTTTCCGGACTTCGGCTTCGCGATCTTCATCGGCAGTTGACCGCTGGGTTCCTCTTGTAATTCCCTGGTCGGAATCGGCTTTGACGGGTACACCTTGACGTCCTGCGACTTGCCTTTCCGCCGTTCGGCGGCGGGCTTTGGGCCCTGTACTGTTTTCTCGGGAGCGGCCTGTTCCGTCTCCCCTGCCCTCTTCTTAACAAGCGACCGCCATCCCGCCGATATCTGCTCCTCGAAGGCAATCACGATGCCCGAAATCAGGGCCGCCACTACGAATATGTAGGCGCCTATCGTCCCCACGAGGTTAACCAGCGGCCAGGCGATCACCGCGCCGACAACCCCGCCTCCGCTCATCAGTTCATTACTCTCGAACATGACCGACGGGTCGGTAGTTATATGCAGCAGCGCCAGCACCGACACGAACATGATCGCCGTTCCCACCGCCAGCAACCACACCCGCACCTCCGGCTTCTTGAAGGCCATCACCGCGCCCGCGAGAAAGGCGAACGGAACCACGTACCTCCCCAGGCCCAGCGTCCACGCCATAGCGTCACGTACGCCGCCGCCTACTATCCCCGCGCTTGCGGACGCGAACACGCACAGGAACGTGAACACCGCCAGCGCGGCAAACGATACCCCATATATAGCCCTGATACGGCCGGGTGTCAGCCGCCTTCCGGCCTCCTCCCTATCGCCCTTTTTCTTCTCCTTGCCGCTGGACGCTTTCTCTTTCTTTCCGCCGGCTTTCTTCCTCGTGCCCCCGGCCTTGCCCTTCTTTCCGCTTTTAGCCACTGTGTCCTTTCAACTGGCGATAAAAGTACTCATTATTAGTATTCTTGCCTAAGAAATCCGCTCCTTCACGATCATCGCTAACTTGTGGGGTCTGTGCCTTTAAGCGATGGCCGATAGTAAACGTTACGGCCAGAAGGCCTGACCCCCCACGTTACACAAGCGGCTGTCAGACAAGGTACGCTATCCTCGGGCATGTGACGTTCAAAACTTTGCTTGAATCCATGCCCCACAATGCATATGCCCAGGGGCGGGACCCTTCCCTCTCCAAGCAAGCGGCGGAACCGATGCCGGCAAGATGCCGGCGCTACAAGGGAAACACTATGCAACAGCCCAGGGGCGAGAATGACGCACTGGTGACAGGCACCAGTGCGTCATTTTTATATGGAGAGTGCTTCTTCCAGGCCTACGGTGAGGCCGGGGAGTGAGCCGACCGCTTTTATCGCCATGACCACGCCCGGCATGAAGCACGAACGGTCGGTGGTGTCGTGCCTTATCGAGAGCGTTTGCCCCTGTGAGCCGAACAGTACCTCCTGGTGGGCGACCAGTCCATCCAGGCGCACGCTGTGGATGTTCACCGGGCCGATTCCACCGCCGCGAGCGCCCTGGACGCCCTTTTCATGCACAGTCGGCACAGGTGTATCCTTCATTACCTCGGCAACCCTCATCGCGGTCGCTATCGCGGTGCCGCTGGGCGCGTCCAGCTTTCCACGGTGGTGCAGTTCGATGATCTCGCACTCATCGAAGACCTTCGCCGCCATCTCGGCGAACTTCATCATCAGTACCGCCCCCAGAGCGAAGTTGGGTACCACGATCACGTTGGAGTCACCGGAATCGGACCGGGCGGCGATCTCCCCCAACTCATCCACGCTCATCCCGGTGGTACCCACGACGGCGTGAACACCGTTGTCCAGGGCCCAGGTGATATTGGCAACAGCCGCTTCGGCATTGGTGAAATCCACCAGTACATCGACTGAATCGGCCTCCAGGAGGTCAATGCCCTCCAGCACCTCCAGGCCGTGCACCCCGGCTCCCACGGCGGAGGCATCCACCGCGCCCGTGAGGCGCAACTCGGGGTCGGCGACCACCGCCCCGCAGACCGGGATACCCATCTTTCCCAGTGCGCCGGCAACCACGACTCTTATCATGTGAACCTCCAGGTTATATTCTGCCCGACATGCTGAGTTCATCGTCGGCGAACGGACCTACTACCGCCAGGCTGGCCCCTGCGGCCCCCCAGGTTTCCTGGAAAACCCTGTGCAGGTCATCCAGGGTAACTGCTTTTATCCGCTCGATTGTCTGGTCGACCGTCAGGTGCTCCCCGTCGGCAAGCTCTATCCTGCCCATCCTGTTCATCCTGCTGGCGGAGTACTCCATGCTTATCGTCAGGGAACCCCTTATGTGCTTCCCGGCCCGCTCTAACTCCTCACCGGTAAAGCCATTGTCACGGACCTTGACCAGCTCATCCTCAATCAGCCGTATGACGTCCTGCGCCTGCTCCGGTTGGGTACCACAGTAAATCCCTACCATGCCCATCCCCAGGAACAACCCGCTGTAGGAGTAGATGGAGTACGCAAGCCCCCTCTCCTCCCTGATCCTCTGGAACAACCTTGAACTCATGCTGCCACCGATTATACTGTCCATCACCGCCAGCGTGAACCGGTCGGGGTGCCTCCTCGAAAGGCCCCTGGACCCGATAGCTATGTGGGCCTGTTCAGTTTCCTTCCAGGTAATCTTCCGGCCGGCAGACGAAACTGAAACCGACTTGTCCCTGACCATCGGCTCCCCCCGGTCAAGCCCATCCATATGCCCCAGGACCAGTTCGCAAATCATCTGGTGGTCCACAGCCCCCACCACCGCCACGACTATCCTCGATCCTACATACCGCTCCCTGTGAAAATCTGACATCGACGCCGGTCCAACCTCCTTTATGACATCGACGTCACCAAGCACGCTGTGTCCGATGGGGTGGTCCCCCCATAACACGTCGTCAAGGAAGTCATGGACCATCTCGTCGGGGGAATCAGCGTGCATGTTGATCTCTTCGAGCACCACCTGCCGCTCGGAGTCTAGATCGTCAGAATCCAGCAGGGGATGCTGAATCATGTCGCCCAGGATCTCCATTGCCCGGGGAATGAACTCGTCCAGGGCCTGCGTATGCACCGCGGTGCCCTCCCGCCCGGTGAAGGCGTTGATATCGGCCCCCATGTTGTCAAACGCCTCCGCGATGCCCCGGGCCCTTATCCTGCTTGTCCCCTTGAAAAGCATATGCTCCAGGAAATGAGAGAGCCCATACTGCCTCTTGCTCTCATCCCTGGAGCCGTTATTGACCCATATTCCCAGCGAAACCGACCGGACCCCCGGCACGCGCTCGGTCAGAACGCGCACCTTCGAGTCCAGCTCCGTCTTCTTTAATCCAATCTCCCGCATATATGAATATTGGTTGGATTAGTTGACGTCCGGGTTGAGATCGATCGCCCTGAGGTTTATGCGTCCCATATTGTCAATTGCCTCTATCTCGACCTCGACAATGTCGCCCACGTTGACGACGTCCTCCACGCGGTCCACCCTTCCCTTGGACAACTTGGAGATATGTATCAGCCCGTCCTTGCCCGGGACCAGTTGGACGAAGGCACCGAAGTTCATTATCTTCACTACCTTCCCCTTGAACCTCTCTCCGACCTCCGGATCCTTGGTGATCAACTCAATATCGCGCCTTGCTTTCTCGACGTTCTCCCGATTCCTGCCGAACACGAACACCCGGCCGTCGTCCTCGACATCAATATCGACCTCGTAACGCTCTATCATTCCCCTGATGTTCTTGCCCCCGGGGCCTATGACTTCCCCGATCTTTTTCACCGGTATCTTAATCTGCACCATGCTGGGCGCGTTGGGAGAAACCTCCCGACGGGGCTCACTTATCGCCTCGGTCATCGCCTTGACGATAAACGACCTTCCCTGTCGCGCCTGCTCCAGCGCCGCTTCCATTATCCGGGGGGACAGGCCAAGGCACTTTATGTCCATCTGCAAAGCGGTCACCCCCGCGCTGGTTCCGGCCACCTTGAAATCCATATCGCCTATCGCGTCCTCCAGTCCCTGTATGTCACTCAATATCGCGGACCGGTCACCTTCCAGAATCAACCCCATCGCTATACCGCCTACCGACGACTTGTTTTTCAGTGGAACACCCGCATCCATCAATGCCATGCTGCTCGCGCACAGGCTGGCCATAGACGTTGACCCGTTAGACTCCAACACCTCTGACACAAGCCTTATGGTATATGGGAACTCCTCAGCATCGGGAATCAACGGCAGCAATGCCCTCTCCACCAGCGCCCCGTGCCCTATCTCTCTCCTCTTCGGACCCCTCATCGGGCGGGCTTCGCCGCTGGAGAACGGCGGAAAGTTGTAATGGTGTAAGAAGCTCTTGTAATCCTCAGTCCCCAGGTCGTCCAGTATCTGCTTCTCGCCATAGGCGCCGAGCGTGGCGATCGACAGCACCTGGGTCTGCCCCCTGGTGAACAGCGCGGATCCGTGGGTCTTTGAAAGCAGTCCAACCTCACATGTGAGCTTGCGTATCTGGAACGGCTTCCTGCCATCGGGCCTGAGCTCTTCGTCCAGAATCAGCTCCCTGAGCAGCTTTCGCTCCACTCCTTGCATGATCTCCTTGATTCTTCTCTCCTGGCCGGGAAACCGCTCGCTGAAAGGTACGGCAAGCGATTTTCGGGCGTCCTTGCGAATAAGAGACGCTTGGTACTTGGAAAGCTCGGGATCGGAGGCCTTCCGAATCGCCTGCTTCATCTCGTCCCTCACCTCGGGGACTATCTCGATCTCAAGCATATCGGACAAAACCCTCTCTCCGACCGCACGTGTAAGGACCAGTACCACCTTGCGATAGGAGTCGTCAAACTCCACGGCCGCCTCGGCGGCGACTTTCTCGAACGCCTCCCTGCCCTTATCGATCGCGGCTTCGTCACCGCTCTTATATGACTCAATCAGGTTCGATGCCACCCGGCCATACTTCTCCTCCAGGCCGGCGGTTATCCCATCAATCAACTCGCTCTTGGGTTTCTCACCACTCTGACGCCTTACCTCGACGTCCAGCTCCTCTATCTTTCCGATTATCTTCTTGATGGCCTCGTGCCCCACGGATAACGCCTCGACTATTTGCGACTCGGGGATTTCCATCGCCCCGGCCTCGACCATCAAGATCGCTTCCTTGTTGCCGGCTACCACCATGTTCAACGAAGAAAGTTTAATCTGCTCGTATGTGGGATCTATCACCCACCTGTCATCCACGCGGCCTACCCTCACCCCCGCCACCGGTCCTTGAAACGGGATGTTCGATATTTCCAGCGCCGCCGCGACGCCTATCATCCCCAGCATGTCGGGAGGGTTTTCCAGGTCTGCGGAAAGAACGGTAAGAACCACCTGCGTTTCATTCCTGAACCTCTTGTCGAAGTTAGGTCGAATAGTCCGGTCGATAAGGCGGCAGGTCAACGTCGCTGTTTCAGTTGGACGCCCCTCCCTCTTAAAGAAGCTGCCCGGTATCTTCCCGGCAGCGTACAGTTTCTCCTCCACATCGACGGTAAGCGGCAGGAAATCGATCGGCCGTACGTCGTCGCTCACCACCGCGGTTACCAGCACCGAGGTGCCCTCGCAGCTTACCACCACGGCGCCGTCCGCCTGCTTGGCCATCTTGCCCGTTTCCAACTTTATCTTCTTTCCGTCAATCTCCATCTCTGTGATCAATATCCTCATAAAAAAATGAGCCTCCTTAGCCCTTGCTTCCAAACCATTAGATCCCGGACCGGCTTCGCTCCCGCGTGCCTGATCCGAGCCGGTACCCGGTTGGGCCTTACCTTCTCAGTCCGAGTTCCTTGATAAGAGCCCGATACCTCTCGACATCTTCTTTCTTTAAGTAATCCAGCAACCTCCTTCTCTGCCCGACCTTCATCAGCAAACCCCTGCGTGTGTGATGGTCTTTCTTGTGCTCCTTAAGGTGTTCGGTCAATTCATCTATCTTTTTAGTCAGTAACGCAACCTGAACTTCGGGGGAACCGGTGTCTGACTCATGCACACTGAACTTGTTGACTATTTCTTTTTTCTCATCTCGTGTTGTCATTTACTCTCCACTTGAATCGTTTCCGCGAAATACTATCATATCTTATACACCAAACACATCTTACCGGCAAAGTCAAAGAAGCGATCTTGCCGCCTCCACGTCCTTCTCGATCTGCCGTGCCAACTCCTTCTCGCCCTTAAAGGCGATCTCGGGCCTCAATCGGTGATGGAACTCCACCTCAAGCGATTCTCCGTAGATATCGCCATCAAAATCAATCATGAACACCTCCAGCGCGACCTCCTCGTCACCGAATGTCGGGTTGCTCCCGATATTGATCGCGCACCGGTACCCGTTCTCGCCCAGAATCGCCATTCCGGCATAGACCCCATCAGCAGGCACGCAAAAGTCGCGCACCAGAGACAGGTTCGCGGTGGGAAATCCCATTCTCTTGCCTCGGTCGTGCCCCCTTACGACCCTGCCGGTCACGGTATACGGCCTGCCCAGGCCCCGGGTAACCTCGCCGGCCCGCCCTTCACCGATAAGTCTCCTTATTAACGTGCTGGAGAGGGTTTCGCCACCCACCGAGATCAGCGGCACCACATCCACCTGAAATCCCAGTACCTCTCCCTGGCGAGCGAGCAGTGCGACATCACCCTTCCCCCCGGAACCAAAGTGGAAGTTCTCTCCCACGCAGACCTCCCTGGCTCCAAGGTGTCCCTCCAGTATCAACCGGCAGAACCGGTCCGGCCCCAGGGACGCGAACCGACTGTTGAACCTTACCGATATCGTGAAATCAACACCAAGCTCCTCGAGTATCGTGATCTTCCTCCGCGGGGCGGTGATAACGCAAGGAAACTCCCCGCTTACGACCTCCCGGGGGTTCCGCTCGAACGTAAGCACCACCGATGGTATCCCGCGGCGGCGCGCCTCACGAACACACTCCGATATTATCTCCTGGTGCCCGCGATGGACACCATCGAAAACCCCTATTGTCACTGTTGACTCACTACCATGGCCCTTGAAGTCATCGGTTTTCTCAAGAAGCTCCATTATTCTCGCTCTTCGAGTGTCACCGGTCGGATTACCCTGACCGCTCTCCCGACAGTACCATCCCCGTCACTTTCCCTGGGTGGGCCGTACAGCGCCAACAACTGTCCCCGCCGGTCGAGCACGCGAAACACCTCGCCTTTCTCTACTTCCCCTCCACTCTCGTTGATCCATCGGGCGAGCAACTGCTTCCCCGCGCCCACGCCTGACATCCCCTCTTTGTTGACCACAACCGTCGGGAACCAGGCCGTTGCGTCCTCCAGAGACGTGATGAATTCCGCTATCTCCTCCGGTTCCGCCGATGAAAGGCGATCCAGCGTGGGGGCACCTTCAATACCAAACCGGCCGGACCTGGTCCTCCTGAGTTCCTCCACGCACGCACCACAACCCAGCTTCCCGCCTATCTCGTGGACCAGGCTCCTGATATACGTCCCCGGCCCGCAAACCACCTTGAGGCCGGCCCGCAGCTCACTCCCGTCCCTGACCAGCGAAACAAGCTCGATGGACTTCACCTCAACCAACCGGGGCTCCACCTCAACCTTGATGCCGCTCCTCGCATAACGGTGCAGCGGCTTCCCCTTGTGCTTTACCGCCGAGTACATCGGCGGCTTCTGAAGGATGTGTCCCAGCAAACAGTCGAACGACGCCTCGGTCTCCTCCCGTGACAGGCCGGTGGTATCGCCCCGCGCGGTTATCTCCCCGTCGGTGTCATAAGTTTCTGTTTCTACTCCCATGAGAGCCGATACCAGGTACTCCTTCCCGCCACCGGCCAGGTACCCCGACAGCAACGTTCCCCTGCCCAGACAGACCACCAGGACCCCGGTGGATATCGGATCCAGGGTGCCGGCGTGCCCGGCCTTACCCGCCCCGGCTACCCTCCTGACTGCTTCCGCCACCTGCCTTGACGTGGGTCCGCGCGGCTTGTCAACTACCAGAATCGCGTCAGGGGGCAACTATCTCTCCTTTAAGCTCCTGAAGCGCTTCCTCGAAGCTGCCCTTCTCGGACGTATACCCGGCGGCCACCCGGTGTCCTCCTCCTCCGAGACTCCTGGCCACGGTCCCTATGTCGGTGTCGGCCCGGGAGCGAAGGCTGACCCTTATCCTCCCGTCATCCTGCTCCTTGAACAGCGCGGCTATCCTGTGCCCCCTGAGTGTCCTCAAAGAATCGATCAGGTCCTCCGTCTCGTTCATCTCAACTCCGAAGCGCCTGAGTTCTTCCTGCGGCATGAACACGTGGACAAGGCCCGTTTCGGGCTCGAACACGGCCCGGGAAACCATCTCACCGGTAAGCCGCATGTACGATAGCGTATCACCCTGGAAAATCTCCTCGTAAAGCCGATTTGGCTCCGCCCCCATCTCGACCAGTTCCGAGGCGATACGGAATGTCTCCGCGGATGTATTGCTGAACTGAAACCTCCCCGTATCCGTCACCAGCCCGGTGTACAAACAAACCGCAATATCCCTGTCCAGCTCCAGGCCGAGATCATCGGCTTCCTCATATAGTATCTCCGTGGTCGCCGATGCGGCCGCGTCTACCAGGTTCACCGTGCCGAACAGTGAGTTGTCCGGATGGTGATCGATATTTATGATATTGTCCACCTTCAGCACGGCGTCCTCCAGTTCGCCCAGCCGGCCCGCGTTAGCACAATCGACCGCTATCACCAGGCCTTGGGGCCGCAGGTCTGCGGGGCTTATCAGCAGCTCCTTGCCTGGTAAGAACTCGTACTTGAGGGGCAGTTCGACTGGATCCGGCCAGGAGGCCTTGACGTTCAGCCCTGCTCCTCTCAACATCAACCCGAGACCCAGCACGGAACCGAACGCGTCGCCGTCCGGGTTCTGGTGGCTGAGGACCACCACGGAGTCACTCTCCTCGATGAGTCTATTGGCCCTGCCTACCTCACCCCTATTGATCCCCATCGCCGCGCTCCTCGTCCTGGGCCGCCTGTCGCAGTAACCTCTCCAGTTCAAGCGCTTCCTGGGCTATCCGCTCGTGACGGAAATCAATCTCCGGCAGGTACTTGAGCCGCAGGTGTTCCCCGAGGCGGGCCCTGAGGTATCCGCGCGCGCTCTCCAGGCCCTCCAGCGACTGCCGTACCTCATTATCGCTCCCCATTATGCTGATGTATACCCTGGCGTGACGCAGGTCTCGAGTGAGCTTCACCCTGGTTATGGTTACAAATCCAACGCGCGGGTCCTTGATCTCCCGCTGCAGTATCTCCGAGAGTTCTTCCTTGCACGCCTCTTCCACCCGGTCCACTCGACGAGACATCACCGTGTCTCCATGATATCTTCCGGACTGAGTATCCAATGCTGGATTTCCAGGATGTCCACTCCGGTGCCCTCGAGCATCTCTACCGATTTCGAGAGCATGCGATCCACTACTTGGTGTGACGAGGATAAACACACATACGCCAGATCGCCACTCTTCGGGTACTCACCGGGCCCTATCTCCGAGGCGCAGCCAAGGTTTCCCCGCCCCAATCGGTCCACCAGGCTCTTTATCACTCTTCGCTTGTCCTTAAGTGACATGCAGTTCCTCAAATCCAGGCGGTACCTTCCTATTCCCACGAAGAATTTCACGAATTCCTCCACTGCTCCAGTGGTTATTCGCTCGGGCGGGCTCTAACGGGGTACCTCTCGCATCTCGTACACCTCCAGGATATCGCCTTCCTTCAGGTCCTGGAAGTCCTGTATCCCAATACCGCACTCGTATCCCATGGCGACCGACTTGACGTCGTCCTTGAACCGCCTGAGGGACGATACTTTGCTGTCGTAGACAACAGTATCGTCGCGGACCACCCTCACCCTATTGTTCCTGCTAATCTCGCCCTCGACTATGTATGAGCCCGCGATAACTCCCATCCCCGGCACGCGGAACGTCGTCTTGACCTCGGCCCTCGCGAGCTCCTCTTCCTCATATACAGGCTCGAGCATCCCGATAAGCGCGTCCTGTACGTCATCAGTCAGGTCGTATATGACCTGGTAGGTCCTTATCTCGACGTTCTCCAGTTCCGCCGCCCGGGATGCCTTGGGTTCCGGCCTTACGTGAAAGCCCATCACTATAGCCTCACTCGCGGAAGCGAGCATTATGTCCGTCTCGCTGATTCCTCCCACACCACTGTGGATTACATCGAGCTTGACATCGTCGGTGGATAGTCTCTCAAGCGAATCGAGTATCGCTTCCAGGGAGCCCTGGGTGTCTGTTTTCATCACCAGCTTCAAACGCGATATCTCACCTTCCCTGATGCGATCAAGAAAGTTCTCGAGGGAAACCTCGCGATTCACCCCTGGCTCCTGCCGCTTTTTCTCCGCCCTTTGTCTGTCGGCCATCTGCCGCGCCATCTTCTCACTGTCGACAACCCTGAATTCGTCACCTGCTATGGGAGGATTCGAAAGCCCAAGGACCTCAACCGGTGTCGCGGGCCCCGCGCTCTTGACGGGCTGCGCCCGGTCGTCGAACATCGCCCTTATCTTCCCCCATTCCGTTCCCGCGACTACAACGTCCCCGATGCGCGCTGTGCCCCGTTGTACGAGGAACGTGGAAACCGCTCCCCGCGCTTTGTCGAGCCCGGCCTCCACCACGACACCGCTTGCCGGAGCGTTCGTGTTTGCCTTTAGTTCGTGCATCTCGGAGATCAACAAGATCATCTCCAGGAGGTGATCGATATTGTCGCCTTCCTTGGCGGAAACGTCGGTGAACACATGTTCACCGCCCCACTCCTCGGGAAGCAATCCCCTTTCGGACAGCTGTTGCCTCACCCTGTGGGGATCGGCATCCGGCTTGTCTATCTTGTTCACAACAACTATCACCGGCACGTCCGCCTCATTGGCGTGGTCGAGAGCCTCCAGGGTCTGCGGCATTACACCGTCATCCGCCGCTACCACCAGTATCGCTATGTCTGTTATTCCCGCACCACGGGCTCTCATGGCGGTGAACGACTCGTGCCCGGGCGTATCAATGAATGTAATGATCTTTCCGTTGAACTCAATCTGGTAGGCGCCTATGTGCTGGGTGATCCCCCCCACCTCGGACCCCACCACATCGCTCTTTCGTATGGCGTCAAGCAGTAGTGTTTTTCCGTGGTCCACGTGGCCCATTACCGTGACTACCGGTGGCTTATCTACCAGGTCCTCGGGGTCGTCGACTATCTCCTCGAATTCAGCCAACCGGGGGGCCTTTATCTTTATCTCGACCCCAATACTCTCGGAGAGGAGCTTCAAGGCATCGTTCGGTATCGACTGGTTCACGGTCAGCGTCTCTCCGAAATCCACCAACCTCTTGAGTACATCAGACGGGGTCAGGCCCGCCATCTGAGCGAACTCCTTCACTGTTACTCCGCAAGGCACGCGCAGGTGTTTCCTGGCCTTTGTGCTGGGGGGGCCCTTCGCCCTGGACGGCGCCCTCCTCCCTCGAGGTACGAACCGATAAACACCCTTCCTTCTTCCCGAGGGTCGGGCGGCCCTGGCCTTCTTATCGGGGGGGGCTACTCGCAGTTTCTTCTGCTCCGTTTTCTCGGGTACCCGTGCCTCTTTCACCTTCGGCCTGACCGGCGCTTTCTTTGTCTCTACCGCCGATGCAGCCCTTTCAGGCTTTCCTGTCTCAATCCTGGCCTTTGCGGGCACCTTCTTGACAGGCGCCTTCTCCCCTGACTCCTCTGCCGGTGCTGGGAGGGGGCCGGCGACCGCCTTCTTTGCAGGCTCTTTCTTCCGGGCAGGCTTCGTTGCCTTTTTTGCGGCGGGCTTCTTCTTGGCCGGTTTCTTCCCGGCCGGCTTCTTCCCGGCCGGCTTCTTTTCCTTTTTTGCAGCGGGCTTTTTCGCAGCGGGTTTCTTCCCGGCGGGCTTCTTCCTGGCCGGCTTCTTTTCCTTTTTTGCGGCGGGCTTCTTCCCGGCCGGCTTCTTTTCCTTTTTTGCGGCGGGCTTCTTCTTGGCGAGCTTCTTCTTCGGCTTCGGCTTCACGATTTTGAGGGGTTCCATGCCGAATGACACCCTTACCCTGTTTGAATCCTCGGGAGTTACAGACGAGAGGTTGGTCTTGGCCTCTATTCCGAGTTTGCGAAGCCTGTCAGAAACCTCACGGTTTGATTTCCGTAGTTCGGTTGCCAGTTGGTGAACCCTTATATTACCCAATCTGTCCTCGTTGGCTCCCTATTAACTGCCCAAGCTCCTCAAAGACCGCATCCGAGACATGGACCTTCAATCCCCGGCGCAAGCCTCCCTTATCACGCGCTGTCCCCAGGCATGCCCGCCTGGGGCATATATATGCACCTCGTCCCGGAGTACTCATCTTACCGGTTACATGCACGTTTCCGTTTCTGTCGGCGGCGACCCTTATCATTTCACTCCTGGGCCTTCTGGCGCCACACCCGGCGCACGTCCTCACCGGAACCGCCAACGTCACCCGCCTTCCTCCGAACTGTCGACGCTATCAGCTGCGTCCGGCTCCTCCACCTCAGGACCTTCGCCCGGGACCCCTTCTTCAGTTCCGGCTTCAACCATTTGGGACTCTCCCGGCTCCTCATCGTTCACCGCTTCCGTCACGGAGCCTTCCGGCTCGCCGACATCAGCCTCGGATTTCTCTGTCGCCCGCGGCTCCGAATCCTTCGCCGATTCCTCGCCGGGAACCTCCGTTTCGTCGTCCACGTCCTCGACCGGAGAGAATACCTCTACCTGTGCCGACCCTTGCTCGAGCAAATCGGCAAGCTTCTGGTGCGCCGGTATTCCGCAGAAATCGGAGCCCGGCAGCGCCTTGTTCCTGCACCTCCGTTCCGAAGCGGTTATCGCTCGGCATTGCCGCTCTTCATCTTCAGCCACCTCACCTTGAAGCTCACGTTCGGCCCTCCGCGCCGCGGCCTCCGTCGCCTGCGACTCGCTCAGGATGTCTATCCGCCACCCGGTCATCTTCGCGGCCAGCCTGGCGTTCTGCCCCTCTTTTCCAATCGCCAGGGAGAGCTGGTTATCGGGCACTACGACCTCGGCCGTTTCGCTTGCCGGATCGATCAGTACCTCCTTCACCTTGGCCGGGCTTATGGCGTTTGCGATGAACTCGGCGGGATCCTCTTTCCACTCCACGATGTCGACTTTCTCTCCCCTGAGCTCACTTACTATCATGCGCACCCTGGACCCCTTGGCGCCCACGCAGGCGCCTACCGGGTCCACATTGGTATCATTAGACTCAACCGCCACCTTGGACCGCTGTCCGGCCTCTCTGGCAATCGCCTTGATCTCTACCAGGCCGTCAAAAATCTCCGGGACCTCCAGCTCGAAAAGCCTCTTTAACAGGCCGGGATGAGTTCGCGATACCATGATCTGGGGACCCTTGTTCGTCCTGCGGACATCCACTATGTACGTCTTCAACCGGGCTCCGTGTTCGTACCTCTCTCCACGCACCTGTTCGCTCGGTGGGAGCAGGGCCTCTACTTTACCCAGGTCTATCAACGTGTAACGGTGGTCACTCTGCTGTACTATGCCGGTTACAATATCGCCCTCGCGATCCTGGTACTCGTCGAACATCAACTCTCTCTCGGCTTCCCGGATACGTTGGACTATCACCTGCTTGGCGGTCTGAGCAGCTATCCTCCCGAAGTTAGCCGGCGTGACCTCCACTTCCTCGATCTCGCCGGACTCGTTCTCCCTTAGCTCGATGACCTTCATCTGCCCGGTTTCACTGTCTATATCCACCCGGGCTTCGACCTCCACTCCATAATTTTTCATATAGGCGGAAAGCAGCGCTTCACTGAGCGCGTCCAGGACCGTATCAAACGCCAGTCCCTTTTCCATCTCAATTCGCTTTAATGCCTGGATCAGTTCTGAATCCATCGATCAACACATCCTCTTCTACCGCCTACCATGGAAGTTCCGGGTCAAGCGTTGCCATCGAAACACTCTCGTACTTGAGTTCCAACAGCTCGTTCCCCAGTTCCAGCGCAAACGAGACCTCCCCTGAATCCATCAGGACCCCGGAGTAACTTCTACTTCCCTCAAACGGCTGGAATAACTTCACCTTGATTCTCTTCCCGCTGCTCGCGGAAAAGTCCTCCGGCCTCTTCAGACGCCTGTTTACTCCAGGGCTCATAACCTCCAGCACGTAAGGTCCTTTCACGACATCCTCCCGCTCCAGCACCTTACCGATAAGACCGCTTGTAATCGCGCAATCATCAACTGTGACCCCATCTTCACGGTCTATCAGTATTCTTATGAACAGCCGCCCTCCTTCCCGCGTGGCTTCTACGTCAACCGGCTCAAACCCCAGCCCTCGTATAACCCCCCGGGTTGCTTCAAACACATTTTCTCGAACTTCACACTCCAACTCTTTCCCCTAAGTAAACAAAGAGTGGGCGCTTGCCCACTCATCTCTCGAGCACTCTTCTAAAGTCAAATTGAGTTTATCACACCCCTATGGGGCGCGCAACTTGAAAACGCGTTCCCGCAACCGCTACGTGGGGTTCAGTTGCCAGACCAGAAGCAGTGTGGTGATGGCGAAAACGACACCTAGCCCTATGGTAATACGGTCGAGGTTCTTCTCTACAATCTGGGACCCGGAGAACGTTGATGGACTTGCCCCGCCCAGCGCGCTTGATAGTCCCCCGCCTCTGCCCGAGTGCAGCAGTACCGATATTATCAACCCCATCGATACACCTACGTGCACACACAGCACTACTATCGTAAAAGCTCTCATCTACCGTCTCCTCCGAAACCAATTGGAATCAATCTCTAGTGTCCCGTCTCACAAATACAATGGCATTCGAACGCCGCTGCATCCACTCCTGCTGCGTTCCGCTCCCTGCGACGTACTCAGTGAGTACGCTAGGTACCCCGCTACATAGATACGCTGGCATTCGAACGCCGCTGCATCCACTCCGGCTGCGTTCCGCTCTCTCGACGTACTCCAGGAGTACGACTCGGTCGCGCGCCTTGCCGGCGCGGCGCACCGACGCTCTCGGTGCTTCACCGTATTTATGAGACGGAACAACAGTAATTGTAGGGTCATCTCATTCTTATTGCAACGGGGCCGTGGTCAACCGTTCACCTGTAACACCCGGACCCTGCCTTTTCGCGAGAAGCGACATCAGGAGAACTTCACTATCCGGGCAAAGACGTCGGCCTCCAGACTGGCTCCTCCCACCAGGGCTCCGTCGATATCAGGCATCGACATGATCTCGGAAACGTTATCCGGCTTCACGCTACCGCCGTATTGGATTCGTACCGATTCCGCCGCCTGCTGCCCGAACTGCCCGCTCAATACCGAACGGATCATTCCTGTGACTTCCTGCGCGTCCCCCGCGGTCGCCGCTTTTCCAGTTCCTATAGCCCAAATCGGTTCGTAGGCGACCACAACAGTAGGCACTTCTTCCGGCCCCAACTCGAACAGCCCGCAGTTTACCTGACCGGTAATGATACCCTCAGTTTCCCCGGCCTCCCTCTGCTTCAGCGTTTCCCCAACGCACATTATCGGGACCAGCCCGAAGCTCAGGGCGGACTTTACTTTTCGGTTTACCCCCTGGTCTGTTTCACCGAAGAGTTGCCTGCGCTCCGAGTGCCCGATGATCACGTGCGTTGCTCCGAGGTCCAGCAGCATTGTGGGGGACACCTCCCCGGTGAACGCCCCCGACTCCTTCCAGTGCATGTTCTGAGCGCCCAGGCCGATCCGGATATCACCGCTTCTCATGAACTCTGACACCGCGGGCAGATCGACGCACGGAGGACAAACGACAACCTCCACCGCGTCGTACCCCGAGATATCCGCCCACAGCCGCCTTACCAGCTCGACCGCCTGCCCGGGAAGCACGTTCATCTTCCAGTTTCCCGCGATTATCGGTTTGCGCACGGTCTATCTCCCCTTTCACCGGTTCCTGCTTATTACAACAGCGCGTCCAACGCCGGCAACTCCTTGCCTTCCAGCAACCTCATGGCGGCCCCTCCGCCGGTGGAAACGAAGTCCATCTTCTCCTCAAGCCCGAACTGCCTGAGCGCCGCGTCGGAGTCGCCGCCGCCTACTACGGTGGTCGCGCTCGAGTCCGCGATGCACCCCGCTATGCTCTCGGTGCCGTGAGCAAACGAGGGCCACTCAAAGACACCCATCGGGCCGTTCCAGAATACCGTCCCGGCTTCGTGAATTATCCGGCAGTACTTCTTCACGGTGGCCGGGCCGATATCCAGCCCTATGAAATCCGGGGGTATCGCCTCGGTAGGAACCAGCTTCCTGTTGGCGTCTTTGTCAAAGCGGTCCGCCACGACGAAATCCACCGGAACCATCACCCTGACCCCTTTCTTGCGGGCCTTTTTCATTGACGCTGACACCTGTTCCAACTGGTCTTCCTCGATAACCGACTGCCCTATCCCCAGGCCCATGCTCTTGATGATGGTAAAGCACATCCCGCCGCCGGTGAGGATCGTGTCGGCAATCTCGATGAAGCTATCGATCACCCCTAGCTTGTCCGACACCTTGTTTCCCCCCAACACCACCACGAACGGTCGCGCCGGGTCCTCCAGTATCCCTCCCAGGACCCGCAACTCTTTCTCCATCAGGAACCCCACAGCTGAAGGAAGGTAATCGTTGACCCCTGCCGTCGAGGCGTGGGCTCTATGACTGGTCCCGAAAGCGTCGTTCACGTACATGTCCGCCAGCGAGGCCAACTGCCTGGCGAACTCCGGCATGTTCTCGCGCTCGCCGGCATAGAACCGCAGGTTCTCAAGAAGTATGACCTTGTTCGGATTGTTCTTTATCGCCTCTCTTACGCGAGGGCCTACGCTCTCCTTCAGGGTAAGTACGGGGTAACCCAGGAGTTCCGCCAGGCGTTTCCCCACCGGGTCCATCCGCAGGCTCTCAACCACCTGCCCTTTTGGGCGGCCGAGGTGAGACATCAGGATAGGCCTCGCGCCATGGTCCAGCAGGTACTGGATAGTGGGAAGGGCTCCTCTTATCCTTGTATCGTCGGCGACTTTGCGGTTCTTGTCCAGGGGGACGTTGAAATCCACCCTGACCAGCACCTTCTTGTTGTCAACGTCAAGATCTTCGATGGTTTTCCTTGGAAGACTCATCATCTTCTTAACCACCAACACATCACGAGGAGATGTACCCGATGAGGTCGACGACCCGGTTGGAGTAGCCCCACTCGTTGTCATACCAGGTGAGAACCTTCACCATCTTTCCCAGGGCCATGGTCGCTCCCGCATCAAACACCGACGAGTAGGTACTGCCTACGACGTCTATGCTTACAACAGGATCTTCCGTGTAGGCGAGTATCCCCTTGAACCCTCCCCTGTCGGCCGCGTCACTGATCGCCCTGTTAACCTCCTCCACGGTTGCTTCGCGGTCCAGGATTGCCACTAAATCAACCACCGAACCGTCAAACGTGGGAACCCTCATCGCCATTCCATCCATCTTGCCCTGCATCTCAGGAATAACCAGCCCTGTAGCCCTCGCGGCCCCGGTGGAAGTCGGGATGATAGACATCGCGGCCGCCCGGGACCGGCGCAGGTCCTTATGTGGACCGTCCAGCAGTGCCTGGTCATTGGTGTAGGCGTGAACTGTGGTCATCAAGGCGGATTTAACACCAAAGCTGTCCATGAGCACCTTCACCACCGGAGCCAGTGCGTTTGTCGTGCATGACGCGTTGGATATTATCCTGTCTCGATCCTGGTCTATGGCATCCTCGTTCACCCCCAGTACAACGGTGATGTCAGGATCGGGCGCGGGGGCCGTTATTATGACCTTCCCGGCGCCGGCGGCCAGGTGCCTGGAGGCCTGTTCTTTCTTGCGAAATAGCCCGGTCGCTTCAACCACTACCTCCACGCCATTCTCCTCCCAGGGGAGATCGGCGGGATCCCGCTCGCTCAGCACGTTGATCTCGGTTCCGTCAACCACCAATCTGCCGTTACCGCCGCTCACTTCCCCGCCGTAAGTGCCATGAACCGAGTCGTACTTGAAGAGGTGGGCCAGTGTTTCCGCGTCAGCCAGGTCGTTGACCGCGGCTATCTCTATCCCGGGGTCTGAAATTGCGACTCGGGCAACCAGACGCCCTATCCTTCCAAACCCATTTATTCCGATTCTTACCGCCATCAGCGCCACTCCTTTCACGTCCAACTACTGTATACACAGCTATTATAACTGAAGAAATGCCGCCTGGGTGAGAATCTTATAGGCCGTCTCCGCTGGAAGGAGTGACTCCAGGCGGCGCATTCTGCCCTGTACGCATGGCTTTGAAGCCGGAGGATCGAGCAGTTTACCGAGCTCCGCCAGCGATGCCTGTGGGTAACGCAGGCGCGTCTCGGCCAGTTCCACCAGCACGGGGTCCGCGCCACCCAGGATCCCGAGCGTGATGAGTTCGTTCACCACCTCACGTTGCCGGGTCGATGCCTCTGCAAGCCTCCGGGCGTTGGCCGCGTCACAGTTGACCAGCCTGTTCACGCAGTTCCTGGTACTCCTCATGATACCCTGGCTTTCCCACTGCAAGTGCGCTTGGTGTGCGCCGACTATGGCCAGGAACGCGGATATCGACGTCCTTTTCTTCAGGTAGAGAACCCAATGGCCCCGCCTTGCCCTGATGCCTGGTTCGAGCGATTTTCTGATGAACAGCGCCTCCAGCGACAGTGCGGCGTCTCTAGAGAATACCGATATCTCAAGGTCGGCGGGCTTGTACGACTCGCTTATGTATCCACCTCCCAGGAACGCTCCCCTGAGAGCGGCGGCGGCGCAGCAATCGTTGCGGGTGAGTCTAACCGGCAGTGCGTGTTCCGGAGACAACCTATTGTCAAGAACGCCCAGCTCGTTCAGCACCTGGTGAAACCCCGGCTGTTCCTCGAACTCCAGGCGATAGACGTTCTGGTGTCGCGGGGAACTCCGCTGTATCTTGATCACCGGTGTTTCCACCTCGAACAGGGTGTGAAGCAACGTGTATATCTTCCTGGCCGTATTCACCCCCGCGCTATCCGTTACCAGCACGTGCCTCCCACCGCCCCTTATACTGTAGGTGCCGTCCATGTGAAGCAGGGCGGATAGCTCAGCCAGCTGGCAACACCGGCGGCTCGACCGGTGGTGCGCGATTTCCTCTTTGACCTTCTGTACCGCTGATGTCATCTCTTGCCTATGTCGCGGTGGAAAACCGATACCCGGTTCCCCTTTTCGATAAACCTCCGCGCAAGCTCATCGGCAACTACCACCGAACGATGGCGCCCACCGGTACACCCCACCCCAATGGTCAGGTAAGCCCTCTTCTCGCGCCGATAGCCGGGTGAAACGAGTTCGATCAGTTCGACGAATCCTTCCAGAAACTCCTCGACCTCACCCTGTTTCAGGACGTACTCACATACCGCCGGGTCCAGCCCGTCAAGGTCACGCAATCCCTCCACCCAGTAAGGGTTCGGTATGAAACGTGCATCTATGATGATGTCCGCGTCCCGCGGGTGCCCGTATTTGAAGCCGAACGACACCACCGTCAGGTTGACCGACGGTGTGGTGGACGGCCCGACCAACTCGCCCAGCTTTTCCCGAAGCTGGTAGATGTTCATATGTGAGGTGTCTATTATCAGGTCCGCGCGTTCCCTCAGCGTATCGAGCACCTTTCGTTCCTCTGATATCGTGTCCACCACCCGCAGGTTTTCGCTTTCCATGGGGTGAATGCGCCTGGTCTCTGAGAACCTCCTGACAAGCGTTTCGTCAGACGCGTCCAGAAACAGTATGGTGTTATGGACACCCTTGGCCTCCAGTTCGTCAAGCGCCTTGAACAGGTCTTCAAAAGACTTCCCCGCTCGCACGTCGGTCACCAGCGCGACCCGCTCGAACTTCGCACCAGCCGATCCTATGTCGGCGATCTTCACCAGAAGGGAGGCCGGCAGGTTGTCTATCGCGTAGTAACCGATATCCTCGAGACATTTCAGCGCCTCGGTCTTTCCGGCACCCGACATCCCCGTTATTATTACTATCTCCATTGCCTTCTCCATCCGTTGGGGCCCAACGCCATAACTATATCAGCAGACGACCCCGCACGTTACATAATGCGCCACCGGTGCCTGGCACCACTGCGTCATTATGCACCACCGGTGCCAGGCACCACTGCGTCATTTCTCTCCCTCTCGAGGCTCCGGGCCGCCTCGAACACCGCTTCCGCCACTTTCGCGGGGATGCCCGCCGATTCCAACTCCTCCAGGGACGCCCTGCTCACTTTTCCGGGGGATCCGAAGTGCCTCACCAATCTCTTTTTTCTTGCCGGCCCCACGCCCGCCACCTGGTCCAGCCACGAGTCCGCGGTCGCCTTCTCCATAAGCGACCGGTGGTAGCTCACCGCCACGCGATGCGCCTCGTCTCTTATACGCTGGAGAAGAAAGAGCGCCTCAGACCCCCTGGGAAGCAGCACCGGCTCCGGGCGACCCGGGCGATATACCTCTTCGAACCTCTTGGCAAGGGCGGCGATGTCCACACCCTCGATTCCCAGGTCATCCAGGACTTCCCGTCCCGCTCCGAGCTGTCCCACCCCACCATCCAGCAGAACCAGGTCCGGCTTTTCCCCCAGCGTTGATTCCTTTTCCACTTCACTGTCGCCGTCCTCCACACTCTCACTGCCAAACCTCTTGAACCTGCGGTACAGGACCTCTTTCATCATTCCCACGTCATCGATGCCCGGGGTGAACTTGATGCGGTACCTTCTATAAGCGCGCCTTGCCGGGAAGCCTTCCACGAACAGCACCATTGACCCGACGGAGGCGGCCCCCCCCATCGTGGATATGTCGTAGCACTCTATCCTCAAGGGAAACCGGGATAGACCAAGTCCCTCGGCAAGCTCCGAGAGCGCCGCCTCAATACGCTCCCTGTCCCCGGCCCTGGTAATATCGGCGCCCTCCAGGGCGACCCTGGCGTTCGCCTCCGCCAGGGAGAGCTCTCCCATCTTCGGGCCCCTTTCCGGCACCCTGATTACCGCCCTGGCGCCCCTCATTATCGACAGCCACTGGCTCAACGCGGCTTCATCCTCCGCCACTTCAGGGACCAGTATCTGCTCCGGTATCGAATCGGACCGGCCGTAGTATCGCTTCACGAACTCGCATACCAGTTCCCCGTCCCCGGTATCGCCCGGCAGTTCGTTAAAGAAGCAGAGGTTCCCTATATGAAAGCCGCCCCTGTTCCTGGCCACCGAGAAGCAGGCCCGCTCCCTGTCGGTATGCACGCCGATGACATCGTAGTCGCCACTCGAGGAGGATACCGATCGGCGGTGCGCCAGGACCTCCTCGGCCGACTGTATCTGGTTGCGGATCCGGGCGGCCCTCTCGTACTCCTGTTTGCGCGAGGCCTCCCACATGCGGGCATCCAGGTCCCGCAACACGTCCCGGTGCCTCCCCTCCAGAAAATCGGTGAACATCTCCACGTAACGCCCGTACTCGCCGGGGTCCACGTCGCCGGTGCACGGCCCAAGGCAGAGGCCCATGTCCCTGTACAGACACGGTGATCCACCACTCTTCCCCGGGTCCTTTCCCCGGCAGTGCCGGAGCGGAAATATCCTCTCCAGCAGGCGCATCGTTCTCCTGGCGGCCCCCGCGCTCACGTAAGGTCCGTAATACTTTACCCCTCGCTTTCGCTTTCCCCTGAACAACATCACACGGGGGAACTCGTCGGAGACGGTGACCGCGATGAAGGGATAGCTCTTGTCGTCCTTCAACAAGACGTTGAAGCGCGGCTGATGCCTCTTGATCAGCGTTTCCTCGAGGATGAGCGCATCGACCTCGCTGTCACAGACGGTAACCTCCAGGTCCGAGATCTCACCCCTGAGCGCTTCACCCTTGTAATCGCCGGCGGCCGGTCCCCGGAAGTAAGACCTCACCCTGTCACGCAGTGACCTGGCCTTACCGACGTATATGACCCTGCCTTCCCCGTCTCGAAAAACATAGACGCCCGGGACGTCGGGTAACGCCTTCAACCTGGCCTCGATCCCTTTTCTCACCGTTTCCCGGCCGCCTTCCGGTGTCCCGCCAGGACCTTTTTCAGGTACTTCCCGGTGTAAGACCGTGAGTTACGGGCGACCTCCTCCGGGGTTCCGCTGGCTACCAGCATGCCCCCCCTGTCGCCTCCCTCCGGCCCCAGGTCGATCACGTAATCCGCCACCTTGATGACGTCCAGGTTGTGCTCGACCACTACCACCGTGTTCCCGTCCTCCACCAGCCTGTCCAGAACCTGTATCAGCTTGCTTATGTCATCGAAGTGCAGGCCGGTGGTGGGCTCGTCAAGCAGGTACAGCGTCTTCCCGGTAGACCTCTTCGCCAGTTCCCTGGCCAGCTTGACCCTCTGCGCCTCGCCCCCGGAAAGCGTCGGCGCGGGCTGCCCCAGCCGGATGTAACCCAGCCCCACGTCGGCAAGTATCCGGAGTTGACGGTTTATGGTGGGGATGTTCTTGAAGTGAGACATCGCCTCCAGGGCGGTCATCTCCAGGACCTCGTGTATGGTCTTTCCCTTGTACCGTATCTCCAGGGTCTCCCGGTTGTACCGCCTGCCCTTGCACACGTCACAGGTGATGTAGACGTCGGGGAGGAAGTGCATCTCTATCTTTACCATCCCCTCTCCCCTGCAGGCGTCACACCTGCCCCCGCGAACGTTGAAGCTGAATCTCCCCCCCTTATACCCCCTGACCTTTGCCTGGGGGGTGCTGGCAAACAGGGTCCGGATGCCGTCAAACAGCTTGGTGTAGGTCGCCGCGTTGGACCGTGGGGTCCTCCCTATCGGCGATTGGTCGATGTTTACCACCTTGTCTATCTGCTCAGCCCCCTCCAGGCCGACGTGACGGCCCGGTGGAACCCTGGACGACGACAGCTTTCTCTTCAGCGCTCGATACAGTATCTCTCTCACCAGGGTACTCTTCCCCGACCCGCTCACCCCGGTGACGCAGGTGAAAGTGCCCAGCGGGAATCCAACGTCTATCCGCTTGAGGTTGTGCTCCTCGGCTCCCCTGACGATAACGCTCTTCCCTACATGCCTTCTAATGGGTGGGACCGGTATCTCCAACTCCCCCGCCAGGTAACGGCCGGTTATGGATTTCCTGGTTGCTATCAGGTCATCGATCGAACCGGTAGCCACTATCTTCCCCCCATGGATACCGGCCCCGGGGCCGATATCCACCAGGTGGTCCGCTTCCCTCATCGTGTCCTCGTCATGCTCCACCACTATCACGGTGTTACCCGCGTCCCGCAACCTGGCCAGGGTTGCCAGCAACCGCTTGTTGTCCCTCTTGTGGAGGCCGACGCTTGGCTCGTCCAGGATATAGACCACCCCCACCAGCCCCGAGCCGATCTGGGTCGCCAGCCGTATCCTCTGGGACTCGCCCCCGGCAAGGGTATTCGCGTATCGTGACAGGGTGAGGTAATCAAGGCCCACGTCCTGGAGAAAATGTATCCTCCCCAGCAGTTCCTTTACCAGCCTGTTGGCGATACTCCTCTGCCTCTCGTCCAGTTCGAACCCCTTGATCGCCTCCGCCACCTTCCCGATGGTGAGTGCGCACAGTTCCCCGATGGAAAACCCCCCCACCGTCACCGCCAGGCTTTCCGGCCGCAGCCTGTTACCCCCACAATCAGGGCACGGCTTCACACTCATGAACGTCCCGATGCGGTGCCTTGATAACTCCGACTCAGTTTCCCGGTACCTGCGCTCCAGGGTCGGTATGACCCCCTCGTACCGGGTGTAGAACGTCCTCTTCCTGTTTCGCCGGTCCAGGTGGGTCACCCGCACCTCCTCGTCTCCCGACCCGAAGAGAACCAGTTGCTTCACGTCCTCATGAAGGCTTTCGAACGGATCGGTAAGTCTGAAGTGGTACGAATCGGCCAGCGCTTCCATTGTCGCGTAGAAGTACGTCTGGGTAGCCGCTTCCCACGGGGCAATAGCACCCTCCAGGAGAGTGCGGCTCCCGTCGGGAACCACCAGTTCAGGGTCGATCTCCTGCCGGTAGCCCAACCCGTCGCACACCCTACAGGCGCCGTACGGACTGTTGAACGAGAACATCCTGGGAGACATCTCGGGCAGGCTCACCGAGCATTGAACGCAGGCGAACTCCTCGGAGAAAACCTCTCTCACCCCGTTCTCTTCCTGTACCGCCACCATCCCTTCGCCAAGGTGGAGCGCCGCCTCCACCGACTCGGCAACACGGGTCACGGAACCGTCCTTGATCACCAGGCGGTCAACCACCGCGAGTATCTCGTGTTTCCTGTTCTTTTCCAGAGTGATGTCCTCGGAAAGGTCCCGGACCTCCCCGTTCACCATGACCCGAACGTAGCCCCTCTGCCGCAGGCCCTCCAGCACCGCGATGTGTTCGCCCTTCCTGCCCATTACCAGCGGAGCCAGCAGAAGGATCCGCTTTCCTTCCTCAAGGGACAGTATCCGGTCGGTTATCTGCTGGGGTGTCTGCCGGGAGACGATGCGTCCGCACTTATGGCAGTGAGGGACACCCACCCGGGCGTAAAGCACCCGCAGGTAGTCATATATCTCGGTGACCGTTCCCACGGTGGACCTGGGGTTTGTGGTCCCCCCTTTCTGGTCTATTGATATCGCGGGCGACAGCCCCTCGATGAGATCCACGTCAGGTTTGTCGAGTTGCCCAAGGAACTGCCTGGCATAGGAGGAAAGGGACTCCACGTACCGACGCTGGCCTTCCGCGTATATGGTGTCGAACGCCAGCGAGGACTTCCCCGAGCCGCTAATGCCGGTCATCACCGTCATCCTGTTGCGGGGAATGTCCACTCTTACGTTTTTCAGGTTGTGCTCTCTGGCCCCACGTATCCTTATAAAACCGTCGCTCACGACGGCATCAACTCCTCACTGATCCGCTCTATCTCGTCCCTGAGCCGGGCCGCCTCCTCGAAGCGAAGCTCCTCGGCCAGCACTCTCATCTCCTCCTCCAGGTTGAGCAGCAGCCTCTCCAGTTCAGCTTTCTGAAGGCCGCGGGCCTTGTCAAGCAGTTTCGCCTCCCCGGACCCACCGGCACCGTTCGCGACCTCCAGAAGATCGCGCACGTCCTTACTAATCGACTCCGGGGTTATCCCGTGCTCTCGGTTGAACTCGAGCTGAATGCTCCTCCGCCTCCGCGTTTCACGAATCGCGCCCTCCATCGCATTTGAGTACTGCTGCGCGTACAGCAGCACCTTGCCGCTCACGTTCCTGCTGGCCCTCCCCATCGTCTGCACCAGGGACCTCTTGCTGCGCAGGAAGCCCTGCTTGTCCGCGTCCAGTATCGCGACCAGGGAGACCTCCGGGAGGTCCAGCCCCTCACGGAGCAGGTTTATTCCCACCAGCACGTCGAACTCCCCCGCCCGCAGGGCCTTCAGTATCTTCACCCTCTCTACGGTACCTATCTCGGAGTGGAGGTACCTGGTGCGCACCCCCATCTCCACAAGGTACTCCGACAGACTCTCGGACATCCTCTTGGTAAGTGTGGTCACCAGCACCCGCTCATCGCGCTGGACCCTCTCCTGTATCTCGGCTATAAGATCGTCTATCTGTCCTTCGGCATCCCTTACCTCCACCTCCGGATCGACAAGCCCGGTGGGCCTTATTACCTGCTGGAGTACCCTTGTGCTCCTGTCCATCTCCCAGTCGGCCGGCGTTGCGCTCACGAAAACCACCGGCCCCACCTTCTCGAAAAACTCTTCCCGTGTCAGGGGACGATTGTCCAGCGCGGAGGGCAGCCTGAAACCGTGCTCAACCAGCGTCTCCTTACGCGACCGGTCGCCATTGTACATCCCGGCAAGCTGGGGAACGGTTATGTGAGACTCGTCAATGAACGTGAGAAACCCCGGACCGAAGAAATCAATGAGGGTGTGCGGCGGCTCGCCCTCCCGCCTGCCCGAGAGGTAGCGGCTGTAATTCTCTATCCCCTGGCAGTACCCCACCGCGGATATCATCTCCAGGTCGTAGCGCGTGCGCGACTTCAGACGCTGGGCCTCCAACAGCTTCCCCTGTGCTTTCAACACGCCCAGGCGCTCCTCCAGCTCCTCCTGGATCGCCTCGACCGCCCCAATGAGCTTGTCCGAGGGGGTCAGGAAGTGGGTCGCCGGCCATATCACCACACGCTCCAGCGCCCCCCGGATCTCGCCGGTAAGTGGGTCCAGCTCGGTTATCCTCTCCACCAGGTCGTCGAACATCTCTATCCGTATCATCCGCTCGGTGTATGCCGGGAAAACGTCGATGACGTCCCCCCGCGCCCTGAACGCTCCCCGCTGGGGAGCGTAATCGTTTCGCTTGTAGTGGACGTCCACCAGTTTCTCCAGTAGTGCCTCCCGCTCGTACTCCCTCCCCGCCTCGACCATCACCATCCTGTTCAGGTACTCGTCCGGTGAGCCCAGGCCGAAGATGCACGACACCGATGCCACGATTATGACGTCATCCCGGGAGAGAAGCGCGCTGGTGGCACCATGCCTCAACCTGTCTATCTCGTCGTTTATGGAGGAGTCCTTCTCGATGTAGGTGTCGGTGCTGGGCAGGTACGCCTCCGGCTGATAGTAGTCGTAGTAGCTCACGAAGTACTCCACAGCGTTCGCCGGGAAGAAATCCCTGAACTCCGAGTAGAGCTGGGCGGCCAGCGTCTTGTTGGGTGCCAGCACCAGGGTAGACATCCCCATGCGCTCTATCACCTTGGCCATGGTGAACGTCTTGCCGGACCCGGTGACCCCCAGCAGGACCTGGTAACGCTCACCGTTCCGCACTCCTTCCACCAGCCCGTCAATGGCCCCCGGCTGGTCCCCCTGCGGGGTGAAAATGGTATGCGTCTTGAGATCGGGCAACGTTCTTACCCCCGTAGGAGATTAATCAAAGGGGACCTGTGCTTAACACGGAACCCCTTGCTCCTGATTGTAATCCCGCCACCCTGGGAGTTCAATCCGTTCAAGCACCGGATAACCACCCTCTGAAGGCCGATTTCGTACGGATATGCTACGATTACTGCTGGAACAGATAGCGGAAATAACGCGGATGTCACCGTAATACTTGTCCAGCAAGGAGTGATTCATTTGTTATGTGGTTTGACCACCCCCCGCATTAATGCTAACTTTGGCAGCGATATGACAATAGACAGGAACTGCTGGGAAATAAAGAAGTGCTCGGCGGCTCAGTACCTCAACTGTAAAGCCTACACCGAGATCAAGAGGTGCTGGGAAGTATCCAACCCTCGCGGCTCGAGGAGCATGCTACTCTGCCTGCAGATGGGCTGTCCGGTCTATGATCTATTCATGAACGAGATAGACAACGAGATCGAGTACCGGCTCAGGATGATGTTCCCGTTCCTGTCCAGCGTCACAGCGGAGCAGGAGCCCCCTCAGGAGTGACTCGATCGAGCCCTTCGAACCACATCGTCCCAGACCCTGTCTACGGTTTCCTTGAGTTCGTCGATGCTCCCATTGTTCTCGATCACAATATCCGCTGAAGCGATCCGCTCACGGTCCGTGATCTGGGAAGCAACGCGGCCGCGCGCGTCCTCTTCGGACATCCCCCTCTTGCCGGTAAGACGACTGACCCTTGTCTTCTCTTCGGCTGTCACCACGATAAGAAAGTCGAACATCCCCGATGCCCCGATATCGACTATCAACGCCGCGTCTATAACCACAGCCGGCACGTCCTCCGGCCCCAGGCTTTCACCATGCTCCCGCACCTGTCTTACGATCTCGGCGAAGATTGCCGGGTGGGTGATGCTGTTGAGCAGTTGCCGCCTGGACTCGTTGCCGAAGACCTTCTCCGCCAGCGCCGGGCGGTCTATTCCGCCTTCGGCTCCCAGTATCCCAGGGCCGAACTCGTCGACCAACCGTTTAAAGACATCGGTTCCGGGAACTGTCACGTCACGGGCAACCTGATCGGCATCTACAACCATCGCCCCGAGCGCCACCAGCCGGGATGTGACCTCCGTTTTCCCGGAGGCTATCCCTCCGGTCAACCCTACAACCAGAAGGCCGTCGGCGGCAGGCCCCCATATTGCCGAGTTACCCACTGCCCGCTTTATGGCTGACTGCCCTTTTTCTTCATATCGGCAAGTACCGACTCCAGTGAGCCGTCCTCCGCTACAGGCTTCTCCGGCGTTTCCTCCTCGCCGATTTCCGGTGATTCAGTCGTCCCTTCCTCGGCAGGAGTCTCCTCGGCTTCCTCTTGCTTCTCTTCCTCCACCGGGGTCTCTTCCCCGCTGACGACTTCGGCAGCCTCTTCTACTGTTTCCGGAGCCGGCGCGGCCGGTGGTTCCTCTTTCTCCGCCTCAGTTGCTTCCTCGTACTCTGGAGACGCGACCTGGGACTCGATACGTTCCACCTCGGCCAATATCTCCGCGGCATCAGACACTATCTCGGTCAGCGCCGGCTTCTTATCTGCTTCCTCCTCCGGGGCCTTGCCCGACAACCGCTCCTCGAACTCCTCTGCCTCCACCAGTTCAGGTTCGGGCCCTGGCTCGGGCTCACTGTCAGGCTCGATGTCAGGCTCGATGTCAGGCTCGTGCTCGGGTTCGGCCTGGTACTCCTGGTACCCCGCCGCCTCACCAGGCCCGGTCAGCTGCTTTACGCTCAGACTGATCCTCCTGCGGCTCAGGTCTATATCTATTATCTTGGCTTCGATCTCGTCACCAACAGACAGTACCTCCTCGGGAAACTCTATATGCTCCCAGGCCAGCTCGGAGATGTGTACCAGCCCCTCTACGCCGGGAGCAATCTCCACGAACGCCCCGAACGGGACCAGCTTCGTGACTTTGCCCTGTACCGTGGATCCCGCCGGCTTCTCCTTGCTGAGCTTCTGCCATGGGTCTTCCTGCGCTTTCTTGAGCGAGAGCGATACGCACTCCCTCTCCAGGTCCACGTCGAGGATCTCCACATCCACCTCGTCGCCGGCGGCAAGTACCTCCGAGGGATGGTCAACGTGGCTCCAGGAGAGCTCGGAGATGTGAATCAGCCCGTCTACTCCGCCAAGGTCCACGAAAGCGCCGAAGTTTACGATGCTACTGACGCTCCCCTTGTGTTTCGTTCCCTTCTCTAATTGCTCGAGGAACTCTTTCCTCTCGGTCGATTTCTGCACCTCGAGGTGTGCCCTTCGAGATAGAACCACGTTGTTTCGGTTCTTGTCGAGCTCGATTACCTTGGCCTCGAGCGTCTGGCCAATGAACTGGTTCAGATCCTTAACCCTCCTCAGGTCAACAAGCGATGCCGGGAGGAACCCGCGCAGGCCTATATCGAGTATGAGCCCGCCCTTGACGACCTCGATCACCTCTCCGTCGACTACGCCGCCCTCATCCTTTACGCTCTCGATATTGTTCCAGGCCCGCTCGTACTGGGCCCTCTTCTTGGACAGTATCAGCCGCCCTTCTTTATCCTCTTTCTGCAGTACCAGGGCCTCCAGCCGGTCCCCTGGTGACACGATGTCCGATGTCTTGGCGTCGTAGCGGATGGAAAGCTCACGCGCCGGGATTACGCCCTCGGACTTGTACCCGATATCCAGCAAAACCTCTTCCTTGTCCACCTTTACCACTAAGCCACTGACGATATCGCCTTCGTTGAACATCTTCATAGTGCCGTCGTAGTCCGGCACTATCTGGCTTTCCTCAGGATCCAATCCCAACCCGGCCAGCGATTCTCGCGCCCCTTTCCCGGTCAGCGGGTCTTCCTCGTCCTCTTCCACCTGCCCGACGTACTCTTCGGTTCCCGTCTCGTCTTCCATCATGGTTTTCCTTCCCTCTCGTGAACACGTACGTTATTATGAATAGCACATACGTAATATCGCCGCAAGTTGCCATCAGGTAGGTTTGCATCTGTATAACGCGTGCCCTGGACCGTGCGTCCGGGCCCCTTATTCAGTACCCCGCTCCATGAATACGCTGGCATTCGAACGCCGCCGCATCCACACCGGCTGCGTTCCACTCCCTCGAAGTACTAAGGAAGTACGTCTCGGTCGCGCGCCTTGCCGGAGCGGCGCTTCGACGCTCTCGGTGCTTAACCGTATCTATGGAACGAGGCACTGAGTCGCGCGCCTTGCCGGAGCGACGCTTCGACGCTCTCGGTGCTTAACCGTATCTATGAAGCGGGGTACTTAGCCTGTCCCCAGTTATCGAACAGGCCGGCCTCCACCTTCAAGGCAACTCGCAGGTCGAGGACCCCGGCCATAAGCCCCACCACCAGGGTACTAAGTTCGTCACCCTCGCCGGGTGCCACGTCAAAGACGAGCTCATCGTGTATCTGCATGATCATCCGGCTCTGGAACCCATCCTCCCCCATGGCGGAGGCAACATCGTTCATGGCCTTCTTGATGATATCCGCCGCGGTCCCCTGTATAGGCGTGTTTACCGCCAACCTCTCCCCCAGCTCCCTGGTGTGCCTCTTCGGGCTTGCCAGCTCGGGCAAAAGCCTTCGCCTCCCCAGAAGCGTTTCCGCATACCCCTTCTCCTCCGCTTCAGCTACGCACCTCTCTCTGTACTCCCGTACACCATCGTACCTTATGAAATACGCCTCGATGTACTCCGTAGCCCGTTCCACCGATATCCCCATCCGGGACGATAACCCGTACCGGCCCATGCCGTAGATTATCCCGAAGTTCACCACCTTGGCCTTCCGCCTCATGTCGTCGGTGACGTCCCCTTCCTCGACTCCAAAGATCTCCGCGGCGGTCTGCCGGTGAATATCGGCCCCGGAAGCAAACGCGCCGATCATCCGCTCGTCTCCCGACATATGGGCAAGGACCCTCAACTCTATCTGTGAGTAGTCGGCCACCAGCATCTTCCATCCCGGCCCTCCGGGAACGAACGCCTTCCTGATCCGCCTGCCATCATCCGTTCTCACCGGAATATTCTGCAGGTTTGGATTGCTCGAGGATATCCTCCCGGTTGAGGTGGCGGTCTGGTTGAACGAGCAGTGTATCCTTCCGCTCTCAGGACAGACTAGACGCGGCAACGTGTCGTAGTAGGTGGACTTGAGCTTGGCGTTTTCCCTGAAGGCGATAACCTTACCGGCTATCTCCCACTCGTCCTTCAATGACCTCAATACCGTGGAGTCGGTGGAGAACCCGGCCTTGGTCTTCCTGACTGGAGGAATACCCATCTCCTCGAAAAGAACGCGCCCAAGCTGCCTGGTGGAACTCACGTTGAACTCATGCCCGGCCAGCCGGTGTATATCCTCCTTCAGTTCCACCAGAGCAAGGCCGGCCTCATCGGCCAGCCTCTCCACCACTTCCGCGTCCAGGGCCACACCGGTTTCCTCCATGCCCTTGAGCACCAGGATAAGCGGCATCTCGATGTCGCGGAAGAGTCTCGCCATCCCCAGATCGGTGATATCCCTTTCGATGACCCGCTTCAGGTTGAAGATACGGGCCGCCTCGGATGCAAGCCGGAGCCGCTCCTCACCCTCGTCGGGGGCCAGCAACGATTCCTGCTCACGCACCCGAACCGACTCGCCATCCACCAGGACCGTGGCACCCACGTTTCTCTCCCAGATATCCTCGAGAGCATACTTCCCCAGTGATGGGTTCTTCAGATAGGCGGCCACCTTGGTGTCGAAAGCCACTCCGCGTACCGTCATCTTCTTCTTATCCAGCGCTTCCAGCGCCTCCTTGGCACCGTGGAACCACTTCTCTATCTCCGGCGAGCGCAAGATGTCGCCGACTACATCCATCGCGGGTTCGTCATCGCTCCCGGCGGCCACCAGTACCGCGTTTCCGGTGGCTATAGCGGCCCCCTCCAGCCGGAGGTCGCAGTAACCCTCCCCGGAGAGCGAGATGGCCACCGCGACCTCCCCGGCATCGCGCGCGCCCGACAGGAACTCCTTCAGCGACTTCCGGTCGCCGGGAACCGCCGTATATGGCAGCTCTTCACCCGAACCTCTCACATGGGGACCCGATTCCTCCCCGTACATCATGGCGAACTTCCGGGCAAGCCTCTTGAACTGGAGCGATGACAGGTACTCGAGCACCTCGTCCGCATCCCAGGTCTCCAACTCCACCTCGCCCACATCGAGCCGGACCGGCACTGCCTTCTCGATAGTGGCCAGCCGCCTGGACAGGAACGCCTGCTCCCGGTTCTCCTCGAGGGATAGCTTCCTTTTGGGGCCTGTTATCTCTTCCAGGTGGTCGTAGAGGTTCTCCAACGACCCGTACTTTCCGATAAGCGCCGACGCGCCCTTTATGCCTATGCCCGGGACCCCGGGGATATTATCGGAGGAGTCGCCCTTGAGACCGGCGATCTCCGGCAGTTTCTCGGGCGGGACCCCGTACTCCTCTTGAACCGCGCCCCGGTCGTACTCCCGGGTCTCGGTTATCCCCTTCCCGGTCATGAGCACGGTCACCCCGTCTCGCACCAGTTGAAGCGTGTCCCTGTCACCGGTAACGATTATCGCCTCATCTCCGCGGCCGGCTACTTCATCCGCCAGGGTCCCCAGGACGTCATCCGCCTCGTGCCCCTGCGCCCTGACGGCCGGTATCCTCATATGCTCCAGCAGTTCCCCGATCATCGAAATCTGTGTTCCAAGCTCGTCCGGCATGGGCGGGCGGTGCGCCTTGTACTCCGGGTACTCATGTGTCCGCTTCAGGTCCTTGCGAGAGATGTCAAACGCCACTATCACAGCGTCCGGCTTCTTCTCGTCAATCACCTTTAGCAGCATGCTGGTGAATCCGAAGACCGCGTTGGTCGGCTGTCCGTCCGCGGTAGTCATCGTTTCGGGAAGTGCGTAGAAGGCCCTGTAGGCAAGGCTATGCCCATCTATCAGCAAGACCTTTCTCTGTTCAGCCACACTCGCCCCCATGTTGGAGTCCGTCCGTTATCCGCGCGGGTTCATGGTAACTGCGAGGAGCACCCCGCTACCTGTATAATAACTCAAAGACGTTGCCGAAGTGGCGGAATGGTATACGCGCTGGTCTCAAAAACCAGTGGGGTAAAACCCCGTGCCGGTTCGAGTCCGGCCTTCGGCACCAGCTTAGATGTGTATCGTCCGTTTGCTCATGTGCGTTTGCTCGTGCTGCGCTTGCTCACCGTAGCTCTGCTTGTCTCACGATAATGCATGGATGTAACGATTCAACACCGCTTGCTTGTGTGCGTTTGCTCGTGCTGCGCTTGCTCACCGTAGCTCTGCTTGTCTCACGATAATGTATGGATGTAACGATTCAACACCGCTTGCTTGTGTGCGCTTGCTCGTGGACCGCTTGCTCTCCGTAGCACGGCTTATCTAGCGATACTGAATTGCTGTAACGATTACCGGACGCTTTGCTCATGTGCGTTTGCTCGTGGACCGTTTGCACACCGTAGCAGCAGCTTAGATGTTTCAACACCGCTTGCTTGTGTGCGTTTGCTCGTGGACCGCTTGCTCTCCGTAGCACGGCTTATCTAGCGATACTGAATTGCTGTAACGATTACCGGACGCTTTGCTTTTGTGCGTTTGCTCGTGGACCGCTTATGGCGTTCCGCTTGTGACACCTATGACTCGACGGTCGGCGCCGGCGCTACTTCTTCTCACCCTCAGACGGCTTCACCGGCTTCAGTATGTAAATAATGACAAGCCCTACTATCGGGAGAAAAAACCCCAGGATGAACCATAACTGCGTGCTACGGCCTTTACGGCCGGCCACCGCGCCGGCCCAGGTCCCCAGGATAATCGCCAGCGCGAGGCCGGCGAACATGACGATTGTCCACCTGCTGGACCACTCTATCAACACTGCCAGCATCTCCATTGCCAACCTCCAGACATGAAACTTACGCACCTATGATAACAGACATCTACTTCAAGTGCCTCGTTCCATGAATACGGTTGAGCACCGAGAGCGTCGAAGCGCCGCTCCGGCAAGGCGCGCGACCGAGTCGTACTCCTGGAGTACGTCGAGGGAGCGGAACGCAGCCGGAGTGGATGCAGCGGCGTTCGAATGCCAGCGTATTTATGGAGCGGGGTGCTAAGTTGATACCGGTCATGTCAGTTAGCGGTGATGCTCAAATCCACAGGCCGGTGGTGGCGCGCTTCTCCCCCAGCCATCCCAGCAGGGCGCCCAGCGGAAGGAAAAGCCCGAAGATGAACAGCAGGCTACCTTTGTCCACCGACATCGAGAACGTGAACTGGCTGGACATCATCCATCCGAATATCGCGTAGTACAGCGGCCTCATGATAAACGCCCACAGCCCAACGGTAATGATACCCAGTGCCCACCCGTACTCCTCCATGCGGTAACCCGGAATGAGACCACAGATTCCGACCGGTATGAGAAGCGCCAGTAGAATCCATATCTGGGCCATGGTCAGGTTGCCGCCGATAGCGGCGCTGACCCCGATAAAGCCGAATGTTAACTCGAGCATAATCGACGTGGCCGCCGCGAACAGTGATACGTACAGGCATACCCATAGCGCCTTGTTCCACGGGAACACCCTTTCACCCACATCATATGTGCCCCCGGCCGCGTATTGGTAATCGATGTATGCCGGATCAATCACAACCGGGTCCGGCTGTGCGGCTCCCGACCGTGTTCCGTACTCTCCTATATCAACCGGCGCCGAATAAGGAGCCTGCTGTACCTCGGGGGGGTAGTCGACAGGCGCGCCGCCGACCGTCTCCGCTCCCTCCTGAAAGCTCGAGGGGTACTGCTGCATATACCCTTCGTCCTGCTGGTCGGCGCTCGTGTACTCCAGGTTCTCAAAACCGATGCAATCCAGGCACAGGTTACAGTACTGCGAGTTGTCAGGGTTCTCTGCTCCGCAACTGGGGCATATCATTACCACGACGCCTCACCTCGCATCTCCTACCGTAAAGACTGAGTACACACACTTAACCCCTCCACAAGGATTAACGTTTCTCCAGGAGATACTTCTTACATGACCGCAGGAACCCTTTAGCGGCTCTAGTCTACGAGGTTCCCCGCCAGGTACTCCTCGTAACCCTTGAGGTCCAGCAGGCCGTGGCCGCTCAGGTTGAACAGCAAGGTCTTGCTCTCTCCGCTCTCGCGGCACTTCAGCGCCTCGTCAATTGTGTACTTTACGCAGTGCGCGGTCTCCGGGGCGATGATAATCCCCTCTGTGCGGGCGAACATCATCGCCGCCTCGAACACCTCCGTCTGCCGGTAAGCCACCGCGTCCATGTACCCCTCATTCACCAGCAGCGACAGCAGCGGCGCGTCGCCGTGGTACCGAAGACCCCCGGCGTGAATGGGTGACGGGATGAACTTGTGTCCCAGGGTGTACATCTTCAGCAGAGGGGTAGTCTCCGCCTGGTCGCCGAAGTCGTACTCGTACTTGCCCTTGGTCAACGTGGGGCAGGAAACCGGCTCCACCGCGATGAAGCGGAGTTCCTTTCCATCGAACTTGTCTTTCATGAACGGGAAAGCCAGGCCCGAGTAGTTACTTCCGCCTCCCACGCACCCGATAACCTCGTCCGGGTACTCGTCTATCTTCTCCATCTGCGCCTTCGCCTCCAGGCCCACTATGGTCTGGTGCATGCATACGTGGTTGAGAACGCTCCCCAGCGCGTACTTGGTGTTGTCGCTGGTCATGCAGGCCTCCACCGCCTCGCTGATGGCGAGCCCCAGGCTTCCCGGGCAGTCCGGGTCCTCCGCCAGCATCGCCCTGCCGGCCTCGGTCCTGTCGGTGGGGCTGGCGAATACTTTCGCTCCCCAGGTTTCTATCATGGTACGCCGGTACGGCTTCTGCTGGTAGCTTATCTTCACCATGTAGACCTCGAGGTCAATCCCGAACAGCTTGCAACCGAGCGCGAGCGCGCTCCCCCACTGGCCGGCGCCGGTCTCGGTGGTCAGGTGCTCGACACCCTCCGCCTTGTTGTAGTACGCCTGTGGTATGGCCGTATTCGGCTTGTGGCTCCCGGCGGGGCTCAAGCTCTCGTTCTTGTAGAATATCTTGGCCGGGGTGTCCAGCTCTTTCTCCAGTCGGTAAGCCCTGTGCAACGGGCTGGGTCGGTACAGCTTATACACGTCCATTACCGGCTCCGGAATCTCGATGTAGCGCTCCTGGCTGACCTCCTGCTTCACCAGTTCCAATGGGAACAGCGGCAACAGGTCGTCCGCGGTGCACGGCTCCCTGGTCGCCGGGTGTATCGGTGGTGGTGGAGGCACCGGCAGGTCCGGCATTATGTTGTACCACGCATCCGGTATCTCGTTCTCGCTCAAAACAACCCTGTACGGATCTTCCTTGCTTCCCATCTGACCTCTCCTTTCAATCGGCCTGTCTCCATCTCAATAAAAAACCCCTGTCCGCGACCCGGGGCTTGATAAAAACTCCGCGGTTCCTCTCTAGAACCCCACCACCACCTTCTATTACCGGCCTTCTACCTCTACTCTGATAGCGCTGAGATAATACGACATCCTCCCCTATTACACAACCGCTGACCCAACCTTCCCTCACAAATAAACAAAAGCCACATAATGACACCCTGGTGCCTGGCACCAGGGTGTCATTTGAAGGCGCTGACCCCACTGGTTGGCCATGAAGGCACCTTTGGGTGGCGAGGAAGGGACCAGGCCGCTTTTGCAAGAAGGGATGGTTGGGATTACAATCAATCCAAGAATAGAGTGTAGAGGTGAACATGCGCCAGAGGGTCGGTCCAGTTGCCGCCGGAATTACATTTGTGCTGACATTTGCGCTTCTGTTGCCCTGCCATATGCCAGGAGCGGGAGCCGCAGCGTCGGGAATCGGTCCGTCAGGTACAATGGGTATCAACTATGCAGACGGCGCCAGGTCCTCCCCCTGTGCCGCCGATATCGACGGGGACGGCAAGGAGGAGATACTCTGCGGCGACGGTGATTACCTGCGTTGCCTGAACTGCGACGGCTCCCAGAGATGGGAGTTCGACACCGGTGACTGGGTCGGCTCGAGCCCCGCCGCCTGGGATGTTGACGGTGACGGGGACATGGAGATCTTCGTCGGCAACAACAGCGGCTACCTGTGGGGGTTTGACCACCAGGGCGGACAACTCACCCAGTGGGGATGGCCCAAGAAAGCTTGGGAGGGGTCCTCCGCCGGGGTGGAGGTCGGCGTCTTCTCCTCACCGTCGATCGGGGACATCGACGGTGACGGGGACATGGAGATCGTGACCGGAAGCTGGCGGCACATGATATGGGCATGGCATTACCAGGGCCCGCTGGTTGCCGGTTACCCGGTGGATGTGAGGGACTCGATATGGAGCAGCCCCGCCATCGGGGACGTCAACGGGGACGGCCTGAACGAGGTCGTGATAGGCGCCGACTGCTCCGGCTGGATGTATCCCAGTGGAGGCCTGGTCTACGTGTTAAACGGCGTCGGGCAGAGCCTGCCGGGCTGGCCGAAGTGGCTTCCCCAGGTCGAGTGGTCGTCCCCCGCGCTCGCCGACCTTGACGGTAATGGCTACCTGGATATCGTAATCGGCTCCGGGCACTTCTGGGAAAACGTGGACGGCCGGCACGTCTACGCCTGGGATTACCAGGGCAACCCCCTCCCGGGGTGGCCGGTCGACACCGCGGGGTACGTTTTCTCCTCGCCGGCGGTGGGGGACGTCAACGGTGACGGGGAGCTCGAGGTAGTGGCTCTGGACTTACACCAGGAGAGCTACACGTTCTCATCCGGGGGAAAACTTCTTGACAAGAAAAGCACCGGTTGCGAGTTCGCCTCCCCCGCCCTGGGAGACACCGACGGTGACGGCAATGTGAATGTCGAATATGACTACAATAACGCACCGGCGCTGGGCGATTTCGACGACGACGGCAAGGTGGAGATCGCCCACAACCGCCCCGATCCTCCCAGGGTATGGGTTGAACAGAAAGACGCAACATTTCACCCTGACAAGTTCCCCTGGCCGATGTTCAGGCGCGACTCCCGGCATACCGGTTGCTACGGAACCTCCAATCCAACCTATCGCTCCACCTTCTACTTCGCCGAGGGGTATACAGCGGAGGGCTTCCAGGAGTATCTGTGCATAGGTAACCGCAACCCGGCTGATGCCGAGGCGGAACTCCTGTTCATGTTCGCGGAAGGCGATCCACAGGGCGAGACGGTAAGTATCCCCGCGAACGGCAGGCTGACGGTCAACGTCAACGAGATGGTGGGTGCCGGCCGTGAGGTCTCAGTCCGGGTGCGCTCCAGGAGCGCGGACCTGGTGGCGGAACGCCCGCTTTACTTCAACTACGGCGGCCTGTGGCCGGGAGGGCACGATGTCATCGGGGCCACCGCCACCTCGAACCGGTGGTACTTCGCCGAGGGGACGACCCTACCCGGCTTCGAGGAGTACATAACGGTTCAAAACCCAGAGAACACTACGGCCAACCTGACCTTCACCTATATGCCCGAGGGCCAGAATAGTATCTCGTTCACCGAGACTGTGGAGGGCAACAGCCGGTCCACGTTCAGGGCCTCGGACCACGTAGGTGCGGGCAGGAACATCAGTCTTCTGGTGGAATCGGACGAGTTCATAGTGGCGGAACGCATCATGTACTTCAACTACCACGGCATGTGGAGCGGAGGGCACTGCGTAGTCGGTTCCACCTCCCCGGCCAAGGAGTGGTACTTCGCGGAAGGCACTACGCGCGAAGGCTTTGACGAGTGGCTCTGCATACAGAACCCCAACACGGAGCCGATGACGGTCAACGCCCTGTTCACAGTTGGGGAGGGCCAGGGGGACGCGGTGGCGAGGTCCTACTCCATCCCCGACAGGCGGCGGCTTACCCTGTCGGTCAACGACGTGATGGGGCCGGGAAAGGACGTTTCCGTCGTACTGACCTCGGAGTACGCCTTCAGCGCCGAGCGCCCCATGTACTTCAACTACGGTGGCAAGTGGCCGGGGGGGCACGACGTGCTGGGGGCCAATATGCTCAAGACCACCTGGATGTTCGCCGAGGGGTACACCGGCCCCGGCTTCGAGGAGTGGCTCTGCATCCAGAACCCGCATGACAGCGCCACCACAGTCCGTATCACTTACCTTCCCGAGTCAGGCGAACCGCTAACGAGGTCCAACCTGGTCGCCCCCGGGTCCCGCCACACCGTCAACGTCAACGCCGACGCCGGCCCGGGGCTCTCCATCTCGGCTACGGTCACCTCCGACCTGCCGGTTGTCTGCGAGCGCCCCATGTACTTCAACTACCAGGGTAAGTGGCCCGGAGGCCATGACGTTGTCGGTTTCTGAGAAACGCGGGGGCACATCGGGGCAAGCCTTCGTCCTCAAACGTCTTCCAGGGCTTCCGCTATCTCCTCCACCACCTGTGCAACCGTCTTCTCGGTGGTGTCTATCAGCAACGCACCGTCCGGGATCGCCAGTGGGCTCGACTCTCGCGAGGAGTCTATCTCGTCGCGCTTCCTTATCTGCCGGGCAACCTCCGAGATGTTCGCGTCGATCCCCTTCTCCCTGTACTCCCGGTAGCGCCTTCGGGCCCTCTCCCCTGCCGTCGCCTCCAGGAATACCTTGAGGGTCGCGTCGGGGAACACGGTTGTCCCGATATCCCGTCCCTCCACAACCGCTCCACTCCGGGAAACCATCGACCGCTGCAGGTCCACCATCTCCTCCCTGACCACCGGTATCCGCGACACGTCGGAAACCGCCCCGGTGGCCTCGGCCGACCTTATTTCCCCGGTCACATCTCGCTCACCGAGGAAAACCCTCAACTGCCCTTCTCCGGGTAACTCCGCCCTGTACTCGGCTCGCACCGTTCGGGCGATAGCACCAACCGCCATTTCGTCGGTGGAGCCGCACCGGCTCTCCATTGCAAGGAACGCCACCGTTCGGTACATCGACCCACTATCCACGAGCTGCAGGTCCAGGCGCCTGGCAAGTGTGATCGCAACCGTGCTCTTCCCCGAGGCCGCCGGCCCGTCGATGGCGATTATCGGGCTTCCACTGCCTTCAGTCATGGAACGCCCTTCCCCCGAGGCCGCGAACCGCCTCCAGAAAGCCGGGGTAAGATACATCGGAACATTCCCAGTCGCTCACTATGGTTCTCCCAGCGGCCGCCATCCCGGCCACCGCGAACATCATCGCCAGCCGGTGGTCCCGATCAGGCGAAACGTCGGCCCCGGTAAGCGCACGGCCACCCTCGATGACCATGCCGTCCTCCGTCTCCCGTATATCAGCCCCCATCGCCGACAGCCCCAGTACCGTTCCACCGATACGGTCGGATTCCTTATGCCTTAGTTCCGCCGCTCCCCTTATCACCGTTCTGCCCTTCGCCTGTGTCGCCAGCAACGCCACCAGCGTAACCTCGTCTATGGCGCCCACCACATCCTCCCCCGTGAGCTCTATTCCCTCGAGTGAAGAGTGCCTTATCCTGATATCCCCCACCGGCTCCCACGACCCGTCATCCTCCACGTCTACCAGGATATCGGCGCCCATTCGCCTTACCAGGTCCAGGAATCCGGTTCTGGTCGGGTTCAGCCCCACCGACCTCACGGTGATATCCGACTTCGGACAGATAAGCGCCAATGTTATGACAAACGCCGCGGATGACAGGTCACCGGGAATATCCAGGTCGCACCCGCTCGGTACACCCGGCTCGACCTCCACCGAGAGCCCCCGACGGACCACCTCTATCCCCATGCGCTCCAGAAGCCTCTCAGTGTGGTCACGAGTGGGTATCTTCTCACGCACGACGGTTCTCCCGCTCGCCCCCAGCCCGGCCAGCAGTATCGCCGATTTTACCTGGGCGCTCGGGACCGCCTGTGAGTACTCGATGCCATCCAGCGCCCCCCCCTGTATCTTCAGCGGCGGATGCCCCTCGGCGTCATCCCCGGTGATTGTTGCGCCCATCATTCTCAACGGCTCGATGATCCTCGTCATGGGGCGCTTCCGCAGACTGTCATCCCCGGTCAGCGTAACCGTCATCGGCCTGGCGGCCAGCACACCGGCAAGCAACCTCATCGTGGTGCCGGAGTTGCCGGCGTCCAGTGCGCCTACCGGCTGCTCCAGACCGGTGTCACCCCGGCCCTCCACCAAGACCCTCCCCGGGGCCCGGTCTACCCTCACCCCCAGTTCCCGCAACACCTCGCAGGTGCTGGAGCAGTCATCTGCGGGGCTGAACCCCCTCGCGGTTACCCCGCCGCGGCAGACGGCACCCACTATCGCGGCCCGGTGGGAGATGGACTTGTCTCCCGGTACGGCCACCTCACCCCTCAGGAGTTCACTTTTTTCAAACGCCGCGCGCAATAGTGCAGTCCTACCCTTCTCGAACAGCGGCCTTGTAACCCAGGAACTCAAGCCTGTCCCTGGCCTCACCGGCCTGCTCCCTGCCGAGTATCCTCAACGTCAGTATGCCCGTTTCACCCTCCAGTGGATGCACTATCTCCACGTCCTCGATGTTTATTCCCAGCGATCCCACCGCGGTGGATACCTCGCTGATGACACCCGGCCTGTCGGTAACCGGCAACGACACCTCGAACAACTCATCTATCTCCCGGCCCGCTTTGACCGAGAGCTCCGCGCGCGCTCGCCTGGCCCGGCGGAAAAGCTCCTCCAGCTTGACCCGGTCACGGTTTTCCAGCATGTCGATCAGCTCGGTTATCCCAAAACCGTACTCCAGCAACCGCTGGACGATGAATTTCCGGTTTTCCATGCAAATATCCACCCAAACGTCAGGGCTGCTAGCGGCTATGCGGGTCATGTCCCGAAACCCCCCGGCGGCCACGGTGAACAGGCTCTTCATCTCCTTATACTGTTTCCCGGCCATATCCATCAGGAGTAACGAGAGCATGTGTGGAGTGTGGCTGACCGTGGCCATCGCCTTGTCGTGTGTTTCGGGGTCCATTGATATGACACGAGCGCCCATGTCGGTTATCAGCCCGTGCAGGCGCCTGAACGCCTCGCTGTCGGTGTCGACTGTGGGCGTAAGTATGTAGTAGCAGTTCCGGAACAGGTCCGCGCTGGCGAACTCGACACCCGATTGCTCTGAACCGGTCATGGGATGTCCACCAACGTAATGCATCCCGGGTGGAGTAGCGTCCCCCAACGCCGCCGCCGTTTCCAGCTTCGCCGAGCCCAAATCAGAGATTATGGCCCCTGCCGGCAGATCCCCTGACACCTCATGCACGACTTTCACCATGGCGCTTATCGGTGTGGCCAGGAACAACAGGTCACAACCGCGGACGGCCTCGCCCGGGGAACCGGTAACCTCGTCCGATATCTCCAGTTCCCGGGCCTTCAACCTGGCATCCGGCGATATGTCATAAACGGCGACGTGCCCGACACCGGGGTGTGCCTTGAGAGCCATGGATAACGACCCACCCATCAGCCCTGTACCGATTATCGCTACCTTCTTGAAGTTAGCCATCTATCTAACACCTGACCCCACTGGTTATAGCTTTCTGCCTAACGACGGCGCTATCGCCTTCAGTTCGGCCATCATCTCCTCGAACTGCCCGAACGTAAGCGACTGGGGCCCGTCGCAAAGCGCCTCCCCGGGGTCGGGATGCATCTCCACCATCACCCCGTCCGCGCCGACTGCGAGTGAACCCCTGGCCAGTGCCGGGATCAGCTCTATTTTGCCGGTGGCATGGCTTGGGTCCACTATGATCGGCAGGTGGCTCCGGTGCTTGACCAGTGGGACCGCGCTCAGGTCGAGGGTGTTTCGGGTGGCGCTCTCGAACGTCCTGATCCCCCTCTCGCAAAGGACCACGTTGCCGTTGCCGCCCCTGACTATGTACTCCGCGGCCATGAGTAGTTCTTCCACCGTGCTGGAAAGCCCCCTCTTGAGCATCACCGGCTTCTCCTGCAAACCGACCTCCCTGAGCAGCACGAAGTTCTGCATGTTTCGCGCTCCGACCTGCAGCATGTCCACGTATCCGGCGACCATCTCCACCTGCCGTGTGTCCATCACCTCGGTCACAACCGGCAGCCCGGTCTCCTCCCGGGCCAGCGCCAGGAGCTTCAGGCCATCCTCCCCGAGTCCCTGGAACGAGTACGGGGAGGTGCGCGGCTTGAACGCTCCCCCCCGCAGAACCTGCACCCCCATCTCCCTGGCCGCCCTGGCGGACGCCATCAGTTGCTCCTCGCTCTCCACCGCGCAGGGGCCTCCTATCACTACAAACGTGTCTCCTCCCAGCTCCACCGGCCCTACTTTCACAACGGTTCCCTGCGGCTTGAACTCGCGGCTCACGAGCTGGTATGGCCGCATTATGGGAATTACCCTCTCCACCCCCGGCATTGCCCCGAATGGTATCTGCGATATCCTCTTCCTCTCGTCCCCGACCACACCGATGATCATCTTGAACTCGCCGCGGGAGATATGGGCCTCGGCGCCCACCTGGTGGATCTTGTCTACCACGTCCTCGATCTGCCGGTCCGTGGCTCCGTCAGTCATTACTATCATCATGACCGGATCGCCTCCTTCTGGTAACAATTATTCAGGAAGGTCGGTCCTGAGCTGCCTGGCATCCTTCAGATAAACATGCCTCAACTGTTCCCGAGCCTTGTCGGTGTTCATCAGCATCATCACCCTGACGACCCTGGGCAACGCTCCCTCTATCGCCAGCTCGCGGGAACATATCACCGGTATGTGGCTCAAGCCAATCTTGCGAACCGCCGCCGCGGGGAACTCCGCCGTCAGGTCCCCGGTGGCGGTAAAGAGGATGAACACCACGTCATCGATGGCAACGTCGTTCCGGTCGAGCATCTCCTGCAGCAACTCGACGGTGGACCCGACGATATCTTCCTTGGTGTTATCGTCCGCTGTAATAGCCCCCCTCAAACTCCTGACCCTCATCGTCCCTCCTTGGTAATTGGCTAGAGTCCGGTCTGCCTGTAGAGTTCTCTCACCTCACCGGGATCAAGTCGACGGTACTCACCAGGCCTCAGCGACCCCAGCCCCAGAGAACCAACCCTTAATCGACTGAGCGATAGGACCCGGTACCCCAGGTACTCGAAAGACCTCCTTATCTGCCTCTTCTTTCCCGTATGCAGGGTCATGGCCACCAATCCCCGCCCTCCGCTCTTTCCAACAAGCGATACCCGGGCCTTCGCGGTTATCCCGTCCTCCAGCGGTACTCCCTTCCGGAGCAGCGCCAGGTCTCCCGCCGCCGGGACCGGCTCTACCTCCACCCTGTACTCCCGCCCTACCTTGAAACTCGGGTGCATGAGCCGGTTGGCCAGAAACCCGTCGTTTGTTAGAAGTATAAGCCCGGTGGATTGCTTGTCCAGCCTTCCTACCGCAAAAAGTCGCCCGCTCCCCCCGTCTTTCTCGCCCAGGAGGTCCAGCACCGTAACCCGTCCCTGGGGATCCCTCGAGGTGGTTATTACCCCCGCCGGCTTGTTCAGCGCGTAGTACTCCAGTCCCGGCGTGTTCTCGACCCGGATGCCGTCCACCGACAGAACGTCAACGTCCGCCAGTGCCCTGTCGCCGAGGACCACCGTGTTGCCGTTGCAGGTCACGCGTCCCTGCTCAATCAGCTTCTCGACGGCTCTCCTCGAGGCTACCCCCGCTCGGGCCAGTATCTTCTGTACCCTCTCGCGCCCTTCCTCCACCAACACCATCATCCTCCTCCTCCTCGAGAATTTCCCAGGAGAGGCTCCTCCTTATCTTTTCCACGGTATCCTCATCCGGGGCGAAATCTTCAAGGTTGGGAAGATCATCGATGCTCCCCAGCCCGAACCTCTCCAGGAAACGGAGGGTTGTTCCGTATAGCGCCGGGTATCCAGGCGGCCCTCCTTTTCCCACCCGCCGGACCAGCCCGCGGTCCAGCAGAGTCCCCATGACACCCTCCGATTGCAGCCCGCGTATCTCCGCTACCACCCCGCGTGACACCGGCTGAAGGTAAGCGACTATGGCCATCGTCTCCAGGGCCGCCCTGGTGAGCCTCGGGTTGACCTGCGACCTTACCATCCTGGCGATGAACGGCGCGGCCTCCTGGCGGGCGTAAAGGGAAAAGCCGCCAGCTACCTCCCGAACAATCAGGCCCCCGTCTCTCCGGCGGTACGACTCGGTAAGCTCGTTTAGCATCTCCCTCACCGCGCCGGGGTCAAATCCGGTTATCTCCGACAGCGCCCCCGCCGACAGTGGTTCGGGGGCCACAAAGAGGAGTGACTCCACGATGCTCATCTTATCGGCCCCCCCTGCCGGAGGCCCCTGTATCGCGGGCTCACCTGACGAACCTCCGTCGATCCTTTCACCCCAGTACCGGTCCGGCTCTTCCCCCGGCGGCCGACTATCTTCAGGCAACACTATCCTTCTCCCCCTCCACTTTCCTCACGTCGATTTTCCCGAAACGCTTCCGTTGGGTAAGCGTGACCTCACCGCTCTTGTAAAGCTCCAGTATCGCTAGGAATGTCGCTATGACCTCCATCTTGGTGCGGCACTCCGATATCAGCTCTCTAAACGTCGTCCGGCCCACGTGATCAAGGGTCGCCCTGACCCTCCCGATATGCTCCATCACCGAAACCTTGATGGGCGCGATATGCGACGTGTCCACCGGGGCCGGCGCCCTGTCGATCAGCAGTTCCATCAACGCCTGTGACAGGCCGGAAACGTCCACTCCCTCGAACGGGTCGGGGTACAGTTGCGCGTAATCTTCCTCGAGCTCTCTCAGGCGCGGGGTGTACCACCCGTTTCGCGCGTACTGATCCGCCAGCCACTCCGAGGCGTTGGAGAACGCCTTGTACTCCAGCAACCTCTCCACCAGGTCCTCCCTGGCGGACTCGGGATCGTCCTCCTCATCCACTTCTTCCTCCAGTGGTGGAAGAAGTGAGCGCGCCTTGATAAGCAGCAGGGTCGCCGCTATCAGGAGGAACTCTGTCGCGGTATCGAGGTCCAGGTCGGACGCTTCCTTGATGTGTTCCAGGAACGACGATGTTATCTGTGCCACCGGTACCTCGTTGACACTGAGTTCGTGGTTGGTGATGAGCTGCAGAAGCAGGTCGAACGGGCCCTCGAAGACCTCTATCTTCACATCAAAGCTCAAGCAATTCTCCCCTACAGGGTCCCGATGCTCATGGCATCCCTTGCCAGGCCGAGAATCTCTTCTGCAATCGGCCGGACTACCGCCGCGCCCGACTCCAGTATCTCGCCCACCACGCCCGGGTTCCCGGCGAGCTCAGCGCGCCTCGACCTCAGGCCCTCCATGTCATCAGCAATGATCCCGGCGATCTCGTCCTTGCAGTCGGTACAACCTATCAGGGCCTCCTTACACTCACCGGACCGCTTAACCGGGTCCACCTCCGGGTACGCCTTTATCAGCTGGAAAACCGAGCAGACGTTCGGGTGCCCCCTGTCCTGCCTGCGGACCCTGGCAGGGTCGGTGATCATCCTCCTCACCTTCCGCAGTATCTCCCCGGGCTCGTCATCCAGCCTGATGTCGTTGTCGTAGCTCTTGGACATCTTACGCCCGTCGGTTCCCGGTATTTTCGACGCCGGGGAAAGGATCGGCTTTGGCTCCGGGAATGTTGGGCCGTACAGCGAATTGAACCGCCTGGCTATCTCCCGTGTCATCTCCAGGTGGGGCAACTGGTCCTCGCCCACCGGCACCAGTTCGGCATCCACAATGAGTATATCCGTCGCCATGAGAACCGGGTACCCCAGGAAGCCGTAGGTGTTCACTCCCCGGGAGTCCAGTTCTCGCAACTGCTCCTTGTAGGTGGGACAGCGCTCCAATTCACCCAGTGTCGTAATCATGGAGAAGTAGAGCACGAGCTCGGGGATGCTCTCGATATCGGACTGCCTGTATACGGTGCACTTCTCGGGATCGAGACCCGCGGCCAGCCAGTCCAGCACCATCTCCGTGGTGAAAGCCCCCAGCATAGAGGTATCCCGGTAATCCGTGGTCAGGGCGTGCCAGTCGGCCACGAAGAAGTAACAGTCGTGGGTCTCCTGGAGCCGCGTCATCGTCTTGAGGTTCCCGTGATAATGGCCCAGGTGCAGCCTTCCACTGGGCCTGTACCCGCTAACCACCCTGTCCTTCAACTGAATACCTCCCAAGCACGTAATCAACGAAACAGGTTATGCACCGACTATTATTACACTCAACAATCTGAATATCGGGCTCATCCAACTGAAGAACTGATCCCCCAATAGCCACAGGAAAAGAAGAATCACCATAAATCCGTATGGGGCCATGGACTCATACGTTTTCTGCGCCCGCGGCGGGAGAAAAAATTCCACGATGTGAGAACCGTCCAGCGGCGGCACCGGTATGAGGTTGAAGAACGCCAGCACCACGTTTATCTCCGCTATCAGGAACAGGGCAACGAAGATCTCGTTGGCGGAGCCAAAAGGGTTCACCCCCGCCAGCCGGATAACCATCCCTATCATTGCCACCAGGAACGCCAGGGCAAAGTTCGTCAGTGGGCCGGCCAGGGCCACCAGCATCATGTCCCTCCTGGGATTCTTGAAAAAGAACGGGTTGACCGGTACCGGTTTGGCGTAACCAAACAGGAAAGGAGACCTGAAGACGATAAGCGCCAGCGGCAAAAGTATCGTCCCGAACGGGTCAATATGCGGAATAGGGTTGAGGGTCAGCCGTCCCGCGTTTCTGGCGGTGTGGTCCCCCAGCATGTCAGCGACACGTCCGTGCATGTACTCATGAAAGACCACCCCGATGGCGAGCCCTATCAGGAAATATACTGTAGTCTGCCAGTCCATCAACTTCCCTCTTGTGGATTGCAAATCGCGCTGCTCCGGTCAGCGCCAATTCTATTTATGGCGCGCCCCGGTTACAAGCACCCGCGACCCTTAGGCCCTGGGATGCGCGTTCCGGTAAACCTCCCTCAGGTGCTTCCCCGTTACCTCGGTGTATATCTGGGTGGTGGAGATGCTGGAATGTCCCAGCAGTTCCTGTACCACCAGCAGGTCCGCCCCGCCCTCCAGCATATGTGTCGCGAAGGTGTGCCGAAGCACGTGGGGGGTCACCTTCTCCTCCATTCCCACCGCGGCGGCGTGCCCCTTTATGATCTTCCAGCACCCCTGCCTGGTCAGGCGTCCTCCCCTGGCGTTGAGGATCAACCCCGCACAATGCCGCTTTCCCGCCAGCAACGGTCTCGCCTCATCCAGGTAGTTGATTACCATGCGCTGCGTTTCCCTGCCGAACGGCAGTAGCCTCCACTTCCCACCTTTCCCCCGACACGTCAGTATCCTCTCCGGCAGGTCAAGGTCCCCCACGTCAACTCCGACCAACTCCGATATCCTCATCCCCGTCGCGTATAGCATATCCAGGATCAACCGGTCCCGGACCCCCCTGGGGTCCCCCCCGGCGGGAGCGTCCAGCAGTTTTTCCACCTGGTCCCGGTCGAGCGCCCGTGGCAACCGCATGGGCATCCTGGGAGAAGCCAGGATTGTTGACTGGTCAGATACCGCGTGTCCCTCGGTGACCATAAAACGGTGAAACATCCTCACCGCGCTGAACGCCTGGGCGACCGACCGTGGGGACAGCCCGGCTCCCTGTGGCGATGACAGCTCACCCGCGAACCCCACCAGCGACTCGCGGGTGATATCGTCAGGCGCCTCTATCCCTATCCCCGAGAGAAACTCCAGGTACCTGGTAATAGCCCGGCGGTAGGCCGTGACCGTATTATCAGAGGCGCCCCTCTCCACATGCATGTAGTTGAGGAACTCACGACCCGCCTCGACCAGTGGCGAAACACCGGCCTGCCCGTCCGTATCGTCGCCCTGCTGATCCATAACCGCTTTCACCGCAATCCGCTAAGCCCTCATCCGGCAACATCCGCACCATAGGTTGACCCCTCGCCAGCCAGGAGCAGCTTCGTCAGCGTTATCCCGATAACCGTCTTCGCGTCGCGTACCTCGCCGGTTGATATCATGTCGAACGCCTCTTCAAGGTGCACCGCCTTGACCTGAAAAAACTCGTCGGGCTCCGCCTCGGCCTGCCCCTCCTCGAGTTCTCGGGCCAGGAACAGGTGGAAGTACTCGTCGCTGTATCCGGGCGAGTTGTAGAACTCGGCCAGCTTTACCATCTCGCCGGCTCGATACCCCACCTCTTCAGCCAGTTCCCTCCGGGCGCACACCTCGGGAGGCTCACCTTCCTCCAGTTTCCCCGCCGGTATCTCAAGAAGCACCTTCCCGGTGGCATGACGGTACTGCCGCACCAGCACGATCGTCTGGTCACTCAACAGCGGGACCATGCCTACCGCACCGGGGTGGATAACCCTCTCCCAGCGGGCCTCCCGGCCATCGGGAAGCCTCACGTCGTCTATAAACACCCTCACTATCTTCCCGTCGAACACCTGTTCGGTGGAGAGTGTCCGGTGGTCACCGATATCTATTTCCATCCTAGTGCTCCAATCCATAGGTACGGTGACGCACCGAGAGCGTCGAAGCGCCGCTCCGGCAAGGCGCGCGACCGAGTCGTACTCTTGGAGTACGTCGAGGGAGCGGAACGCAGCCGGAGTGGATGCAGCGGCGTTCGAATGCCAGCGTATTTA
>Ga0180015_1000008_pt1 | contig 63023 bp, 55 predicted proteins | sample KR13_S2_MetaG_FD_116508 | JGI IMG/M metagenome (GOLD analysis project Ga0180015, IMG submission 116508) | Groundwater microbial communities from the Olkiluoto Island deep subsurface site, Finland - KR13_S2_MetaG | ecosystem: Environmental > Aquatic > Deep subsurface > Groundwater | place...
ATCCATTTGCTTACCTTTTCTTTGCCTCGCCATAGCCTTGTGCGACGGCTGGGTCATCAAAATATCTCCAGCCTCAGTCACCATTTTTGCCTGACCTGTTTTAATCAGCCAGTTAGTGCCCTCCGAAACTTTTGAATCAATTTGCCCGCATACGGCAAAAACTTTCTTCTTCTGTTCTTTTGCCAGTCTGGCCGTTATCAAACTTCCCGATTTAATTCCCGCTTCAATTATCAAAACTCCTAAACTAGACAAACCGGCTACAATCCTATTTCGCTGGGGAAAAGTCCACAAAGCCGCTCTAAAATCTTTTTCATATTCAGAAATCATCAAGCCACCCTGTTCTAAAATCTGGCTATATAGTTTTTCATTTTCCCGCGGATACAATATATCAAGCCCGCTTCCCAAGACTGCTACAGTTTTACCTCCAAATTCCAAACATTTTAAATGACTGATACTGTCTACTCCATACATAAAACCGGAAATTATAGTAATATTTTCTGCCACCAAGTCAGGAATAAATTTGTCTATCACGCCCTTTCCGTATCGGGTCACTCTTCGGCTTCCCACCACAGCAATGCTTTTTTCAAAAATATCTGCATTCCAGTTGCCTCGGTAATAAAGCTTTTTTGGCGGTCTTTTTATTTTTTTTAAACTTTCGGGATACTCTTTGTCCGTAATTTCAACTGTTTTTATTTCCCATTTTTTCCAGTCATTCATGTTCCTATATTTTCATAATGTCTAATTTTTTCAACTTCCTTGTCTTCACCCAAAACAATACACACCGCATCAATTCTATATTTCTCATATTTTTTGGCGATTTTTAAATCAAACATCAAATAAGCCTCTGCCATTCGCCTTATTTTCCACAACTTATTTTTATTAATCATTTCCTCTGGACTTCCAAATCTATCACCCACTTTTAACTTAACTTCCACAAACACCAGACTATCACCATCTATCATTATCAAATCAATCTCTCCCATTCTATTTTGATAATTCATCTCAACTAATTCATATCCCTTTTTCTCCAAAAAAACTCTGGCAATTTCCTCACCCCTTTTCCCTTTTTGATAATTAAACTGTTTCATAATTATATTTTTACATACTAATTCCAATACGGCAGAAACTGTCATTGCTTCGTCGCAAAACTCCTCGCAATGACGAAATGGATTGTTTTGAATTTTGCTTGTCCACCGAAGTTTTAGCTCGAGATTCTGAACTAAATTCAGAATGACGAATTTGTAGGGGCGACCCTTGCGGTCGCCCGCAACCGTGGCAGCGTGTCCGCCTCTGGAGGATCACTCCGTTCCTCGCAATGACGAAACCATTTTACTCATGCAAACGAATTCTATATTGCAATGCTTCGGCTACATGAACATCCTCAATATTTTTACTGCCGGCCAAGTCGGCGATAGTCCTACTAACCTTAATTAATCTAAAATAAGTCCGGGCTGACAAAGCATATTTATTCACAGCTTGTTTAAGTAACAAATTTGCCTTAGTGGTCATTAACGCAAACTGTCTTATATGTCTGTTTTTCATATCAGCGTTACAAAAAACTCCATCAGCTGATTCAAATCTTTTGTTTTGCACCAATCTTCCTGCCACCACTCTTTTTTTTATTTCCCTGCTTCCTTCTCTTTTGATATTTTCCTTATCGGCCATTAATTTATTTACATCCACTGCCGGCACATTCAAATGCAAATCAATCCTGTCCATAATCGGACCTGACAATTTTTTTTGGTAACGATTAATCTGATAAATACCGCATTTGCACTCGTGCTTGGGATCTCCCATAAATCCACATGGGCAAGGGTTTGCCGCCGCCACCAATACAAATTCAGCCGGAAAAGTAACCGTTCCCGCCGCCCTGCATATTGTTACTTTGCCATCTTCCAACGGTTGCCTTAAGGCTTCCAAACTTCCTCTGCCAAACTCAGGAAATTCATCCAAAAAAAGCACTCCCCGATGAGCCAAAGATACTTCACCGGGTTTTGGATTTGATCCGCCTCCGATTAAACCCACCATGCTGGTAGTGTGGTGTGGCGATCTAAAAGATCTTTTTCTAATCAAAGATCCTCCCGCCGGAATATTTCCGGTTATAGAAAAAATTTTTGTCACTTCCAAACTTTCTTTTTCAGTCAAATCAGGCATAATGCCCGGCATTGCCCGTGAAAGCATTGTTTTTCCCGATCCGGGTGGCCCCATCAAAAAAATATTATGTCCTCCGGTGGCCGCAATTTCCATCGCTCTTTTGGCCTGTTCTTGTCCTATTATTTCGCAAAAATCAAATTCCGGTTTCAAATCGCCCATTAGTTCTTCGCTTTTTACTACCTTTAACGCCTTAATCACTTTTTTATTTTCTAAATGCGAGATCAAGCTTTTTAAACTATCAACTGGATAAACATTTATTCCTTCGATAACACTGGCCTCATTAGCGCAAAGTCTGGGTACAAACACATTTTTTACTCCCTTTTCTTTTGCCAAAACAGCCAACAAAAACACTCCTTTTGTATGTCTCAAGCCTCCATCCAAGGATAATTCTCCATAAAAATACGATTTTTCTTCAGGCAGTTTAATTATTCCAGTTGCTGCCAAAATTCCAACCGCAATAGGTAAGTCGTATCTGGAGCCTTCTTTGGGCAAATCAGCCGGCGCCAAATTTACTGTAATTTTTGCTACCGGAAATTCTATATCCGAATTGGCAATTGCTGTTCGCACTCTTTCTCTGGCTTCTTCAACTGCCTTGTTAGCCATTCCCACCATCCCAAATCCAGGAAACCCCTTTAAGGCTACGTTAACCTCAACATCAATATCAATAGCCTTTAACCCATAATTTGCCGCACTGCATACCTTCGCCAACATCAATATAACTCTAGCATATTAAAACAATACACTTTTTATCTATACTTTAAAATTTCCAGATTTACTCTCGATGTTTCTGTTTTTTGGTCTTTTACACCCTTGCTCACATGATTTTTTACTTCTAATTTCATCTTTTCAGATAATATTCTTTTTATCAAAAGATTGTTAGGCTTAAAAAGAGACATATCATAAGTTCGAAAGTTAAGCCCTTTTTTAAATTTCACAGGAATAAGTCTCTCTTGCTTAAAAAACGGATTCGGAAAATCTTGATGATCCGAAGTTAAAACGCTTCCTCCAAGTAAAATGGCCGTTGAAGCGATTATTTTATCTGCAAGTCCTGCAGACTGAACACCTTCCTCGTGATATAACCCTCCCAGTATCGATGCAAAAGCTATTACCTTAACAGTAATTGCTTTCCATGATATTCTTTTTAATGTTTCAAGGGCCTTTTGTCGTTTTTCACCCCATAAACCCTGTAAATTTTCAAAAACTGTCACCTCAGAAATAAAAAAACTATACTCTTTCTTAAGTTCTCTCAACTGTTCAATCACCGCTCTCGCTTTATCTTGATTCTTGTTTCCCATTGCTTGAATAACACAAGTATCAAGAATCAAGGGAACAGAAGAAGTCGATTCTGGCACTAACATCCCAAACAACCAAAGTCTTTGTTGGGCGCATCATCATCAAAAATTCCAAGCCTAGACACCTCTTTTGCCTTTTCTATCATTCCCTTAAAATCAGTCTTTTTCACCGAAGCATTAGAAGTGGGAACAGTTCCGCTAGAAATCTCTACTTTATCATCCAAAGAAAGAAACATAGTGATCTTTTTACTTTTTATAGTCATGTATAAATATTGTACACCACAAAAACATTTACCAGTCCCGAACATAACCCAAAGATCGTGCTACAATTATTTCTATGTCTTTCAAGCTAGTTTCTAACTACCAACCTTCCGGCCACCAACCTCAAGCCATCAAAAAACTAGTTTCAGGTATCAAAAATGGCAATCAGTATCAGACATTACTGGGAGTTACCGGCTCTGGCAAAACTTTTACTATTGCCAATTTAATACAGCAAACTCAACTGCCGACTCTAATAATCTCTCACAACAAAACCTTGGCCGGCCAGCTATATCAGGAATTTAAAAGTCTATTTCCCAAAAACAAAATTTCATATTTTGTTTCTTATTACGATTATTATCAGCCCGAAGCCTACATGCCTTCAACCGATACTTACATAGCCAAAGAAGTAGATATAAACGATCTTATCGACAAACTTAGACTAGAAGCTACTTCTAATATTTTTTCCGGTAACGATAATATAGTAATCGCCTCGGTCAGCTGTATTTATAACATCGGTGATCCGATTGAATTCAGCAGTCGTGTTATTGATTTTAAAATCAATCAAAACTGGGACAGGCGCCAACTTTTTAAAGACCTGATTCATCTTTTTTATAAACGCTCTGAAATAGATTTCAAACGAGCCACTTTTCGCCTCAGGGGTCCGATTATAGAAATCTGGCCTTCTTATCAGGATTGGATTTTATCTCTTGAATTCGAACAAGGTAAATTAATCAAAATTAATCAAAGACATCCTTTTTCTGGCCACCAATTTGATCTAAAAGAATTCCGCCTTTATCCAGCCAAGCAGTATGTTGGTGGATCCTCAGAAGAAAAAAGCATATTCAAAAAAATAAAAAAAGATTGTCAAAAACAAGTCAAGCTTTTTAAATCCCAAAACAAAATCCTGGAGGCCCATCGTATTAAACAAAAAGTTAATTATGATTTAGAAATGCTACAAGAAACTGGCTATGTTTCTGGTATAGAGAATTATTCTATCTATTTTGAAAAAAACAGAATTTCAGGCCAACCACCTTTTACTCTACTCGATTATTTTAATCATCGCTGGGGCAAAAACTTTTTGACTATCATAGACGAATCTCACGTTACTGTACCTCAAATAAAAGGAATGCATGCCGGTGATTTGGCCCGCAAAAAAACTTTAGTCGATTTTGGTTTCAGGTTACCCTCGGCTTTTGATAATCGACCTCTAAAAGCCAAAGAATTTTGGTCAAAAACAGCCAAAACTATTTTTCTTTCCGCTACACCGGCAGATTTTGAGTTAGAAAAATCCAAACACTCATTCTTGCAATGCCACCCATATCGTCATCCTGATCACCCGCAAGGGGGAGAAGGATCCCATCGAAAGTATCAAAACCAAGGGGATTCTTCGTCTTCGTCTCAGAATGACGGGGGAACTCTGCCTCAAAATGATAATTTTGGCATAGTTGAACAAATCATCCGCCCCACGGGTTTAATCGATCCAAAAGTAACTATCGAATCCACCAAAAATCAAATTCCACATCTCATTTCTCAAATCCATACTTGTGTTTCAAAAGGCCAACGCGCTTTAGTAATTACTTTAACCAAACGCATGGCCGAAGATTTATCTACCTATCTGTCCGACCCAACCAATACCGCCCATAATTTTAAAGTTGCCTATCTGCACGCCGATATAAATACACTGGAAAGAACTGAAATTTTAAAAGACTTAAGAGATGGCAGTTACGATGTTTTAGTTGGAATTAATTTATTAAGAGAAGGACTTGATTTGCCCGAAGTTTCATTGGTTGCTATATTAGATGCCGATAAACAAGGTTTCTTACGATCAAAATCCAGCTTAATCCAAATCATGGGCAGGGCTTCACGCCATATCGAAGGACGGGTGATTCTTTATGCTGACTCCATTTCTTTGGCCATGAGTCAAGCCATAAAAGAAGTTAACCGCCGCCGCCGTATTCAATTAGCTTATAATAAAAAACATTGTATAACTCCAAAAAGTATCAGTAAAGCCATTCGCCCCGAAATTATTTCAGTAAAAACTCACAAGATTAAATCCCAATCAGAATTAATGAAGGTCGATCCTCTATCCCTTACCCCATTTCAACGCCAAAAACATATCACTAAATTACGCCGACAAATGCGCCTATTTGCCAATGATCTAGACTTCGAATCCGCCATAAAGGTTCGAAACCAAATCCTAAAAATCGAAAAAACCTAACTCTATTTCAAGAAAACTCTTTTATTTTAAAGGAAGAATGTCTGATTTTTCTTTTTGTCCTGGAAACTTTATGCGAAGTTTTTCTATATCTCTATTTTCCATTTGCCAATTTAAAGCACCAAGATTTTCCTTGATATGTTCAATTCTTAACATTTTCGTAATAGTTAAAATTTTATCTTGCGAAACAAGCCAATTAATTGCAATTTGAAAAGGGGTTTTTCCATATTTATCGGAAAGCTCCTTGATGATCGGCGCAATAAACAAATTACCCAGTTCTAGCGGTCTATAGGTAGTTAGAAAAATATCTTGGTCTTGACAATATTCAACCAAGCCATCAATTTCCGGTTCTCTAATAATCAAATTGTAATAAACTTGATTAGTAACAATTTTGTTCTTTGTTTTATTTTGAATAGACGCAAGTCTTTTTGTCTTAAAATTACTCACTCCAATATTTTTAACCAAACCTTTATTCACAAGTTCGTCGATTGCTCTAAAAGTTTCATCTATAGGAATCTCATCGTTTGGCGAATGGATAAGGTATAAGTCAAGATAGCTTGTTTTTAGTCGTTCCAGGCTTTTTTTACATGCAATAAGGAGATCGTTGTAAGCAAGGTTTCTTTTGTCAACTTTTGAAGTAATAAAAAGTTTCTTTCGGTCAAAACCTTTTATTGCTTGTCCAACTAGTTTTTCCGCATGACCTTCTGCATAATTTTCAGCTGTATCAATATGACTTATTCCCATTTCAATAGCTTTTTTTATTCCCTTAACATTTGCCAGATCGTCATTATTGGGATTTCTTAATTTATCTCCACCCACCAACCATGTTCCTAATCCAAGAACCGGCATTTCAAAGCCATTGTTTAATTTTTTAGTTGGAATCATATATTTTTTCATTCAGTTAATTTTAACAACTTAGTAAATTAGTTTATCACTAATAAATGCGTTTGTTTGCCAATGATCTAGATTTCGAATCCGCCATAAAGGTTCGAAACCAAATCCTAAAAATTGAAAAAGAAACCTAAATTTTTCTCACCCAAACAAAACACGCCTGCCCCGCTAATTCTTCAGAATTCATCGGGAAAACACCTGATATAATTACTTTTTATGAAAATTTATATTGATCAGTCTAGTAAAATTGAATACACAAACAAAAACACTGTAATTGCCTTTTCTAATGGACACCATAAAAGTCTGCTAATAAAAGCAAAAGAAAAAAGAAAGTTAGAAAAGATATTCAAAAAAATAAACAAACCTAAAATTTTTGTCTATAAAACTTTTGCTATTTTACTTGCAATTTTAATTGAAACAGAAATTGAAAATATCAATCATTCTTTTTTAATTGACAAAGAATATACAGGCAAAGAAGCTCTTATAAAAAATTATCTTGTAGAAATATTAAGGAAACAAGGCAAAAAATTCGACAAAGATCAAATTGATTTTACATTCGTTGGTAAAAAATCAAAATGTCATCAAATTGCCATTGATACATTTCGAGGAAAGTTAAAACCAGATATCACTGTAGCTATAAAAAAATTACTTAAATACCTCTTATAAAAACAAAAAGTTGAGAGCTTTCTAAATGGATGCACCAAAGCTATTACACTTTAGGATTCACCATCTCTCTCAACCTTTATAAAGCAATTATACAAAAAATATTAAAAAATAGCAAGAAAAATGTCTAATCAAAATTTTATCGTCATCAAAGGTGCCAGAGAACATAACCTAAAAAATGTTTCTCTAAAAATCCCCAAAAACAAATTAGTTGTTTTTACCGGCATTTCAGGATCAGGCAAATCAAGCATGGCTTTTGACACTCTTTTTGCCGAAGGCCAGCGCCGTTATGTCGAAAGTTTGTCTTCTTATGCCCGCCAATTTTTGGGCAATATGAAACGCCCCGAGGTTGACTTAATAGAAGGCCTGTCTCCTTCTATTGCCATCAATCAAAAAGCCATTTCAAAAAATCCTCGCTCCACCGTCGGTACAGTTACCGAAATTTATGACTATCTCCGTCTTCTTTTTGCCCGCATCGGCCATCCCCATTGTCCCAATTGTCATCGCCAAGTCTCAACCCAAACCAGCAAACAAATAGTCACTCAATTTTTAGATTCAGCCAAACTTCAGATCTACGGAATTAATCAAGATCGCTATTTATTTTTAGCCCCATTGATCAAAAATAAAAAAGGGGATTTCAAAGGTTTAATTGATAATCTCAAGCATCAAGGCTACAAATGGACCAGAGTTGATAATCACATAATTGATCTTTACACTGATTTTGGCCTCAGCCGCACCAACAAACACAATATAGATGCCGTAATTGATCGGGTAGTGCTGGACAAAAAAAGCTTCAAACAGCCCAAATTCAAAGAACTTTATGATCGCCTTATAACGGACGTTGAACAAGCCATGCGCTTAAGCAACGGGCTTTGTGTTATTTCAAAAGTCAACGATCCTTCTTTGATCTTTCCCGAAAAACCGGAACAAATGATAGACACTCTTTATTCCCAAAATTTTGCCTGCCCTGTTTGCAATATATCTCTGCCGGAAATAGAACCCCGCCTCTTTTCCTTTAACTCTCCTCAGGGTGCTTGTTCTACTTGCAATGGTCTTGGTTTCAAATATCAAGTTGATCGGACCAAAATGCCCCAGTGGCAAGCCAAAAGACTTGAGTACAGGTATTTCAACACTCAATCGGATTTTATCAGACAGGAAATAGAAAAACACATGTCAAAAGAAAAATGCCCCGACTGTCGGGCTTCCCGATTAAACCAACAGGCCCTGTCTATCACTGTTAATGAAAAAAACATTTATCAGCTCTGCCAATTATCAATCAGTAAATTATTAAATTGGGTAGGGGATTTGCACAAAAGTTTAAATAGCAACCAAGAAAAGGAGATATTAATCCCCATTAAAAATGAAATTAATACTAGGCTGGAATTTTTATTAAGCGTTGGTCTTGATTATTTATCGCTGGAAAGAGAAGCCGGAACCTTATCAAGTGGCGAGTCTCAGCGTATCAGACTTGCCAGTCAAATCGGCACCGGTCTTAGCGGTGTTCTTTATATCCTGGACGAACCAACTATTGGTCTTCATCCCCGCGACAACCAAAGGCTCATAAAAACTCTAAATAGGCTAAGAGATTTGGGTAACAGTGTTATAGTGGTAGAACATGACGAAGAAGTCATAAAATCAGCCGATTACATTGTTGATTTTGGCCCTCTTGCCGGTAAAGATGGCGGTCAAGTAATAGCCCAAGGTACTTTAGCTCAAATCAAAAAGAATTCCAACTCCCTAACCGGAGAATATTTATCTTCCCGCCGTAACCCTAAGCTTCTCCACCGTCATCCTGAGCACGGCGAAGGATCCCATAGTTATCAGAACCAACAACGAGATTCTTCGGCTTCACCTCAGAATGACGGAATTTCATCCCGCGATGACACAGCCCTTCTTACCATCACCAACTGCACTCAATGGAATCTAAAAAACATCACCCTAAACTTACCCCTAAACAAACTTGTTTGTGTCACCGGTGTTTCCGGATCCGGTAAATCAACTTTAGTCCACGACACTCTTTATGGTGCCATTCGCAAGCATTTCAATCCAGCTTATCGAGGCGTAGTCGGTGATTACAAAGAAATCAAAGGAATTGAAAACATCGGTGATATTTTGCTGGTTGACCAATCACCAATTGGTCGTACTCCTCGTAGCAACCCGGCTACATATACAAAAATTTTTGACGAAATAAGAGCAATTTTTTCCAGAACTGTTGAATCTCAAATCAGAGGCTACCAAGCCGGTCATTTTTCATTTAATGTCAAAGGTGGCCGTTGTCAAGCTTGTCGGGGTCAAGGCCAAATAAAAATAGAAATGCAATTTTTACCCGATGTTTATGTCACTTGTGACGAATGTCACGGCACCCGTTTTAAAGAAGAAACTCTGGAAGTAGAATACAAAGGCAAAAATATTGCCCAAGTTTTAGAACTCACCATAGATGAGGCAGAAGTTTTTTTCGAAAATGTTCCCAGAATAAAAAAAAGCTTAAACACGCTTCAAGAAGTGGGCTTGGGTTACCTGGAACTGGGTCAAGCTTCCAATACTCTTTCGGGAGGGGAGTCACAAAGGTTAAAAATCAGTCGAGAATTGGTAAAAGTAAAAAACATTCACACCCTTTACATTTTTGACGAGCCCACCACCGGTCTCCATTTTTATGATATTGAAAAATTAATAAAGGTTTTGCGACGTTTAGCAGACAAAGGCAATAGTGTTGTCATTATTGAACACAATCAGGAAATAATAAAAAATGCGGATTGGATAATTGATTTGGGGCCGGAAGGAGGAAACAAAGGAGGCCAAATAGTTACCCAAGGCACGCTTCAAGATATCCTAAAATCCAAATCTTCCCACACCACACACTATCTCAAACAAAAACTTAATTAGTTTGATTTTTGCATAGTAACCATACAAAACGCACCACCTTTTCCAAATTGTGCAATAAAGTTACCTTCTCTGTCTACATATCCAAAAATCCTTTTCCCTTCGTCTGGAGCCATAATATCAAAAGCAACAACGAAATCATCTACAGCATCATCACTAATAATTATCTCTCTTGTCCATCTTTTCTCATTCATTTCTCTCAACTGTGCCCTTTTCCTTCTGTTTGTGTGTCTGGTACAGATAGTTTGCGGATCTGTCCAAGGACCAAACAAAGATGAATCTAGCCAAGGCATAAATGTTTTCATTTCTTCACCAAATCTATCCCTTAACCTAGACTCTTGACCATCCTCTACCTTCCAATCATTCCCTCTCATGTCCGCCGTAAGTCTATTAACATGATTTTCTACTTTTGGCATATTTTTAATATTTTTCAAAAAATAACTTTATTCAACATTTTTATTCTAGCACAAAAAACTCAATTCTTGACAAGTATTATAAACATAATATAATCGTAATATATGAATAATACAGTACTTCAAGTTCCAATCAATAAAACTTTAAAAGATAATGTAACCAAAATAGCCCTAAATATGGGTTTTTCTTCTTTACAAGAACTAACTCGTGTATTTTTAAGAGAATTTGTAAAAGGAAATCTTAGTTTTGGTTTTATTGTCAGTCCAACCGCTAAAAAACTCACAATTAAGAAATGAACAAAAAAGACACAAGCTCTTTTCCCACCTCTCCCGGCGTTTATATTTTCAAAAATTCAAAAAAAGAAATAATTTACATTGGCAAGGCCATAAATCTAAAAAACCGCATTTCCCAATATTTCCAAAAAAACAATACTCTGGGTCCAAAAACCCGCCAATTAATTTCACAAATCAGTAACATCAGCTACAAAACAGTTGGTTCAGAAATCGAAGCTCTAGTTCTTGAAGCCAACTTAATCAAAAAACACAAACCCAAATACAACTCTCAGCTCAAAGACGACAAAAACTATATTTATATAGTTATCACCAAAGAGTTAATTCCCAGAATTTTTGCTACTCACAAAAACAAATTAACCAAAACAAAAACCACTTCACATCTTTATGGTCCTTTTCCCAACTCATCTTCTGTCCGCACTCTGCTAAAAACAATCAGAAAAATTTTCCCATTCAGAGATTATCACCAGACTCATCCAAAAAATTGTCTTTACTGCCATCTAAATCTATGCCCTGGTCCTAGTCCAAATGCCAAACAATACAGAAGGACCATTGGGTATATCAAAAAAATCCTAAACGGCCAAATCAAAAATCTAGTCAAGTCGCTGGAAACACAAATGCGCCAAGCCTCCAAAACCCAAAATTACGAAAAAGCCATAAGCTTACGTGATCAGATTGAATCATTAAAATACATCACTGATGGCTGGAAAAATTTAAACAATCTTTTTCAATCCATTAATCTTGCTAGTGACAAGACCAATTCGGCTCTAAACGAACTCAAAACAATCCTTTTGCCCTATTTTCCTAAGCTAAAATCAGTCAACCGCATCGAAGCTTATGATATATCTAATTTAGGAAACAAATATTTTGTCGGTTCTATGGTTGTTTTTCAAGAAGGTTTTATAGACAAGTCTCAATACCGCAAATTCAAAATCCGCCATTATCGTCACCCGAAACCTCTCTCCCGTCATTCTGAGTCACCCGCAGGGAGACGAAGAATCCCGTTGGAGTCAAAAATTCCCACGGGATCCTTCGGTCGCAAGCTTTCTCAGGATGACAACAGACTTCAACAAAACGACGCCTTAATGATTTCACAACTCGTTTCCCGCCGTCTAAACCACCCCGAATGGCAATTTCCTAACATCATCCTTGTCGACGGTGGCAAACCTCAGGTAACTGTCACCCATTCTGTCATTGCAAATTCTTTTGTAGGGGCGACCCTTGCGGTCGCCCGCAATCATGGCAACCTGCCTGCCTCTGGAAAATTCCGTCGGAAAAAAACAAACCACATCGTCTTAATCGGCCTTGCCAAAAGCGACGAAACTATAGTCATAAAAACAAAAAATTCATTTCAACAAATCAACCTTCCAAAAAACTCTCAAGCCTTAAATCTTCTCCGTCACCTTCGCGACGAATCTCACCGCTTTGCCAATAAATACCGCAAAGAATTAATGTCGCTTCTTTTGTAGGGGCGACCCTTGCGGTCGCCCGCAGTCATGACAACGTGTCCGCTTCTGGAAGATCACTTCGTTCCTTGTGATGACAGCATCAACTTTCTCATCTTTTCCAACCCTTTTTTAGCCTTTTCACTTTCAAAATGCTTTCTGGCCGGTTCTAGTTTTTCAACCAACCACTCGCTTAATGCACTCTTTAAATCCATCGGATGTAATTTTTCACTTTTATAATCATCTATCAAATCAGCAATTTTATAATAACTTACATCCCCTCCAAATCTTTCAGCCCTTTTCACCTTAAGTCCGTCCTTACTTTCACCTTCTCCCCAAAAAACCAAATTTTCCATCCAATTAATCAACGGATTAAACTCAATCTCTTTTGGTGGCCCATAAGCTTTTTTGACTTTTTCTCTGATTTCATCAGCAGTATCGTGTACAAAAATAGCACTACCTGGTTTTGACTTACTCATTTTTAAACTTTCTTCACTATTCTCGCCTGTAGTCGGTCCGCTTAATCCAGCAATCAAATTTTGGTGGATAGCAATCGGTGCTATTACTTTACCTTTGGCATTTTTAAGCGGATTAATTATCAATTTCTTTGCCACTTGTCGAGCTATCACATGAGCTTTTCTTTGGTCCGTTCCGGCATGAGCTAAATTAACCCCCATAGTAAAAATGTCAGCTACCTGAAGCGGGGGATAAAAAAGAGTGGCCATATCAACATCCTTGCCCTGCATTTTTCCCATAATCGAAATTGATCTTAAATTTCGTGACAAAGTCACATGCTTACCCACTTCCATAAAAGTTTCCCAGTGGACAATATTATCTGTGTACAATTCTTTTCCGGTAATAAATTCAATTTGGCTTTCATCAACCCCAAAACATTTTAAAGAAGCAATCAGTCCCTCTTTAAAATAATTTTCTGTTGCCCAGCGAATATTTTCCCAATTTCCGCCTAATTTATTATTTAAATAAGAATGAAAATCAGCCAAAAAAATTTGACATTTAACTCCGGCTTTTACAAAATCAGCAATTTTACCCATCGAAATCAACCCAGTCCCCAAATGCACCATTCCCGAAATTTCAAAACCGATATAGTGCTTCAACTCTGTCCCATTTCCCAGCAATTCCTTCAACTCCTTCTCAACCAACACCTCCTGACAATTTCTGGTAATTAATTTCAATCTTTCATCAACAGTCATAACCGGATTATAGCTTATTAGAAAAACAATTGTAGGGGCGACCCTTGCGGTCGCCCGCAGGGGGAACGGCACACACACCGTCATCCTGAGTCCGATCAGTCGGACGAAGGATCCCCTTGGGATTCTTCGCTACACTCAGAATGACGAATAAAATAAAAAAGTTTTGAATTTATTTAAAAATTAAAAATTAGAAATTAAAAATTTACCAGTTCTCCAAACACCAGCAGTCTCTTCCAATTGGTTCCAATCGGCCAGCAGGTCTGAAGTATCAAAACATCTCTACTTGCATCACTGTAACTAAGATATTCAGTTTCTCCTCCTTCCACTACTTTTTTATCATAAACCCTATAAACATATTCCTTCCCGTCAATATCCACAATAATCTCATCGTCATCTTCCATTTCACCAAGCAAATAAAAAGTTGAATTTTTTCGTACCGACCCTGCTCCCAGTTCGGTAGAATGAGCAAAAATATATGACATTTTACCTTTACCGCTTCCAGGCAAAGCACTTCCCTTGGCATGAACAATCCATCCTTCACTCAAAACTTCTTTAAATTTTTTCTCATCAAAAGGGGAAACACCAACCTTTACATCAGCCACGGCTCCAATTTTATCTATTCTTATCTTAAAACTTTCAATTTTTTTTATCTCTCTGATTGTAGGTTGCAACTCTACACTTGTTATTGGCTTAACTGTTGGCTTGGGTTGCAAATTCAGGTTCGTTTTATCGAAATGATATTTAAAAATAACTCTAACCAGAGGTCCATATAAATAAAAAGCGTAAAACAACAGAAAAACCAACAACAAGTTTGATACGTAAAAAATATGTCTTTTTACACCAGATGGGTTACTAAAAATCACACCTGATTTCCCCTTGATTTTAACTTTTCGCTTATGTGGTGTAACTCTAAAAAATTCCAATATTTCCATTATTTTAAATTTAAAAAGCATTGACAAAATGTTCATTCTATTCTAACATCACTACCATGACGCTAAAAAGCAACAACAAAGAGAAAAAACTCTACACACCCAATTTTGGGATTTTGTTTTGCGTCAACACTATTCGCCTCTCTATTAAAGCTTAAGAGGGTTGTCAAAAAAAACAACCGTCTAAGTTTAAAAAAGGAGAGGTTTTAATTTTTTAAATAAAGATGAACCAAATATTACTAACACAAAAGGGCTTCGAAAAACTAAGCCAGGAGTTACAGGAATTAAAATCCAAAAAAGATCTTTTAGTTTCTCGAATAGAGGAAGTAGCTCAGCCGGATGAGTCCGGAGAAGATGGTTTGGCTGTTCAGTTAAAAGAGGAATTGGCATTAATTAGCTCCAAGCTAGAAAAACTTGAAGAAGTTTTGGCCATCGCCAAAATAATAAGCGGAAACATTAATACAAACCAAGTTGAAATTGGTACCAAAGTCAGAATCAAATTGCAGGACAAAGCCGAAAAAGAATTTTTTATCGTCAGCAAATACGAAGCTGATCCGGCTCGACAAATGATTTCGGATCAATCCCCATTGGGGGAAGCTTTGTTAGGTAAAAAAGTCAACGAAAGCATAGACTTTGAAGCTCCAATTGGCAAATTAACTTACAAAATCGTTTCTATTGCCTCAATCGTGTAAAATTAAGATAATGAACCAGACAAAACTGCGTCAAATCCGTAACCTCCGTTTAGAAAAAATAAAAAAACTTAAAGAACTAGGCATTGATCCTTACCCTAATTCTTACGACAAAAAACACAGCGTCTCGTACTGTTGCCAAAATTTAAACAAGCAAGTCAAAACCGCCGGCAGATTAATGAGTTTACGTGGCCATGGTCGAATTCTTTTTGCTGATATTCAAGACGAAACAGGTAAAATCCAACTTTTTTTTCAGGAAAAAAACTTAGGTAAGGATAAATTTAAAATACTTAAATTAATAGACAGAGGAGACTTTATTGGTGTTGAAGGAAAAGTGATCAAAACTTCGGCTGGAGAAATTACTATTGATATAAAAGATTTTCAACTTCTGACAAAAGCACTTCGTCCCTTACCTGACAAATGGCACGGCCTAAAAGACACCGAAGAACGTTTTCGAAAAAGATATTTAGATATTTTACTTGATTCAAAAGTTAGAAATTCCTTAAGAATTAGAAGCAATGTTGTCAGTTCTATCAGAAATTTTTTAGAAAAAAAAGGATTTATTGAGGTAGAAACTCCAGTTTTGCAACCAATTTATGGAGGTGCTTTTGCTAGACCTTTTACTACCCATCATAACGCTCTAAATTCTCAGTTTTATTTACGAATTTCTGATGAAATGTATTTAAAAAGACTTATTGTTGGGGGTTTTGAAAAAGTTTATGAGATTACAAAAGTATTTAGAAATGAAGGCATAGATCAACAACATAATCCCGAATTCACCATGTTTGAGGCAATGATAGCGTTTAAAGATTACAAATACGGTATGGATCTTATTGAAAAAATCATCGAACATGCCGCCATAAAAGTTCTTGGCACCACTGAATTAAAATATCAAGGAAAAAAGTTCAGTTTTAAACGTCCATGGGAGAAGTTGAGATTAGTGGAGGCAATACAAAAATACACAAAAATCGATCCCCTAACATGGAAAACAGTAAAAGATGCAAGAAATTCATTGCAGAATATAAAACTAAATGAAACTAAACACAAAGAACTTTCGGCCATGACATCTATCGGTGAAATTATAAATTTTACCTTTGAAGAATTAGTAGAAGAAAAATTAATACAACCGATTATAATTTATGATTACCCCGTTGAAATTTCTCCTTTGGCAAAAAAATGCAAAGATCCTCGATTTACGCAAAGATTTGAAATGTTTGCTTTTGGTTCAGAATTAGGAAACAATTACTCTGAATTAACCGATGCAGTTGACTTAAAAAAAAGATTTATTGAAGAGAAGAAAAGAGAAGAAGCTGGATTCGAAGAAGCACACCAAATAGATTATGATTATCTAGAAGCCATTGAACAGGGTTTTCCGCCCACTTGTGGTATCGCCATTGGAATCGACAGATTAATAAAACTATTTACAGATTCCAAATCTATTCGAGAAATTATCGCCTTCCCACTAATGAAACCAAAGATCAAACAGAAAAAAAAATCAAGAACGACTAAACCTAAAACACAAACTAAAGTTACTATGACTAAGTCAACTAAGAAAAACTATCCCAATCGTCAAAAATACCTAAACGCAGTAAAAAGCGAACTGGAAACAAATATCTTTTTTCACTCTTTGACCCTCGAAGCCTGTATGGGTGGAATTTACGACTATCTAAAAGAAAACAATCATATTGACGACAACGAACCAAGCAAAGAAGATTGGCTTTTGGCCGGACTGGTTCACGATATTGATTATTCAGGAGAGTTAAAAGACCAACACCCGGCTAATACCAAACAAATTTTAGCCAAACACAATCTGGAAATTTCTGACCTTGTTCATCAAATAGTTCTGGCTCATGATGGTAGAGAAAAAATAAAATACGACTCAAAAGCCAAGTGGGCCATTCTTTGCGCTGATTCTCTAACGGGTTTAATTGTTGCCGTAGCTCTCGTATATCCTTCCAAAAAACTAGCTGATGTCAAACTCTCATCTATTACTAAACGCTTCAAAAAGGAACCACGTTTTGCCGCCGGCACCAGAAGAGAAGAAGTAATGCTGTGTGAAAAAAAAGATGGTCTAAATATTCCCATCGACAAATTCATCGAAGTCTGTTTTCTATCTATGCAATCCATCGCCGACCAAATCAGATTATAACTGTCATCCCGCCGTGTCTGCCTTTGGAGGAAACGTAGTTTCTTGTCATTCCGACCGAAGTGGAGGAATCTCTCGCGAATGCGAGGTATCCCGCTGTAGCGGGATTTCTCAAACAAGTTGAGAGATCTTTTGACTTCTCCGCCAATTGGCGGATTCGCTCAAGATGACATCGTTGTTTTATTATCCCACCATATTTTCCAATCAATCGAACTCCTCGCAACGACAATTAGTTTCTTTGGTTTTTTTTGGAAATTCAAATTTTAAATTTGAGATTTAACAAAGTTGCTATTAATCTGCGGGTATAAAAATACCTTTTCCCTGTTAAAATAAATTAATAAAATGCTTGATAAAAATTTTGTAAACGATAACCTTGATTTGATCAAAAAAGCCCTTAAAGACAGACAAATAAAGTTAGACCTTTTAGGTGATTTTTCCGTTTTTTTTCAACAAAGAAAAAAACTCATTAATCAAATTGATCAGCTTAAATACCAGCAAAACCAAATCTCAAAAAACATAAAAAACAAACCAAGTGAAGAACAAATCCAAAATGGTCTGAGCTTAAAAAAACAATTAAAAAAATTAACTCCACTCTTTAAAGAATCTGAAGAAAAGCTACAAAAAATACTGGAGAAAATTCCAAACATACCAGCCAGCGATGTTCCCATAGGAAAAGACGACAGTGAAAATATAGTCATAAAAACATGGGGTAAAAAACCAGATTTCGATTTCAAGCCACTCGATCATGTTCAGCTCGGCGAAAAATTAGATATCATAGATATCAAAAGAGCCTCCAAGGTTTCTGGTTCCCGTTTTGGTTATTTCAAAAACCAAGCAGCCGTTTTGGAAATGTCTTTGATGTTTTACGTCTTTAAAAAGTTAACCCAAAAAGGCTTTATTTCAATGATCCCACCTGCCATGATCAAAGCAAGTTCAGAATGGAAAATGGGCTATACCGATACTAACAATCTAAACAATGCTTATTATCATCTATCAAGCGATGACTTAGTTTTTATCAGTAGTTCCGAACATTCAGTGGTTCCTTACCACATGGACGAAATTTTGGAAGCCAAAAAACTGCCCTTAAAATATGTCAATTTTTCTCCCTGTTTTCGCCGCGAAGCCGGTACTTATGGCAAGGATACTCAAGGACTTTTTCGTGTCCATTTTTTTAACAAAGTCGAAATGAACATATTTACTCTTCCAGATACAAAAATCTCAGACGCCGTTTGTAAAGAAATGCTTTCTATTCAAGAAGAAATAATGCAGGACTTGGAAATTCCCTATCAAGTTATGAATTGTTGCACCGGAGACTTGCCCCAACCAAATCGAAAAATGTATGATATTAACGCTTGGTTCCCCAGTCAAAATAAATACAAAGAAACCCATTCTTGTAGTAATTGCACCGACTATCAAGCCCGGCGCCTTAATATAAAAACAAAAATAAACGGGCAATCCCAGTTTGTTCACATTCTAAATGCTACCGCCATTACTGACAGAGCTCTTATTGCTATTTTAGAAAACAACCAGCAAAAAGATACTTCTATAAAAATTCCTCAAGTTTTAATTCCATTTACCAATTTCCAATTTATATCCCCCAACAAAAACAACTAATGAAAAAGATTTATAAACCAATAATCTTTTTTATTGCCACAACTACAATTCTCTACTTATTAAATAAGTTAATTTCCTCCAGTCGTTTTAGTCAATTCGGTATTCCATCTATAAAACAAAACACAGAACTTCAAAGCGATCAGATTTCTCCAACCCTTTCTTCTTTGTCTAATTACAACATTAACCCGCCAAACGGAACACTTTTTGCCAAAGATTTTCAAATTAGTCTGCAATCATCTGATCTTGAAACCAGTAACCAGCAAATTCAATCTTTACTAAAAGACTTAAATGCCAAAATTATTTCAATCCAAATTTTTAATCAAAAAGATAAACAAGAAGGAGCATTATTAATCCACCTACCCGTCGAAAATTCAGATCTATTTGTTTCTTTACTAAAAGACTCAGGACATCAGTTTTTATCAGAAAAAATTCAAAACAATGACCTTGCCAAAAAACAAAAACAACTCCAGGAAAAAATTAATTCTTTAAAGGAAAACAACCAGCAATTAAGTTCTCTTCTTGGCAAAAATACAAATATAGATTTTTTAAAAATCCAATCAGAAATAATTGAAAATCAAAGAATTATAAACGAGAGCAAAGAACAGCTGGATTCAATTTCAGTTTTTATCAATACAGCCAAATTTACAATAACTTTAACTAAACCGGAAAAAGAAATTCAATCTTCTCTTAGTACACTAAAATCAGCCGGAAAGCTCCTATTAAAAATCTCCAAACTGGTTCTCAACATAACCATTTGGATTTTGGTTCTATCCTCACCCATTTTCTTTCTGCTATTTCTTATCTTTTGGCTTTTTAAAAAGATAACCAAAAAGTAGGGGCGACCCTTGCGGTCGCCCGTCTAGAATAACTGCTTAAAATTAGAGGAGCCACGCAAGTGAAAGCCTCGTTTAAATCTTTAGATTTATTACGGGGCCACCAACCCTGTTGCATAAACACCAACAGGGTTTGTTTTGTATAATACCCCTATGTTCTCAATCTTAAAAAATCTTTTTGATTTCAACACCAAAAAACTAAAAAGCTACCAACCAATAATCGCCAAAATAAATTCTCTAGAACCGGAAATACAAAAGCTTTCCGACCAGAAACTAAAAGCCAAAACTCAATATTTCAAAAAACAACTTAAAAACGGCAAAAGATTGGATGATATTTTACCTCAAGCCTTTGCAGTTGTACGTGAATCAATCAGAAGGAATCTTGGCGAAAGAGCCTACGATGTCCAACTTATGTCAGCCATCTGCCTTCACCAGGGTTCCATAGCCGAACAAAGAACCGGCGAAGGCAAAACTCACTCGGTTATTTTCCCCGCTTATTTAAACAGTCTAACGGGTGACGGTGTCCATATAATTACCCCAAACGATTATTTAACCCGGCTCGGCACCGGCTGGTATGCTCCCGCCCTACAAGCCCTGGGGGTTTCAGTTGCCGGTATTATTCATGAAAAATCTTTCCTTTACGATCCTGACTATAGTGACCCGGAAGAAAAAATTGACGATAGATTAGCTCACTTAAAAGCCATTAAAAGAAAAGAGGCTTATCTTGCCGATATTACTTATGGCACCAACAATGAATTCGGTTTTGATTACCTTCGCGACCATATGGCCAGAGATCAATCACAGGTAGTTCAACGGCCTCATAATTATGCCATCGTAGACGAAGTTGACTTTGTTTTAATAGACGAAGCCAGAACTCCTCTAATAATTTCTTCTCCCAACACAGCTCCTACCGACAAATACTATAAATACGCCCAAATTGCCAATCAGCTCCAAGATACAGACTATATCATTGACGAAAAATCCAAATCTGCCACTCTGTCTGAATACGGCATCAGAAAAATAGAACGCATTATTAAAGTAAAAAATCTTTATGAAGAGTCATTTGAAACTATTCATTATGTAGAAAACGCCATAAAGGCCAAAGCCATATTCAAAAAAGACAGAGAATATGTCATTAAAGACAATCAAGTAATTATTGTTGACGAGTTTACCGGTCGGCTCATGTACGGAAGGCGCTGGTCTGACGGACTTCACCAGGCCGTAGAAGCCAAGGAAGGAGTTACAGTTCAAAAAGAATCGCAGACCTGGGCAACAATCACATTCCAAAATTATTTCAGGCTTTACAAAAAACTAGCCGGTATGACCGGTACCGCTGCCACTGAATCAGAAGAATTCAAACAAATTTACGATTTAGAAGTCATAATCATACCGACTAACAAACAAATTACCAGAATTGACACTCAGGATCTTATATACAAAAACCAGCGGGCCAAATACGCTGCTATTGCCGCCAAGGTTTACGAATTACATCAAAAAGGTCAGCCTGTTCTTGTTGGCACCACCTCAGTAGAAAAAAACCAAATAGTTTCTTCACTTCTTAAAAAGAAAAATATTCCATTTCAAGTTTTAAATGCAAAAAACCACGATTCTGAAGCCCAAATTATAGCCAATGCAGGTAAAAAGGGTTCCGTAACTGTGGCCACAAATATGGCCGGCAGAGGAGTTGACATTGTTCTTGGTGGACCAAAAGAAGACGACCCAAAAACATGGCAAAAAAGACATGACGAAATAATCAGCCTGGGTGGCTTGCACGTTATTGGAACCGAAAGGCATGAGTCCAGAAGAATTGATAATCAACTTAGGGGTAGGGCAGGCAGGCAAGGAGACCCGGGTTATTCTCAGTTTTACATTGCCCTGGATGACGATCTTATGCGTGTCTTTGGTGGCGACAAAATCAGTTCTCTTATGACTAAATTCAATATGCCCGAAGATGCCCCCCTAACTCATCCATTAGTATCAAAATCAATTGAACAAATTCAAATCAAGGTTGAAGGCTACCACTTTGATATCAGAAAAAATCTGGTCGAATACGACAATGTTATCAACAAACAAAGACAAATTGTGTACTCTCTCAGAGAAGCCACCTTGCTAAATGCTTTGAATTCACCACAAAAAAATGAAATTGAACTCTTTAGTCGTTTGGAAAAGCAAATAGAAATTATTCAAAATCTTTCCTACAGTTCAATTGACAACAAACCAAGCTACCAAAAATTTTTATTAGAATTCTCAGAAATTCTACCCTTAAATCCATCAAATCGATCTCTCTTAAAAAAAGAGTTAAAAAAATCTCAAAATCCAAAAAGTCTACTTCTGGATAAATTAAAAAAAGCTTGGAAGCAAAGAGTCTCTTATTTTGGCCAAGAGATCAATAACGATATCTTAAAATTTGCCATTTTAAGTACCCTTGATCCTCTGTGGATAGAGCATTTAACTGCTCTAGATAATCTCAGGGATGGAGTTCGTTTGCGTAGTTATGCCCAAAAAGATCCCTTGGTCGAATATAGAAATGAAGGTTTTGAAATGTTTCAAAAACTAATGGGTCAATTTGAATACAACTTAGTTAGAAAAATTTTTAGAATCCAACCAAACAACACGCAATCACCAGTCGAATCTCTTCAAAATGTCTCCGAGGGCAGGGGACAGGAAATAGATCTAAGTCAGTCAACTGAGTCCATATCCAAATCGGCTCAAAATAACCAAAATCAGGGAATCGTTATTAAACCTGTCAATTCAGAAAACAAAGCTCCAAACAGGAATAGTCCCTGCCCGTGTAACAGTGGTAAAAAATACAAAAAATGCTGCTATCCCAAATTCGGCTAAATCTAACATCTTCCAATATCTCCTAATATCATCTAACATTATCTAACAGACTGTCATCCCGAGCGAAGCCGAGGGATCTCTCGCGAATGCGAGGTCTCCAGTGAAATTGGAGTTTAGTAGTCTATATATGCCCATAGTTTTCATAAAATGTTAGATTTCAAATATAAACAAACTTCATCAATAAAAAAACTTCTTATTAAAATCGAAGCGCTAAAAATCGTTTTTAATCAACAAGAAATACCCACACAAATCCAAAAAAATCTTCGTCGTCAGTCATTATTAAAAAGTTCACTTTTTTCAGCCAAAATCGAAGGCAATCCTCTAACTCTAAATTCCATAAATGCAATTTCCAAAAAAAAAGCACCAAAAAATTTACACAAACTGGAACTTTTTAATTTACAAAAAGCATATAAATTCATTTCCTCAAAAAAAGCGCCAAAAAAACTAACTCTCAAATTTGTCCGCCAGCTTCACATGCTGATTTTAAAAAACATAAATTACAAAGCCGGTCAATTTAGAACAGAACCGTGGGCTATTTTTAACCAAGCAGGAATTGCTGTTTATCTGGCTCCGGCCCATTTCAAAGTTCCACAACTCACCAAAAAACTTATTCAAACCAGTAATGCATCAAAACATCATGTTTGTGTAAATTCTGCCATCACCCAATTCCTTTTTGAAAAAATTCATCCGTTTGCAGATGGTAACGGCAGAGCCGGTCGTCTTCTTTCTGCTTTTATATTAAACAAAGGAGGCTTTGGATTAAAAGGCTTAATCTCTTTTGAGCAATACATAGATAAACATAGAGAATTGTATTATCAAACACTGGAATCGAACAAAAACACTACTCCGTTTGTTGAATTTTTCCTAAAATCTCTAATTTCTCAAACCGAATCTCTTTTAAAAAAATTGACAAACACCACCAAGCCCTTGCCCGAAGATTTTCTTCCTCCCCGCCGTAGTGAAATTGTAAAAATTCTAAAAGATCATCCATATTCTTCCTTTAATTTCATCTCTCGTCGTTTCCCCGCCATAAACCCAAAAACGCTTCATTATGATATAAAAAAACTTCAAGATCAAAACTTTATTATCAAAATCGGCGTCACTCGTGCCGCCACCTACAAAGCAAAACAAAAACCTTGTGCAACCGAGCTTGCCAAGGCCACGTTTGACGTGGACTCGGTCATTGCCAAATTTTTGTAGGGGCGACCCTTGCGGTCGCCCGCAAACGTGGCAACCTGTCCGCCTCTGGAGGATCCTATTGAAATTTTGTCAAAGTTATCCAGTAATCCAGTTGTCTAGTTGTCCAGTAATCTAGCTGTCCAATAAGCTATAATAACTCCTATGCATTTTTCCAAAGTCACCACTAAATCAGCCAAAATAATTCTGGATTCAATAAAAAAATCCAAAAACATCCTCCTTCATCTTCACCCCAGTCCAGACGGCGATTCAGTCGGATCTACCCTAGCCATGTACCATTTTTTAAAAAATATTGGCAAAAAAGTAACTCTGATAAAAGGAGATTCAAGCTTACCGCAATATTTAAGCTCTTTACCTGGATTCCAAAAAATAAGTAAAAAAAACTTTTTCCAAATTGACTTAAACAAATTTGATCTTTTTTTGATACTTGATGCATCTTCAAAAAGTCGTATTTCTCAAACTCAAAAAATCATTTTTCCCAAAAAACTTATAACAATTGTAATCGATCACCATCCGTTTGAAGGTAAATTCACCGACATTTCTCTCACTAATACATCCTCCTCTGCCACTTGCCAGTTAGTTTATAAATTATTTCAAGAATGGAAGGCAAAAATAACACCAAAAATCGCAATCAATCTTTTTATTGGTATTTTTCACGATACCGGTGGATTCAAATATTTTCCCATGGATTACAACTCATTCAATATAATTTCAAAATTATCAAAAATTTGCCCTAATTTTACAGATTATATTTTTGAAATGGAAAACAATAATAAACCGGAGGAAATCTTTTTTAAAGCACTAGCCCTAAACTCTCTTAAAATGTATTTCAAAAATAATGTTGTAATCTCTGCACTTTCACTTAAAAAATTACAAAAAAACAAACTACAACATGCAAACAAATCAAACATCAGCAATATATTAAAATCGGTTACTGGCTGGAATATTGGAATTTGTATTGTCGAAGTAGAACCCAATCTTTGCAATCTAAGCATGCGAACTCGTGATTCAAAAAAATACGATCTTTCTAAAATCGCCACGGCTCTGGGAGGAGGAGGCCATCCGACCGCCGCCGGCGCCCAAGTCAAAAAGTCTCTTCCTCAAGTCAAAAAACTTCTTCTAAAAACCATCCAATCCCTCCACCCATCTTTAGGCCAACCCTAACTCCTGCAAAGTCGAGTTTGACTCGATCAATCCCTCCACCCCCACCTCGGCCAACCATAATTCCTATCATTGCACGAATTTTTTGTAGGGGCGACCCTTGCGGTCGCCCGCAGACATGGCAACGTGTCCACCTCTGGAGGATCCCGTCGAAATCAATTTTGCCTTAAAATCTTTTTAATGCCAAAATAAACAAAATAATGTCAAATATGGATTGTATTTTTTGTAAAATAGTCAAAAACCAAATTCCTTGTTACAAAACATACGAAGACAACCATTTTCTTGGTTTTTTAGACATTAAACCGTTAAGTATCGGCAACAGCCTTTTAATTCCCAAAAAACATTATCCCTGGGTTTATGATGTACCAAATTTTGGTAAATATTGGCAAGTGGCTCAGAAACTGGCCATAACTACCCAAAAAATCGTTAAAGCTGATTTTATTAGCTTTCTTACTTTAGGACTGGAAGTTCCCCATGCCCATATTAGAATTATTCCAAGATGGCTAAACGACCATCACCGCAACAAAGGCATCGACGCTACAAATATAGTCAAAATTTCAAAAAAACAAATGATCAAAATCGCTGATAAAATATATAAATCAATTAAATAATTTTCTTATCCTTTTAATTTCTTTAATTAATATAGTCTTCATTTTTTTTCTGTCTTTAATTTCGGCTATCATCAAAATATCCAAATTTAACGCTGCCGTCATTCTTTCTAACAAAGCCAAATGGTAATTTTTACTCTGTTTCTTGGCCTCTTTAGTATTACTCATCACTTCTTTCCACCACTCAATTTGTTTTTTTATTTTTTCAATATTTTCATGAGCAATACTTAATAAATACCATTCATAAGCAAAAACTAAATCATACAACGGCCATCTGTATTTCCAAAACAAATTAGAAAATATCACCACTTTTCCTTTAAATTTAATCAAATCGTGGCAAGATAAATGACCATGAAGAAAAACAGGCTCAATTTTTTTAAATTTCCTGTCTAAAAATAAAACAGTTTTTTTAATTAATTTTTCATCTTCAACCTTAATAAGTTCCTTTCCTTCTGAATCCTCTCTTATTTTCACTAACTTACTAAAAGAAGAAAAATAAGAAATATTTTTTTCAGGTCTACTCAACCATGCTTTATTAACACAATTTTTTTTATATTCTTCCCAAACATCAAAAAATTCCTTAATTTGCCTCTTGCTTGCCAATTTACCTGACTCAATTATTTTTTTACCCTTAACATCTTCCATAACAATCACCTCCCATTCCTGGCCAATTTTTCTTGGAAAATATTTAATTATCCTTGGTGCTCGAATCAATTTACTTTTATTTTGTTTTTTAAAATTGTTAATCATATCAATCTCATTTATCTCCGGTTTTGGCCCCTGAACCTTTACTACTACTTTCTCTTTTTTTATTTCTCCTTTCATTACAAAAGCTCCAACGCCTTTAGTAAAATATCTACTCTTATAAATAATCTCTTTTAATACAAAACCGGTTTTTTGGCTAATACTTTTGATAATCTCATCTTCTTTCTTTTCTAAATCAATTTTTTTAAAATAATCATCAACTGGACTGATAGCTTTTTGTTTCATGTTTAGATTATACTTAAAACATCATGGAAGAAGAAACGGGGTTAACCCAACAGCTCAAGAACCTAAACAACAAACTCGACGAATTTGGCAACAAAAACAAATTCATGATTTATTCTGCTAATCCACTCAAATTTGCTTGGGCTAACTTCACCGCCGGTATTTTCTTTTCCTTGGGACGACTTTTTGGCAGTATTGTAATTTTTGCAGCCACAATTTATATTTTTTCCAAAATGAATCTTGGTAATTTTTTTAGTAATTGGATGGAAAATACAATGAGTCAGGTTAACTGGGAAAAAGTCATACCTCAACCCAAAATGCAACTCGACTTAAATGACTTAGACCTAGATCAATTTAATCAAAAAAATCTTAATTATTAAGTTTGTCATCCCGAGCGTAGTCGAGGGATCTCCCAACCTCCCAATCTTTTTTAGAAGCTAGTGGTCAAGAGATTTCTCCGCTTTGGTCGAAATGACAAAACTAAGCAAATTACAAAGCTTATATCTTTTTATCTCGCTATTCTTGTTTTCTTTTGAATTTATTGGCCTTTTTTTTCTTTTTTTAAAAAAACTAAAACAAAAACCCACTCAAATCTCTCCAAACTCCCAAACCCAATCCTTTACACCTCAAACCACCGGCACACCAGTCTCGCCTTCTGTTACTCAGCCTTCTCTTCCCCAATCCAAGCTAATTAAAACTACCTTTGTAGAACAAGCCCCGCAAAAAAACTGGGATCAGCCCTGGCAAGACGCTTGTGAAGAAGCCGCTCTTTTAACCCTTGATTTTTATTACAAAAACCAAAAGCCGTCTGAAAAACAAATAGTCCAATCAATCCTATCTATGATTGATTACGAAAAACAACAAGACTTTACCAAAGACGTTAATTTACAGCAAATGGCCCGAATTGCCAAAAATTATTTGAACTATCAAACAGAAATTATTGATAATCCTACTATCGACCAAATCAAGAACTATATTTCCCAAAATATCCCTATAATAATTCCGGCTAATGGTAAAACCCTTTTTAAAGAAAACAAACATTTTAATGACGGTGGTCCTTATTATCACAATCTGGTCATTCTGGGCTATGACGATAACAATTCCCAATTTACTGTTCATGACGTTGGCACTCGCCACGGCGCTTATTTTAAATACTCTTACTCCCTGTTAATGGAATCAATCCACGATTTTCCAGCTTCAGGCAAAAAAGAAGATATCAACCTAGGTCACAAAAAAATTCTAATAATTTTCCCATCACTCTAAAAATTTTTGTAGGGGCGACCCTTGCGGTCGCCCGCAACAAGCAGAGTTTAAATCAAACTGCTATACTACCTCATATGAAACAAAACCAAGCCAAAGCGCAGTCACCCGAAGGGGGAAAAGCGATTTTAATTCTTCCATTTTTAGCCTCTCTATTTTTCCTCTCCGCCTGCACTCTTTTGCCCAAAAAAGCAGAAATCCCAGAAGAGACAGATCGGCCTTCCTCACTTCCTGATTCAAGCCAATCAACAGTTAATAATCAAACCCAACCAAATATGCCAAATGATCAAAACCCAATAATCGGACTAAAAACCAAAAACGGTCAAATAATTATAAAACTTTACGCTGATAAATGCCCCAATACAGTCAAAAATTTCTTAGAAAAAGTTAATTCAGGCTTTTACGACAATCTTAAATTTCACCGTGTTATAGATGGTTTCATGGCCCAAGGCGGAGACCCATTGGGAACTGGTACCGGTGGCGGTAAGCAAAAATCAGAGTTAAACAATCTTCCTTTTGTTCGTGGTAGTCTAGGTCTTGCCAGAACCGCCGACACAAAAGAATATAGCAACGATTCTCAGTTTTTCATTTGTTTTAAAACGGAAGGTTGCCGGCATTTAACCAATGATTATGTCAATTTTGGTGAAGTTGTCTCCGGCCTCGAAATTCTTGATCAAATTCAACAAGACGATCTAATTCTCGAAATCACCACCCAAACGAAATAGCTTATTTTTACCTGATTTGCTAAACTATAGTATATGCAAACTCAAATTCTAAACTATCGGATCATTATCAGCCCGGACACACAAACAGGAACCAACAAGCCAGGCTATACTGCCTTGTGTCCTACACTGGGTGTCGCTGATGATGGTGACACTATTGAAAAGGCTTTAACTAATGTTAAAAATGCTATCCAGCTTTATATAGATAGTCTTGTTGAAGATAATCAACCTGTTCCTCTTGATAAACCCGAACAAGATATTATTACCACCACCCAAATCAGTACTCCTTTCCCTTTTCAGTTTGCTTGAAGCTTAAATGACTAAATTGCCCCAGATAAAACCAAGAAAAATTGAAAAAGTACTTATTAAACTCAATTTTATTTCCCGTCAAGGTAAAGGTAGTCATGTGGTTTTTAAACATCACGATGGTCGAAGAACGGTTATCCCTGTTCACAATCGTCCTGTCAGAACTGGTACCTTAAGAGCAATTCTAAAACAAATTGAAATATCAGTTGAAGACTTTTTAAAACTTATCAAAAAATAAAACTTCTCAGTGCTAAAATAGTTTGTGGCCAAGCGTAAAAAAAAGAGAATCAAAAAAACAAAAGAACCGTTCAGATTGAGTCTTCAGCACATCATCAGAATTACTCTTTTTTTGTTCATAATTTTCGGGGTAATTTCCTTAATTAACAAAACTCCAAAAAAAAATTTTACAGATCCAACTGTTTCAAAAGAAGAAAGCCAACCAAACAACAATAATCTTGCCACTTTTTTATCCGATAACTTTGAAAAACTTCCAAACCCTACCAAAGAAAAAATACTCGGTGTCACTGATACAAAGATAGTCAAAAATATTTACACTTTTTTTGATACAATAAAAAAAGAAATTCCAAATTTTCCGCAAAAACAAATAAACAGTCTCAAGAAGTCAATCATAGACAACATTTATCAAGATATTACAAAAAACTTAGAAAATGATAAAAATAACACTAATTAACCAACCTGTCATCCCGAGCGAAGTCGAGGGATCTCTCAGCTTGTCTGAGATATCCGCCAAAGGCGGATTTCTGAAATAAATTCAGAGATTTCTCCATTTCAGTCGAAATGACAACACACTTATGACCCAACTACAAACAATAACAAAAAACATTCAAGATCTAAAAAACAAACTAGATTACGATAACAAACAAAAAACCCTAGAAACTCTCAAAAAACAATCCCTTCAAAACTCATTTTGGGATGATTCAACCAGCGCTCAATCAGTAATGAAACAAATTTCCCTGTTAGAAGAAACAGTTAACCAAATCGACGAAATTGAAACAAACATTCCAACTCTCCAAGGAATTTCAAAGCTACTTTCTCAAGAAACTGACGAAGAGCTAAAAAATAACTACAACAAAAATTTGCTTGAGTTAGAAAAACAAATCAAAGCTTTGGAATTAAAAACCTATTTATCCGGAAAATACGACGCCAACCAGGCCATTTTTTCCATCCACGCCGGTCAGGGAGGTACAGAAGCTATGGATTGGGCCTCAATACTCCAAAGAATGTATCAAAGATTCTTTGAAAAGAAAAAATGGAAATATCAACTCGTTGACATAATCACTGGAGAAGAAGCCGGCATAAAATCAGTTACGTTTAAAATATCAGCTAACTTTGCTTATGGTTTATTACGTCGCGAAGCTGGCGTTCATCGCTTGGTCAGATTATCACCATTTAACGCTGACAATCTTCGCCAAACCTCTTTTGCCAAAGTAGAGATTAACCCACTTTTTAACCGGCAAGACATACCACCCGTAAAGGATGAAGATATCGAATTCTCTGCTTTCAGATCAGGCGGTAGTGGGGGGCAAAATGTCAACAAAGTTTCTACCGCTGTCAGGCTTACTCATAAACCTACCGGCGTAACGGTTTCATCACAAAGCCAGCGCTCTCAACAACAAAACAGAGAACTAGCCATGGAAATGTTAACTTCAAAGGTCTGGGCCATAGAAGAAGAAAGAAGGGAAGCCGAAAAAAAACAAGTTAAAGGTAAAAACATAATGGCCAGTTGGGGTCATCAAATTAGATCCTATATCTTACATCCATATAAAATGGTAAAAGACCTAAGAACCAAACATGAAACATCCAATACCACAGCCGTTTTGGATGGTGATTTAGATGCATTTGTAGAGGCAGAATTAAAATTATGAAAAAAATAATTACCATACTACTCACATCTTCTTTTCTGTTTTTATCTTTATTTTTTATTTTTTTAACCCGTTTTTTTGTCAATTTTTCTTATTCCATAAACCATCAACCCCGGAAACTGATTACAAAACTAAAATCTTCATACCAGCAATCACAAAATTTACCCGCAAGTTTAAACTTTCTTCTGCTCGGTCTTGACAAGAGAGATGATTGGCTGGAAAAAACCTCAGTTACCGATACAATTCTGTTTCTTTCTTTAAACCTAAGCAACCAACAAATCCACCTAATCTCTCTGCCAAGAGATTTATGGACTCAAGAGTCAATGTCCAAAATAAACGCCATATACCCACAGGCAAAAGAAACAGAAAAAGATTACCTTTCTTCTATCCAAAAAAAATTCAGTAATCTAACCGGACAAAAGATAGATGGAATTTTGATTATAAAAACCGACAGCTTCACACAAATACCTGCACTTGTTGGTCCAATCAACGTTTATTTAGAAAATGCTTTTACGGATGATCAATACCCAGACCCTTGTTATATCAAAGACCCTCAAAAATGCCCTAAACCCTACATGACAATAAATTTCGATCAAGGATGGAATAAACTCGACGAAAACAACATCACTCCTTTTGTCAAATCTCGTAAAAATGCCGATACAGCCACTAACGGCGGTACCGACATAGGCCGATCTCAACGGCAACAGCTTTTGATAGAAGCTTTGTTTACAAAAATAAAAGATAATAACTTCATTTTTAAACCGGATAATATTTCCAAGCTTTATAATTTTTGGAAAAGTCAAACCGATAGCAACATAACAGATGAATTTTTATTAAGTATTCTTTTTAATCTAAAAAAAGGTATATTTAAACTTGATCTAAAAAAACACCAAATTCCCATCGGTCTTGATAAGTTTGATGAATCTGGGGTTATATATCATCCCGATTATTTCACAAACAAAGCCTGGGTATTTCTTCCTAGTTTTGACAATATAACTAATCTGCAAAATTTCATTTCTCAATCTATAAAATGAGATTATTAAATGACAAAAACCATTACTCAACAGTTGCCAAACAATGCTATACTTTTATAACCTTTTATTAATTTTTTGTAATTTATGCAAATACCAAGCCTTTTAGATTCAAAAGAAATTGCACCAGACAGTACAGAAATATTTAACAATGAAGCAAAACAGACAAAAAGAAAATTTCCAGTTTCGGCAATTTTAGTAATTTTTTCAGCTATTTTTGTAGGTTTTTGGTTGTCTCGTTTTTTTCCCAGTAACAAAACAGCATCGGAATCTCAAAAAACAGAAGAATTAGTTTCTGCCAAAAATATCGAAAAAACCGAAGACATCAAAACTGGTATCGTCTATGGAGAGGCCGAAAAATCTTTTAAAGATTCAGCTACCGGAACTCTAATAGAAGGAAGTATTAATGGTGTTGGGACCCACATTCTGGAAAGAGAAGGGGGTGAATCTCAAAGGGCATCTTTAACCTCATCAGTTCTGGATTTGGATCTTTTTATTGGACGTAAAGTAGAAATAAAAGGTGAAACCAATGCCTCCGATAAAACCTCTTGGCTTTTGGATGTAGGCAGTGTTAAAGTGCTAGAGTAACCCTCTGTCATCCCGAGCGAAGTCGAGGGATCTCATAACCACAAAATAAAAAAAATAATAATTTACATGGAAATATTTACCAGCTTTTACCAAGAATGAAAATAAAATTTAAAAAAGTTTCCAAAAATTACGGTATCGTTTCAGCACTAAAAAAAACAAATTTCTCAATTAATGACGGAGAGTTTCTTCTTTTAATTGGGCCAAGCGGGGCCGGTAAATCAACCATATTAAAATTAATCCTAGGACAAATAAAACCAAGTTACGGGCAAATTCTTATAAATGGAACTATTTGGGGAAATAACAAAAAAGCAATCGATCAAACCAGAAGAAAAATCGGAGTGATTTTTCAAGATTATCAGCTCATTCCCGACAAAAGCATAGAAGAAAATATTGCCTTAGCTCTTGATATAGTTTCGTATCCCAAAAATCGAATTCAAACCAGAATTGATCAAGTCATAGAACAAGTTGATCTTTCTACTCGAAGGTTTCTGTTTCCATCACAGTTATCCGGCGGGGAATTGCAAAGAACTGCTCTGGCACGAGCATTAGCCATAGAACCAGAAGTAATTTTGGCCGATGAACCGACCGGCAATTTAGATATAGATAATTCTTGGAAATTAATAAAACTTCTTAAAGAAATCAACAAATCAACCGGTACTACCATCATTTTAGCAACACACGACCTTGATCTTATAGAATCATTAAATACTCGAACCATTAGCATAAAAAACGGAGCAATAGTCAAAGACACCGCCAAAACAACCAAATAATTTTTTCCAGTCATCCAGTCATCCAGTCATCCAGTCATCTAGTCATCTAGTCATCCAACATATATACTTAAATCATGTCCACCTCTAAAACCACCTGGCACCACATCAGAAGATCTCCGTTTCAAAGCTTAGCTGCCATAAGCACTTTAGCCTTCAGTTTTTTTGTCTTTTCCGCTTTCTATATCATTAGCTCCGGATTGTCTTCTACTCTAAAATTTTTTGAATCAAAACCAGAAATCACTATCTTCCTAAAAGACGGACTTGATAAAGACACCGTTGAATCAATTCAAAAAGAAATCAGTAGCTATCCAGATCTAAAAGAAATCAGGTTTATTTCAAAAGAAAAAGCCTTGGAAATCTACAAAGAACAAAACAAGGATAACCAAATGCTAACTGAAATGGTTACTGCCAGTATTTTACCGGCATCTTTTGAAATTTCAGCTTTAAATCCAAATATTCTTTCACAAATTGCTCAAAATTTCAGCCAAAAAAAAGACATAGTCGATGAAATAATCTATCAACAAGATGTTGTTCAATCTTTGATAACCTGGACTAACAATATTCGCCGTTTTGGAATTATTCTCGTTTCCGTTTTGGCAACCTTGGCCTTTTTCGTAATTTCTGTCATTATAGGCATGAAAATTACCAACAGAAAAGACGAAATTAAAATCAGTCGCCTTTTGGGAGCCTCCAGGTTTTATACCAAAAAAGCTTTCCTTCTTGAAGGGATAATTTATGGCATCCTTGGATCTTTTATCGGCTGGCTTATCGCCTCTTTATTGGCCTATCATTTTGCTAACGATATTAACAACTTTTTTAAACCCGTTACCTTTATCCGGTTTGATTTAAATTATTATCTAAAAATCCTAGGCATTGCCAATTTAGCCGGAGTAACCATTTCTTATCTTGCCAGTCTTGTAGGAGTTAGAAGATATATTAAATGATAAAACGGGTGAATAAAATAATCACCAGTATCAAGCATCACATCCAGTCATTGCGCCAGTTTTTTGTAGGGGCGACCCTTGCGGTCGCCCGCAAGTATGATACACCTGTCATTGCGAGGAAATCACGTTTAAATTTCTTAATTTATTACGTGACGACGTGGCAATCCCGTCGGAACTTTAAAAAAGCTTTTTTTTTATTTTTATCTCTCATTTTCTTTTTCTTTTTTTCTTTTTCCATTCAAGCTCAAAACACTCCTGGCGACATTCAAAACAAAATAGACCAATATACAGAAAAACTAATTCAACTTTCCAAAGAAAAAGACACTCTTTCTAACCAAATCAACTATCTTAATTCCCAGGTTCAGCTGACTTCTCTAAAAATTTCTCAAATAGAACAATCTATAGAAATTCTCAAAAAAGAAATTATCGAATTGACACAAGAAATTAATAAACTTGATGTTGATCTAAACAAGCTATCAAGTTTATTTTTGAGCCAAGTCAATGAAAATTACAAAATAAGTAAAAAAATTCCATCCATTAGTATTTTTTCCTCCAAAAGCTTTAACCACTTCTTTGAACAATATAAATATATTCAGGTTCTTCAAAAAGCCAACCAGCAAACCATGCTTAACCTGGAAACAGTCAGGACTAACTATGATATTCAAAAACAAAAAAAAGAACAAAAACAAGAAGAACTGGCCAACCTTCAAGAAACCCTGGACAGACAAAAAAAGGAATTGATTGGACAAAAAGCAGCCAAAGACAATCTTTTGGCTATTACCAAAAACGACGAAAAAACCTACCAAAAACTAAAATCAGAGGCAGAACAAGAACTAAGCGCTCTTTTAAAAGCTAAATTTGTTGGAAAAAGACAAGTTAGCAAAGGTGAACCTTTGGGAATAATGGGCAATACCGGATTTTCTCTTCCACCACCATCCCCCACGTGCCCTGATTGTGGTACACACTTACACTTTGGTCTTTATCAACTTAAAGAAGAAAATCTTTCTGTTTGGAGTTATTTTAATGACATAGACGCGCAGGAATATATTAATCAATATGGTTGGCCTTTAAATAATCCTTTCGAAATAACTCAAGGCAGGGGAGTCACTAAGTATGCTTATCTCTACAGTGACAAATTCCACCACGGTATTGACCTTGTTTCATCAAACAGAACGATTTTGGCTATTAACGAAGGTGTTGCCTACTTTTTTAGAAACCCGTCAAGCAGTTTAGGCAACCACGTCAAACTTTTTCATCCCGACGGCAAAATGACTCTATACCTCCACATGCAGTAAACACCTCTTTGGGATTCTTCGCTTCCACTCAGAATGACGCCCTCAATTCGTAATTCTTAATTCGTAATTCGTAATTTTATATCTTATACTTATCTAATGTCAGTCAAAGCTAAATACATCATTCCTGAACTTTCTGTCTTTTTTCCCTGCCATAACGAAGAAAAAAACATCGAAAATACTGTTAACAAGGCTGTTTTGGTTTTAAACAAAATAACTCCAAAATGGCAAATCGTTTTAGTCAACGATGGCTCCACTGACAAAACACTAGAAAAAGCCAAAATCCTCGCCAAAAAACACGGAAATAAACTAAAAATCATCAATCACCTCAAAAACAAAGGCTACGGAGGCGCTTTTAAAGCAGGCCTCTATAATTCAAAGTACGACTGGATTACTTTTACCGACTCAGACGGCCAATTTGATTTTTCTGATATCAAAAAATTAATCAAAAAACAAAAAGAAACTAATTACCAGGTTATTTTGGGTTATCGCGCCAAAAGAAGAGATTCTTACACTCGAATTCTTATCGCCAATTTGCTCAAAATATGGAACTTTATCTGGTTCGGTTTCTATGGAGTCAAAGATGTTGACTGTGCCTTCAAACTTTTTAACAAAAAGGTTATTGACCAGGTTGGCAAACTAAAAACTGACAGCGCCATCACCAGCACCGAACTATTAATCAAAATCAAAAAACTTGGATTCAAATGGGCCCAAGTCCCGATTGGTCATTATCCTCGCTTACACGGTTCATCAAGTGGATCTGATTTCAAAGTTATGAAAAAGGCCGCCATAGACTCTATTAACCTCTGGAAAGCCCTTCACTAACGTGTCAGCATGAAAAAAATACTAAAAAAAAATAAATTTATTATTTTCATTCTTCTTCTCTCTGCTTTTCTTCGTCTGTTTAAAATTTCTGATTACATGGAATTCTTGGGCGATCAAGGCCGTGATGTAGTATTAGTAGCTAAATTCTTAAAAGAAAGAGATCTAATGTTCATAGGCCCTCAAACTTCAATTGGCAATATGTATCTTGGTCCTCTTTATTACTACTTAATGGCACCATTTTTGCTTTTCAGTAATTTCAATCCAGTAGGACCGGCCATCATGGTGGCATTATTTTCAGTAGCTACAACCTTTTTGATTTATCTGTTGGCCAAAAAATATTTAAACCACCCCACTGCCCTAATTGCCTCTTTCTTGTATTCAATTTCACCGGTAATAATAAAATACAGTAGTTTTTCCTGGAATCCAAATATCATGCCTTTTTTCTCACTTCTTTTTATATGGTCTATCTATCAAGTTTTTATTCAAAAAAAATATAAATTTTTAATTCTTTCATCCATTTCATTCATTTTTTGCCTAAACTCTCACTACCTAGCCCTCTTACTCCTGCCCGTTTTTGCCATCTATTTTTTCTATTACTCCGTCATCCTGAGCCAGTCGAAGGATCCCGTTGGAATTAATAAGCAATTCATCAAATATTCTCTTTATGCCCTTCTTCTCTTTTTTCTTTCTCTCTTGCCACAAATTCTTTTTGACATAAAACACAATGGCCAAAACATCAACTCTATCATAAAGTTTTTCACCATCAGGCAAACCACAGTTAACCTAAAAGTCTACAAGGCTATTCCTCAAATTTGGCCATTATTTAGACAAATTATTACCAGGCTCATTGCCGGCAAAAACGAAATATGGGGAAGCCTAATTTCCACCCTGCTTTTTTTTGGTTTTCTCTTTTCTTTTTTAAAAACAAGAAAACAAGCGTCAGCGCAGTCACCCGCAGGGGGACAAGCACCTTTTCTCACCTTATTATATATTTGGCTAATAATAGGCATTTTGGGTCTTGGTCTTTATAAACAGCACATTTACGATCACTATTTTGCTTTTTTATTCCCCATCGTTTGTTTGCTTACGGCTAATTTCATTTCTTTTCTTTTCCAGCAAAAATTTTATATAAAACTATTGGCCATATTACTTTTGGCCATCATTGCCACTCTTTCTATTTTGGAAAATCCTTTTCGCTTTTCCGCCAACAAACAACTGCAAACTACCAAAAAAATAGTCGACCTAATCGCCCAAGAATCAAATCAAAACGAATTTAATCTAGCCTTGTTAGCCAAACAAAATTACGATCCACCATACAGATACATTGCTAATCTCAAAAAGTTACCCTTATACCTTTTGGCAGACAAAAAAACTGATCAGCTTTTTGTTATTTGTGAACCCTGGCAACAGGAATGCACCCCGGAAGGGGATCCACTTTGGGATATTGCTGCCTTTGGCCCTGCCAAAATCCGCCAACAATGGGAAGTCAACAACATAAAAATTTTCCTTATGACTCCAAGTGAGAAAGATTAAAAAACAAAATTATTGTTAAAATAATCAAAGAAACATCATCTTTAAGCCAATACCCGTCATTCTGAGTCCGATTGATCGGACGAAGAATCCCATAAAAACCAGAATTAATTAATATGAAATTGAAAATTTCTATCATAATTCCTTGCTACAACGAAGAATCAAATCTTAATAGGGGAGTGCTAAACGAAGTTTATACTTATCTTTCCAAACAAACATATAAATGGGAGGTAATTATAGCCAATGACGCCTCAACAGATAACAGTCTAAAAATAATTAAACAATTTGTCGCAAAACATAAAAACTTTAAAATAATAAATCTTTCTCATGGTGGCAAACCATCGGCTGTTTTGGTAGGGCTCAAAAAAGCCCGATATCCCTTGGTTCTATTTACCGATATGGATCAATCTACGCCCATATCACAGCTTTCAAAACTTCTACCACACTTTAACAATGGCTTCGACGTAGTCATCGGTTCCCGTGGTACAACCAGAAAAAGCTTTAGTGCAATAAGAAAGCTAATGACCTTGGTATTTCTTTCAAGTCGCCGTCTTTTTCTTCTCCCAAAAATTCGCGATACTCAGTGTGGCTTTAAAGCTTTTAAAACTGATGTAGTAAAAAAAATCTTCCCAAAATTATCTTTTTTTACTCAAAAAAGAAATAAAAAAGGCTGGACTGTTTCTGCTTACGATGTTGAATTGCTCTTTATGCTGCAAAAACAAGGATATAAAATCAAAGAAGTACCAGTTGTTTGGGTAAACGAAGATACCAGTACCACAAAAGGGGATAATCTGGAAAGATTCAAGAAAGAATCAATCCAAATGGCCAAAGAAATCCTAAATGTCTTAGTTAACAATCTCAAAGGCAAATATAATTAACAATTTGTCATTCCGACCGAAGCGGAGGAATCTCTCACGAATGTGAGGTGTCTCGCCAATGCGAGACAATAGCACAATAATTTTTTTTATGAAAAAAATCCACAAACAAATCATTATCAGTATTTTGTTAATTGCTACATACTTTCTAACCCGCCTTCAAAACCTAACCTCCATCCCAGTTTTTGCCGACGAAGCTATTTACATTCGCTGGTCCCAAATTATAAAAAATGTAGAAACGTTACGTTTTATACCACTTACTGATGGCAAACAACCTCTTTTTATGTGGCTGACAACACCTATTCTTTCCTTTTTTTCAGATCCGCTTTTTGCCGGCCGTCTTCTCTCAGTTCTTGCTGGCCTTGGCACTATGGTTGCCATATTCCTCACCACTTGTCTCCTTTCTTCCAAGCTTCCACAACGTCATCCTGAGCGAGCTTGCCCTGAGCATAGTCGAAGGGTCGAAGGATCCCGTTGGAATCAAAACCCCTTGATTTTTATCCTCCACACCATTTCTACTAACTTTAACTCCGGCCTCCTGTCATCCTTAATCTACGTCTTTCTACCTTTTTCCTTCTTCTTTGACCGCTTGGCGCTTCCAGACACCCTATTAACCATGTTTGGCGCCTGGGCTCTTTACCTTTCACTACTTCAATCTTTATTCCTTCGCCTTGATCTTTCATTAGTATTAGGAGCTATCCTAGGCGCCGCCTGGCTAACCAAATCTCCCGCCATTTTCTTTATTGTCCTATCCATCTTTACCGCGTCTACACCCGTCATCCTGAGCGAGCTTGCCCTGAGCATAGTCGAAGGGTCGAAGGATCCCAAAAAGAATAAATCCGATGTTTTTAAACTCCTAACCCTAAACCTCATTACTCTTGCAATTGCTTTCTGCATCTACAATCTCCTCCGTCTTGGCCCCCAATTTCATATGATCGCCATTCGCAACAAAGACTATATCTGGGGACTAAAAGAAATATTAAACCATCCCCTCGATCCTCTAAAGCCACACGTTTTAGACATTTGGACTATCTATAAATATTTCATCTCTCTTCCGGTTTTACTTTTTACAATAATTAGTTTTATCCTTACTCTCAAGAAAAAAAATAAAACAACCTTATTGCTTGTCACTTTTTGGTGGATACTTCCACTTCTGGCCAACGCTATTTTTACAAAAGTTTTTACCACCCGTTACATTCTCTACACCCTTCCCCCATTAATTATCATAATCAGTCTTTTGATTACTCCCTTTCTTTGTCACCCTAAACCCAATCAATCGGGAAAAAAATCTCTCAGGAAAAAACCTGTCATTGCGAGCGAAGCGTGGCAATCCCGTTGGATATACATTATTTTACTTTTAATTTTTCTTCCCAACTTCTACAGACTCTACCAATTTTCTTATCAACCCTTTAACTTAAACCTTCCGTCTACTGAAACCGGCTATATTCAAGACTGGACCTCAGGTTGGGGAATTAAACAATCAGCCGATTATCTTAAGCAAAGAGCTGTCCAAACCAATGTCATAGTTGGCACCGAAGGCTACTTTGGCACTCTTCCAGACGGTTTACAAATATATACTGACCAAACTCCTCAGCTAACCGTTTTTGGTATCGGTATAAACATAATCGAAATTCCTAAAAAATTAATAGATGCCAAAAATTACGGCGACGAAGTCTATTTATTAATCAACCAATCCCGCCTAAAACTGCCTTCCACAGAATTTGAAAAACTAAAAATTGTCCAACAACACCCCAAACCCGCCTCCGACACATTATTGCTTATAAAAATATAATCAATCTACAATGAAAAAGTCTTTTTTAATCAGCATTTTTCTGGTAAGCATTCTTTATCTAAGCCTGCGTTTATATAAACTTCCACAAAAAATGACATTCCATTTGGATCAAGGACTTCACCTTTTAGAAACTTACAACATGGTAAAAAACAAAAAACCAAGATTAATCGGCCCTATGGTAAGCTCAAAAACCTTTGATGGTAGAGGATTTTTTATCGGACCAAATTACTATTATATACTTGCAACATTAGGAATAATTTCAAACTGGAATCCGGTTACCATTCTAGTATTGCTGATTATTATAGAACTTTCTTTTTATATTCTTTTTGCCATCTTTTTAAAAAATAAAACCAATACTGTTATTTCAATTTCTGTCTTTTTATATTTATCTACTTCTAGTTATCTGATCACTCATAGTCGTTTTTTTTGGAACCCACACTTTCTGATACCACTTGCAATCTTAGAACTTATTTTTTTTGATAAATACTTAAAAAGCAAAAAACTTATCTATCTTTTTTTAATAGGAACAATTTTTGGAATAGCATTTAGTTTTCATTACAGTGTTTTACTTTGGTCAATTCCGTTAATAATAATTTTACATAAAAACAATATTCTTAAAATAAAACATTTATTAATCATATTTATTTCCTTTTTACTTGGAAATCTTCCTTTTTGGGTTTTTGAATTTCGCAATTCCTTTTATAACCTAAAAACAATTTTCTTTGTTTTTAATCAATCAAACAAAGGTTCAGATATCTCTATTTATTATTTTATTTTCCCCTTCCTAATTCCTTTCCTATATTTTTATTCCCTATTTTTAAATAAATTTTATTCCAAAAAAATATTATTAAATTTATTAATTTTAATCCCTCTTTTATTTAATTTGTTATTTCTCATAAAAAACAAAACACAAACTCCACAAGGTCATCCCAAAGATTGGACATATCTAATTCAGCAAAAAGTAGTTTCAGAAATACTAAAAGATGACTGTCCGCTCGATTACAATGTTGCATCAACCATAACGGGTAACACCATCTCCTACGATCTTAGATACTTGCTAACCACAAAAAAATGCCCACCAATGGCAATAGAAGATTATCCTAAATCGAAAATACTGTTTTTAATAGCCTCAAAAAACCGTCCGCCACAAACCGAAACAGTATGGGAAGTAAAAAGTATGCAACCATTTGAAATTGTTTCTTCCACCCAACTAACAGATGATTATCTGCTTCACAAACTAAAACGAATTTAAATAAACTTAAGATATAGTAAAATTAACCTTGTGATTCAAAAACTGCTCAACAAAAAGTCATTTTTTCTTACCTTACTTTTAATTCTTACACTACCTTCCGTCTTCGCCCTTCTAAAACCCGGCTACTACAACATGCACGACGACATGCAAATGGTTCGCCAGCTAGAAATGGAAAAATGTATCAAAGACGGTCAAATCCCTTGTCGCTGGTCACCGGATTTAGGTTACGCCTATGGCTATCCACTTTTTAATTTTTACCCACCTCTTCCTTATATAGTCGGCCAAATTTTTAGAAGTCTGGGAATTTCTTTTATGTGGTCAGTTAAACTTACGGCTGTTTTTCACTTTTTGTTATCTGCTTTTTTTGCCTTTCTTCTAAGCTCTTACCTATTTGGTAATGTTGCCGGTTTAGTCTCGTCTCTTTTTTATACTTACGCTCCTTACCACGCTTTAAACATTTATGTTCGTGGTGCCATGAACGAAGCTTGGGCCTACACTTTCTTTCCTGCTATTTTTTATACCTCAAAAAAACTAATAGACGCCAAAAAACAAGCGTCAGCAAAATACACTCTTTTACTCAGCCTTAGTATTCTTGGACTCATGCTGTCCCACAACCCAATGCTTTTAGTTTTCGCCCCCCTTACCATATTCTGGGTCATTTTATGTTTATTCCAAAAACACAAAAACCTAAAAAATATCTTCAAGCAAAAAACAACCATCTTTAAATTATTCTGTTCAGGTTTGTTGAGCTTAGGATTGGCTGCCTTTTATACTTTACCAGTTCTCTTTGAAACCAAATTGGTTCAAATTGATTCAATGTTTAAGGGCTATTACAACTACATAGTTCATTTCACCAGCCTAAAACAGCTTTTTATCAGCAATTTTTGGGGAGACGGCCCTTCAGTTTGGGGTCAGGAAGACCAAATGTCGTTTATGATAGGTTATCTTCACTGGATATTACCAACTATTGTTTTGGTTGTTTCCGTCATAGCCTTTTCGTCTAAAATCAGAACTAAGCTTAAATCCCTCAAAAATCTCTTTGCTTTCTTTCTCTTCTTTTTCATTTTAGCCCTTTTTACCGCCTTTATGACTCACGAAAGATCGGTTTTTATATGGAAAATTTTTTCACCAATTCAAAAAATCCAATTTCCCTGGCGCTTTCTAAATCTATCTGTTTTTTTCTTCTCTATTTCCACCGGATTTGCCTTTAAAATACTAAGCCATATCTTTCAACCATTCAATCTTTCCAAAACTTCCCTTAAAACCATTTCAAAACATTCCAATATTATTTTAAACTCTCGTCGCACCTCCCCAAATCTTCCCACTGTCATCCTGAGCTTGCCGAAGGATCCCCTCATCATAGTAACAACAATAATCATACCCTTGCTTTTATTTTTTAACTTAAAATATTTTCACCCTATCAAATCAGGCCCATTAACAGATGACCAAAAATTTTCAGGCTTAGCCTGGCAAAATCAAATGACCTCAGGTATTTACGACTATCTTCCCAATACTGCCGGCACAGCCGCTAAATCTCAAGCCAAATTTATCATAGACCAAATTACTCCAGAAGCAACGGGTACTATTTATGGTCAAAAAAAAGGAACCGATTGGCTATTTTTTAATGCTGATTTAAAAGAAAAAACAACCATTACCTTAGCCCAAATGTATTTCCCTAATTTTAAAGCCTATAATTACGATTCAGAAATTCCAATCGAGATTGAACCGGAATTGGGCCGAATGGTTTTAAAACTAGACCCTGGCCAATATCAAATTTATATCAAACTCAAAAACACTCCCATAAGAACTATTTCAAACACAATTTCTCTCATCTCTTGGACCTTATTATTAATCTTGTCATTGCGCCGTGTCCGCCTCTGGAGGAAGCGAAGCGTGGCAATCCCGTCGGTCAAAACACCGTCATCCTGAGCGTAGCGAAGGATCCCCTCGGGATTCTTCATTTCATTCAGAATGACGAATTTAAACATTGTTTAGAATTTAGATACTAAAAATTAGAAATTTAAAAATTAAAAATTAATTTACATGTCCACTGACTTACAACAAATAAAACAAAAATCAATCAAAAGCGTAATATTTCTTTCCGCTCGAAATTTTAGTATTCAAGCCATTTCCTCTATTGGCTTTTTTATTCTCACCATCCTTTTGGGCACTGCCGATGTTGGCCTTTTTGGTATAGTCGCCGAAACAGTTGCTATTTTAGGCTATTTCTCCGATCTTGGTTTTGTCTCTGCTTTGATCCAGCAAAAAAAAGAAGTCACCAAAAAACAACTACAAACCGCATTTACCACTCAGCAATTACTCGTCATTCTTTCCATTCTTCTCGTAGCCTTAACTTATCCCAAAATTAAAATAGCCAGAAATTACGGCCCAAAGGAAACATGGATATTAATCTCATTGGTTTTTTCATTTTTTACCGCCTCCTTAAAAACTATTCCTTCGGTTCTTTTGGAAAGAAAACTGGAGTTCAAAAAAATTTCTTCTGTTGATATTGTCGAAAACATATTTTTTTACTTTTTAGCCGTTCTTTTGGCCTCTATGGGATTTGGCGCTTACTCTTATGCTTACGCCATATTTGCCAAAAGCATCGTAGGTTTAATCTTAATTTACAAAATTTCTCCTTGGCCCATTGGTATTTCGTTTAACTGGGAATCGGCCAAAAAACTCTTTAAGTTCGGCATTCCATATCAAATAAACTCTCTTATTGCCGTTGCCAAGGACAGACTTTCAAATCTACTGGTTGCCGGAATTATCGGTCGCAATAATTTTGCCTTTCTCACTTGGGGCCAAAAAGCCCCAAGAGTATCTCTTTCGATTATGGATGCTGTTACCAGAATCAGTTTTCCTGCCTTTTCTAGGCTACAAAAAGACAAAGAAAGTCTAAAAAAAATATTACAAAAAAGCACATACTTTATTGCTCTGGTTGCTTTTCCCATGTTAGTCGGTACCGCCCTGATAGCAAAAAACATTATGTTTATAGTTCCAAAATACACCAAATGGCTTCCGGCTCTTGTTCCACTTTATGTTTTTTGTTTTAACTTCGCCATTGCCGCTATTACCACCCCTCTTACCAATGCTTTTAATGCCGTTGGCAAGATAACAGTTACCACCAGACTAATGATCATGTGGACAGTTTTAACCTGGATCTTTTATCCTATTTTAAGTTTAAAATTTGGCTTATATGGAACTTTGTTGGCTTCTATAATAGTAAACTTAAGTTCTTTTTATGTTTGGCATTTAATCAAAAAGCATTTTTCCGCCAATATATTTACGGCTATTCTCCATCCTTTACTGGCTTCCTTAATTATGCTTTCTGCTCTACTTCTTATTTCACAGCTACCTATCTCTCACTTTTCACAATTAATTTCAAAAATCCTTATCGGTACTTTAATCTACGTTGGCTATCACTTAATTTTTTCCAAACAACAACTTCTCTGGTTCTTCCATCAACTAAAATCAATCAAAAAAACTAACTAATGTCAAAAGGACAAAAAATCTTACTAGTATTCACTATTCTAATTTGCACTTTTTTTCAGTCTCTACCCATGATTCGTAGTGGGTTGAAATATGATTACGGCATTGGATTTTGGGGACCAAATGGCCACGACGCCATCTGGCATCTTGCTCTCATCAATCAAATCAAAAACCCTTTCAAAATTCCTCATCCAACTATTTCCGGCCAATATCTAGAAAACTATCATCCTTTTTACGACATTTTCATCGCCACACTTTCAAAAATAACTTTTATAAATCCATCTATTTGGCTTTTTCAGCTATTTCCAATTCTTAGCTCTGTTATATTTCTACTTTTAAGCTTTAAACTCGGTAAATTATTGACAAAAAAATTCTCCGGCGGGATTTATTTGGTGCTACTCAACACTTTCGCTACTTCTTTTGGCTGGGTCGTCACTCTGATAAAAAACAAAAATCTGGGCGGTGAATCTTTATTTTGGGCCATGCAATCTTTTTCAAATCAACTTAATCCACCTTTTATTTTTTCTCTACTTCTAATTCTAATCTGCTTAATAATCCTTAAAAAAAAACCATTTCTTTTAATTTTTCTTTCTCCTTTTATCCCTATCACCAAATCCTACGGGGGAGTAGTATTTTTTGCATTTTTCTTTATATTTTCTTTTCTTAAACTATTAAAAAAACAAACCAGTTACATCAAAATATTTACAATTTCTTTCATTCTATCCATTCTTTTATTTTTGATTTATAACAAAAACTCAACCGGTTTATTTATCTTCAAGCCATTTTGGTTTATTCACTCAATGATTGAATCAGCCGATCGTTTTTATCTTCCCAAAATAGCTAATATGAGATACTCGTTATTGGCTTCAGACAAAGTTGGTCCCCGCTTAATAACTATCGAATTAGTCAGTTTAGTAATTTTTATTCTTGGCAATTTTGGCTACAGAACTTTATTTTTGTTTAAAACAAAACTATACCTAAAAAATATTTTTACAAAATCCATCCTATTTACAATTCTATTTTCTCTTATTATCCCCATTTTTTTTATTCAAAAAGGGACAGCCTGGAATACAATCCAATTTCTTTATTATTCACTCTTTTTTGCCAATATTCTCTTGGCTATTACACTTTCTAATATCAAAAAGAAGCGCTTTAACAAATTTATTATATTTGCTATTTTTGTTACCAGCTTCATAGCCAATCTGCCAAATTACAAAAGCTATTTGGGCAATCCGGCCCCTGCCTCTCTACCAACAACAGAGTTAGAAGCCCTAAATTTTCTAAAAAAGCAACCGGGAAATGCAGTTTTGACTTACCCTTACGACAAATTCAAAAAAAGTAATTTACAAACCCCCATTCCTCTCTACCTTTACGAAACAACTGCCTATGTACCAGCCTTTACTGGTAAACAAACTTTTCTCTCAGATGAAATGAATTTAAGTATTTCGGGCTACGATTGGAAACAAAGACGACAGGATTCGGATAATTTTTTCTCAAACAAATTCAGTAATATTTTTGAATCAAAGGGCTTTTTGCTTAATAACAACATTGACTATATATATTTGACAAAAAACCAAAACCTTCCCCACAAACCAAAAAACTTAGAAATTGAAAAAATATACGATTCCGACGGCATTCGTATTTACCAAATTCAAAAATGATAAAATTAAAGAACTCTTGTTTAAAAATCCTTAATCCTTCCACTCTCATTAAAAATTAGAAATTTAAAATTCTTTAGTCCGCCTTTGGCGGAAAAAATTAATTCATATGCCCAAACCTTTAATATCAGTAATCATCAATACATACAACGATGCCAAGTATCTTTCTAAATGTCTCAAATCTGTCAAAAATTTTGCCGATGAAATCATTCTTATAGATATGCACTCTAACGACAATTCTGTCGAAATTGCCAAAAGTCACAACGCCAAAGTTTTTCAACATCGTTATATGAAATGTGTTGAACCGGCCAGAAATTTTGCTCTATCAAAAGCAAAAGGAAAATGGATACTATTACTTGATCCCGACGAATATATTACCAAAACTCTCAAAAGAGAACTTCAAAAAATTACCAACCGCACCGATGTCGATTTTGTCAGAATCCCGAGAAAAAATATAGTTTTTAATAAATGGATGCGCCACTCAGGTTCATGGCCTGACTACTTAATTCGCTTTTTCAAAAAAGGCGCTGTCAAATGGAACAAAGAAATACACAGTCAACCTGAAACAAAAGGCAATGGAATCACGATACTAGACACAGAAAAACTAGCCATTAGACACAACAACTATCCCACTATAACCAGTTATCTTAACCGCATGCTTCGTTATACAAAAGTACAAGCGGAAGAATTAATTTCTAAACAACACAAACTTAAACTTTCCGATTTTATTCTAAAACCTACCCAAGAATTCAACAGCCGTTTTTTTGCCTCTCAGGGATACAAAGACGGTATTCACGGACTTGTTTTTGCCCTACTTCAAGCTTTTTCTGAATGTCTTATTTATATAAGAATTTGGGAAAAAAGGGGCTTTAAAGAAAAAAATCTACCCAAAGAATCATTTGTTTCCGCCAGTCAGCAGGCCACCTATGAATATAGTCATTGGTTTGCTAAATATTTTGCTGATGAAAAAGCCGGTAATATATTTAAATCAGTCTTTATTAAATTTCGCCATTTACTAAACCGCCTAACCAAAAACTTTTGAGCTTGTCATCCCGAGCGAAGTCGAGGGATCTCTCGGCTTGTCTGAGATATCCGCCAAAAGCGGATTTCTGAAATAAATTCAGAGATTTCTCCACTTTGGTCGAAATGACAAAAAATAAAACTAAAATTGCCATCATCGTTCTTAACTGGAATCAGCCCGCGCTCACCATCCAAACTATTAAATCTCTTCTTAAAATTAAGCATACTTCTTTTAACTACAAAATCTTTTTGGTTGACAACGCCTCCACCGATAATTCAATCGAATTATTTAATAAATTCACACACCGCCATCCTGATCCTTCCCACCGTCATCCTGATTCGCCGACCGGCGAAGAAGGATCCCCTCGAAATCGGCAAAAACAACAACGGGATTCTTCGGCTTCGCCTCAGAATGACGTAAAAATCCAAATTCTCCAAACCTCTTCAAACTTGGGTTATGCCAACGGCAACAATTTTGGCATCAAACAAGCCTTAAAAGAAAACTTTGACTATATTCTAGTAATCAACAATGACGTTTTGGTTGATCCTGATTTTCTTCAAATTTTATTAAAATCCGCCCAAAAAAATCCCAAACTGGCTATATTGGGACCCAAAATCTATTTTGCCAAAGGTTACGAATTTCACAAAAATAGATACAAAAAAAATGAGCTGGGTAATATCATCTGGTCTGCCGGCGGTTACATGGATTGGGACAATATCTTGGGCTCAAACATTGGAGTCGATCAAATTGACAAAGGTCAATTCAATAAATTCACTACTAAAATAGACTTTATTTCCGGATGTTGTATGCTTGTCAAATCAAAATTATTCAAAGAAATTGGCTTGTTTGATAAAAAATATTTCATGTATCTGGAAGATATTGACTTTTGCCAAAAGGCCAAAAAGGCAGGATATAAACTTGCTTATATTCCTGATTCAAAAATTTGGCATTTAAACGCTCAATCATCGGGTACGGGCGGAAACTTGCATCACTATTTTATCTCCAGAAACCGACTTCTTTTTGCCATGCGCCATGCTTCATTTCGAGTCAAACTGGCCATTATTCGCCAATCAGTAGAAAAATTATTTAGTTCCAAATATTCTTGGGAAAAACGCGGTATCATCGACTTTTATCTTCAGCGCTTTAACAAAGGCCGCTGGAAATAATCCCACCTCCTGTCATTGCGAATTACAATGTGTCCATCTTTGAAGGAAGCGTAGCTCTTTTGTCATCCCGAGCGTAGCCGAGGGATCTCATAACCATCCAAATAAGCTTTACGGGTATAATTAATCAGTGAAATCATATTTTTTATACATTCTTACCAATAATTCAGGTACTCTGTATACTGGTGTTACCAACAACCTAGAAAAAAGATATTTCGAACACAAACTCAAAAAACATAATAGCTTTACTGCCAAATATAATATAAATAAACCAATTTATATTGAAGAATACAACAACATTAATGAAGCAATAGCAAGAGAAAAACAAATTAAAAACTGGAACAGAAACAAAAAAATTAGTTTAATTAAAAAATTAAATCCAAAGTTCAAAGATCTTTGTAATTAAAAAGTAGTTGTCATCCCGAGCGCAGTCGAGGGATCTCTCAGCTTGTCTGAGATATCCGCTAAAGGCGGATTTCTGAAATAAATTCAGACCTGCCTGCCGGCAGGCAGGGATTTCTCCACGGAGTTTATCCTGAGTACAGCCGAAGGAGTCGAAATGACAAAACAAACAAAAAACCAGCACAACAACGCGCTAACCACCATCATCATCTGTGGCAATTTTGAAAACACAATAGGGGACTGCATCAAATCTATTAAATGGGCCAACGAAATAATAATTGTTTTTGCCAATTCTACAGATAATTCCAAAAAAATTGCCCAAAAACTTGTTCCTCAAGCCAAAACAATTACTACTACCGATCAATACGGCAAGCACTACGCCAAATGGCGAAACATGGGACTAAAATTAACCACCAATGACTGGATACTTTACATAGATACAGACGAACAAGTTACGCCCCAGTTAAAGAGAGAAATTCAAAAAACGATAAGTGTAAGGGCGAGGCGTGCCTCGCACAACTACTACGCCATTCCCAGAGCCAATCATTATTTAGGCAAAAGAGTTAAACACGGCGGATCCTATCCCGATTATGTCAAAAGACTATTCAAAAAAGATAAATTAAAAAAATGGCAGGGAACTGTTCACGAAGAGCCAATCATAAAAGGTCAAATCGGCCATCTAAAATCAGACCTGCTCCACTTCACTCATTCTGATCTTAGTTCAATGTTAGAAAAAACAATAACATGGACAGAATTGGAAGCCAAAGCTCTGTACAAAACCAACCACCCTCCCGTTGTCTGGTGGCGTTTTTTCCGTATGATGCTTACTACTTTCTACACTCGCTTAATCAAACAACAAGCGTGGAAAGACGGCACAGTTGGCTGGATATCAGTAATTTTTGAAACTTTCAATACTTTTATCATCTACGCCCGCCTCTACGAACTCCAACAAAAAATAAAATAAATACCTAATTTTTATCTTTCTTTCGAGTTATCCAGTTATCTAGTCATCCAGTCATCCAGCATATATACTTAACTCATGCCATTAAAAGTCGGCATATACGATCCTTACTTAGACACTCTCGGCGGAGGGGAGCGCTACATGCTCACTATCGCCGAAATTCTCTTAAAACATAATTATCAAGTTGATATATTTTGGTCCAAAGACAAAGATTTAATTGACAAGGCCCAAGATAGATTTGCCCTAAATTTAGAAAACCTCAATCTGGTTCCCGACATTTTTAGTCAACCCCAACAAAACATCGATTTAATCCAAGATCACAGCCAACTAAAAAAAATCAATAGTACACAAAAAGAAACACGTACAAACTTAGGAAAAGTTAAACATCTACTAAACAAGCTTAAGATTACTCGCAATTACAATCTTTTTTTCTATCTAAGCGATGGCAGTATTCCAATTCTTTTTGCCAAAAAAAACATTCTTCACTGCCAAGTTCCTTTTACCAACAAATTCAGTTTTCAAACCAAAATAGCCAACAAACTTAAACTGTTTTTAAACAAAAACATTATTTGCAATTCTATCTTCACTCAAGATCAATTCAAAAAAACCTTTCACCACAAATCCTCTCTGTTATACCCCCCCATAGATACAGATAAATTTTCAGCCTCCGGTAAAAAAGAAAACATTATTTTATCGGTTGGCAGATTTGACAATATATTAAACAAAAAAAGGCAGGATATTCTTATCAAAGCCTTCAAAAAACTTAGTCAAAATCAAAACAACAAAGACTGGAAATTAATTTTGGTCGGCGGTTCTATAAAAAAACCTGAGCTTAATAATTACCTAAAACACTTAAAATATGAAGCCAAAAATTTTCCCATTGAATTTTTAATCGGTCCAAATTTTGACACCCTCAAAAAAATTTATTCCCAAAGCAAAATTTATTGGCATGCGGCAGGCTTTGGAGTAGACGAAAATATTAATCCCCAAAATACCGAACATTTTGGTATGGCCGTAGTCGAAGCCATGGCTTCCGGAACAATTCCAATTGTGGTAAAAAAGGGTGGTTTACCAGAAATAATCAATGAAAGAAAAAACGGTTTCCTTTGGAGCGATATAGACGAATTGGTTTCCAAAACCCAACTTCTTATCGGTTCTCCGCAATTAATGGAACAATTATCCGTTCAAACACAACAAGATTCCGCTAAATTTTCCAAACAAAACTTTGAAAAAAAATTATTAGAAATAATAAATTAAAAAATGCGAAGCAAAGCGAAGTCACCCGCAGGGGGAAAAAATCATAATTTTTCCATCTCCCTCATTGTAACTAACTTCAACGGACTAAAACTCCTAAAAAAAAATCTTCCCAAAGTAATCAAATATAGTCCCCAAGTCTCCGAAATTATTATCGCCGACGACGCATCAACCGACAAAAGCCACATTTTTTTAAAAAAACTGCAAAAAAAACATCCACAAATAAAACTATTAACCCAAAAAAAGAACCAAGGATTCGTTATTAACTCAAATATGGCCGTCGGTAAATGCAAAGGCGAATTAGTGGTTTTATTAAACAACGACATCACTCCTACCAAAAATTACATTAAAAACTCACTCCACCATTTCAAAAATCCAAAACTTTTTGGAGTTGGATTTGCTGAAATAGGCAATGAAAATTGGGCCAGAATTTTTTGGAAGGAAGGTTATTTGCAATACGAACCGGGAAAAAAAATCTCAAAAGCCCACATTACGGCCTGGCTTTCCGGAGGCGGCTCTATAATCAGAAAGTCAATTTTTACCAAGTTAAGAGGTTTTGATAATATTTATCACCCCTGCTACTCAGAGGATTTAGATTTAGGTTATAGAGCCTGGAAATCAGGTTACACGCTAATTTGGGAACCAAAATCAAAAATCTATCACAAACACCAAAGCACTATGTCAAAATTACCCAAACGCTTCTTGATTTATGTTAAAGAAAGAAATCGATTGCTAACTGTCTTAAGAAACATTACAGATCCAAAACTTTTAACATCAAACAAAATTGCCATCGCATTAAGAGTTCCTTTTGGCCCCAATTATATAAAAATCATTCGTGCTGCCAAAAGACAAATTAAAAATCACCTTCCCCCTATCGTCTTTCCTAAACTAACAGACAAACAAATCTTTAACAAGTTTAAAGAATGAAATTTAAAAAACAATCTTTCAACTTTTGGCCACCGATATTTCTCATACTTCTCAGTTTTATTTTCTTTCACAAATTTTTCTTATATAAACTCATTCCAATTCCTGCCGATATTACCGTTGGCATGTACTATCCTTGGCTCAACTCAAAATGGGGCAATGCCGTCGGTGTTGCAATCAAAAACCCGTTAATGTCAGACATTGTTTCTATAATCTACCAATGGAGAACAACAGCTATAAACGCAATTAAATCAAAGGTTTTTCCTTTTTGGAATCCGTACTATTTTTTGGGTATGCCTCTTTTTGCTAATTTTCAAAATTCTCTTATCAACTTTACTAATCTTCCATTTTTTTTACCTATAAAGACAACTACCGCTTGGGGATTAATGATTTATTTGCAGTTACTTTTTGCTCTTGTCTCTGCTTTTATCTACCTAAAAACAATCAAATTCAAAAACCCCAGCGCCCTTATGGGTGCTATCATTTTCACTTTCTCTCTTTTTAATATTACCTGGTTGGAATATGGAATCCATGCCTATGTTGCTTCATTTCTCCCGCTAATGTTAACTGCCATAGAAAAAAAGAAATTTCCTTTAATGTCAATATTAATCGCTCTTCAAATTTATGGCGGTTACCCCCAATATTCCATTTATTCGTTAATTTTAATTACATTTTATTTCTTAATCCTTCATTCAAACAAAAACCACAAAAAAATATTAAATTTTTTCATCTATATCATCTTAGGACTAGCTCTTGCCGCTCCATTACTCATTCCCGGCTTACAATTAATTTCTCGTTCAATCCATTCAATTGACAACACGGCCCAGTCATCCAACAGCGGTTTCTTGCCCACAGAAAATCTATTTACGGCTATATCTCCAAATTTTTGGGGCAATCCAGCCACCAATGATTACCAAGCTAAAGGTTTTTACGACAACAATGCCTTTTATCCCGGAATTTTTGCCATCTTTGCTTTTTTCAGCCTCATCCTGAGCTTGCCGAAGGATCCCAAAAAATCCAAACTTACAAAACTTTTCCTATTTTCCATTCCCATCGCCTTTTTACTGGCTACTTCAAATCCAATCTCAATTTTTCTAAAAAACCACTTAGGCTTGATTTTTTCTAAAAACGGAATCTCAACTAGAATCTTTGTAATCAGCAATCTGGCCTTTTCTGTTTTGGGTGCTTATTTGCTAGAAAATCTGTTTACCAACAAATTTCTCAACATTATCATTCCTGTTTTTCTCATATTCTTCTGGCAAATACTTTTATTGTCACTTTCAAAATTCAAACCAAATTTATTACTTTCTACTGTTGCCTTCAAAAATACTCTTTATGGCCTCCTCTTTAGTCTGCCAATTATTTTTTCTATTTTACTGATAAACTTTTTTAAAAATAAAGGCATCAAATCTTTTTTACTGGCTATCACCATAATTATTTCAACCGCAGAACTTTTTTATTTAGGCTGGAAATATCTACCTTTCACACCAGCAAAATATTTGTTTCCAACTACTCCATCAATAGAATTTGTCCAAAAAAATGTCAACAACGACAGAATCGCAACCCTAAGCACTATTCCGGAAAACATGTGGATGCCATATGGACTAAAATCTCCAGACGGCTATGATGCCACCGTACCACTATTAAACTATGAATATCTTTTGTTAACTCAAGAACTAAAATTTCCCCACTCCGCTTCTAGGGCCCGCAAAGTCACCAATATTAACTCTTCTCTCTTTAATTCCTTGTCTGTCAAATATCTTTTTCACAACAAAGATTATTTCTTCGATGTAGAAGAAAAAAATCACTCCGACTTCGACACTGTTTTTACAGAAAAAAAAGTAGAAATAATCGAAAACAAAAGTAGTCTATCTCGGGCCCGTTTTACCAACAACCCGATTGTCGTTAATTCAAAAAACGAAATGGCAAAAATCTTAACAAACCAATTCGACAAAAATCTAGTTGCTTTTTATTCAAAAAATGCGCCTGATAATAGTAAACTGGAAAACATCAAAAACTGCCAACCTGACATATCAAATATCTTATTCATCTCAGACAAAGAAAACAGCATAGAACTAAAAACAGAAAATAATTGCCCCCAGATTCTTCTTCTTTCTGATGCTTATTATCCGGAATGGAAAGCCAAAATAGACCAACAGTCCGCTCAAATCTACCAAGCCAATCACGCTTTTAGAGCAGTTCTAGTTCCACCCGGCACCCACACAATTAAATTTTATTATTTCCCCAAAGCTTTTATTATTGGATTAACAATCATGCTTGTATCAGTTTTTATATTACTATCAAAAAAAACTACTCCAAAAACAAATAATCTCGCCAACCATAGTCATTAATAAACAAAAAAGCTATAATCGAATCAATGGACCTTAGCATCATCATTCTCAACTGGAACACACCCAAAGCCACTATAAACTGCATTAAATCAATTTTTAAATATATCAAAGACATTAAACACGAAATCATCGTTGCCGACAACGCCTCCACAGACAATTCTGTTAATCAAATCAAAAAAACCCTTATACATCGTCATCCTGATCACCCGCAAGGGGGAGAAGGATCCCCTCGGAATCGGCAAAAACAACAACGAGATTCTTCGGCTTCGCCTCAGAATGACGTAAAAATCCAATTAATTCAAAATTCTTCGAATTTCGGTTTTGCCAAAGGAAACAATATAGCCTCTAAAAAAGCCAAAGGCGACTATTTACTTTTTCTTAACTCAGACATGAAATTAGTTGATAGTTCTATTGTCAATATGCTTCAATTTCTTCAAAAAAGTCCCAAAGTTGGGGCTATTGGCCCCCAATTTTTAAATCCAAACAAAACCCCACAAGCCTCTGTTTTTCCAAAACAATCTATTTTAAACGCATTTAAAGAATTTTGGCTTGGGCAAAAATATGCCTTTACTAAAAATATACCCAAGGATACAACCCCTTCCTCTGTTTACGCCATTTCTGGCGGTGCTTTTCTTATATCAAAAAAACTCTTTGATCAACTCGGCAAATGGAATGAAAAATATTTTATGTATTTTGAAGATCTCGACCTTTGTCGCCGGATACACAAATCAGTCAAGCAAGTTTATTGTTATCCACAATGCAAAGTTATTCACTACCACGGCCTTAGTGGAAAAAGTTTAAGCAATTCCGAAAATCAATGGCGACGACTTATTCCCAGCTCAAAAATTTACCACGGTCTTTTGAAGCATTATCTGTTAACACTTATTATCTGGTTATCTTCAAAATGTCACAAAAAATAAAATTTTTTCCTATTCGTCATCCTGAGTCCGATTCATCGGACGAAGGATCCCCCAGAAACCTATTCAACATCTTCATAAAATTTTTTCTCATTACCATTTTTTTTATATCTATCTTTTTAAGACTTTACAAACTAGACATTCTCCCACTTTTTGGCGACGAAGCCGACGTTGGATATCATGCCTATTCTCTTTTAAAAACCGCCAAAGACTACAAAGGAAATTTATTACCTTTTTATATAGACTCTTTGGCCGAATCTCGAGCTCCTTTACTCATGTACACCACCATTCCATTTGTATTACTCTTTGGGCTTAATCCAATTGCTGTTCGTTTACCTTCGGTTGTTTTCGCCATTCTAGCCATTGTTTATTTATATAAATTAGTCAAAATCCAAACCAAAAACTCTAATCTGGCTCTTCTTTCTTCTGTATTCCTAGGCCTATCAAACTGGCACTTCCACTACAGTCGCACCGCCTTTGAAGTTTCTCTTCTCCTCACTCTCATCCTCTCCGGCACTTATTATTTTTACAAATCCCTCAAAAAAAACCAATCATTTTCCCCCTACCTTTATCTCTCCATTTTTATTTTTTCACTATCTTTTTACACTTATAACACCGCCAATATTTTCACACCACTTCTTGTTATATTTCTCATTCTCACAAATTTTAAAGAAATCAAAAAACAAGCAACTAAAAAACAAGCACCAGCTTTTTTGGCCCTATTCCTTTTATTTCCTCTTGCCAAAAACATTCTTTCCGGTTCAGCCGCCAATCGTTTCAAACTCATTGGTATCTTTAATAACCCAAAAATAACAGAAGAAATAATTACAAAAAGAACGGGCTTTTCTGCTACTGATTCTGAAACAGAAAGAATTTTTTATAACAAACTGACAAAAACACTAAATATTTTTACCAATAATTATTTATCAAGTCTTTCTTTCAATTTTCTTTTTCGTTCCGGCGATCCTAACCCTCGCCACAGTCCATCAGATTTTGGTCTTCTGCCAATCACCTTTTTACCACTCCTACTGTTTGGATTTTTTTCCATTAATAAAAACAAAAAAAACGGCAAAGCTAATCAACTTATGTTTTTTTGGCTACTAATAGCTCCTATACCCACCAGTCTTACCATAGACGGCGGTACTCAAGCCACTCGACTTTTCTTGATACTGCCACCACTAATCTATTTTGTCTCCAAAGGCTTTCTTGCCATCACCAACAAATCAAAAATTATTACCATACTTATAATCACATCGTTATCAATCAATATGATTTTTTATTATCGCAATTATTTTGTTCGCTATCCCAAAGATTCTTTTCAATCATGGCAATATGGCTATCAACAACTTATGCAATCCATACCATCAAACACCAACCGTCTTTTTATCAGCAACAGCAACTATACCTCTTTAATTCATTATCTTTTTTATAGCAAATATCCGCCACAATCACTCCATCAATCAAATTTTACTGACAAAACTGTTGATAATTTTTACCAAGATTTATCCGGCTTCAAATTAAACGACCAAATCTTTTTCGTCACAAACTGGAACGCCACATCAACTATAGATAAAATTGCTAAAATAGCCCAAAGCTCAGATACTTTTGTTCTTTTCCAGCTTCTGGATATTCCTGGAGACTGGGATCTAAGCAAAAACCCACCAGATGGTTTTAAAACAATCGATACAGTTTATTTACCAAACAATTTAATCTTCGCCCAAATAATCCAAAAATTATAAATTTATTTTAATTAGTTTTAAATTTTGAACATTTGAATTTTGAATTTATTTAGAATTTAGATATTAGAATTTAGAATTTATCGATCATGAATCGCAAATCATACATCATTTTATTTTTAATATTTATTTTGGGTACTTTTCTTAGATTCTACAAACTTGAATCTCTACCAAGTTCCTACAGTCCCGATGAATTAGCTCAAGCCTATACTGCTTATTCGCTTTTAAACACCGGCAAAGACGAGTGGGGAATTCCCTGGCCATTATCTTTACGTTCCTTTGGTGACTTTAAACCGCCCCTACAAACTTATCTAATGATTCCATCAATAAAATTATTCGGCCTAACACCTTTTGCCGCCCGTTTTCCTAATGCCCTATTTTCATCTCTCTCAATTATTGCTGTTTTTCTTTTTACCAAACAACTCTTTAAACGAACAATCGCCATTCCACTTCTTTCTGCCCTTTTTTTAAGTCTTTCACCATGGCACCTGCCAATGTCTCGGTTGGCTCTTGAAGCCAATCTTCACGTATTTTTTGTTTCTCTTGGCCTTTTCTTTTTTCTGCGCTCTACCAATTCAACAAAATCTTGTAAAAATTTAATCATTTCAGCCATTCTTTTAATTCTTGCTTCTTTCTCTTACCATTCCACCAAAGCCCTTGTCCCTCTGGTTATTATATTAATCTCCGTTTACAAAAAAAGGCAAGCAACGGCGCAGTCACCCGAAGGGGGAGAAATATTCTCAAACCTCAAACCATATTTAGTTTTCTATTCTGTCATTTTCTTATTTCTTACTATCAACTTTTTTAATTCCAACTCCACCAGAACTTCGGATATTGTCATATTTAACCCTACCGACAAGTGGCAATCTGTTTCCGACCAACAATTTCAAACTATTCAAAATGGCCTGCCAACTCAAATTAGCAGAATTTTTAACAACAAGTTTATCTACACAACAAAAATATTTTTCCAAAACTATTTTTCTTATTTCTCTCCCCAGTTTTTACTTACAAACGGGGCCTCAGAAACCGACTACGGCATGATTCCAAGTTTTGGAGTCCTTAATCCACTTTTGTTTTTAGGACTTCTCGTTTCACTAACTTCTATTTTTTCAAAAAAGCACAATATCTATCACTCCCAACTACTTTTTTTACTCCCCCTAATCCTTTTAACTCCAATTCCCGCCACTCTAGCTAAGGGCCAAATGTTTGGAAACCGGGCTTCAATCATGATTCCATTTATTCAAATTTTTTCTGTCACCGGTCTTTATCTTTTTTACCAAAAAATCTCTCAAAGACAAATCAAAAAAGCTACTTTAATTCTCTTGGCATCAATATTTATTTTCTATAATCTAGATTTTCTTAGCACTTATTTTTATCGTGGCAATCAAATTCTAGCCCACGGCATGCTTTATGGTCATAAAGAAGCCATAAAATACGTTCAAAAAGAAAAACCTTCTCAGATAATTTACTCCCGCAAACTCTCAGAACCACAAGCCTATGCTTCTTTTTTTATGAAAATTGCACCAAAACTAACTCAGCAAGAATCAATAAATTGGCTTAAATATGACGAAAAGGGATTATCTTTCTTGGATCAGCTTGGTGAATACAAACTGGATAATTTTATATTTAGAGAATTAACTTTTGCCGCCGATAGTTTAGAACCAGACACAATTTTAATCGGCAAACCGGAAGAATTCCCTGTCTCAACCAAAATAGACAAAATCATCTACTATCCCTACGCCACCTCCCAAACCCCAGCCATCTATATCTACAAAACTTCGATAGCCAACGACTAATCCAAACATATATAATTAACCTGTGAAATGCTTTTTTAAAAAGAAATTTTTATTGCCATATATCTTCATATTAACCATATCTTTTCTCACCTGCCGACTTTTTCGATCCGGATATTTCTCCATGCAAGACGATGTTCACATATTTCGTCTTCAACAGTTTGATCAATGTATCAAAGACCTGCAAATCCCTTGCCGTTTTATATCCAACGGGGGATTTGGATACGGTTACCCACTCTTCAATTTTTATCCACCCTTTGTCTACATCATCGCCGAAACTTTTCATCTTTTTGGCCTTAGCCTGATAAATAGCATCAAACTTACTTTTGTACTGGGCCACTTGTCAGCCGGCATCGGCATTTTTCTTTTTTCTAAACTCTTTTGGGGTCAAAAAGGTGCTCTTCTCTCCACCATTCTCTATCTTTTTGCCCCATATAGGGCCGTTGATGGATATGTCAGGGGAGCATTGGCAGAATTTTTTGCTCTCTCACTGCTACCTTTCGTTTTTTGGTCAATCACTAAATATCTCCAAAAATCCTCTAAAAAAAACTTGCTTGTATCAACAATACTTTTATCATCTCTATTCCTTTGCCACAATCTAATATCACTAGTCACCATCCCCATCCTCATTTTATATATCTTTTTTTACCAAAAACAAATTCGATTCAAACTTTTTCTTCCTATTTTCCTAAGTTTAGGCCTATCTTCGTTTTTTATCATCCCGGCACTTTTGGAAAAAAAACTAGTAACCATTCAAACCATGACACAGGGATATTTTAATTACGAAGCCCATTTTACAACTCTAAAACAATTATTTTTTAGCCATGACTGGGGTTTTGGCGCTTCCCTTTGGGGGCCAATTGACGATATGTCTTTTCAGATTGGATACATACATTGGCTAGTTCCACTAATTTGCTTTATCTTATTTTTACTTAAAACAAATAAAAAACCAATAAAAAATATTCCAATTCTTATTTTTTTCGCTCTTTTGTCTTTAATCTCGCTTTTTTTAACCCATCCACGTTCCATTTTTATATGGAAACTTTTTCCTTTTATGGCATACTTTCAATTTCCTTGGCGCTTTTTGGGTATAGCAATTTTTTCTCTATCTTTTATCTCAGCATCATTAATTAGCCTAATTCCAAAAAACCAAAGACAATTATGGCTTATATTAATAAGCACCGCCACCATAATTCTTAACATAAAATATTTCAAAGAAGATATCTGGTATTCAAACTTAACTGATAAAGATAAATTAAACAAACAAGAAATAATTCGCCAAAGCGGTGCCGGACTAAAAGATTATTGGCCTAATTCTGGCAATCAATTTCCACCGGAATTTGCTCCCCCAAAACCATTTTCGCTAGACAAAATTACCTTAAATTCATTTAATAAAACCAGCAACAGGGCCGATATTTCCATTACAGTCGATTCAGAATTTGCCACCATTACTTTTCCTATGGTTTATTTTCCCAATTGGCAAATCTATAACCAAAATAACCAAAAACTGCCAATCACAATCACGCCGGACCTTGGCCTTATCCAACTCAAACTACCAAAAGGCGACCATACTCTAACTCTTAAACTAAAAAATACACCAATAAGAACCGTGGCCAATACTATTAGTATCATCACTTTGTTAACCTTACTCGTCATCCTGAACCCGATTAGTCGGACGAAGGATCTCCTTACTAATCGATGAAAATTAAAACTCACCAAATTTTATTCATAATTATTTTTATCTTTTCTCTTTTTCTTCGACTATACAAACTTGATCAATTCCCTCCCTCCTTAAATTGGGACGAAATTAGCCATACCTATAACGCCTACAGTCTCGCTAAAACAGGCAAAGATCAGTGGGGAGTCTCTTGGCCAATTTTTAACTTTCGCGCCTATGGCGATTTCCCCACTACTTTAAACATGTATCTAACACTTCCTTTGGTTAAATACTTCGGAATAAACGCATTCACTTCTCGTCTGCCATCAGCTCTGCTTGGCGCCCTTACTTTAATTCCAACCTATTTTCTTGCCAAGCTTATTTTAAAAAAAGAAAAATTGGCTCTTTTTGTCACACTACTTAGTGCCGTTTCCCCCTGGAGCTTATTCCCTTCCAGGGCTGTTTTTCAATCCACTATTTCTTCCTTTTTTCTTATCGGTGGCATCACCTTGTTGCTTTACACCCTAAAACAACAAAAAAAACACTCCTCATCTATTCTTCTGTTTTTTTAGCTTTATCTCAATACGCCTATCACAACACCCGCATAGTTATCCCTTTGCTTGTACCAATAATTCTTTTTATCTATAAAAAACAAACTTCAGCACTATTCAAAAAACACAAAAACACAGTTTTAATCTCTATGGCCATTTTTCTAATCTTTACCATACCCCAGCTAATTAATTTAAGTCTTCCAGATTCTCAAGCCCGTTCTCGTTGGACTTTTATTCTCAATCAAGATGCCATTAATATTATTAACCACCAAAGAGGCCAATCCACCCTATCGCCCTTTTTCGCCCGTCTTGTTCACAACAAGCTTACTTACTTTATTCCCAAATTTATTACAAACTACATAAACTTTCTTAATCCGTATTTACTCTTTTTCAAAGGAACGGGTAATTATCAGTTTAATATTCCCAACACAGGCATTCTTTATTCGATTTGTTTACCTTTCTTTTATATTGGCATTTTATCGCTTAACAAACTTTCACCAAACAATAAAAAACTAATTCTTCTTTGGTTTATCATAGGACTCCTCCCTTCGGCCCTTACGTCAGGGGATTTTCCCATTATCCGCGCTGTTAGTATACTTCCAATTCCATACATCTTGATTGCGCTGGGACTTGAATTTATGCCAAAACTTTTGCCAATCATTTCTCTTGGTCTATTTCTACAATTCTTTTCTTATTGGAACAAATATATTAATTTTTATCCCCAAAAATATTCACAATCATGGCAATATGGTTATAAACAAGCCATTGATTTTATAAAAGAAAACTATTCAGAATATGATCAAATCTACTTTACCAAAAAATACGGCGAAGCACATGAATTCGTTCTCTTTTATTGGCCATGGGATCCAGAGACTTATCAATCTGATCCCAATAAAGTTTGGGATTATCACGCTAATTGGTACTGGGTCGATGCCTTTGATAAATTTAAATTTATAAATGACTGGGAAATCGTTCCTCGTCATCCTGAGCTTGTCGAAGGATCCTCTCGTACATCCACTCTCCTCATTACTTCTCCTAACAACTATCCACAAACAAATGCCAATCACCCGCAGGGGGACGCTAAACTGTTAAAAACAATTAATTTTTTAGACAACACCCCGGCTTTTGAAATCATTGCCTATGAATAAAAAAACCAAAATAATCCTTCTTTTAATCACCCTCACAGCTTTTTTTATAAGAATTTACAAAACAAATTCGTATCCACCCTTACTTTGGGACGAAACTGCTATCGGCTATAACGCTTATTCAATTCTCAAAACCGGCAAAGACGAATATGGTGAATTCTTGCCATTAATTTTTAAATCTTTTGGAGACTACAAACCAGGTTTTTA
>Ga0180015_1000009_pt1 | contig 61937 bp, 53 predicted proteins | sample KR13_S2_MetaG_FD_116508 | JGI IMG/M metagenome (GOLD analysis project Ga0180015, IMG submission 116508) | Groundwater microbial communities from the Olkiluoto Island deep subsurface site, Finland - KR13_S2_MetaG | ecosystem: Environmental > Aquatic > Deep subsurface > Groundwater | place...
CTGCGATATCCTCGCCATAACCATGTGTGAAGACGGGTTCGCCGGTTCAACCTGGAGGATGTTCTGGACCGACGCGTAGGCGTCGTCCAGGCGGCCGGCGCCGATCAGTTCCTTCGCCCGGGCCAGTTTCCAGCTCACCCACCTGTTGCGCAGGCGCTTCCTTTCACGCTCGATTCCGGCGAGCGCCGTCTCGGTCTCCGCAATCCCGCTTGACAGGGCCCTCACCGTGGTGCGGTAAGCCGAATCGCCTACGCGCCCCAGGGCCTTCTCCCTGTCGAGTGACTCCCTGGCGGTGGTCGCCTCCGCCAGCCGGCGGCTGAGCTCTCTCTCCCGTTCGTCGTCAACGAGCTCCACCCCGCACATGTCGCAGTAGTGAAAATCGCTCGTTCCGGGAAACACCTTTCCGCAGATAACGCATTCCATTTCCGCACCTCCCTGTTCGCTTTCTCTTGATGCCTATTCTCCTCGCGGACAGCGGGAAATAATATTCACCGCCGGAGGTATAACAGGGGTTATTCCAAGGGTTAGAAAGGGGAGACCCGTACCCCTCCTGGGGGTGACGTCAGGTACTTAGACCAGGCCGTCCTCGTGGGCCATCATTATGGCCTGGGTACGGTCGTCGATGTGCAGCTTGCGGAAGACGGCCTTGGCGTGGGCCTTTACGGTGTGCTCGCTGATGAACAGCCTCCCCGCTATCTCCCGGTTGGTGAGCTTCTCGGCTATGAGCTTGAGCACCTCCATCTCCCGGGGGGTCAGCCGGTTGTACGGCTCCGAGAGGGCCACCTGCTCCGGGGCGGCCTTCTCCTCCGGGAGGCCGGCCAGGTACTCGACGAGCTTCCTGGCGACCGAGGGAGATATCAGTGATTCGCCCTGGTGGGCGGCGTCTATGGCATCCAGGAGCTGCCGGTTGGCCGTCGACTTCAACACGTACCCTATGGCTCCCGCCCTGATGGCACGCGTCGCGACCTCCCGGTCGTCGAACATGGTGAGGACCACCACCTCTCCATCGGGATTGATCTCCCTGGCCCTGGACGTGAGCTCTATGCCGCTCATACCGGGAAGCTGAATATCGATGAGGCTTATATCGGGTTGGTGCGTCTCGATGAGGTCGATGGCCTCCTCGGCGGTCACCGCTTCCGCCACAACCTCGATATCTTCCCGCTTCCCGAGGATGCGCCTCAGGCCTTCCCGCACGATATCGTGGTCGTCTACAATGAGGACACTGATCGGCTTGTCGTTCATCTCTCCCCCCTGGTCAGCGGGACCGTCACCGTCACCGTGGTGCCCCTGTTCTCTTCGCTCTCCACCCTTAGCTCTCCTCCCATCTCCCGGGCGCGCTCCCGCATGCTTGTCATGCCCATGCCCGGGGTGGAAGATGCTGCCGAAGGAGGCATCCCTTTTCCGTCGTCGGATACCCGGAGCGTGACCCTGTCGTCATCGCGCATGAGTGATACCGCCACACTTCCGGCCCCGGCGTGCTTTCCCACGTTGTTCAAGCCCTCCTGTAGAATCCTGTAGAGGTTCCCCTCCAGTAGCAGCGGCAGCCTCTCTCTTTCACCAAGGTTGCTATCCAGGGACACCTTCATCTCTCCCGCGGTCGCGACATCGCGGACAAGTTTTCCCGCCGCTCCCTTGAGCCCCAGCACCTCCAGGGGTATGGGGCGCAGATCGTTGATGACCGTCCTCAGCTCGTCCAGCCCCTCCCTGGCCCTCTCCGCGAGCGTAACCAGGTCCTTCCTCGCCTCCTCGATATCCTCCTCGAGGCTCTCCAGTGTGAACTCCGACAGGTAGACGACCCCCAGGAAGCTCTGCGCCACTCCGTCATGCAGCTCTCGGGATATCCTTCTTCGCTCGTCCTCGTGGGCGACGGTCACCCTGTCCATCAGCTCGTTTACCCTTCCCTGTTTCTCCAGTACATCCTGGTAGAGCGCTCCATTCTTCAGCGCGACCGCCATCTGGGGCGCCATGGCCTCCAGCAGTGACCTGTCACTGAAAGAGAGGTCGTAACCCGATAGCTTCTCCCCAAGCAGCAACGTGCCGACCGTTTCTCTCTCGAATACCAGGGGTACCTCCACCACTTTGAACGATGCCTCGCCCCCCGGGCCCCGCTCCAGGTACAGCGTGTCCTCCTCGAGGCGCAGTTCAGGCGGGGTGTCTCGGAGATACTCCGGTGTGAAGCCGGAAAGGGCCCGCTTCCGCCAGTCACCCTCGCCCAGTGGATCGTAGAGCAGTGCCGCTCCTGTCAGCCCCATGTTGTCGGTGAGGGTATCCGTGATCTCCCGCGAGATCTCGTCCAGGCTGGAGAGCTCCATCAGCGTTCGGGCCAGGGACGAGAGGAGTTGCCCGAACTCGTAGTCCTTGCGGAAGAAAGACCTGTCAACCACCCTCATCAGCCATCTTCTAAGCGGCTCGAAAGCCAGGACCATCAGGAAGACGAACAGGGCGGTGATTACGTATCCCTGGGCGCTGAAGTAGCTGCTGATGAAGCGTTCCGATATGACTATTGTCAGGATGTAGGCGCTGGTTATTACGACCGTCAGGGTGAAATAGACGATGCTTCGCCTGAGGACCTGCTCCACCTCCGTGAACATCTGGTACTTGAGTATCCCGTAGGCGAAAACAGCCGCGGTGATGGTGAAGAAACATGGCGCCGAGGAGAGAGTGTACAATCTGGCGTTCTCGAGGATGCTTATCGCCAGCGGAACCGCCACCGCGGCCACCATTACCTGGGCGATTCGCTTCTCCCTCAAGCGCCGGGAGCGGTAGTAGCTGTAGACGTAGAGCGATAGCGCCGCGATTAACAGGGTATAGGAGAACACAGCATACACCCAGTACAACCAACCCTCCCCGGTGAGGTCCATCGTACCCGGTATGGTCCTGAACTCGAGGACCCAGTCGGTACTGTAGAAGGCCACCAGGGTGAACAGCGCCGGGAGATAGAGGGATGCCTGAAGCGGCTTCAGGGACCGGCCCTTTGCCAGGAAGAAAGCCGAGGGAAAGACAAGCGCCAGGTTGAGGAAGAAAGCGGGGAACAGTATCTGGCCCGGCGCCTGGAACCGTACCCAGAAGGCCCTCAAGGAAACGCTGCTCGAAACGTTGTACATCGCGTCGCCGAACGCCCATACGGCCAGAGACAGCGCCACCAGGGCGAAGAGCTGGTTCACCGTGCGGCGCGGGTTCTTGGAGAGGACGTATACCGCAAGGGCAACATTGACGGCGGTGGCGACGAACGATAAGCAGGCAATGATGTCTCGGTACTGTCCGTTCAAGCCTATTCCCCCGTGCTCGCCTTCCACCGGTCATTATTGCACGGCTCGGGGAACATTCACAGGGCACCGGCACCGCTTCGTTATATAATCACTGCGAGGCCTATTGAGTGCAGTTCTCAAATGACCCGCGTCTGTACCTGACGGTTGTAGAGGTGGAGAGGTGGTCTAAATGGTGGAGGACGCGGCGCCCCTTAAGAATATGTGGATTATCTGATATACGGCAGACCGGAAATGCTCGCCCGCTGAAGCGTCGAAGAGAAAGGAGCCGATTGTGGAGGAGAAGGGGGAAAGCGGAAGCGGTTGGAAAGAGAAGATCTCCGGGTGGTTAAGAAGCCGTAGCTTCGTATTCTACGATTTCCTCATCCTGGCAGCGGCGATAATCGCGTTCCTGATATTGTGGTTGTCCATGACCAGGGCATCGAACGTGGCCATGTTCGGGGAGTTCTACTCCGAGGGCTTCTCCGCCACCTATTGCCTGGAGGGGTCCGCCGCCCGCGCCGTGGGCTCCGGCCGGCTGGAGATAGAGACGGTTGAGGTGAATGGCGATACCGCCGTCCTGGAGGTCACCGCGGGGGGCATGAAGAAACGCCTGACCGTTGACCGCAAGACCGCGAAGGTGACCGATGGCGAGTTGGCCGGCCTCCCGCTCGTCTTCTACTACGACATAGTGAGAGAGCCGGGCCAGACCTCGAAGACGTTCGGCTCTAATAAGGAACCCGCCTTCTCCACCGCCTTCACCGGACTCACCGGTGATGTGTCCGCCCGCATCAAGGAGAGTAACCCGGACAACGTGGTGATGTGGTACCACGAAAGTGACGAAAGGAGCTACGGCCCCCAGTTCTCCTGGGAACTGCAGCTCCACGACCAGGACGGGAAAAGGGTCGGCACCATCATCAATGACGTCACCAGCGGCGTGCTGCTGGACGCCCGGTTCTACCAGGACGGCTGGGGGGCCATGAACCTGGAGAGGACCAACTACCCAACCGGGCTGAACCGCTGGGCCATCTTCTACGGGCTCAACTCGATACTGATCCTGTGGGGGATATTCCACCTGCTGAGGTGCAGGAAGCACCGGGAGGAGTGGAAGTCCCACTGGAGCTACTTCCCGCTTGGCTTCGTCGGCATATCAAGTTTCTACATACGGCTGATGGCGTTCACAGTGTTCGGGTTCCTGGGCATCGGCATACTCACCGGGGACCCGTACATCCTGCTGGTCACCGACCTCATAGGGCTCACCCTGATGATCTACGCGGTGGGCATCTTCGCGTTCCCCATCGTGTTCCAGTTCATACCGTGGATAGCCGCGTACGGGGTCTTCGCCGGGGGTAGGCCACTGGATTACATACAGTACCCGTTCGGGGTCCCGCTGTACCTGGTGGCGGTTGTGATGTTCGAGCTCCACCGGTACCTGTGCCACAAGGAGAAGCAAGGCTTGCCGCCTATTTGACGATGCTCAGCGTCTCCTTGAACTCAGGCGTTCCGGCTTTCCCCAGGAGCTCGAAGATGGCCATCTCGGTAGATGATATGACGGCGCCGCTCCGGCGCATGCGCCGGATGGCGACCTCCCGGTTCTCGGGCGTCCTCGAGGAGACCGCGTCGCTTATGACGTGTACCTTTGCGTCCTCCAGCAGGTGAAGGGCGGTCTGGGTTACACAGACGTGACTCTCGATGCCGGTTATGATGACGGTGCTCCTGCTAAGCCGCTCCAGGGCCCCGACGAACTCGGAGCACCGGCAGGCATCGAAATCGATCTTGGTGATAGGGCTGAAGCCGGAGATCCCGGATCGAATCTCCTCGATGGTGCGCCCCAGCTTCTCCTGCTCGGTCACCAGTATCGGCAGATCAATGATGCCCGCGAACCGTACCAGCTTGACCACATTTTCGATTATCTTCGCCTCTTCGTGGATAACCGGCAGCAGCTTCTCCTGCATATCCACGACAACCAGTACGGTGTCGCCCCCGACCAGAAGCCCGCCGTCGCTTCCTGCCTTCATCAGAACTCCCTTCTTATCTTTTCCAGCGCTTTCTCGTGCTCACTTAGTCACCTCGGGATAGCCGGGGGGTTTCTCTTTAGACGCTACACGTCAAGGAGGTCCGACGGTGGTGGGCCGCCCTTGAACTCGGCACCGGTCCACGGCGGACCGCCGGAGGCAACGACCTCCCACGCGCCGGCCATGCTGTTGAAGATCATGAGGAACTCCTCGGTCCGGCCATCTGGAGACATCGTGCCCTTGATGACCTCCCAGTTGGAGTCGATCGTACTCACCTTTACAAGCGTGAACGTCCAGCCCGAGGTAGGCTCACCCTTTGATTGCAGGTACGTCAGGATCGCCTGGGCCTGGTCTCCCACCGGCTGGGGGGCTGGCTGCGTGACAAGATCCTCCGGCGCCCCCAGTGCCTTGAGTTGTGCCGCGGTCCATCCATCGGTACTGGACTGTATTACGGTCCATTTTCCACTATCCTTTTGAAGCAGGAACTGCACGTTCTCGGCTTCCTGGCCAACCTTCTTACCCAGGTCTATCTTCCAGTTCAGATCGCTCGCGCTGACAACGAGCACGGAGAAGGTCATTCCCGAAGTGTTGATGCCGTTCTTCTCGCAGTAATCGAGTATTGCGGCGATGGGGGTGTCGTGCTCTACGTGGCCCGCCTTTCTATCGGGAACCTCGCTCTTCTTCTCTTCTGCCACCTCGAATCCGACGCCGTCGCTGGTCCCCGCGTCGGTGGTCACGGTCACCTTGTACTGGCCCGCCTTTATGTCGGTTGGGACCTTTATCTTGGCCTTGACGTCGGACCACTCTTCCACGGTCGCTGTTACCGTCCCGAACTCAACGGTACTGTCGCCTTGAGTATCTCCGAAGGACGAGCCGCTCAGCGTCACCTCGGTACCCGGCTCGCCGCTCGATGGGGTGATTGAGGATATCACCGCAATTTCACTCCCGCCACACCCACATCCGGCAAGGGCGGCTACCATGGCTATAGCGCATGCCGCAGCCATCAGAATGAATGCTTTCCCCTTTCTCATGAAGACCTCCCTCTTGAACCACAGACCGGCTTCCTGTTACTCCAAAAACAGAAGGCCCGGATCCTTCAACTTGGTAAAAAGATCCGGGCCCTGCTGCTCCGCAACAGCCCCCTTTCAACTACCAACCACACTGTAAATATTATTCGCAATTACACAGAGCGATTCCTGCCTGGGGCTCCAACATCAGGGCCTGACCGCGCCGCAGAAATCGCCGCGTTCCGACAATGGCGCCACCTCCACCAACTCGCCCGTCTGTGGCGCGTGGATATACTGACCGTCACCGATGTATATCCCCACATGTCCCCACCCGTGGAACGCGACTATATCTCCCGGCTGAAGTTCCGGCTCCGGTACGGGGTCGCCGCAACGGGCCTGGGAGTACGAGCTATGCGTAATATCCACACCCCCACCGACCTTGTAGCAGAACTGGGTGAGGCCGCTGCAATCGAATGCGTCCGGGCCGGACGCCCCACTGCTGTACGGCTTGCCTAGCTGGCCGAAGGCGACGTGGACCACCCTGGTCTCCAGGTCCTTGGAACACGATTGACCGTACATCGTCCGGGCGGCCACTATCGGTCTGTCCGACTCGACTACCGTCGCCACGTTATAACCGATCACATGGTCTCCCACGTCAATGGATACCCTGGTCGCCGCTTCCAGCGACACGCTGGTGGAAACAACCTCCCGGTCCGTCTGGAAAACCACACTCGCCTCTGCGTCCTCCTTGCCGGGATTGTGGAGGAGTATCCAGGTGTCGTATATCGAGCCGACAGCCGCCCCTTCGGCGAAGTACCACGTCCTGCTGGTCTCGTTGGAACCGGAGGAACTGTGCGCCCACTCGCCGCCAGCCCCGTACATCGTCCTGGAGGCGACTACCGGCAGGTCCGAGGTAACAATCGTGGCAACGTTGTAGGTGCATACGTGTTCTCCCACGTTTACCGATGTCCGGGAAGCCGGCCCGACCTTGATGGCCACGGGCCCGACGACACCGCTATCGGTGTGGAACGTGAGCTCCACATCGGCCCCGTCCTCTCCGTGGTTATACAGCAGTATCCACGTCTGGTATCCGCCGGCGGTTGCGCCCTCCGCGAAGTACCAGGTCCTGGCCGGGCTGTTGACGCCGCTGTCGCTATGAGCCCACTGGCTCGATCCCTCAGGGGCTTCCTGCGCCGCGGCATCAGGCGCCAGCATGAGCAATCCCACCGATATCAGTAACGCCAGCAAGACAGAGATGAAGATAAGTATAAAGCCGATATTTCTCTTGCTTCCACGGGCCGGGCCCATCTCGTTACTCTTCCTTCGCCTCGATAATCGTGTCCCTGTGTGAAATTCGCTCTCCACTTAAGACCACCGCCTTTCCGGTACGTGTCCCTCTCCGTCTCCCATGTTCCTTCACAGGCGCAAGCGTGCGTTGATAAGGTAATTGGGAATCGTCATGGATTCTTTGGGGTGTGACGCCTGCCCTGGGGTACTAAACGTAAGTGTATGGCCCTTACAACACTATGTGCTGTGCCTCACTCACCTCCGCTTAGTCCGTTCATTCGCTGTCTTCTCGTATTCAACTTTTTCTGCCAGCGTCCACAGTATTCGCCCCTGTTACGGTCTATCCCTTCATCGAAAACCTCCAATTACCAATATCTGCCATCTTTCTTGCGTTTTGTACCAGGTACAATCTTGCGTTCTTGCGTTATGCTTGCATTGCTTGTAGAGTATGCTCATGGGACGAGAACCACGAGTCCAGCTCCCAGGCGCTTTCTATCATGTGATGTCCCGGGGGACCTTGAAGCAGAAGATATTCATCAGAAACGAAGACCGCCTCGATTTTCTTGGGAAGCTTGCCGAGGTGATCAGCAAATACGAATGGTGCTGCTACGCTTACTGCCTGATGGACAACCATTATCACCTGCTTATCGAGACGCCTCGGACAAATCTCTCCGAAAGGATGCACAAGCTCCTCAACTACTACTGCAAACGCTTCAACTGGAGGCACGGTGGGGTGGGCCATGTCATACAGGGACGCTTCATATCACCAATTGTCGAGCGTGAAGAACACCTGATGGAGATTATCAGGTATACAGCCCTCAACCCCGTCAAGGGCGGCCTGGTCAGCGAGCCGGGCCAGTGGAGGTGGAGCAGTTACAGGGCTATATGCGGCCTCGCCCCCGCCCCATGGTTCCTCGATGTCAACTTCACCCTGGGCATCTTCGGCAACGACACCGAGATGGCCCGTAAGGAGTATATTCGTTTTGTCGCTGAAGGCCTGCTCATTGACCAGGCGAATCGAATACCGCTGCCTGACCTCTTTCTGGGAATAAGGGACAAGTACCAAAGAAACAATGCTATGCGTTTCGCTTACTTCGAGCAGGGCTATACGATGACGAAGATAGCTGCCTACCTGAAACTAAGCCTATCGGCAGTAAGCAGAGCTATCAATAAGGAATAGCTTTGCTTCTTACCAATATTTGGCATCTTTCTTGCGTTTTGTACCCGGTACTATCTTGCGTTTTGTTAGGTTTGGTTGCTTATTTTGGCGGAAAGGCTGTTTATGGTGGCCTCTGCTTCTTTGACAGTCCTGTCGATGAGCTCTTCTACTGTTGGCACGTCCGTCAGGAGTCCTGTCACCTGGCCAACCGGCAGCACACCGTCTTTCACATTCCCGTCTTCGGTGGCCATACGGATGCGCTTGAAGGCGTTGGCCATAAAGGCAAGCTGCATCGCGTTGTTCCAGCCGGAGGCCAGAACGCCGATAAATAGCTTCCAGTAGGGGACCCCTATCTGCCTGGCGATGGCGTAGGAGTTGGGTATTGCCTTGAGCATCTGTATTGGTCCTAACCCCTGCTTGATCGCGTCGCGGGCCCCGTCGGTATCCAGGACCCTGCACCAGAGGCCGTCGAACCGCTTGGAGTAGAGCGTGTCGTGTACGTCTCTATCTATGGAGAGCTGCTTGAAGTTCTCATGCAGGGGGCTTTCCCTGGTCGTCATCATCCTGGTCCCCATGGCGACCCCTTCCGCGCCTAGCGCGAGGGCCGCGGCAAGCCCCCTCCCGTCACCAACACCGCCGGCGGCAATCACCGGGATGTCCAGCGCGGAAGCGATGCTTGGTACCAGGCAGAACGTAGTGGGCGCCTCGCCGTGGGCCGCCGCCTCGTTCCCGGTCACTATGACCGCGTGGCAACCGTACTCCTGTGCCCTGACCGCATGGCGTTTCCTGGTTACCGTGGCCACCACCTTGCCGCCGTACTCGTTGGCCGCCTGTACTATCCAGTCGCCCTTGCCCAGCGCGAAGTTTATCACCGGGACCTTCTCCTCAAGGAGCACCAGGGCGTTGTCGGCCGCGCCGGGAAAGAGAAGCGTAGCATTGGCCCCAAACGGCTTGTCAGTCTTCGCCTTGATCTCCCGGACGGCACTCCTGGTCTGCTCGACGTCCAGGGCACCGGTTGCCAGAATCCCCAGGCCGCCGGCGTTAGACACCGCGGCCACCATGTCCGGCACGCTGATCCAACTCATGCCCGACAGGATTATCGGGTGCTGGATGCCAAACAATTCGGTTATGCGCGTTTTCATGCGACACTCCTTCCGTTAGTTACAGACCGTGCCAGATTATATCTCATTACGGGCAGGGGACCATGAGCACCGGCTGTTCGCCGGCAGCACCTGAAACGAAGAAAACGCAAGATGGTACCTGGTACCATCTTGCGTTTCTTGGACGCCGGCTAGCGGCAGCGGTCGACCATGTCGACCACCAGGGTGGACCAGCCGTAGGCCTTCCCACCGTATCCCCTGCCTGTCCTGGAGTTGAAGAACTCCCGGTAGCCCTCGCGCAGGACCATCTCCGCGGTGCGGCGGGTCAGCTCGGCGGCCTCCTCCCGGTAGCCGTACTCCAGCAGCCCCACTGCTACCATCCAGTTCATGTTCACCCAGGTCCCGCCACGCCAGAGCATCGGCAGCGACCACGGCTTCCACCCGGGTCGCTCCCTGGGGTCGTCCGCCGTGACAAAGCTCAACGGGCTGGTCGTCCAGAACCGGTCATCGTTCAGGACGTGCTCCTTCACCAGCCGGGCCGCCTTGTCCGACGAGATCAAGCCGGTGAATAGAGGCAGGACCGACGACAGGGTCCCGGTGTGGCTCTTCCGTACTTCGCCGTCCTTCAGATAGCGGCTCAGGAAGATGCCCGCGTCCTCGTCCCAGCATAGTTCCTCCATGCGCGATGCAACTGCCGCCGCCCTTTCCTTGAACTCCCCGGCCCGGCCCTCGTTGCCAAGCTCCCCGTATATCTCGCCTACCGCGCGCAACGACAGGCACAGAAGCGAGTTGTTACAGAGATCCTCGACCACGAACAGGCCCAGGTCCGTGATACGCTCCAGGTCGTTTCCCACACGGCGGTACTCCCGGATCTCGCGGGCGAGCTCTACGCCGTACAGGAGCAGCCCCAGGGGGCGCTCGCCCCTGACGTCCATCACCTCGTCGTACACAGGGGACTCGTCGGTGCCCGACTCCATGCAGTTGATGATAGCGGTCAGGCCGTGGCCCAGAAGGTCCCGGCTGTACTGTGCGTACTCCATCTCAGCGGTTAAAAACGGCAGCACCTTCTCGAGGAACGCCCGGTTCCCGGTCCGTCGGTACACCTCAAGTGCGCAGAAAGGCCCGGCGGAGGGTTGTGTGGACAGGATGGCCCGGCCGTCAGGGCCGACCCAGCCACCCCGGTAACAGATGAACCGCCAGGCCGGCCCCGGCTTCTCCCAGCAGACCAGGTGGGGGACACGCCCATCCTCGTACTGCTTGCTGTAGAGCGAGAAGAACTCCCGCTCGGCGCGCTCTGGCCAGAAACGTGCTGCCACTAGTGCCTGAAAGGCGGAGTCCCAGTAGCACTGGAATGGATACTTCCTCCCGTCTGGCAGGAAGACCCGGTGCTCCCCGTAGGCCCGGTCGGTAGCCAGGAGAACCTCCCGCGCCATACGCACGAGCCTTTGTCGCTCTCCCGCGGCCACCGTCGACGCCATCCCCATTTTTACCTCCCGCTTCCGGCCGGGCGTGCTACTCCTCCTCCGTGCCCGCGTGCCAGGCGGAACGGAACGGCCTGGTCTTCTCCTCGAGCGAGAACGGCCATAGCAAGCCCCCCTGGTCCGGGGCCCTCCCGAAGAGGACGCGGGCGCGCTCGGCTCCCCACCCGAACCAGCGGGGGTAAGCCAGCACTATGAACAGCGCTATCCACCCGTTCACCTCCGTAGTCACCCAGCCCACTCCCCACGGCTCGATGACGTCGAATGCGCAGAGTACAGCGTTCAGCCAGAACACCGCTATCACCGCCGTGGAGAGCGCGACGTAGATGTCGGGGTAATCCCACCGCCACATCTTTGCGTAGAGGCACGCTATCACGAACCCGATGAGTACGAGCACCGGGATATCCAGAATACAGAGACTCACTTACAGCCACCCCCTGTCCTTGCACCAGGTGATGTACTCCCAGAGGCCCTTGCGGGGATCCTGGTAGGTGAACTCGAACCCGGTGTCCTTCAGCTTCTGGTTGGAGAACTCGTAGTGGTGCGTAATATACTCGACCATCGGAACATCTATCTTGGGTCTTACCCCTTTGGCACGCGCCCTGCGGTCCAACCGGCGCACGAGCTTGAGTCCGATGTTCGCGCCCGCCTTGTACAGCGGCCACCAGATGGGCACTCTCACCCAACGCTCCATCCCCAGGGCTCCGAAGAGAAACTCCATCAACTCGACCTGCGGGACGCAGTCACTCAAGACGTTGTACGCCTCCCCCTCGGCCTCGTCACGCTCGGCAAGATAGAGGGCGGCCCTGGTGAGGTCCGTCACGTGGACCGAGGGGAACGTGAGGGCGTGTTTCTTCGGGAACAGGGATATCGCAACTCCCGTACCCATCTTCTCCAGCGCGTAGAGGATGTGATAGACCCCGTAGGTATGGCGCGGGCCGTAGATGGGGCCGGGGCGCACCACGGTGAGCGGCAGACCACGCTCGGCGTGAAGCTCCCACATGACCTCCTCCTGAGCCGCCTTGGACTTGCAGTACAGGTTTGTGGGGTTGTGTGGGGCGTCCTCGTCTATCGCGAAATCGTCCTGTTCCCCGTAGACGCCCTCGGTGCTCCACAGTATGAACCTGCCGACCCCTTTCTCCGCCGCCGCCTCGCCCAGGTTCCTCGCCCCGGTCACGTTCACCTTGTGCAGCTCGTCCCACTGGGCAAAGTAATCGTATAGAGAGGCCACGTGAAACACGGCGTCGTACTGCCGGTCGAACAACGGTAACAGGCTTTCCTTGTCGGTAAGGTCCGCCGTCACGAACCTGGAAGCGATCCGCTGTGAGTAACCCTCGAAGTAACTCGGGTGTAGTTTTCCTTCTTCGCAGTAGTAGGAGCCGCGCTCCTCCCGCCTGATATCGGTAGCCACCACCTCCCATCCCTGGCTGAAGAGGTACTCGACCATGTGCGTGCCGGTGAAACCGTTGGCTCCGGTTACCAGCGCTCTCTTCTCCATCAGACCACCCCCGTCTTGCTGAACGCTTTCCCCCGCCATCTCTCGGTTACTGAATGGTTTGACCGTCCCGGCGAGAATATAAAGTATCCAGGGTGATTGGTCAACTTGTGCACGCCCCGGGCTATTGCATAATGCACGTCCGGGGCCAGGCCCCTAAGGTGCGTAATGCACGTCCGGGGCCAGGCCCCTAAGGTGCGTTTTGGGGAGGTAGGGGTCACGCCCCGGGCTATTGCATAACAGACGTCGTCTTGGTTGGGGATTCCAACGGCAACAGCCCGGGGATGGCCGGCGGTTGTCTTGCGTTATCGTGTGTTCACGTGGTGCCAGGCACCGGCGTTGCATTATAGCGAGCGGTTTGGGCGGAGAGTCCAACGGCAACACCTGAGCCAGGCACCTTCGGGTGGCGATTAGTAGCCGACTACGGTGTGCCCTCCCTGCCAGGTGGGATGCCCGCCGAGGCCCGCGTAATCGAAGTAGATGGGTCGCTCCACTATCACCGGCCGGTCGCTGGTCACCCGCATGGATACGTCCTTCTCCGGCCCCACTTCCTCGTTCACGCTCACCGTGTAGCGGGAGTTGGGGGCGACGGTATGCTCCTTGTCCTCGGTGGTGCCGTCTGCGAACATGTAGGTGATGGTCGCCGTCGCCTCGTCTTGGCCAGGGTTCTGTACGCACAGCCAGGTCTCGAACCCGGCGCGGGTGCACCCCTCGGCGAAGTTCCACTCGGTCCGGCCACCGTCAGGATCAGGGTCCGGGTCAGGGTCCGGCTGTTTGAACGTCAGCCGGACGCACTCGAGCGCGCCCACTTTTACCCCGTAGCCGGTGGAGTCCCGGTACTCCAGTTCTGCGTCGGCCTCCTTGACCCAGGCATGGTCGGCGTCGAAGTAGCCGCACTCCGCGGTCAGGGGATAGTCGATGCTGTAGATGTCGAACACCACGTCCTTGGTGGAGAGAAGCGCGATATAATCCTGGTCCCAGATCGCCATGCCCAACCCGTAGTCGTTCGTCTCGTAGTGGATATCGGTGCCCATGAGGTCCCTCGTCTCGGAGCAGGAGCTTTCTTTCAGGTTCTCCCCGCAGTGAAAGTAGACCATCTGGCTCCCATCGCTCTTCTCGGCGATATCCTGGATATCGCGGGAGAGGAGTCCCAGGAAATCGTGGACGTTGTAGGCCTCGTCCTTCCAGGTCATGTCCGGGTCGTACAGGAGCGAGTATTCGCCTAAATAGGTGTAGTCGGCCTTCGGGGGCGACATTATCTCGTAGATATTGTGGCGGTAGCAGTCTTTTGCGAACGACGCCAGCATGAACTGGCTGGTCCAGCGGGGGTACCTCTCCCCCACGTTGGGGGCGTTCCCGTAGGGGATCGACTGCGTCCTCATCTCCTCAAGCTGTCCCAGGTAATTGGCGACGTCCTCTTGATAGATGTCGATGCCCACCGCGTCGAGGCAGGACGACTCCTCCAGGCAGGTCTCCATGTCCTGGTCGTTCGGCTGCCCGTCCATGAAGTTGAGGATGGTGATCACCCGGTAGGAGGACTCCTTTACCACCCGGGCCAGGTCGTCCATGTACCGGGTCAGGCACACCGAGGAGAAGTGCTCCTCGCTCTCGTAGGTGCCGGCCGTGCTGCCTGCGGCGTACTCGGCGTCGCAGCCGGCGCATTCGCACCTGTCCGGCGGGTCGGTGAAGTACAGCGGGTTGGGGCTCCTCACAACCGGCTCGTTCTCGATCTGCACCCCGATGACGTCGTGGTCCGCCGCGCATTTCACCGAGACGTGCTCCATGAGGGCCTCCACCGCCTCCTTCTCCTCGGCAAGCAGTTTGGTCCCCCGGGGGCAGAACGTGTAGAGCGTGCCCCAGTTAAGGTGCCAGCCCTTATAGGGGCTCCCGCCCTTCATAAGCCGCTGGTAGGTCGCCGTTTCGTTCACAATCCACTCGGGGAACTGGTCGTTGGTGTCGCATGTCACCCCGCCGCATACGTTCATGCCGAACCAGAGGAGCTCCACCTTGAGCCCGGCGGCCCGGGCGTTGTCGATGACCCAGTCAACCGTTGAAAAGTCCCAGGTGTCGTCAGTAGGCTCCATGTCGGTAGGCTCTATCTTGCCCCAGAGCACCGGGCAGGAAACGGTGTTGAACCCGATGTCGGCGCAGTGCCCGAACAGCGGCTCCAGGGACTCCAAGCTCCAGCCGTTGAGCTCGTGAAACCAGTCCCACCTGAGCTGGATGGCCAACCCCAGGAACGGGTCTCCGTCCACGTAGAGCGCCTGCTTCCCGTCGCTGGCGCGGAACTCGCTCACCGTCACCGGACCGGCGGTGCGCCCCTCCTCGGTAACCGGCGACGGCGCCGCCAGCGCAATCAGTACCAGTACGAGCAGCACGGAAACGAGCGCCGGCGCCCGCTTTCCGGACCGCGTATTCTTCCCCTGAACCCGTTCTCCCGCGTCAACCACGCGTCCTCCGGCTTCTTTCCTGATATAACGGCCCGGGCGCTATTACGGTTACGGCCCAAGACTTTTTACCCGGTGCTATAGCATACATTTTACCACTAATATATTATCTTGAAGTCAGCTCAATATGAAGCCGGCCTGTCCGAAAGGCCTCCCGGTGAATTGAAAGGAGATCTCGTTGAAAGTTGATGTGGTAACCGGTGCTTGTGGCTTCTCCGGCAACTACGTGGTGAAGCAGCTCCTGGAGAAGGGAAGAAAGGTGAGGGCCACCGATCTCGAGAGTGCCTACGGCGACCCCAAGGCGGTGGAGTTGCGGGAGATTCTCGATGTCGACTACGAAAGGGACGGGGTGGAGTGGGTCCCCTCCGACCTGACCCGGAAGGAAACGCTTGAGCCCCTGTTCGAGGGAAACGTGGGTTGCCTGTTTCACACCGCCTCCCTCTACGACTACTCCGCACTGTGGGACGCCTTGGAGAAGGTCAACATCGACGGGGTCACCAACCTCCTCGACGCGGCGGTCGAGGGAGGAGTGGACAGGATGATCCACTGGTCCACCTGCGGGGTCTACGGCCACTCTTACTTCCCGGCGTCACACCTGGACGGCCGTCCCCATCGCTCGACGGTGGAGTTCCTCTGGAACGTGGTGGTAAGGCCCTGGTCGGAGAACGGCGAGTATCACCGGCCGGGGAGGCACCCCACCAACCAGCCGATGACCGAGGACCGCTCCAACCCCAAGAACACCGATGGTGACACGCCTACCGGAACCTACTTCTCGAACGAGTACTGCCGGTCGAAGTGGATACAGGAGCAGATAGTCTGGAGGTACCACCGGGAGAAGGGCCTGCCCATCACCGTTGTAAGGCCCGCCCCGATCTACGGACCCGGCTCGGAGTACGGGGTCACAGGCCTGCTCGTCGAGCTGTCCGAAGGGCTCCTCCCTCTGTACCCGGCGTCCAGCAAGTTCCCGATTTTCGGCGGCAACGTCCACGCGCAGGACGTGGCCCGCGCGGCGGTCTTCCTCTCGGAGAAGCCCGAGAGCATCGGTGAGGATTACAACCTGGCCGACGGCTACATCATCACCCACCGCGAGGCGATAGAGTACTCCACCCAGCTGCTGGGAAGGAGGGTCCGCTTTATACCGGGCATCCCCCTTCTCCTGTGGCAGAAGGTGATCATGGCGGTGGGCAAGATGGCCTTCTGGCTGGAGAGCAACTACCCCTCCTACACAAGGAGCCGGGTGCTGGACCTGGGGCAGCTCAACTACCTGACCATGGGCATCTGGGTCTACAACAAGAAGATAAGGGGCCTTGGCTTCGAGTTCGAGTACGCCGACTTCAAGAAGGGCCTGGAGGACACCGTGGCCTGGCTCATCCTGAACGGCAAGATACAGTAGGGGGGATCGCACCCCTCACCCCGGCCCTCTCCCCCGTTGGAGAGAGGGAGTCTAGAGTTCCCTACCGGTCCACTTCAGTGAAAACCGGTACGGTAAAGGAGATTGTGGTCCCCTTTCCCCTCTCGCTCTCGGCCCGGATGCGACCGCCTTGCGCCTCCACCAGGCTCCTGGCTATGGAGAGGCCGAGGCCGGCCCCGCCGGTGGCGCGCGCCCTTGACCTGTCGGTGCGGTAGAAGCGCTCGAAGATCATGGGGAGTTCCTCTTCATTGATGCCCGATCCCGTATCGGCCACCGAGAACACCACCTCGCCCTCAGAAGAAGCCGCCCTCACCGTTATCTCGCCGCCGTCGGGGGTGTGCAGCAGCGAGTTCTTTACCAGGTTGCCAAGCACCTGGGCCAGTCGAAGCTGGTCCGCTTTTACCTGTGGGAGCCCCCCGGCGATGTCCAGCTCGAGAGAAATCCCCTAAACGTATCGCGACTATCGTTTACAATAGCCACTGTCAATCGAATAATGGAGCCTGACATGCTGGACACCGTTACCGAGATCGCGCCATCGATACTCAAGCTGCAGTTCGAGATACCGTACGACGTGCAGCCGGTGAACATCTACGTGCTGGACGGCGAGCCGCTGACGCTTATCGACACCGGGCCGATCATGAGAGGGGTCGAGAAGAGGATCCCCGCGAAGCTGGAGGAATTGGGGTTCCCACCATCCCGGCTGGAAAGGATAATCCTCACTCACCACCATCCCGACCACATGGGCCTTGCCGCCCGTTTGAAGTCGGCAAGCGGAGCGGAGCTTACCTGCCACCGCCTCGGTGAGCGGATGGTGAGCGATTACTGGGCCGATTCCGACCGTCTAAACGAGTTCCTGGTTGACATATCCCCCCGAATGGGGCTCGACCGCGACCTGGTGGAGGTAACCATCTCCAAGACCAGCCAATGGAAGGACGTGGCGGAGCCGGTCCCGGTGGACACCCTGGTAGACGACGGCGACGTTATCCGGGGAGACCCGTTCGACCTGAAGGTTATTCACACCCCCGGCCACTGCATCGACCACATTTGCCTTTATCTCGAGAGCCACCGGCTCCTTTTCACCGGCGACGTGCTCCTTGACTCGATAACCCCCAACCCGGACGTATATCCGCCGTGGCACAGCAACCAGAGAAGCGGCCTTCCCGACTACGTGAGTTCGCTTCACAAGATACGCGAGTTGGACATGGTAGAGGCGTTGCCCGGTCACGGAAAGTGCGTGGAGGCGCCGGCGAAACGGATAGAGGAGGTGCTCCGTCACCACGACGACCGCCTGGAGTACATCGTGGAGACGCTGGGGGACACCGAGATGACCGTCCTGGAACTGGGGCTGGAACTACTGCGGTTCATCGGTGCGAATGAGGACGCGGAAAGCATCTTCCTGGCGATGCGCGAGGTGTTCGGGCACCTGGTTATCCTGGAGGATCGAGGCGAGGTCACCGACGAGCTGCGCGACGGCGTCAGCTACTACCACACGTAACCGCGAGGCCTTGAGTGGAATATGGCAATTCGGGTTATTATTGGTTGGGAAGCGACTATGCGAACTAAGGGGTGTTTGCGATGCCGGTGAACATTGGAGAGCTGCTTGGTGACGAGGCGGACGCTCTACTGGGATACGAGTGCAGGTTTCCCGGGGAGCAGTTGCACCTGCCGGGGCCGGACTTCATAGACCGGGTATTCATGCCGTCCGACAGGGGTCCCAGGGTACTTCGCAACCTGCAGGCCCTGTTCGACCACGGCCGGCTCGCCGGGACGGGGTACCTTTCGCTCCTGCCGGTGGACCAGGGCATCGAGCACACCGCGGGGGCCTCGTTCGCCCCCAACCCCATCTACTTCGACCCGGAGAACATCTGCAGGCTCGCCATCGAGGGGGGCTGCAACGGGGTGGCGTCGACGCTCGGGGTGCTGGGGTCGGTGGCCAGGAGGTACGCCCACCGCATCCCGTTTATCGTGAAGCTGAACCACAACGAGTTGCTCACCTACCCCAACAAGTACGACCAGGTCCCGTTCGCGTCCGTCGAGCAGGCGTTCGAGTTGGGGGCGGTAGCGGTCGGAGCAACCATCTACTTCGGCTCCGCCGAGAGCACCCGGCAGATTGTGGAGATCTCGGAGGCGTTCCAGCACGCCCATGAACTGGGGATGGCAACCGTCCTGTGGGCGTACCTGCGCAACGAAGCGTTCAAGACCGCGGAGAACGACTATCACACCGCGGCGGACCTCACCGGACAGGCGAACCACCTGGGGGCAACCATCGAGGCCGACATCGTGAAGCAGAAGCAGCCCACCACCAACGGCGGCTTCACCGCGCTGGGGTTCGGCAAGACCCACGAGAAGGTCTACAGCGAGCTATCCTCGGACAACCCCATCGACCTTACCCGTTACCAGGTGATCAACTGCTACATGGGTCGGGTGGGTCTCATAAACTCCGGCGGCGCTTCCACCGGGACGGGCGACCTGGCGGAGGCCGTCCGCACCGCGGTCATCAACAAGCGGGCCGGTGGCATGGGCCTGATATCGGGTCGAAAGTCGTTCCAGAAGCCGATGGAAGATGGCGTCGCCCTTCTGAACGCTATACAGGACGTATACCTATCAGCCGAGGTCACGGTCGCCTGACCTGGTACCCGCACGGTTGAAGGCGGAAGTGGTTTTCGGGTTACTCTTGTTCCTTCTCGGTAACCCCGGACTGCGCGGCCTTCATCCTCTCCATCTCCTTCTGCACCCGCTTCTCACGATCCTTGCCGTAGCGGTCGCCATAGACGCTCCAGCCGTGGAACGCGACCCCTATCCCCCAACCGACCAGCGGGAACAGGAACCAGGGAAACCAGGCTTCGCCGTTGCTGGCCAGGGCTATGACCAGCCAGATGATGAAGATAAGAATGTTCACTGCCACGTATGCGGTAAGGTTCTGCTTGAACCCCTGGACGGCCTCGACCCTCTTCTCGGCTTTCTTCCGTAGTTCCTGCTCGCTGACTTCCCCGGCCATGGTTCCCCCTTTTCTTGTGTTAACCGCCGCTCTCCGGCCACTACCTTATCACAACGCAACAATGGGGCCTGGCCCCAAACGTGCATGGCCCCAAACGTGCATTTTCTATAGCGAGTCGAGGACCTGTCGGCGGTGGTCGAGGGCGGCCATGGCGCTCACGGCACGCTCCGGTGTAGGGTACATCGGGATGCCGTTATCGGTGAGGTAGGTGATTGCCTCATCCTCCCTCCCCCAGAAAGACGAGGCGACAATCGGCCTGCCGTACTCCCGGGGGAGTTCCTTGAAATCCTTCAGGACTCTTATTATGACCGGTTTCGCTTTCTCTATCGGGAACTCCAGCCGGTCTCCCAACTCCTCCTGGATGACCCCGAAGAGGTAGGAGCCGAACGTGTTGTACTCCACGATGCCGTCCACCTCGCCGCTCTGAAGTATCGCCCCGGGGACCTTCCGGTGGAGCATCTCAAAGTCCATGGAGAACGTCATATCCACCGGGTTGAGTGCCGACGCGGTGTGGGGGAGGTAGCCCCTCAACTCCGCCTGGAGCCGCTCCGAGAACCGCGGCACCTCGAGGCCCGCCCGCACGCAGCAGTCCGCCATGCTGGCCGCCGGCCCCCCCGAGTTGCTCAGAACGCATATCCGGTTGCCCGGCGGCACCGGCTGTTCGGCAAGCGCCCAGGACCAGTCGAGCAGCTCCTCAAAGCTGTAGGCGCGGAGTATCCCCGCCTGCCGCATCATCCCGTCATACAAGTGGTCTTCCCCCGCCAGGGCCCCGGTGTGGGACATCCCGGCCCGCGCCCCCGCGCCGGTCCCCCCCACGTAGACAGCGGTCACAGGCTTCCTGTTGACCGCGTACCGGGCCGCCTCCATGAACTTCTCGCCGTCGCTTATCCCCTCGATGTACAGCGCTATCGACCGGGTGGTGTGCTCATCCGCGAAGTACCGCAGGCAGTCACTCAAGTCGGTCACAGCGGAGTTGCCCACGCTCACGGTATGGCTCAAGCCAACGCCCAGCCGCCCCGCGTAGTCGTATATCTGGCACGAGTAGGTCCCGCTCTGGCTCACCACCGTCACCCCGCCGGGGTCGTACCGGTACGGGAAGTAGGTGGTGTTCAGGCCTGTGTGGAAGTTGCTGACCCCGATGGCGTTCGGCCCAATGAGGGTCATGTCGTACCTGCGGGCTATCTCCACCAGCCGGCGCTCTTGCTCCACGCCGGAGCCCCCGACCTCCCGGAAGCCCCCGGAGACCACCACCGCGGCCCTTACCCCCGCCCTTCCGCACTCCTCCAGTATGCCCGGCACAACGTCGGTGGGTAGCACCAGCACCGCGAGGTCCGGGGTCTCGGGCAGTTCATGGACACTCGGGTACGCCTTGAGCTCGAGGACCTCGGGCTCGGACCTGTGGATCGGATAAATCGGCCCCTCGAACCCCTGGATCAGGATGGAGGCCAGTTGGCCTGTTCCCATCTTCAGCGGGTTGTTTGAAGCCCCATAGAAGGCGATCGAACGGGGGTTAAATACCCTGTCAAGCCGTTTCAGGCGAGTCCCCCTTCTCGGCCGGTGCGTCTTCCTCTCGCCTTTCCCCCAGCACCTGCTCAATTACCTCGTTCACGTCCTTCACGAAAAGGAACTCCAGCTCGTCTTTCACAAACTCGGGCACCTCCTCCAGGTCCTTCTCGTTCTCCTCGGGCATTATGACCCTCTTCACCCCCGCCCGGTGCGCGGCCAGGACCTTCTGCTTGATGCCGCCTACCGGCAGCACCTTGCCCCGGAGCGTTATCTCGCCGGTCATCGCGGTGTCCTTCACCACCGGCCTCCCCGTCATGTCGGAAACCAGGGCCGCCGCCATCGTTACCCCCGCCGATGGGCCGTCTTTGGGGATAGCGCCGGCGGGTATATGGATATGCAGGTCGTTTTTCTCGAAGAACTCATCGTCGATTCCCAATCGCCGGGCGTTGGCCCGGGCGTAGGTGACCGCGGCCTTCGCGGACTCCTGCATCACATCTCCCAGCTTGCCGGTGAGACTTAGCTTTCCTTTGCCGGGAAACGACTCCACCTCCACGAACAGCACGTCGCCCCCGAACTCGGTCCAGGCCAGCCCGGTGGAAACACCCACCTCGTCCTCCTGCTCGATGACTTCCTGCCTGAACTTTATCGGGCCCAGCATGTCGTGCAGGTCGTCCCCGGTGACCTTGAACGGCCCCTTCTCTCCCTCCGCCACCTTGCGGGCCGTCTTGCGGCAGACGGCGGCTATCTCTCGCTCCAGGTTGCGGACGCCCGCCTCACGGGTGAAGTTCAGGATAATGCCGTGAAGCGCGCTCTCCTCGATCTTGAGGTTCGACTCTTCCAGGCCGTGCTCCTCCAGCTGCCGGGGAACCAGGAACTGCCGGGCGATCTTGACCTTCTCCGGCTCGGTGTATCCGGGCAGCTCCAGCACCTCCATGCGGTCAAGCAGCGCCGGAGGTACGGTGAACAGGACGTTCGCGGTTGTTATGAACATCACCTTCGAGAGGTCGAACGGGACGTCCAGGTAATGGTCGCTGAACGTGTTGTTCTGCTCCGGGTCCAGCACCTCGAGCAGGGCCGCGGCCGGGTCGCCCCTGAAGTCCACGCCCATCTTGTCCACCTCGTCCAGCATAAACACAGGGTTGTTGGTCCCCGCCTTCCGGAGTCCCTGTATGACGCGACCGGGAAGCGCTCCCACGTAAGTGCGCCGATGCCCCCTTATCTCCGCCTCGTCCCTGACCCCACCCAGCGACACCCGGTGGAACTTGCGCCCCAGCGCCCTGGCTATCGACTTGCCCAGCGACGTCTTGCCCACGCCGGGAGGGCCGACGAAGCAAAGGATGGGGCCCTTGGTGTCCTCCTTGATGTTCCGGACGGCCAGGTACTCCACTATCCGGTCCTTGACCTTCTCCAGGTCGTAATGGTCCTCGTCCAGTATGGTGGCCGCCCGCTTGACGTCCAGGTTGTCCTCGGTGCTCACGCTCCAGGGAAGGTTCACCATCCAGTCCAGGTAGGTACGGGCCACGATGTACTCCGCCGCCGCCGACGGCATGTTTGCCAGGCGGTCGAGCTCCCTCTCCGCCTCCTTCAGGGCCTCCTCGGACATCCCCGACTCCTCGATCGCCTCACGGAGCTCGTTCATCTCCGTGGTCTTCTCATCGGCCTCGCCAAGCTCCTTCTGTATCGCCTTCAACTGTTCACGGAGGAAGAACTCGCGCTGCCCCTTGGAGAGTTCCGACTGGACCTGGTCCTGTATCCTGCTTCCTATCTCCAGCACCTCGACCTCGTGGTTGAGGAACACCGTGAGGTCCCTCAGGCGGTCCTTCACGCCCAGCTCCTCCAGGAGCTCCTGCTTCTGAGCGGTGTCCAGGTTGATGTTGGCCGCGAGGAAGTCGGAGAGGTCGTTGGGTTCGCCGACGTTCATCGCGGCGGCGAATAACTCGTCGGGGAGGTAGGGCGCCAGTTTGACGATCTTGCGGAAGAGGTTCAAAGCGTTTCTTGCCAGCCCCTCCAGCTCCACGGTGTCATCCATCCTGTCGCTCAAGCGCTCGACCTTCGCCTTCAGGTACGGCTCGTTCTGTGTGAACTCCTTCACTCGTATTCGGGAGATTCCCTGCACCAGGAGCTGCACGTTTCCGTCGGGAAGCTTGAACATGCGCGCCACCGCCACCGCGGACCCGATATCGTAAAGGTTCTCCAGGTCGCTGGTCTCCTCTTCCTTGCTGGCAACGATACCCACGATCCGGTCCCCGGCAAGGGCGTCATCAATCAGCTTGACAAGGTGCTCCTCGGTAACCAGGAGCGGCGCCACGATGTGAGGATATATCACCGTGTCCTCAAGCGGCATTATGGGCAGTTCTTCAGCGATCTCTATCTTCTCGATCGAGGTAGGAAGCCCCTTCTCCCGCTGCGGAGCGTCGATGCCGAGCTTGATTATAGTCGCCTCGACATCCTCTTCCGACTCGTCCGAAAAGTCCATAGAACCCCATCCCTCTCCGGAAGAGCCGCTACTCTTTGGGGACATCAACTTCCACCTCCCTGGGAGACTCCGGGGATACCTTGGGAAGCCTGATCTCCAGAAAGCCGTCATCGTAATCCGCCTTCGCCCTCTCGGCGTCGACCCTGGCCGGCAGCACCAGCCCCCTCTCGAAAGTCCCGTAGCTTATCTCCATCTGGCGATAGTTCCGGCGCATAGCGCTCTCCGGTTCCCGCCTTATTCCACTTATCACCAGGTGACTCCCCTCCAGCGCGATATCTATGTTCTCAGGGAACACGCCGGCGATATCGGCAACCACGATTACCTCGTCCTCGGTTTCCGAAACGTCGCAGCGAGGTTTCCATGCCTTCTCGAAGAAAAAGACAGGTCTCTTCCAGCGTTCCAGGTGCTCGAAGAACCTCTCCATCTCCTTCTTGATTTCATCCGGTCCCGCGAGCCCTATTCTTTCTTCCCCATCCATTCTGCCTTCGCCTTTCGTTCCCGGCGGCGACGCGTTACTACTCCTTATAGTCGGAACCAAGCACCACAACCACGTCCGCGTTGAACTCCGAGGTTATCTCGCCACTTTCCTCGAGGAGCGGCTCCTTTGCCCCGTCAAGGTCCGCCGCCACAACCCCGGCTTTAGAGCTGTCATCGCCAGCATAGTATACCGTAGTCTTTGTGTACCTGCTCTCGGAGTTTCCGGTCTCAACTTCCGTGAAACCGACCTTCTCCAGTTCCCCCGCCACCGAGGAGGCGAGCCCTGTCTTGCCCGCCCCGTTCAGCACCATCACCTTGATTCCCGCCTTGGCCGATTCACCGGTGGTGGTCTCACCCTCGTCGGTAGTGACCTCCGACTCCGCCTCGAAGGTTTTGAGTAGCTCGCGGAACCCGTCCATATCCACGATATAGTACCAGGCACCTCCTATCACCCTGGGCTCACCGGGCGCGGTGACCATCTTGACCCCATCGTCACCGCTCTGAAGCTCTCGCCCCAGCGACAGCATCTCCGTGAACGTGAGATCGGTCTTGATGTTCTCCGCCGCGACATCGATCAGTCGCTTGACCTTGAAGGGGTTCCGCTGGCGCGAGATGGTGGACAGCATCGCCTGAAGGAACTCCCGCTGGTTACTGACGCGGTCCAGGTCTCCCGCCGGAACCGCATTGATGTCGTGCCTGGCCCTTACCAACGCCAGTGCCTGTTCCCCACTCAGCACCACGTCTCCAGCCGGCACTTCGCCTGCGTACTTGTCGTGGATAGCCACATCCACGTGCATCGGAACCCCACCGATCGCGTCCACTATGTGCTTGAACCCCTCGAAGTCGATAACCACGAAGTGATTTATGTCCAACCCGGTGAACTCCCTGACCGTCTCTGTCATGAGCTCGGGGCCCCCCAGCGCGTAAGCCGCGTTTATCCTGCTGAAGTCGCTCTGTCCGGGGATCATGCAGCGGGTGTCCCTGGGAATCGAGATCACCGCCGACCTGTCGCTGTCGGGGTCAACACTCACCAGCATGATTATGTCCGCACGGACGCTGTCCTCCTCGCCGGGTACGCTGCCCTTGTCGACACCCATCACCAGCGTGGTTATCGGCTCGCCCGCACCAGTGGAGTCCAGCGACTCTTCCACCCCCGGCACGCGCATCTCGGACTCCTTGGTCTTCAACCACAGGTAACCCAGGATGAACGTGGAGATCAGTATAACGGCGAGCGCGAGCGCGCCCCACTTGAGTACGGAGGTCCAGCGGATTTTCCGCTTGCGATAGATCGTCGGCTGGTCGCCGTCCAGGTAGAGTTCCGGCTCTTCGTTTCTCTCGTGCTTTCTCATCGTTAATCCCTCATACCTAAGTGCCCCAGTCTATAATAACTCAATCGCCAATTGAACAGGCTGCCGTTTTGGTGCCCCATCTCATAGATACAATGGCATTCGAACGCCGCGGCATCCGCTCCTGCTGCGTTCCGCTCCCTGCGACGTACTCAGTGAGTACGCCTTAGTCGCGCGCCTTGCCGGCGCGGCGCACCGACGCTCTCGGTGCGTCACCGTATTTATGAGATGGGACACTAGCTCCCGGTTCTGGTACTATGTTTGAAATCGGGAGGCCTTATATGAAGTACCCGGAATCTCTGCTTTCCAGTGACGAGACAGTACTATTTGACGTTCATCACCACCCGGTGGTTCTATGGTGGCCGGTACTACTGGCCTGCCTGTATCTTGCCCTTTGGATCGCCCTCATGGCTTCTGTCCGTTTCTTCCGCGAGGGTCCGGCGCTCCTGGCCGGCGCCGCGGTCCTAATTGTTCTCGCGGCGTTCCTGGCGTCCAGGGCCCTGTTGTGGTCACACGCCAGCCTCGTCCTAACCGACCACCGGCTCATATACCGTTCCGGCGTCTTCACCCGGAACTCACGAGAGATCCACGTCTCGACTATAACCGACGTATCGTCATCCCAGCTGATCATTGGGCGCATCTTCGGGTACGGTGACCTGCTGGTCCAGTCGGCAAGGGAGTACCGGAAGCTCCCGTACTTCGATTTTCCACACCCCGAGGAGCTCAAGCTCCGCATCGTGGAGCAGGTAAGAGCGTGCGATGTCGCGGGCGGCAGTGATGCCTCTTCGGTCGCCGAGGAGGTGGCCATGGCGGTGGCAAGGGCCCAGCCGACCCAGACAATCGCCGCCGTGCCGCCTGAACGCCCACCGCTCTACTCCGAGATAGTCGACCAGATCGAGAGGCTCGATGAGCTTAGGGAAAAAGGTGCGTTGAGCGAAGACGAGTTCCGGAAAGCGAAGAAGTCTCTCCTGGACCGCATGAGCAAGGAGCAGTGATGATACCCGACTACCACATACACACCACGATGTGCGGCCACGCCCGGGGGAGCATGGAGGAGTTGGTGCTGGAGGCGATAGAAAAGGGTTTCACCGAGATAGGTCTCTCCGACCACCTGCCGCTCCTCTACACCGACGACCCTTACCTCTCCATGGCACCACGCGAGCTTCCCCGGTACGTCGAGAGAGTGCTGGGATTGAAGGAGAAGTACTCCGGGAGCATCGACATCCGCCTGGGGATCGAGGCCGACTACCACCTCCCCACCATGGAAGAGCGAATCGAGATGCTCGACGCCTACCCGTTCGACTACATCATCGGCTCGGTCCACATCATCGGTGACTGGATATTCGACGACCCACGATACGTGGAGCGCTACCGGGAGATAGACCTGGACGGCTTCTACCACGAGTACCTGCGGGCCGAGGAGGACATGGTAACCACCGGGCTTTTCGACATCGTGGGCCACCCCGACCTGGTCAAGAAGTTCGGCGACCGCGCGAGTGTGGACCTTGCCCCCGCCTACCGCGACCTCCTGCGAAAGATAAAGGAAGCCGGGGCCTGCTACGAGGTGAACACCGCGGGCCTTCGCTGGCCGGTGGGCGAGATGTACCCGGAACCGTCATTCGTCCACCTGGGAGCCGAGATGGGGGTTCCAGTCATCGTAGGGTCCGACTCCCACTGCCCCGAGGACATCGGGCGCGACTTCGACACCGCGATAGCGCTGCTGCGCCAGGCCGGTTACCGGGAGACCGCCTGGTTCAAGGAGCGCGAGATGAGCCTGCGGCCACTGGCGTAGTCGCGAACTATCATCCCGTTTGCCCGGCTCGACACCGTTCCCCGTGTCCCCTCCCGCCGCATATTGTTCCCTTTTCGTTGCCTCGGAACTATTGACTCGGGAAGGCCCCGTATTGTTACCTTTAGAACCAAAAAGGTAACAATAACCGCGCTCCATAGATGGCCTTACGATATTCCGACGAGGAGTACCGTGGTTGGCAGAGCCGGAGGAATGATCTTCCTACCGCCTCGCCCCGGGCCACCGAGCATGCTTCGGCCAGCCCGCCGCGCGCGGTGGGACCGGCGACCACTCAGGTGGCCGCCGGACCTTCTCGCTTCGAGGTGCTTAGTACCTGCTGGAGCGGTCTGAGCGCTCCTCCCTGGGCCTCGCCTGATTAACGTTCAGGCTGCGACCGTCGAGGTCCTTGTCGTTCAAGCCGGTTATCGCCGCGTTCGCCTCATCGTCATTGCTCATCTCGACAAAGCCGAATCCCTTCGACCTGCCGCTGTTGCGATCGATGATCACGTCCGCCGAGTCAACGGTCCCGAACTGACTGAAAGCCGCCCTTACGTCTTCCTCGCTTGTGGAATAACTGAGATTCCCAACGTATATTTTCATTCTCTTACACCTCCTTCACACATAAAAAAAGCCCCGAGAATCGCTCCTCGGGACAAATGCTACTAACCAAAAGAACTCCGACTCGAAAGCATTATAGCAGATTTGTCCTTTATTACAAAACGGGGGGGTTGGTCTTTCTACCGCAGGGCCAGCCACCATACCAGGAACGTCACCGCGGCGAGGGCCACGATGGCCGCCCACCGGTACTGCAACTCCCCGACCGCGGCCGCCAATCCTGCGCGCCGCCGCTTACTCCCCCGGCCTGCGTCCCGCTCCAGCTCACTCTTCAACCGGCAGAGGGGGCAGTCCCGGTACTCCTCGTAGAGCCACTGTTCCGGGTCAAAGCCCATCGCACCCGCCAGCTCTCCCGCTGAGTGGTAGCGGGCCAGCGGTTGTTCGTCGAGGCAGCGGGCAAGCACCGGGCGAAGTTCCCCCAGGCCCTCCGTGACCGCACCGCCCTGGGCCGCCTCGCGCGCTTCGGCCAGCCCGCCGGACAGCGCCATGAAAAGCAGGCCCAGCGTGTAGACATCGGTCGCGGCGCTCACCCTCTGGCCCCGGGACTGCTCGGGGGCAAGGAACAGGTCGTCGGCGCCGCCGTGGGCGGGGAACTCCTTCGATACGTAGGCGAGCCCGAACTCGCCGACCTCAACGGCGCCGTCCCCGGCAACCCACACGCTGGTGAGGTCCAGGCCCAGGTGCAGGACCCCCCACTGCCTGGCCGCCTCCACCGTCATCAGGAGGTTTCGGAACACGTCGCCCGGCATTTCCATCCCCTCATCCTCGGTAAGGATATCTGCCAGCAACGTTCCGCGCGGCATCTCGGTCACAAGGTACGGCCCCGTGGGCGCTTTTCCCCAGTCGAGAACCTGGAGAATCCCGGGGTGGTCGAGCCGTGCCCAGGCCTGGATCTCGGCACAGGTAAGCTCCCAGGCCCCATCGTCGGCCCCGAGCCCATCCGGGAACCTGCGAAAGAGGACCTCCCGGTCGTGCGCCACGTAACGGGCACGGTACAGCTCGCCCCATGTATCCGTCGCCAGGGACTTCTCTAACAGGTAACCTTCGTCTTCGAACAAGTTGCTTATTTCTTCCATGCTTGCATTGCTTACTATAAAGCAATGCAAGCAATGCGTCAATGTTTACGTATGAGGATGCGTGGGGACCAGATGCCGGCAGGTTGCCGGCGCTACAATGCAGAAGCAGGAGGGCGGAGCCGCGCTATATGTCTTCGGTCGGGACGTCCTGTCGCTGGTGGCTGTAGCACTCGGTGGAGAGGTACCGGTCTCCCCTGTCGGGGAACACGACCAGGATGGTTCCGCTCTTCATCTTGGATGCCTGGTGGCACGCCTCGCACATTGCGGCGCCGCTTGAGATGCCCACGAAGATCCCCTCGTTGTGGACCAGTTCCCGCGCCATCCTGAACGCGGACCGGTCATCCACGTTCGCCTTCTCATCGAGCACCGAGATGTCGAAGATCGGCGGCACGTACTCCTCGAGGTTGCGGAGGCCCTGTATATGGGAGCCGACGAACGGCTCCACGCCGACCACCTTCACCCGCGGGTCTCTCTCCCGAAGCCTGCGGGAGGTCCCCATGATCGTCCCACCGGTCCCTAACCCCGCCACCAGCACGTCCACCTCATCGGTCTGCTCGAGTATCTCCCGCCCTGTACCCTCGTAGTGAGCCCTCACGTTATCGGAGTTGGCGAACTGGTTCGGGGAGTAGTAGGACGGGTCCTCAACCATGAGCCGCACCAGCTCCATGGCCCCGTTCATCCCCTCGTCCCCCGGCGTCAGCACCAGCTCGGCGCCAAACGCCTTGAGGACCTGCTGCCTCTCCACGCTCATCGTCTCAGGCATCACTATCTTCAGCTTGTAACCCTTCACCGCGGCTACCATGGCGAGCCCTATCCCGGTGTTCCCGCTGGTCGCCTCCAGGATGGTCATATCGCTGGTGAGCTCTCCCCTTTCCTCCGCGCCCTCCACCATGTAAAGGGCGATCCGGTCCTTGACCGAGCTGCAGGGGTTGGAGCCCTCAAGCTTGGCGAGGATCCTTACGTTGGGGTTGGTGTTGGTCCCCATTGTCTCAACCACCGGCGTATTTCCGATAAGCCCCAGGACCACCGCCCGTGTGTTAGCGTTCGTCACCGATTACCTCCTCCCAGAGATCAGCCCGGCAATTATACCAGACTGTGGGAAACGGTCCCGGCTCCGCCGCCATGTGATATATTCAACCGCAAAGCCGAAACGCTTGGAAGAGAGGGAACGATGAGCCCAAAGAAAGGTGGACTGTCGGAGTCACTGGTCATCAACGCGGACTCGGACACCATCATGGAGGCGCTGCTCGACTTCGAGAGCTACCCCGACTGGATGTCCGGAGTCGACGAGATCGAGATCGTTGAGCGCGACAAGAAAGGGCGTGGCACCGAGGTACGGTACGTGGTGGACGCGGTGATGATCAAGATCCGTTACGTGCTCAAGTACTCCTACAAGGAGAACATGATAGAGATCGGTTACATCGAGGGAGACCTCGAGGACTGCACTGCCTCCTACGAGTTCGAGCCAGTTGATGACGACCGCACCGAGGTCACCTACTACTTCGACGTGTCTTACTCTCTGCCCAAGGCGTTCCGGGGACCGGTGGTAAAAATGCTCCTCAGGCAGGTCGACAAGCGGGTGATGAAGTCCGCCCTCAAGGACGTCAAGAAACGGGTGGAGTCGGGTTAGGAGGAACCAACCGCTTCATGTCACCAGGAAAACCGGACGTCGCCCTTGTTCGATGCGATAGCTACGACAGGGGCCTGGTAGAGGAGAGCGTCGGACGGACGTTCGAGCTGCTGGGAGGGGTCGGGGCCGTCGTCGGCGAGGGCGAATCCGTCTTCGTCAAGGTCAACGCCCTGCTTCCGGTAGGGCCCGAGAGGGCCGCCACCACTCACCCCGAGGTCGTACGGGCGGTCATAAGGCAGATACAGACGGTCACCGGCGACATCACCATCGGCGACAGCCCTGGAGGCCCGTTCAACCGCGCTTTCCTCAAGCGCGTATATGAGAAGGCCGGTTTCGCCGACGTCGCCGCTGAGACCGGGGCGTCCCTCGGATTCGATACTTCGGTGGTGGAGGTGGCGCTCCCCGGGGGGGCCGCCAGGAAGAGCATCGCCCTCTGCAGGGCGATGGTCGATGCCGACCGGCTCATCTCCGTCTCCAAGTTCAAGACCCACGTCTTCATGAGGCTCACCGGGGCCATTAAGAACGTCTTCGGCGTTGTGCCGGGGATGACCAAGTTCACCTACCACTCAACGTTCCACCAGGACACCGATTTCGCGGACCTCCTTGTCGACGTGCTCCTCGCGGTGAGCCCCGACCTGCACCTGGTGGACGCGGTATGGGGGATGGAGGGGGACGGCGCGGTGTGGGGGGACCCCAGGAAAATCGGCGTAGTAGCCGCGGGGAGAGATGCCTTCGCGTTAGACACCCTTCTGGCGGACCTGGTGGACCTGGACCCCCGTGTCAACCTGCCGCTTGACGCCGCGGTGCGCCGGGGGCTCTGCTCCGGGGACCCCGGCGGCATCAACGTGACAGGTGACGACCCCGGGGCGCTCAAGGTCTACGGTTTCCGGCTGCCGACCAAGAAGAGCGCAATTGTTTTGCTGCCTGCTTTCTTCATGCGCAGGTACAGCACTCTCATGTCGCTTCGGCCATACCCGGTCCGCGGACGCTGTACCGCCTGCGGGAAATGCGCCGAGATATGCCCCGGCGGCGCCATCCGGATGAAAGAGGGGATCGCAGTCGTCGATCACAGGCACTGCATCAACTGCTTCTGCTGCCACGAACTCTGCGAGCACGACGGCATCGAGTTGAAGCTCCCTCCGCTGGCACGACTGCTAACCCGTTGATGGGGTCTGGCCCATGCTGTTGTGTGGCCACCGGGTGGGGTCAGTGCCTTATAGCGGTGGCGATAAGGCCGCCAGGTGGGGTCGGGTGTTAGAGCGGTGTCAGGGATATAAGCGTTATGGCAAGAACACCTGACCCCTTCCTCGCAACCAAACGGTGGTAAGACAAAGTTACGGAGACAAGGCCTGACCCCTCCCTCATAGACAATCGTCGGTCAGACAAAGCCGCTATACCCGGGCTGTTGCTGTTGCAACACTCACCCAAACGGCGTCGGTTATGCAACTGCCCGCGGGCACAGCGGGCCTGACCCCTGCATTACTAAGACGTGAGACAAAACCGCCAATCCCTGCATCGTGCGTTAACCTATTCATCCAAGTTAAAGCATAAAATGCATGATGCAGGGTCAACAGAGTCGCGACTACTTCCTTGCCACCAGTATCAGCCTCTGGGCCTTGTGGTCGTAGGGCGCGCCTTCAAAGCTCCCGTACGCTCCGGAAAGCTCGAGACCTGACTCTTCCAACAGGGCGCTTAGCTCCACTGCCGAGTAGAGGCGGTGAGAAACCTCGACCGTTTCTTTCCGGTCATCCTTAAATATCGTCCAGCGCGAGTTGATCCAACCCCAGTTCTGGTCCAGCTTGCCTTCCTGGAGTATCACTACACCGTCCCGCTCCTCCCGGTGCTTCTCCTCGAAGATGCGGGCGAGTACCTCTTTGCCCATCAGGTCAATGAAAAACACGCCACCTGGCTTAAGTGATTCCCGGACGTTTTGCAGTACCTTCCGGTCATCATCAGGGTCCCGGAAGTAGCCGAACGACGTGTATATATTCAACACCGCGTCAAACGCACCGGGGCGGCAGAACTCTCTCATGTCATCCTGAACGAACTCGATCTCGAGCCCTTCCCTGTCGGCCCGACTTCGCGCTTCTTCTAGGTACGCTGCGGTCCTGTCAACCGCGGTGACAATAAAGCCTTGCCGGGCCAGCAGGGCGGAGTGCCTGCCCACCCCGCAGCAGAGGTCGAGGATGCGCATGCCCGGGGTTATCCCGGTCAGGGAAACAATGCCCTTTACTTCCATAGACGCGTTCTCGACTGCTGTCTCGCCGAATATGGCCGGGCTTATCGTCTCCCATAGCCTGTCGTCTTCATGCCAGTTGTCCACCGACATTTGGACCTCCTTGAGCAACTGGTCGAGCCCGTTGGCGCTTTGTTATGCCCTTCCCGCGATCAACAGTAGTAGCACACTCTAAACGAGGCGGGTACAGCCGGGTCAATAAAGGTCCCTAGCCCGGAATCCTCTCGAATATCGAAGCGATCCCCATGCCCATGCCCATGCACATGGTCTGGAGCCCGTAGCGGGCATCGTAGTAATCAAGCTCCGAGAGAAGGGTGCCGAGGAGCTTGCCGCCACTCGCCCCCAGCGGGTGCCCGTTCGCAATCGCGCCGCCCCAGGGGTTAACCCTGTCCCAGTCGGGCGGGTTAAGCTCTTTCTTCCAGGCCAGAACCACTGACGCGAAGGCCTCGTTTATCTCGATGACGTCGATATCTTTCATCTCGAGGCCGGCCTTCTTTAGCACTTTTGGTGTCGCGGTGATGGGACCGGTCAGCATCAATACAGGGTCTTCCCCGGTAATAGCTGTCGCAACGTATCTCGCCCTCGGCCTCAGGCCCAACTCCCCGGCCCTGTCGCTGCTCATGACCAGCGCGGCCGAGGAACCATCGGATATCTGCGAGGAGTTGCCGGCTGTTATGACGCCGCCCTCCTTGAAGGGTGTCTTGAGCGTTGCCATCTTCTCCAGAGAGGCCCCCCGCCGCGGGCCCTCGTCGTCCTCGACCAGGATGACCGATCCATCATCCTGGGGCGCCTCGATAGGTGTTATCTCCTTAAAACGGCCCCTGTCCATCGCTTCAACGGCCAGATCGTTGCTGCGCTTACCGAACTCGTCCAGCTCAGCCCTTTCGATTCCCCACTTCTCGGCAATCAACTCGGCGGAGATCCCCTGGGGGACGATCATCCCGAAACGCTCGATGATCTTGGGGCTGATGCCGATCCCCAGGTGTGCGATGTGATCTCCGAAACCGTCCGAGGTCATCGGTATACGGCTCATGAACTCGGTTCCTCCCGCCACGATTACGTCCATATCTCCGGCGATTACCGTGTTGCAGGCAAACGCCACCGCCTGCAGGCTGGAGCCGCAGTGGCGGTTGACCGATACGCCAGGGATACTTACCGGCAGTCCGGCGGCAAGCACCGACATCCTGGCGATATCCAGGCCTTGCTCGCCTACCTGGGTCACACAGCCGCAGATGATGTCTTCGACGATCTCCGGCTCCACCCCGTGCTCCTCGAGCAGCCTGCAGACCAACCACCCGAACGTATCGTCAGGCCTCAGGTTCTTCAAGACTCCATGGTTCTTTCCCACCGGCGTCCGTACCGCGTCGATTATCCATGCTTCCCTCATGGTTACCTCCTGGCCCTCGCTACCATCTGGCTGTCGATCCGACTATACACCCCGGTTCGATAACAAGCATCCTGTTCATCCAGCATTATATGACGAGATTACCGCTGTTGACCGGAATGCGCCTCTAGTACCCCGGTGGGGGCGTACCGGTCAGGGCCTCGAGCGGCCTCAATGTGACGTAGGTCTTGAACCCGTGGTCCTCGCCCAGCCGGTAGGCGCGCTTGGTGTTCACGGGTTCCTCGGCGTACTCCACGTCGAAGACCTGCTTCCCGGCCTGCCGCCACAGGGCAAGGGCACCCAGGTACTCGTCAGTCAGTTCCGGGTCCACCGGCACGTCACCCTCGGTCTCGCCGGAGTCGGGGTCGCCACCCCCGTCGTACCAGATCGCCTCCTGGGCAATAGCGTCGAACAGGCCGACGTACTCGGGAATCGACCCCAGTTCCGCGGCGTTCTGTGCGATGAATAGAAAGCCGGGTTTCCGCGAGTGTGCGTGGTCGGCAAGCTCGCGTACGAACTCCACCAGTTCGTCGCGGGCGTCGAGCCCCTCTGCGGCGGCCGCGTCGGCCACCGGCTCGAACGAGTAGACCTCCAGCCAGTCCAGGTAGATACCGTCGTAGCCATCCTCGATGATGCCGTCGATTGCCTCCCTCATTATCCCCTTCCACTCCTCGTCCCAGAACGCGACGGGATAGTTCTCGTCCCACCCGTCCGGGTCTGGGGCCACTATCCACTCCGGGTCTCCCACCTTCCACCCGTCCCGCCAGTACCAGCGGTAGCTCTCGGCCTCCCCCACGTCAATGTAGCAGACCACTATCTTGTTCCCACCGGTCGAGTTCTCGCTGCCCTTGAGGCGCGCGACCTCTCCCTTGCTGTCGTACCCCTCCTCTCCCTTGACGCTTCTGGTCTGGTCGATGATGAGAAGGTCATAGTGGGAGTCGATGAGCTTCTGGAGGTTCCCGTCCCAGCTCTGGTCCTGTATCTGGTAGGCGAAGAAACGTACGTCCTCTATTGCTCCGGCGGAGAAGTCGCTTTCGCTTTCGCGGGGGGAACAGGAGATCTGCCAGAGTACCGGTACGCACAGAAGCGCCGCCGCAATAATCAGGAAAAACGGGACCCCGATACGTGCGTGCCTCATCATCAGAACCTCCACCCTTGGGCCGTAGCGTACGCTCTTCTATTTCGAGGGGTACACGCGGTCCAGGTAACCCTCCATCGCCTCGTTTACGACCTCCGGCTTCTCGAATAGCGCCATATGGCCGGCGCCGTGCACTACCCTCATCGTCGAGTTGGGCAGCCCCCTGGCCAACGTCCTGGCGTGGCGCACGTCGGCAAGCAGGTCCGCGGTGCCCACCACTATCAGGGCGGGTACCTTTATCTCGCCCAGGCGCTCGGTCACGTTGAAGTTCCTGAAGCTGTTGAGGCTCTTGCCGGTCACCCTGTTGGGGACCTTGCAGCACTCCCTTCCGGTGATAATCCTCGCCTTGAGGCCGGCAAACGGATAGGTCGCGGCGATACCGGCCACGACCGCCCTGGCGGGCTTTATCCCCAGGGGACTGACCAGAACGGCAACGGAGGCGACGGCGCGCTGGAACAGGTACCCCGACAGGTGCGAGGTCGTATCGAGAAGTATTATCCCTTTCACCAGCCCGGGGTGATCGAGCGCGAGCTGCATGCACACCATTCCGCCCATGCTGTGGCCGACGAAGACCGCTTTTTTCACCTTGAGCTTCTTCATCAGGCCGACGATGATCTCCGTGAAGTGCTCCACGGTGTACTCGTCGCACTCGTTAGACCCCCCGTGCCCGGGGAAGTCCACGGCGATGCAACGGTATCCTCTGGAGAACCGCTTCACCTGCTCGAAGAAGAATGCCTTGTTCCCGGTCCAGCAGTGAAGGAAGACAAGGGGGGGATCCCCTCCCTCATCCTCATAGCATATGTTTATCCCGTTCACTTCTGTTACCGGCATCCGCTCACTCTCCCCTTTCCAATAAGTACCCGTCCACCCTGGAGATCTCTATCTCGCCTGATCGGTCAAGCTTGAACTCGAGCCGGAAGACCTGTTCGCTGGCCCGCCTGGCTGACACGCCCGTATCTCCGTTGAGCCGGGCGGCGACCTCACCCTCTCCGGGCAACGCCACGTGTATTACAGCATCGGATTCTATCGGAGTCTCGAGCTTCACGCTAACGCCGCCGGCATCGCGCCTCATTCCCACCAGTTCGGCCGCACCTTGAGAGATGTGAATGTTCGAGCCGACTAGCCGCGGCTCATCGCCCTCGGGGGTCAGCCGTACCACCGCGGACCCATGGCCGGGAACGCCTTCCAGGAGGAAGGAATCCTCCACCAATCCCAGGTAACGCGCGTTCCAGAACTCGCAGGCGTGATAGCGGCCGGGGCCGATCCCCAGTTCCGGGATGCGCACCCGTATGTCCCTGCGCCTGCCCGACCAGTTGAGTATCCATGCGAGGTGGTACTCTCCCCCCGGGTCCTCGAGCCGGCTGACCAGGAACATCGGCGCCTCCCTTTGCCACAGGTCGGGACACCTGGGCCTCGCCTTCACCGGCGGTAGAACGCGGGCGGCCATCTCCACGTCCTCCGGGCCCCAGAGCCCGGCGTCGTCCGAGAACATGACAGAGCCCCCGAAAACCGCCGCCGCCGAGGCCAGCGTCTGCCGCTCCGCCTTACCGAGCCGCGTCCCGCTACCGCGGAGGAGGAGGCAGTCCGGGTCGCCCTCGAAGAGACGGCCGCTCAGGAAACTTCGGGTGAAAACGTTTTGCAGGCAGTTCCTGAGCCCCGGGGAACTACGGTCCCTCAACAACGGCTGCCAGAACGTGGACCACCGGGGAGCCACGTCGGGCCCTACGCGCTGTGCGTCCAGTATCCCGGCCCCCAGAAGGATAGGGCCGCCCGCCGCTATCAGGTACGTCTCGTTCCCGACCGCTTCCCGGATAACCCGAAGGGCCCGCCTGGCCGCCTCGGCGCGGGTCAGAGAGGGGTCGTGACGTTCCCCTGCCAGCAACCCGGTCGCCATGAAGTCGAGCTTGATGAAGCGGTAGCCGTAGCCGGCCAGGGTGGTGAAGACGTCGTGCAGCCACTGGAGCACGTCGGGGTGGGAAAGGTCCAGCCCGTAGAACCTGCCCCTCCAGGAGGGGTTCACGCCGGCCAGGACGGGACGCCCCCGCCTGTTCTTGAGCAGCCACTCCTTCTTCTCCCTGAACACGCGTGAGCGCCTGGTCACCGTGAAAGGGGCTACCCATATGCCGGGGGTCTTCCCGCCCTCGGATATCTCCCGGGCCGTCTCCTCCAAGCCACCGGGGAACTTTTCGTTCGCTTCGAGCCAATCCCCGACCTGCTCCTGGTAGCCGTCGTCCACCTGGACGACCTCGATGCCCAGTTCCCTGTACCGGCCGCTCATGAGCCGGAGGTTCCCCTTCACGTCTTCTGCGGTGACCCCGGTGAAGTACTGGTACCACGAGCACCACCCCGGTGGTGTCCCGCGGACCTCGCCCACCCCCTGCTCGCGGGCAACCATCCCGGCATAGGCCTCCAGGTTCTCGCCGGAGAGGTCGCCGGGGATTACCGCAAGTGGTTCACTCATGAACTCCACGCCGCGTTCCGGCCGCTTGCCTTCGAACCGGGCGGCGGCTTCTATCTCGGCCTCCTCGTGCCCGCGCCCCAGGCGCACTTTCACCTGGGAAAGCGCCCGGGTGACGCTCACGAACCCGACCGCCACCGAGTCCCCTTTATCCAGGTCCCCCAGCGCGCCGAACCACTCGGATGCGAACCTCCCTTTCTCGGAGAATACCGGCGTTGTAGGGTTGGCGATCATCGCCTTGAGCCGCCGGGGCAGGAACAAGGGGAACATGTAGCCGCCGGGGCGGTTTCGCCCCAGCGTCCCGCTTGGTACCCAGCACTGCCAACCGTTTCTATAGAACCGCCACGGCCGGTTGCTCGCGCGACCGGGCCAGACGCCGCCGGGCGGGACCGCCAGCGGCGCCATTGAGTCTATGCAAGGTGGTTCCGCTTCGGCCTCCCACACGAGACCCACCTGGAGGACCAGCGCACCTCCCTCTCGCCTCGCCCGAAAAAGGAGACGCCCCCACTCCTCACGCTTGAAGAACGCCAGCCCTTCGCCGCCTCCATCTTCCTCCCACTCACCGGGGGTCCCCAGTTGCTCGAGCCCCTTCTTTTTCCTGACAAGCACGCGCCCTGTCGCTCCGCCGAAGATCTTCTCAGGGCCTGATGAGATGGAGAACGTGCCCGTTCGGGTATCGAACTCAAGACCGCAGCGTTCGTCTCCGTAGACCGGCACTCGCTTTCGCGTCATCCGTATCACCACTCGTCTCGTTCGTTCACGTCAGCGTCCATACCCGTTGCTTGTTTGAACGGGGAGGGGTCCCGCCCTTGGGCTGTTGCATAACAGACGTCGACTTGAGTGGGGGTTCCAACGGCAACAGCCTGGGGATGGCGTACCTTGTCTGGCCGCCGCTTGTGTGACGCGTGGGGTCAGGCCTTCTAGCCGTAACGCATGATCTTGACCATCGCTTGAAGGCGCAGACCCCACCGGGTGGCGGTCTTGTCTCACGTTGACCCCTTTAGCCGAGGAGTTCGCGCAGCCAGGCGGCGCACATCTCTACCGTCCGGTCGATGGAGTTCGGGATGTCGGCGAGGTGCACGTCCACCTCGACAACGTCCAGCCCGGCTATGGGAGAGCCGGTCGAACCGAGCCACTCCCGAAGGACCCGCGCCAACCCAAGGACCTCGTCGACGCTCAGCCCTATCGTATCCAGGAACCGTACCGCCCTGACCTCCTCACCCGAGCCCAGGTCCGCGTCCAGCGAAATGTAGATGCGCTTTCCCTCGAGCCCCCCGAGCGCCTCCCGGACCGCCTCCCGGGGGCCCATGCGGCGGATGTCTCGCTTGGAAACGACCCTGACGCCCCGCTCCAGGAGAGCCAGGTACGCTTCCCGGTATGCCGCCACGCCTTCCCGTTCCTCGGGCCGCGCCCGGGTGCAGGGGTGGTCCGAAACCCCCAGAACCGCCACGTTTCCGGGGTCAACGATCTCCCTGTCCAGGATGCGGGCAATCCATGTGCCACAGTTGTAGCTCTCCGGCAACGTTCCTATCCGCCAGCTATCGGCGGCCAGCGACCCGACTGTAAACGCGTTTTTCCGTATACTCGTCGGAACCGCGTCGAAGTGGCTGTCGAAAACCACCAGGGCGAGCTCTCCCTCTCCAGCTTCACCCGACAGCGCCTCCAGCACCCCGCCGGTCAGGGAGTGGTCCACCCCAAGCAACAGGGGCCTGTCCGGCAGCACGCGCTCTCGCACGAAATCCCGCAACTCAACGGCCACCCTGTCGCATCCACCGGAGTCCAGGAACTCGCCGAACTCGCGGGCGTTCAACCGGTCACGGTCCTTCAGCGCCGGCCTCGGGGTGAGATGGGACTCCAGCCCGAGCCTCCCCCCCTCGGAGAGCCCTTCGAGTCCCGCAAGACGCCCCAGCAGCAGGTCGTAAAGGTCCAGCGCCAGGTCTTTGTCCACCAACCCCCGCTCAAGGCCGTCAAGGAAAGCGACCTTCATCGCCACCTTCTCGGGAGCGTCCAGTACGTCAAGGGAACAGCCAAACACCAGGAACTCCACCACGGTCCTTTCTCTTGCGGTACCCCACCAGCTTAGATGTGTAGCGTCCGCTTGTTTGTGTGCGTTTGCTCGCGGAGCGCTTGTACATCGTTTCGCCCGGCTGTATTTGAACCTGGGTTTTCGTAGGTTTGGAATCACTGGTTCAAATCCAGCCCGGTCCAACTTAGATATGTATCCTTTCATTTGCTTCTGTGCGTTTACTCGTGGACCGTTTGTGTATCATTACATTCGAGTGTATTTGAACCTGGATTTCCGCGTGCATGGAGTCAGTGGTTCAAATCCACTATTGTCCACCCCATATCGTATATCATCATGGTGACAAAGGCATACAGGGAGGGTTCTTTGGGCGCGGAGAAAATAGTCGTCGACACAGACCCCGCCACTGGGTACTCGCTGAGAGACGTGGACGACGGCCTGGCGCTCGCCTACCTCCTCGCCCTCCCCGACGAGTTCGAGGTCCTGGGTATATCCACCGTCTATGGCAACGTCTCCCTTGCCAGGGCTACCACCAAAGCGTGGGAGGCCGTCCGTGTTACCGGCCGCACCGATGTCAGGATCTTCCCCGGAGCATGGAGCAGGCACGCGCTGGGGGACGTCTCATCCGCCTCGATGTTCCTGCCCGATGTGGTGGCGGCCAACCCGGGGGAGGTCACCGTCCTGGCGCTGGGCCCGCTCACCAACATCGCCACCGCCGGCCTCGGGGGCAGGGCCTTCTACCGTGACGTGAAGCGCGTCGTGGTGATGGGGGGCGCCGTCGAGGAGGGGTTCGGCATCCCGCTCCTCTCGCCGCTGGAGTTCAACTTCTTCTCCGACGCGGCCGCCGCCGACCTGGTCCTTGATGCCCCATGCGAGAAGGTTGTGATTACCAGCGACCTCTGCCGGCAGGCGTTGTTCACCCGGAGGGAGCTCGACTCGCTCTGGCTGATGCGAAGCCGGGTCGCGACCTACCTCGCCTACCGCATCCGCCCCTGGCTCAAGCTCAACCAGTTCTTCCCGTTGCTCCCCTGGAAAGGCGGCTTCGTGCCCTGGGATGTCGTGGCCGCGGCCTACCTGAGGCGCCCGGACCTCTTCAGCGGCACCGAGGAGAAGGGCATCAGGCTCAAGCAAGGGGTGCTACGTACCGGCGCGCTCGAACCGGACGCCTCCCGCGACAGTCGGCCCACATCTATCCCCACGCGTCTCGAGGGACAGCAACTCCTGGCCGATTTCCTATCGGCGATTAGCCGGTATTAGTAAGGGCGCGCCGGAGGGCGCGCCCTTACTTTTTTCTTTCGCTTCCCCTACCTTCTGAAGTATGCGAGTAGCTCGTCGTCAGTCAGGAACCTGGCGCCGAACACCTCCTCGCTTACACCACTCTGATCCAGGTATCGGGTTACTCCGCCCATGAAGAACGGGTAGCCCGCGCCCATTATCATGCCGGTGTCGATGTCCTGCGGCTCGGCGACCACGCCGTCCTCCAGAATCCGGTGGGCCTCATCGGCAAGAGATTTCAGCATCCTGGCCCTTATCTCGTCGGCGGAGAGCTTCGGCTTGCTGTCATCCTTCTCCCAGAAGGCCAGCACCTCGGGGTCTACCTCCTTGCCCTTTTCGGTCATGATGTAGACTCCCGGCTTCTTCTCCTCCACCAGCCTGGCGAAGTTCTCGCTTACGTGGTACCTCTCGGGGAAGGCGTCGGCCAGCGTCTCGGTGGCGTGAAGGGCCACCGCGGGGCCGACCAGCGCCAGCAGGTCGAACGGGGACATCGGCAGCCCGAGGTCCGATACGGCCTCGTCGACCTCCTCGAACGTATTCGGGCCATCCACGATGTCCATCACCTCTACCATGTTCCTGATAAGCATCCTGTTTACCAGGAACCCCGGGGCGTCCTTCATGACCACGATGGTCTTCTTTATCTTCTTTGCCACCGCCCCCGCGGTCGCGCATGTGACGTCGTTGGTCTTCTCGCCGCGGATTATCTCCAGGAGCGGCAGGACCGCCACCGGGTTGAAGAAGTGGAAGCCGATGACCCGCTCGGGGTGCTTGAGGTCGCCAGCCATCTCGGTGATGGAGAGCGAGGACGTGTTGGTAGCCATGACCGCGGTGTCGCTCAAGTACTCCTCCGCCGCCGCGAATATCTTCTTCTTGAGGCCCAGGTTCTCGAACACGGCCTCGATTATGAAGTCGCAGCCCTCGAAGTCCTTGTCCTCCAGGGTATAGGTGACTATCGACTTGAGGTAGTTCGCCTTGGGCTCCGGCAACCTGCCCTTCCCGACCAGGCGGTCGAGCTCGCCGTCGATATACGCCTTGCATTTGTCCAGGACATCCTGGCTGATGTCCTTCATGACCAGCGGGACCTCCAGGCGGCGCAGGAACAGGAACCCCAGCTGCGAGGCCATCAGGCCCGCCCCGATAACGCCGACTTTGTTGATCGGCAGGGGGCCCTCGGCGGGGATTCCCACCTGCTTCTTCGCCCTTCTCTGGGCCAGGTCGAACGAGTAGACCGAGGCCCTCATCTGGTTACTCATGATGAGCTCACCCAGCGCCTGGTCTTCCTGCGCGAAACCTTCATCCAGGCTCCACTCGGCGGAACCCTTTATCAGGTCCAGCGCCCTGTAAGGGGCGATCGCGCCGCTGTGGACTCTCGCGGTCACCAGCCCTCGGGCCGTGTCTATAAGCTGGTCGATGTTGGAGTAATCGGGCTTCTCGCGCTTGATCGTCACCTCACCGGTAATGATGTCGGCAAGGAACTCTATCGACTCGTCCATGAACTCCACCGGCTCGAACAACCGCTCGCCCAGGCCCAGCTCGAAGCCTTTCTTCCCGTTCATCATCCTGTTATTGCTCAAGGGGTTCTGGACGATGAGCAGCAGCGCCTTCTCCGGGCCGACAAGCCGCGGGACCAGTTGCGTGCCACCCCACCCGGGAATCAGGCCCAGGAAGCACTCGGGGAGCGCCAGGACGGTAACTCCGGTGGAGACCGTCCTGTAGTCGCAGTAGAGCGAGATCTCCAGGCCCCCACCCATGACCGCGCCGTTAATGGCGGCCAGGGTCGGCACCTCGATGTCCATTATCCGCTTGAATGCCGCGTGCCCCCGGCGGCCGGTTTCTATCGCTTCCTCACTGGAGGTTATCTCCGGCACCTCCATCAGGTTCGCGCCGACACAGAATATGAAGGTCTTGCCGGTCAGCACCAGCCCCTTGATGTCCCCGTCCAGGTTATCCATCGCCTGGTTGAGGGATTCCAGGGCCCCGGCACCCAGCGTGTTCGGCTTCCTGTAATCAGCGCCGTTGTCCATTGTCATAATGGCGAGCTTTCCCGCCCTCGGGTTGTTGTGGTACGTTACCTTGAACTGTGTAACCAGATCCTCCGCCATTCTTCCTCCTTTCAAGAACCCGTCTGCGGTGCGGGTTACTTTCCGTTGCTTGCGTTCTCCCAGATGGTCGCCACTCCCATGCCCAGCCCCACGCAGAGGGTTGTGACCCCGTACTTCGCGCTCGGGTTGAGCTCGAACAGTTTCGCCAGGTGGGCACAGAGCCGCCCGCCTGAGGAGGCGAGCGGGTGCCCGAAGGCGATCGCGCCTCCAAGCTGGTTCAGCCGCTTGTCCTCGATCCCGTCGAGGCCGAACTCGTCGATGAAGGCAAGGCACTGCACCGCGAACGCCTCGTTCACTTCGATGAAGTCCATGTCGTCAATACTCATTCCAGTCCTCTCCAGGACCTTCCTGGTGGCGGGGATCGGGCCCAGCCCCATGACCTCCGGCCTCACGCCGGCGTAGGCGAAACCGACCGCCTTCATCTTCGGCTCGAGCCCCAGTTCCTTCGACTTCTCGGCCGAAACCATAAGGCATCCCGTAGCGCCGTCGTTCAGACCGGAGGAGTTCCCGGGGGTCACCTTCCCGGCCTTTCGGAACGGCAGGCGGAGGCCCTTCATTCCTTCCACCGTGGCCTCCGGGCGCGGCTGCTCGTCGATGTCGGCGACCTTCCACCCCTCCCCGGTCCAGACCGTCATGGGGATGATGACGTCGTCGAAATGACCCGCGTCCAGCGCCGCCTTGGCCTTCTGCTGGCTGTGGACCGCATACTCGTCGGACATAAGCCGGGTCAGGTTCGGGTACATGTCGTGTATGTTCTCGGCGGTGATGCCCATGTTGAGGGCGGACGGGTCCACTATCTTCTCGGAGATGAACCGCGGGTTGGGGTCCGCGCCCTGGCCCATCGGGTGGTGCCCCATGTGTTCGACCCCACCGGCAATGATCACGTCGGCCGCGTTGAAGGCTATGTCGCTTACCGCGTTGTTGATAGCGGTCATCGCCCCGGCGCACATCCGGTCGACCGAGCAGCCCGGTGTAGACGGGGGGAGTCCCGCCAGCAGAGCGGTTGTCCGGCCCATGGTCAGCCCCTGGTCCCCGGACTGGGTCGTCGCGCCCCAGATGTTATCGTCGACCATATCCGGCTCCACCTTCGGGTTCCGGTGCATCAACGACCTTATAATCTTTACCACCATGTCGTCGGCGCGGGTTTCGGCGAAGAAGCCGTTCGGCCGCGCCTTGCCGAAAGCGGTCCTACAGGTGTCGATGAGATATACGTCACGTAGCTCTTTTCCCATATCCACTCCTCCTTCTCGCCAGCACTTACTATCAGTTTGATGCAAGCATCCTTAGTACCCGACTCCGTGAGAGGATAGCACGGTGGCTGATAGCTTCCCAAATCATTGACCTGACGTTCAAAGTAGTGAGTGTCCCGTCTCATAAGTACGGTGACGCACCGAGAGCGTCGGTGCGCCGCGCCGGCAAGGCGCGCGACCTAGTCGTACTCTCTGAGTACGTCGCAGGGAGCGGAACGCAGCAGGAGCGGATGCAGCGGCGTTCGAATGCCATTGTCCTTGTGAGACGGGGCACTAGCAAGCCGGTGCCGCGGTTGCACTCTACAGGCGGCGCCGTTCATTCGCCGAAGACGACCTTGTTCCGGCCGGCCTCCTTCGCCTCGTAGAGCGCCTTGTCCGCCTTGGCTATGATGTCCGACCGCTCGTGCACCCCGGGGCTGGGATAAGTTGCCACGCCCTGGCTCACTGTGATCCTAATCCCCTGCTCGGCACCCACGAACACGTGATCCTCCACGGCCCTCCGTATCCTTTCCGCGGTCTGTATCGCCTCCGGCCCGTTGGTCTCGGGAAGCAGCATCGCGAACTCCTCCCCCCCGTAGCGCGCCGCGATGTCCATCGACCTCAGGCAGCCCTTCATAAGGCTGGCCAGCCCCTTGAGGATCTCGTCGCCGCAGAGGTGACCGTAGGTATCGTTCACATTCTTGAACAGGTCTATGTCCAGCATTATCATGCTGAACACCGTGTTGTAGCGATCGGACCGCTTGTACTCTTTCTCGAAGAGTTCCTGAAAGAACCGGTGGTTATATATCTTGGTCAGGCCGTCGGTGATGGCCAGTTGCCTTGCGGCCTCGTATAGCCTGGCGTTATCTACGACTATGGTCACCTGGTTTTGAACCAGCTTCAGGATCATCTGGGCGGTCCTGGCAAACGCCGGGCTCGTATGCTGGCTTAAAACGAGCACTCCTATGACCGTCTTCTGCGCGATCAGAGGGATTTCCACGTGTGTGAAAGACCTCGCCGGTCCATTGTCGTCGGTCAGGTTCTCCTCCCCGAACAGTACGACCTTGATCCGCTCGGGGTTCCCCACCTCCCAGCCGTACCCGGCCGCGACCTCGAAGGCCTTGTCCTTGATCATCTCCAGGGCGGCGCCCGTGGTCGGCTTGTTCAGGTGCACGGCCATGTCCTCCTCCTCGAACATGAGTATGACGCCCACCGCGTCGCCCGCCACCTTGGCCAGTATCTCCAGGACTTCTCTCAGGGTTTGCCTGTAATCCTGGCTTACACTCGCCAGCGCGCCGAGCTCGTTTAAGACCGTAGATTCAAACAGCTTGGAGTCGAGCAGGTCGATGACCCGGCTGAAGACGCCCTCTTCCTCGAGCACGCCGGAACGGTCGTTTCTCCGTTCCTGCCCGGCCAGGCTGGCCAGTCTGCGATCGACCTCCCGCTTTACAACCTTCAGTAACTGCTCCGGTTTGAACCCCTTGGTGATATAAGCGTCGGCTCCAGTCTTCATCCCCCAGAACTTATCGCTCTGCTGGTCGCGCCCGGTAAGCATGATGACCGGGATGTCACGGGTAAACTCGTCATCCTTGAGCAGTCGGCAGACCTGGTACCCGTTCATCTTGGGCATCTCGATGTCGAGGATGATGAGGTCGGGATCCTCTGTGTACGCCTTGTTTATCGCTTCCAGGCCGTCCCAGGCCACACTGACCGAGAAGCCGGCGTCCTCGAGTATAGCGCTGGTTATCTTAACTACGAGCCTGTTGTCATCGGCCAGCAGGATATTACCATCAGACACGGCAACCTCCGTACGGCCCCGGGCCAGCGGGCCTTGCTTCACCGTCTTCCCTGCCCATTGTATCGAACTATTGAAGCCATTGCTTTACCAGAGCGACGGAGGGCTCGTTTGAACCGGAAGCCCCTATCTAGTATCATTGGCGTGAGGCCGACTCGGCATTTCACGTAGAGCCGGTCGTTTATATCGGTTTTCAGGCGCAAAGAGGATGTGTAAGCTTGCCCAGGTACGAGTACAAATGCAAGGATTGCGGCAAGACGTTCGAGGTCGTCCACGGCATCAATGACAACGTGGAAAGCTGCCAGTTCTGCGGCAGTGAGGTCCGCCGGCTGTTTCACCCCGTGGGTATAGTGTTCAAAGGGTCCGGGTTCTACTCAACCGACTCCAAGAGCGCCAGCAAAGAACACCACGTACCGTCCACCGAGGACACGAAGGAGTCTGCCGGTAAGTCGGGAGAGAACGGCGGGAAGGACAAGAAGAAAGAGAAGGATAAGAAGGCCGGCGACTCGGTAAAAGCTACTTCCTGACCGCCCGACGGTATTCGCCCGCTCACCGCGCGCCGGCATTGATAGTGCCTCGTTCCATAGATACGGTTAAGCACCGAGAGCGTCGAAGCGCCGCTCCGGCAAGGCGCGCGAATGAGGCGTACTCTTGGAGTACGTCGAGGGAGCGGAACGCGGCCGGTGTGGATGCAGCGGCGTTCGAATGCCAGCGTATTTATGGAGCGGGGCACTTAGGATGAAACCCCCAGGAAACCCATAGAGGTTTGACATGGACAACCAGAGCCCTATCGGCATCACCGGCGGAACCGGCGTTTACGAGATACCTGAGCTCGAGATCCTCGAGTCGGTCGCGGTAGACACCCCGTTCGGCGAGCCCTCGGACGAGTACATCCGTGGCAACCTCAAGGGCGTCGACATCGTATTCCTCCCCCGCCACGGCCGGGGCCACCTCTACTCCGCCCCCGGCGTCAACTACCGCGCCAACATCTACGGGTTCAAGAAGCTGGGTGTGGACTCCCTGCTCGCCACCGGCGCGGTCGGGAGCATGAGAGAGGAGCACCACCCCACCGACATCGTCATCCCCGACCAGTTCTTCGATAACACCGGGCGGAGGGTAAGCACGTTCTTCACCGGGAGCCCGGCAATCCACGTTGACCTGGCCGACCCCACCTGCCCCGCTCTCCGCGAGATCATCTACCGGTCCGGCCTCAGGGCCGGGGCAAGTATTAAGAACGGCGGGACCTACATCTGCATCGACGGGCCGGCCTTCTCCACCCGCGCCGAGTCCGAGATCTACCGGAGCTGGGGCATGGACATAATCGGTATGTCAGGCGCCACCGAGGCGAAGCTGTGCCGGGAAGCGGAGATGTGCTACGTGTCGCTGGCCCTGGTCACCGATTACGACGTCTGGAAGGAGGGCGCCGAGGACGTTACCGTTGATGTCATAGTAGCGAACCTGCTCAAGAACGCCCAGACGGCCAGGGCGATCCTGAAAGAAGCGATACTGAACGTCCCCGGCAACCGTGGGTGCTCCTGCCGCAACGCCCTGGACAACGCCATAGTCGGCGACATCAACATGGTGTCTGATGAGTCCCGCGCCCGGTTGGGGATTCTTGTTGACAGGCACATGCCGCCGAAAGTCCTGTAACGTGGGCTTGGTCGTTGTCGGCTCTGTTGCCCTGGACAGCGTGAAGACACCGTTCGGCGAGGTTCACGACGCCCTGGGTGGGTCCGCGGTATTCTTCTCCATCGCCGCCTCCTACTTCACCGACGTTGCAGTGGTCGCTGTCGTGGGGACCGACTTCCCCGAGCGGCACATCGACTTCCTGAACGCCAAAGGCATCGACACGTCGGGTCTCTCCGTCGAAAGCGGGGAAACGTTTCGCTGGGCCGGTGTCTACGGTTACGACCTCAACGACCGGGACACCATCGAGACCCGTCTCAACGTCTTCGAGGGATTCCACCCGCGGATCCCCGCGGGCCTCCGGTCGAGCGATTTCGTTTTCCTGGCCAACATCGACCCTGAGCTCCAGCTCGCGGTCCTGGACCAGGTCAAGCGTCCGCGGCTTGTCGCCTGCGACACCATGAACTTCTATATAGAAGGTAGAAGGGAGGCGCTTCTTGAGACCATGCGGCGGGTCGACGTCATGATAATGAACGACTCGGAGTGCCGCGAGCTCACTGGTGAGCCGAACCTCATAAAGTCGTCGAGGGCGATCCTGGAGATGGGGCCCCATACGGTCGTGGTCAAGAAGGGCGAGCACGGCGCCCTCATGGTCACCGGCGACGGCTTCTTCAGCGCTCCGGCGTTCCCCTGCGAATCGGTGTTCGACCCCACCGGGGCGGGAGACGCGTTCGCCGGCGGTTTCATGGGGTACCTGGCACGCTCTGGCGACGTCGGCACCCCAAACATGCGGCGCGCGGTTATCTCCGGAACCGTTATGGCCTCCTACTGCGTGGAGCGGTTCAGCGTGGACGGCATGTCCTCACTGGAGCCGGATGATATCGAGGGACGGTTCGAGGCGCTGAAAGGGTTCTCCGATTTTGAGACGGAGCCGGCATGATTCCCTCCTCGGGGTTCAAAATCTGCCGTGTTATGGGAATCGATATCGTCATCAACTCCACCTGGCTGATAATCTTCGCCGTGATAGCGATATCGTTCGGCGACCTGTTCCGGATAACCTACGAGGAGACCTGGGTAGCCGGGCAGTCGGTCATTACATACTTCCCTTCAGGTGCATGGCCGTGGGTCGCCGGGGTTTCAACCGCCATCGCCTTCTTTGCCTGCCTGCTGCTGCACGAGCTTTCCCACAGCCTGGTGGCCAGGCGCAACGGCATCGGCATCAGGCGGATCACCCTATTCATCTTCGGGGGCGTGGCCGAGATGCGCGAAGACGTTAGCGGCGCGGGCGTCGAGTTCCGTATGGCCGCCGCCGGCCCACTGGCGTCGTTCCTGCTGGCAGGCGCCTTCTACGGGCTGTACCGGCTCTCGACCTCGTGGGGGGCCAGCCTCGTTATCGTCGCGCCGCTCTATTACCTCGCTATAATGAACGTGCTCGTCGGCGCCTTCAACCTCCTCCCCGGTTTCCCGCTGGACGGCGGCCGCATGCTCCGCGCTATCCTGTGGAAGGTGACCGGGGACATGAGGAAATCGACAAAGGCGGCAAGCGTCTCGGGCAGGGTCATTGCCGTTCTCATCGCCGCGGGCGGGGCCTATCTGCTGTTTTCCGGTCAATACTTCGGGGGCTTCTGGTTCATTCTTATCGGCGGTTTTATCTATGTCCTGTCCCGGACGAGTTACCGGCAGACTCTTTTCCGGCTGGCCGCCTCGGACACCACTGTTTCGGCCATAATGTACACTGAAGTCCCTGCTGTTGACCCCCTGACCACCCTCTCTTCACTGCGCGACGACTACTTCGCGGTGTACCGCCTGCCCGCTTTTCCGGTTGATGACGGGGGGATTATCTCGAGTATTGTCACCACGGAAGACATGGCCTCGGTGTCACCCGCCGAGTGGGACCTCCTTAACGTCGGCCGCATCGCGAGGCCGCTGGAGCCGGACCAGTCTATCCCTCCCGATACCCCGTTGGATAAGATAGTGAAACCACTGCTGGGCAACAGGCCGTTCCTGATGGTCATGGAGGAAGGCCGGGTTCGCGGTGTCATCACCAGGGAGGAACTTTTGAGGTACATTGAGATGAGGTCGAAGTGCCTGGAGGGACAGTGAGGGGCATGGAAATCGATGTGAAGGTGGCGACTATACTGCTGAAGAAGGCCGAGCCCCCTCTTCGCTCTACCCGGTTCAGCCTGTCGGTCGAGGACGGCACCGACGTCGAAGGGCTGATAGGCACGCTGGGGGTGCCGCCCCGGCTTGTCGGCTCGGTCACCGTGAACAAACGGCGCAGCCCCCGTGACCGCGTGCTGGCTCACGGTGACCTGGTGGCCATAATCCCCGCTATCTCCGGTGGTTGACATGAAACGCGACCTCGCCCGTGCGATAAGGGATGCGGCGCGCAACCGCCGGGAGGGAGATACCGACTACCTTTGCCTGTCTCTGAACGCGGTGCGAGAACTGGCCTCCGAGTTCAACTCTTCGACCGCCGCGGTTTCCGTTCACGCACTCGAGAACGGGTTCGTTCCCGAGCGGTACCTGAAGAACGCCGGAACCATCGGGCTCGAGGGCCAGGCGGCCCTGCTCGGATCAACCGTCCTGGTCGTCGGCGCCGGGGGCATCGGTGGTCACGTGGTGGAGTTGCTTGCCCGCCTGGGGGTCGGACGGATAGACGTTGCCGACCCGGATGTCTTCGACGAGACCAACCTGAACCGCCAGGTGTTCGCGGGCGAGGACGTCCTCGGCTTGCCCAAGGTTGACGTGGCCAGGGACCGAGTCCGGGCCATCAACAGCGACGTCAGCATTTCCCCCATCCGCCTGGAGGTAGGCCGGGACAACATCGCCGAACTGCTCGAGGGCAAAGACGTGGTTATCGACGCGCTTGATAACCTCGACGACCGTCTCATGCTCCAGGAGGCTTGCCGACTTCACGGTGTGGTCATGGTCCATGGGGCCATCGCCGGCAGTTGCCTCCAGGCGACTACCGTGTTCCCGGGTGACCCCGGGCTTACCGTGTTCACCCCCGCCTCGGGTGGGGAGGGGAAGGCCCGGGGCATCGAGGTCGAAATGGGTGCCCCCGCCGCCACCCCTGCCATCTCGGCCGCGGTCCAGGTCCAGGAGGTATTGAACGTGCTCCTGGGTCGCACGCCCGCGTTGCGCGGCAGAATGCTCTACATCGACCTCGAGGACTGGACCGTCGAGTTCTTCGACCTGGACGAGCACTGAACGTACCCGAGCCTCCTGGAAGCCACGTACAGCGCCGCCAGCGAGCAACTCGCCACCGCGACCGCTACCAGCCACCAGGCCCCGCCCGACTCCAGCGCGCTCATCGATATAAACAGGAACGCCGTACTGATTCCACACATAACTCTCATACGACAGAGGTTAACAGGGAGCACCGACACGTTTTTTATGCCGGCGATTGACTTATTGCTTGTACTGCTATACTATTGGCTTGTACTGCTGTTCTTCTCGAAGGAGGGTGGCCGTCAACCACCCCTCTCTGAAGGGAAGGGGCTTGGAGAAAACTCCGGGCCCCGGTTGACTAGGAGGCTTGGAACCTCGAAGGAGGTGACATGCAGAAGTTATCGGAGAGAAACACATACACACCCCGGGATGCATCCCAAGTTCCGGGCTCTGTGGCGCCTGGTCTAAACAGCCCTTCAGGGGTACGGGGCAGTGACACGCGCTTCAAAACCTCCGATAACAACTCCGAAGGGACCCTGACCGGGAGAGGACGCCCGGGGCGGAACTCGAGAGTATCCGCCGTTTACGTCCTCAACATGAGAGGGGAGCCTCTGATGCCGACGGCTCCGAGGAAGGCGAGAGTCCTTCTCGTGAGCGGGCGGGCCAAGGTTGCGAAGAGAACCCCCTTCACCGTTCAACTCCTTTATCCGACCGGAGAAACGAAGCAACCCGTCTCTCTGGGCGTTGACGCGGGATACTCGAAAGTTGGGCTGTCCGCGGTTGTTCCGGGAGGCCAGGAGCTCTTCTCTGCCGAGGTCGAGCTCCGAAGCGACATCGTTAAGCTCATCTCCTGCCGGCGGACTTACAGACGGGCCCGCAGGGGCCGGAAAACCTGGCACCGGAAGCCCCGGTTCCTCAACCGGAAAAAACCGGAGGGCTGGCTCGCCCCCTCGATTCAGCACAAGCAGGGCAGCCACCTGAAGCTCGTAAGGGAAGTCAAGAAGATTCTTCCGGTGTCAAAGATAACGGTCGAGGTCGCCTCCTTCGACATCCAGAAGCTTCAGAACCCGGATGTTTCCGGGAAGGGGTATCAGGAAGGCCCGCGGAAAGACTTCGAAAACGTCCGGGAGTACGTCCTTTTCCGGGACAATCACACCTGCCGAAACTGCAAAGGGAAGTCCGGCGACCCGGTGCTTCAGGTTCATCATGTCGTTTCGAGGCAAACCGGCGGGAACAGGCCGGAAAACCTTATGACCGTCTGCAAAACGTGCCACGACTCGCACAACCGGAGGGAGACCCCGATAACCGCGAAACCCGTGAAGGGGTTCCGTCCGGAAGCTTTCATGAACACCGTCCGTCGGAGGTTGGTCTCTCTTCTCGGGGAAGAGAACGTCTGTCCGGTCTCGGCGACCTTCGGATATATCACCAAGTCAAACAGAATCGCGCTCTCCCTCCCGAAGTCCCACGCGAACGACGCATTCGTAATCGCCGGGGGAAACGGGGAAGAACGGGCTTCGGACACCTTCTTTTCAAAGCAGGTCAGGAGCAACAATCGGAAGCTTTTCAAGGGCGTTCGAAGCCACCTGAAGAACACCGCTCCGAGGTTTGTCCAGGGGTTTCAGAGGTACGACAAGGTTCTTTACGCCCCGGACGGAAACGGTCCGGAAGAGTGCTTCATCTTCGGCAGGAGGTCTTCCGGGTACTTCGACGTTCGGAAAGTGGACGGAACGAAGGTCCACTCTTCGGCTGCCGCCGATGGCTTGGTTCTGCTTGAATCGGCGAAAACACTCTTGACGGAAAGGAGGACGGCGGCTTTCCTCCCCCACCTGACGGAAGGGGTCTCCAGCCGCCTTTAGGATGAAGCTCAGCAACGTCCTGAAATCCCGGCCCGGGCTCAACACCGCAATCGGAGTCGCCTTCGCGGTCGTCGCGGGACTGCTGCTGCTGGGCTACGTTTCGCAGTTGTTCGGCGGCGAGCGTGGCGGCCCGTTGCTGGACATCCCGGTGGCCACACATGACATAGGTATCGGCAACATCATCGATGGTTCGATGATGACCACCAGGAAGATCGCCAGCGAGTACCTGGTCCCGGGAACGGTCCGGGAACGCGATGGTATAGAAGGGTCCAGGGCGCTCAGGTTCATCGGCAAAGGTGAGCCTTTCACCTCCTCGTCTGTTTCCGGCGGCGATGGTCCGGGCACACTTGCCTCACGGATACCCCCTTCCATGAGGGCGTACTCACTGAGGCTGAGCCCGCTCGCCGGCTCCAGTGGTGACATCCGCCCGGGGGACCACGTGGACGTCCTTGCCACCGTCGGCGGCGACCCGCCCAGTACGGCGACAATACTCACCAACAGGCTTATCCTGAGCGTGAGTTCCATGGCACCCGACGGGGAAGTGGATGCGTCACGGGGCAATGCGTCGGCCATAACACTGCTGGTGTCCCCTGATGAGGCGGAGCGGCTTGCCCGGGCGGAGTTCGAAGGCGAGATATCCATCTCCCTGTGCCCGCTGGCCGGTGTTGACCAATAACGCCACACAAACGGGGTCTGGCCCAGGCTTTTGTATGGCCACCAGGTGGGGTCAGCATGGCCACCAGGTGGTGCCAGCGCCTTTAAGCGGTGGCCCGACAGTATACGTAACGGCTAGAAGGCCTGGCACCTCATGTTACACAAACGGTGGTTAGACAAGGTACGCCATCCCCGGGCAGGTGCCGTTGGACTCTCAGCTCAAGTGACGTCTGTTATGCAACTGCCCGCGGCGAGAATGACGCACTGGTGACAGGTACCAGTGCGTCATTATTCAACAGCCCGGGGCAGTGGCCGTCAGTTGAACGAGCCGACCTTCTCGCCGAGGCTATCGACCTGGAACGCCGGCTTCATTACCCTTCCGTATATTGAGTAGAGCGGTGGAGTAGCAAACTGCGACCCGAGGACCAGCACCACCGGCGAGTTGTACTCGATGGCCACCGAATCGTCCATCACCATCTGGGCGTCGGCGAGTTCGGGGATGGACTGCTTTATCCCCTCGCACGCCTCTTTCGCCTCATTGCGGTAGTAGAGCGTCGTGTTCTGGTGGGTTCGCTTCGATTGCCCCTCGAACACCTTCTGGTGACCGAACAACCTCAGCTCCTCCGCTACTACGGGGACCGCCGCGACCGACGACCTGCCACCGCTCAGCACGGTTATCACGTCCGCGTTCGGCCCGACTGTTTCCTCTATTCTCCCCCGGTCCCCAACGTCGTTCGACTCCATCTCGGCCATCAGTTCCCCCGAGACCTCTGTGTTGGCATTGACCTCCACCGCCAGCTTGGCTATCCCGGCCTCGTCGGCGACGTAGTAACTGGCCCCGCCGATGTTCTTGGGCACCCCGGGAACGGTCACGAACTGTATGCTGTCTATCGGGAAACCCTTTAGCTCCTCCGCCAGGGTCTCCAGTTCGCCCGCGGTGTAATCCATCTGGCAGGTGGCGGCCACGATGTCCACCAACTGCTTGGCTTTCCACACGTCGCGCATCGTCTCGGCCTTGTTGAACATGGCTTTTAAAAAAGCCTGCTGGCTCTTGATTCGGTCTATGTCACCACCGGGAAGCTTTCTGCTCCTCACTATGATAAGCGCCTGCTCACCATCGAGGTTGAGGTCGCCCGCCGGAAGGTAGCCGGCGTGAGGGTCGTTGATCGCCTTGTTCAGGTGGATAGGAACGCCTCCTATCGCGTTTATGATCTGCTCGAACCCCTCGAAGTTCATGCTAACGTAATGGTGTATGTCAATGCCCAGTAGTTCTTTTACCGCGTCGATCGCCGCCGATGGGCCGCCGTAGGAGTGCGCGGCGTTTATCTTCTCCGTCCCCTGTCCTGGAAGCTTGACCTTGGTGTCCCGGGGGATTGATATGACCACCGCCTTCTTGTCCCTCTCGTGAACGCAGGCGAGCATCATCACGTCGCTCCGGCACCATCCCCCCTCCCCCTTGTTGCTGCCCGCATCGCTACCTATTATCAGCGTGTTGACGCTCTTGTTGGGATCGGCTGAGATCTGAGCAAGGGCCTCCTCCACCTCCACCTTCTCCTCGCCCTTCGGCTGCCACTGCCGCTGCTTGAATGACAGGTAGATCCTGGCTCCGGCCTTGAGTATCGGCTTGTAGTAGACCCCCACCGCCCCCCCGACAAGGAGCCCGATGATGAAGAACAGCACGAACCATCGCTTCTTGCTGCCCCCGGTCCGGCGTGGTTTCTTTACCTTGCCCCGGTTCCTGAGGTCCCTACGGCGACTCCTGGCCTCCCAGTATGAGATCTTATTCTTCTGTGAGTGCTTGCCCATCCCTGGCCTTCTTGACAGAAGCCGATATGCTGACAGTCATTATCTTAATGATTGGCCCGCCGCGGGGCAACTTCCTTCGCTTGCGACCCTGTCGGTGTATACGACTCAACGGGCGCAAATCCGCCTTTCCCTTACAACAAGACGAACCCGCCAGGTGTTTTGTTCCCACCCGTGACTGTCGGCGGCATCGATTCTCCGCCTAGTTAACAATATCCCCTATAAACATCAACTGTCTAATAAAATCAACTAAATATAATTGAGAATATTTAGCCTTGTTATTCAACACCAATAACTCTAATTTATCCTATCAACACGCGGTTTTTCGGACCTTGCGGCGCTCGCTCACCGTTTTCCATCATAAAATTCTTCTCTTTTACCTATTGCCTGTCTGTATCTTGTGTGCTAATATTCGCTCAACATCAACATGTAGTGGTACCCGGAAGCATGGCAGTGAAGGGAGTCTGTTGGAGATAATACTACTGTTGCTGCTGGTCGTAGGCGCGGGGGGGGTCTTTCTACCGGGAATTCTCAAAGAGCGAGCGCTGGATTCACCTCTCGACACGGTTTCCGATTTTCGCTACGGCATGGCCGTCCTTGGTATAAGCACCAACGGGTCCGACCGGGTTCTGGAGCAGACATACTCAAGTCATAGCACCCGGGGGCAGAACGATCCAGAGCCATACTTCCGGCGCAACAGTTTCGTCGAGCATGAAGATGAGCCTCTCGATGAAGAGTTCATGCCGTACCCAAGCAACAAGGCGCACGCGTCCATGGTGACCAAACAGCACCGGATAATCGCCCTTCTGTTGATTGTCGCCCTGGGTACCGGGATTGCCGCTCTCTTCCCCGGTCTGAAGTGGATTATACCTTTCCACATCGCGATACTCGTAATCCTGGCCGCCTATACTTTCATGGTGGTATTGCTGCCGTCCTATGACCGGCAGCGCTAGAGAGGTTACGACCCTGTCTGGACCGTGAAATCTGTCTCGCCGTCGAGTGCGTCTACCTTTACTACGTCGCCCTCCCTGACCTCACCGTCCAGCAACTTCATCGCCAGGGGGTCCTGTATATCACGCTGGATGGTCCTCTTGAGCGGCCTGGCGCCGTAGGTGGGGTCGAACCCATCCGCGGCAAGGAGGTCTTTGGCCTCGTCGGTCAGAGTTATCTCTATGCTCCGCTGAGCCAGCCGGTCGGACAGGTGCTCAACCTGTATATCTACTATCCTGCGGATGTCTTCCTTTGTGAGCGCGTTGAAGATGAGTATCTCGTCGACCCGGTTCAGGAACTCGGGGCGGAACCTCTCCCGCAATGCCTCGTGCACCCGCTTCTCAACCTGCTCCCGGTCCCGTATGTCCACCATCTCCAGTGACTGGCTGCCGATGTTCGAGGTCATTGTGATGACCGCGTTCTTGAAATCGACGGTACGCCCCTGGCCGTCGGTCAACCGCCCGTCATCCATAATCTGGAGGAGTATATTGAACACGTCATCGTGGGCTTTCTCGATCTCGTCCAGCAGCACCACGGTGTAGGGGCGGCGGCGTACCGCCTCGGTCAACTGGCCTCCCTCCTCGTAACCGACGTACCCCGGGGGCGCCCCGATCAGGCGCGCCACGGTATGCTTCTCCATGTACTCGCTCATGTCCAGGCGCACCATCGCCCTCTCGTCGTCGAAGAGGAACTCGGCCAGCGCTCGCGCCAGTTCGGTCTTTCCCACTCCCGTGGGCCCCAGGAAGATGAATGACCCTATCGGCCTGTTGGGGTCCTGCAGGCCGGCGCTCGCCCGCCGGATGGCTTTGGAGACCGCACCTATCGCCTCGTCCTGCCCGACCACCCTGAGGCGTAGCCGGTCCTCCATGTTAACCAGCTTCTCGATCTCCCCTTCCACCAGCCGGGTGACCGGGATGCCGGTCCACTTGGCGACAACCTCCGCTATGTCTTCCTCGTCGACCTCCTCCTTCAGCATCTTGCTGTCCTTCTGAAGCTCGACCAGGCGCCGATTCTCCTCCTCGAGCTGCTTCTCCGCGTCTACTATGGTCCCGTACTGTATCTCCGCCGCCTTCTCCAGGTTTCCCTCCCGCTCGGCTTTCTGCTCCTCGTACTTGAGCTCCTCCATCCTCTCCTTGAGCTCCCGTATCCGGGATATCGCTTCCTTCTCGTTGTTCCAGTGGGCCAACAGTTCCCGGCTGTCCTCCTTGAGGTCGGCAAGCTCCTTTTCCAGCCTCTCCAGCCTCTCCTTGCTGGCCTGGTCCTTCTCCTTCTTCAGCGCCTCCCGCTCTATCTCCAGCCGCTTCATCCGGCGCTCCACCTCGTCGACCTCGGTGGGCATGCTGTCTATCTCGATGCGCAGCCGGCTGGCCGCCTCGTCAACCAGGTCTATCGCCTTGTCGGGAAGGAACCGGTCGGATATATATCGATCGGACATCACCGCCGCCGCAACCAGGGCCGCGTCCTGTATCCTGACCCCGTGGTGTATCTCGTACCTCTCCTTGAGTCCTCTCAATATGGAAATAGTATTCTCCACCGACGGCTCACGGACCGTTATCGGCTGGAACCTCCTCTCCAGGGCGGCGTCCTTCTCGATGTACTTCCTGTACTCGTCCAGAGTGGTTGCGCCGATACAGTGGAGTTCCCCGCGCGCCAGTGCGGGCTTCAGCATGTTGGAAGCGTCAACCGCCCCTTCCGCCGCCCCCGCCCCGACCAGTGTGTGCAGCTCGTCGATGAACAGGATTATCTCCCCCTCGGCGCTGTCTATCTCCTTCAGCACCGCCTTGAGCCTGTCCTCGAACTCCCCCCTGTACTTGGACCCCGCCACCAGCGACCCTATGTCCAGGGCCAGGAGACGCTTGTCCTTCAAACCCTCGGGAACATCCCCTTCCATTATCCGCAAGGCGAGCCCCTCCGCTATCGCGGTCTTTCCCACCCCCGGTTCACCGATAAGGACCGGGTTGTTCTTGGTCCTCCTGGAGAGCACCTGGATGACCCTCCTTATCTCGTCATCACGCCCGATGACCGGGTCCAGCTTGCCCCTTCGGGCGTCCTCGGTGAGGTCGCGGGCGAACTTCTCCAGTGCCTGGTACTTCTCCTCGGGGTTCTGGTCGGTGACCCTCTGGGAACCCCTGATATCGGACAGGGCCTGGAGCAGGTCGTCGCTGCTTACGCCGGCTTCCTCCAGCAGTCCGGCGGCGGAGCCACCCGCCTGGAGTATCGCCATCAGGAGATGCTCGGTGCTCACGTACTCGTCCTTAAGGTTGCCGGCGATCTCCAACGCGGAATCCATCACCTTTTCAAGGCGCCGGGAGGCGTACTGGCGAGCGTCGCCCTGGACCCTGGGCCTCTTCCCCAGTTCCTCCCTTATCTTCACCTCCAGCTCCTCGGGGCGGACCCCCATCTTCTGCAGCAGCGGGGACACCACTCCCTCGCGCTGGCCTATGAGCGCCAGCAGGATATGCTCGACGTCTATCTCCTGGTTATCCAGGTTCCGGGCAAGGGACTGGGCCTGTCCAACCGCCTGCTGCGCCTTGACTGTAAGCTTGTCCGGGTCTATCATCCCGCCTCCCTGCCGTCTGTCCGCCCGACTCACCTGTCTCCCCGCATTGTAACGATAATATCAGTAAACGCGGCTTCATTGAACGCCGTGAGAACCCGCTTCCTGGTCACCTCCCCTTTGGCACCCCGTTGGTCTAGAATGTAGCATTATGTATTCACTGATGACACCCTGTCCGGAGGGCGATCATGCCGGAAACTGAAAGCGGGTTCCTCGGGCAGGCCGGAGACGTCAAGGCCGAGTTCGGCGTCCTGGTGCGCAACAGGAACTTCATGAAGCTGTTCTGGGGCCAGACGGTCTCCGGCCTCGGGGACTGGCTGGCCACGTTCGCCCTCATGTCGCTTGTGTACCAACTCACCAACTCAGCGCTGGCGGTCGGCTCCATGCTGGCTTTCCGCATCGTCCCCGCTCTGTTCAGCGGCCCGCTGGCCGCGATTATCAGTGACCGGTTTGACCGCCGGAAGTTGATGATAGGGTGTGACATCTCTCGCGGCATCATCATCCTGGCCGCCCCGTTCATGACCCGGCTGTGGAGCCTGTACATCCTGATTTTCTTCCTGGAGGGCATCACCATCATGTGGCTCGCCGCGCGCGACGCAAGCATTCCCAACCTTGTTAACAACGATCAGTTGACCATGGCGAACTCGCTCTCCATGGCCACCACCTACGGGGTCCTCCCGTTCGCGGCCGTCCTGTTCTCGCTGATGATGCTGCCGGCGCGCCACTTCATCCAGGGTAGCTTCATGGCCGAGAACCCAACCACACTGGCGTTCATCGCCGACTCGGTGACGTTCTTGATTTCCGCTTTCTTCTTCTTTCTCATGCACCTGGAGTCCCCGCGCCACCATGAGCAGTTGGAGGAGGAGTCGCGTTTTTTTGAGTCCATAACGTTTGCCGTCCGGCACCCGTTCGCCCGCTCCCTCCTGCTGGGTGTAGCCATGGGGTGCATTGGCGGTGGGAGTCTCTACGCGGTGGGAATAGGTTACGTCAGGGATGTCCTGGGGGCGACCAGCGACGCGGCGTTCGGCTTCCTGATGGCTCTCTTCGGGATAGGCATGATAGCGGGGGTGGCCGCCCTGCAGGTGCTGGTCAAGCACGAGGAGAAACCGTATATGCTGCGGATCGCCCTGCTGGTAACCGGCGGTATCCTCATCGGCATGTCGTTTATACAGGTTCTCCTGCTGGCCTACATACTTGCCATCTTTTTCGGCGCCGCGTTCGGGGTGTTGTTCCTGGTCGCGGTCACTATGATCCAGGAGCGGATAGAGGACCGGAACCGCGGCAAGGCGTTCGCCGCGTTCCACGCGGTGTCCCGCGTCTTCCTTGTGCTCGGGGCCATTCTGTCCGGCGTCATCGCCTGGATCGTCGGGGTCCGCACCGTTCACGTTCTGGGCGTGACCTACAAGGTCTACGGTGTGTCTGTAGCCCTGTTCATATCCGGAATACTTATCGCAGCCGTCTCCGTTGTGCCGCTGGGGGATAAGAAGGAGCGGTACCGGGACTATTTCATCAAGAACAAGGAGGCGCCCGCGACGGACTCGCCGCCCTCCGATTGAGGCGCTAAGTACGCCTTGACCCCTCAGGTACTACAACCTGCCCAATTAATCCAGCCTGCCACCCGACGAAATACATACGACATGTACTTCGAGGTGGCGAACCTGCGGTTGGAGCGGAGCGGCGATTAAGGGCTTGAATAAGGGAACTGTCAGCGTGTCCGGCCTATGGATTGAACCTGGTTCGTTGTTACCATTTCTCCTTGTCGAGTAGCTTCATGAGGTTCCTCTTCCTGCCATGCTTGGTCCGCACGGTCGTGATGTAGCGGGGAAACTCCCCTCCGCGGCCGATCTTCTCCATCAGGGAATTGATCTTCCGCATGAGTTTTACGGCTTCACGGTAGGACTCTTTGTTTTTCTGGTCGATGAGTGGCAGTACAGGTAGGTGCCAGAATACCACTGTTGGGCCCAGGCAGGATGTCGAGCGGGGGGCGGGGTCAGATGGCGAAAAATGAGGTCACTATAGTCGGTCCTGGGTGGTACCGTCGGTCTTCATGAACGTTACGGTGACGGAGGCGGCGGCATTACCGGGGTTCTGCGCGCTGATTACTCGGAGGGAACTTCCGCCTGCGACTTCCTGTAGCTGCGGCACATCCGCCAGGCGCGCTCCGGTCCGATATCGTGGTCGCAAAGGTGTTCCTGTTCAGCCCTGGACAGGTACCCCCGCACCTGCGCCCACTTGGCCGAACCGACGGCAGGAGCAGTTGTTCTTGTCTCTTCCACGTTTATGGCTACCGCCATGCTGCTTGCCATCCCGGCACTCCCCTGTTCCTCCGATCCTTCCGCGCCTTCTCAACTGTTCATACGTTTCAGGGCGTTGAATCATTACAGTTGTAGAGCGGTTTCTCCGCCGGCCGGGACCGACCCGGCGGCCTGGATCCCATAACGTCCCCCGGTATCCCCTTAACCGTTCTTTTGTTAGAATGTTACTGTCGCGGTACGGAAACGAAGGGAGATTGTCATGCCTGCCGACGCCAGTTTCAAGCCCCAAAAGGAGATTAACAGGGTCAAGGCACAGCTCAGGCACCTGGAGAAAGAGAAGTCGAAGTCGTTCCCCGACCTGGGCACAGCTACTTACCAGGCGTTTATCGAAGGCCGGGTAAATGACCCGGCACTGGCCGAGGCCTGCGGACGCCTGAAGTCGATGGATGAGCAGATCGAGGAGGGGAACGTCGAGCTCGAGAGACTCAAGGCGCAGGTGCAGCAGATGAAATCGGGCGGCGGCCCGCAGCAACCGGGAGCGTCGTGTCCCTACTGCAAGGCCCCCCTGGCGCCGGGTACCAGGTTCTGCGGCAACTGCGGCAAGGACCTGGCCGCGGTCGCTCCGACCGCTGCCCCCGGAGCCGCCTGGTGCCCGTCCTGCGGCAGCCCGGTTATGCCCGGTACCGGTTTCTGTGGTGAGTGTGGTAAGCCACTCGGCGCTGCCGCTCCGGGTCCGTCACCCGGAACTGGGCCGGGGCCTCAACCAGGGCCGCCTCCGCCGTCCGCGCCACCGGCGCCCCCCAAACCGACGGCACCACCGTCTCC